>ENA-UESC01002736-UESC01002736.1-human-gut-metagenome-genome-assembly--contig:-NODE-2736-length-10305-cov-3.998142_pt1 | contig 10305 bp, 13 predicted proteins | sample MGYA00242998_ERZ507999 | MGnify/ENA primary metagenome ERZ507999 (study PRJEB26167, sample SAMN06115465) | human gut metagenome | host: Homo sapiens | place: China:Hubei | collected 2016-04-27... | reverse complement strand
TCTCGGCGACCCAGTCGATGACTCTTCGGGTGTTCTCCAGTTCTCCCGGCAACAGAAGATGTCGGATCAACACACCCTGCTTTAAAAGGCCGTTTTCCATCCGGTAAGGCCCGGTCTGGCGGAACATCTCCAGAATGGCCCGCTTGGCCCAGTCAAAGTAGTCCGCCGCGCCAGAGTATTTGCGGGCAGGTTCGGAGAGGCCATACTTCAAGTCCGGCAGATACACCTGTACCTTCCCCTCCAGACGGCGGAGGGTCTCCGGTTTCTCATAGCCGCCGCAGTTCCACACCACCGGCACGGGCCATTCCTCGTCCCCCAGGGCCTCCAGAACCGCGTCGGTGAAGTGGGTGGGGGTCACCAGGTCCAGGCAGGCGGCCTCCTGTCCGATCAGCTCGTGAAAGATCTCCCGCAGCCGCTCCGCCGTCAGGACCTTTCCCACCTCCCCCTGGGAGATGGGCTTGTTCTGGCAGAAGCAGCACCGGAGATTGCAGCCGGAGAAGAACACGCACCCGGCGCCGCGCTCCCCCACCAGGCACGGCTCCTCCCAGAGGTGGAGCATGGCCCGGGCCGCCACGGGCACGCTGGGCATCCCGCACACGCCGCCCCGCCTCGTCTCCGTCCGCTCCTCGCCGCAGTTTCTGGGGCACAGGCGGCAGATCACAGCAGGTCCTCGGGGCGGAAGTCCGGGCCCAGGTCCCCGGCCATCCAGTGCTTGCGGCACAGCCCGATGTACTGGTCGTTGGCCCCCAGCACCACCTGCTCACCCTCCTTCAGCACCTTGCCGGCAGCATCGAACCGGGCGTTGAAGGTAGCTTTCTTGCCGCACCAGCAGATGGTCTTGACCTCCTCGATCTTGTCGGCCATCACCAGCAGGGCCTCGCTGCCGGGGAACAGGTCCCCCTTGAAGTCCGCCCGCAGGCCGTAGCAGATGACGGGGATGCCCAGGTCATCCACCAGACCCACCAGGTACATGACCTCCTCCCGGGTCAAAAACTGGGCCTCGTCCACGATGACGCAGGCGTTCTGCTGCAGTTCCATGACAGAGAGCTGCTGCATCTCGTCAAAGTAGATGCAGGGATAGGTGAGGCCGATGCGGGAAACCACCATGTGGTCCCCGTCCCGGGTGTCCAGCCGGGGCTTGACCAGCAGGGTCTTCTGCCCCCGCTCCTCGTAGTTGAACCGGGTCATCAGGGCGTTTGCGGTCTTGCTGGAACCCATGGCCCCGTATTTGAAATAAAGCTGTGCCATCTTTTTTATTCTCCCTCTTTTGCTTCATCGCTCTGCGATGCTGTCTCCTCCGCTCCCACGGGGAATGCCGTCTGGTTTCTCTCCGCCTCCGTTTGCAGGTCAGCTGCGTCAATGGTCATCTTTTTACAGTCCGGGCAGTACCAGGCCGTGTGGTAGGTAGTCAAAAAGCCTTCTGTGTCCACCCGCATGATATTTCCACCTCCGGGACTGAGCCACCGCGCCTTTCCGGTGGGGATGCCCCGGTACCAGAAAACACCCCTGCCGCTCATAAGGAAGCCCTGCTCCATGTCCTCGCCGCACCAGGGGCACTTCTCCGGCGGCAGCCGCAACTTTTCCCGTTTCTCCTGCCATTCCACCTGCATAGCGTCCCAATCCCCCCGGAGGGTATCCAACAGACCGGGGGCTTTTTCCGCCGGTTCCGAAGCCAGCCTGCGCTCGTCGGGGTCGATGTCCCAAGGGTCCTCGCTCTTTTTCCAGAAAGCCATTGTCAGTCCTCCCCGTCAAACTTTTGCACATGAGCGTCAAACCGGCCCCCGTCCCGGCTGGGCAGCCAGCCGATGGGCGGCGGGGTCTCCCGGCCATGCTTCCAGCACCACAGCCACCGCAGACACCAAATCAGCTTCCGCAGCAGCAAAAGCAGCACAATAACGCCGACGACATTAAAAACCTTCAGCATGATTTCTCCTTATAACATCAGGGCGGCAAGCAGGATCATTCCTTGTGCCTGTCATCGTCCTTGACTTCCTTGTAGTCCACGGTATACACCGGCCCTTTGAAGTGGGGTTCGTCTTTTTTCGCGGATTCCGAGCGCCTGTGGCCGCCGTATTTCCGCCACAGCCAACGAACGAACAGAATCAGCAGCAAGACAGGGATCAACACCCGGAGCAGGCCAAAGACCAGCGCCAGCAGCTTCAAAGGCAGTCCCAGCAAGAATCCCATTTTACTTCATCTCCAATTCACGCTTTGCTTCTTCATAATACCGGGCAAACGCCGACGGCACAGAGCGCGCCGCAAGGCCTGCCGCATCCACCCATTCCAGTTCCGCAGGGCCGTCGCCCCGGACGGTCAGCGCGTAGCCGGTCATGCGCCACTCCACATGGGTGAAGATGTGCTTGGCCGTCAGGCGGCTCTGCCAGTCAATCACCGACAGGTCCATGGCCTCCACCGCCGCACCGGCGGCTGTTTCATCCAGAGCGCCCTCCACATTGGGAAACTCCCAAAGTCCCGCCAGCAGGCCGGTTTTAGGCCGCTTCCGCAGGGCGATCTTTCCGTCTCTCATCAGCAGGAACACGGTTTTTTCCTCCACCCGCCGCTCCTTTTTCGCCTTTTTCACCGGCAGGGTCTCTGCCGTCTCCCGCTGTCGGCCCAGACACAGGCCGCTTACGGGGCAGTCATCGCACCGGGGAGCGGTATTGGGCCCACAGACTGTGGCCCCCAGCTCCATCATGGCCTGATTGAAAATGCGGATGTCCGCCGGTTCCTCCGGCATGACTTCCGCCAGCGCCGCCCGGACAGCCCGCTTGGTTTTCGGATCAGAAATGTCATCGTGGCAGTCCGTCAGCCGGGTCATAACCCGAAGCACGTTGCCGTCCACCGCCGGTTCCCGCCGTCCGAAGGCTGCGGCGGCAATGGCGGAGGCGGTATAGTCTCCGATGCCCGGCAGGGCCAGCAGGCCGTCATAGGTGTCCGGAAAGCCGCCCAGCGCCGTGATCTCCTGTGCCGCCTTTTGCAGATTTCTGGCACGGCTGTAATAGCCGAGGCCCTCCCACAGCTTCATAAGCCGCTCCTCGTCTGCCTCCGCCAGCGCCTCCACTGTGGGGAACACCGCCAAAAAACGGGCATAATAGCCTAAGACCGCCGCCACGCGGGTCTGCTGGAGCATGATCTCCGACACCCAGATACGGTAAGGGTCCTCCGTGTGCCGCCAGGGCAGGTCCCGGGCGTTTTCCCGGTACCAGCCCAACAGCGGCTCCGGCAGCGTCCGCAATAGATTTTCAGTTGTCGAATCTGTTCGTTTCATGTTATAATCTTACCACAAGGTGAGACGGCTTCCCACCCCCTTTTTGCGAATCAAGGAGAAAATTTACATGCGTGTCACATTTTTGGCCCACGACGGTTTTTTCATCGAACTGGATCAGGTCTGCCTGCTGTTCGACTGGTGGAAGGGCGTTCTCCCGCCCCTGCCGGACAAGCCGCTGCTGGTGTTCGTCAGCCACCGCCACGAGGACCACTTCAATCCGGCGGTGTTCGCACTGGCGGACCGCAAGCCGGACATACAATTTCTTCTGGGCAGCGATTTTCGTCTGACGCCCCACAATTTGGCAAAGTGGCAGCTTTCCCCGGAGACCGCCGCCAAATGCCGCCGCTGCGGCAAGCACGATACCTTTGCCCCCCTCCCCGGCGTCACCGTGGAGACCTTCCCCTCCACCGACGAGGGCGTGGCGTGGAGGGTAACGGTCAACGGACAGTCCATCTTCCACGCCGGAGACCTGAACTGGTGGCACTGGGCGGAAGAGGGCTTGGCTTGGAACCTCAATATGGAGGCCAATTTCAAGCGCTACACGGAACCTCTCCGGGGCCGCCGTGTTGATCTGGCTATGCTGCCGTTAGACTCCCGGCTGAAAACAGGCGGCTATCTGGGGCCTAACTATTTTTTGAATCTGATGGAGGTCCGCCGGTTTCTGCCCATGCACCAGTGGGAGGACTTCGCCTTTACCGACGAATTTTTGTCCGCGTACCCTCAGTTTGCCCCCATCACCGTAAAAATCCACCGGGACGGGGAATTTCTCGGCGAGCTGTAAGCAAAAGGAACCCGCATTGTGAAAACAATGCGGGTTCCTTTTGCTCATTTACTTTTGGATCAGCAGCCAGTTTTCCGTACCTTCGGCAGGCTGCTCCGTCAACTCCGGCACAAAGCCGCAGGCAGCGGACGCCGCCTTGACAGCAGTCTCCAATGCAGGGGCCTCCGCCTCGGTGGTCTCCGCATAGATGCGGTCCACCAGCGGCGCCAAGGCGCTGAGTTCCTGCCCGGCGTCACTGTTCGCCCCGGTGAGAACGGTCTCCGCAGGCAGCTCCAGTGAAAGGATCACATTCTTCGGCAGTGCATCCCGCACCTCCCGTAGGAAGCCCTCGATCTGTGCCTGCCGTCCCGCCTCTGCCGTGTTCCCGGCGGTCATGGCGTTGGAAAAGTCGATCTTGTCCAGCTTGCCTGCGGTGGGATAGTTGACATCCGTCAGAATGATCTCTCGGAATCCCTGCTCCGCAGCTTCCCGGATGATATTCAGCAGATACGTCCGGGCCTTTTCATGGCCGGGGTCCAGCCACTGGCTGTTGTTGCCGTCATAGAAGATATAACCGCCGGTGTTCTTCAGGCCCATGCCCTCCACGTCGGCGTTGGCGGCCTTGGGATCGTGGAAGCAGGCGATCCGGGCCGCAGCGGTCACGTCTGTCCGGGCCGTCAGGCCATTCAGTGCCTCCCCGGTGTCCGGTTTCACGCTGACTGCGCCGGTCACGGCAGCGCTGCTGTCAAAATACACCCGGCCGGCGCTGTCCTTCAGCGTCACCGCCGTTACGGCGGCTTCGGAAAGCGGCGTCTCAGCGGTCTCCTGATCTTCCATTGTCAGCGGCTTTGCCGCCAGCAGCCTCCCCCGGACCGGTGTTTTGACATCGGTCTGCTCCGGTTCCCGGATCACCACATCCGGGTCTCCGGGGGCTTCGACAGGGCCGGAAGTCCCTTTGTCCCAAGGCAGGTCAAAGTGGAGATTACCGTCGGCGTCATAGCGCATGTGCTCCCGGGCCATAATAAAGCCCACAGAACCCAGAATAATGAGGATCAGCAGGATGGCCAGGAAAATTTTTCCCTTCCGGCCTCTCCCGCGATAGCTGCTGTATCCTCTGGTGCCTGATGCCATGCCGCCTCACCCCGTTTCTGCTTTTCGGTCTGTTATTCCTGTTCCAGGGCCATCATCTTGTTGACCCGGCGCTCATGGCGGCCGCCCTCAAACTCGGTGGTCAGGAACACCTCCACCATGCGCTCTGCCATATTCTTGCCGGTAAAGCCCGCGCCGATGGCCATCATGTTGGCGTCATTGTGGCGGCGGGTCATCTCTGCTTCCAGGCAGTCGGCACAGTGGGCGCAGCGGATACCCTTGATCTTGTTGGCAGCAATGGAAATGCCGATACCGGTGGTGCAGATCACAATACCGCGGTCGCACTTGCCCTCAGCCACGGCACGGGCAGCGGCAGCGCCGAAATCGGGATAATCGCAGCTCTCCAGAGAGTAGCAGCCGAAATCCTCATACTCATAGCCCAGCTTTTCCAGGGTCTTCATGATAAACTGCTTCAGCTCGTAGCCGCCGTGGTCACAGCCCAATGCGATTTTCATAGTCATTTCCTCCAAATAATCGTTTTTTTCGGATGATGCAGGGTCAGTATACACCGCCCTCCGGCAAAAATCAATTCTTTATTACAGTGCGTGCCAGACAGGGATCTGCTTTTCAAAGGTACAGAACCGGGTGAAGCCACATTCTTTCAACAGAGCCTGCCGCTCGCGGATAAAGCAGCCCACATGCTCCGGGCTGTGGGCGTCGGTGCCCAGGGTGATGAGCTCACCGCCCAGTTCCCGGTAGATCCGCAGCCACTTGGCGTCCGGCAAGGGCGTATTGCCCCGGTTGACGTTTAACTCGATGCCTCGCCCATTTTCGATCAGAGTTTTCAAAATTTCCCGGATCTCAGCCTCATAGGAATCAAAGCTGGTATGAAGCCCCCGCATCTCATTGAAATACCGCAGGGGCAGAGTCAAATGGCCCAGAACCGTAAAGCCGCCCAGCTTTGCCAGCGCTAAAACCTCTTCCAGATAATCTCCCAATGCGGTCTGAGCCTCCGCCTGATCCTTGGGCGTGTAGAGATACAGATCCTCGCTTCCGAAGCGCTCCGACAGCAGGTGCACCGAGCCGATGATGAAATCAAACTGCGGCGCGTCCTCCAACAGCTTTTTCATGTGGGCCGGGGCCTTCTGCGCGTCGCCCATTTCCATGCCCAGCCGCAGATGGATGCGGTCCCCCAGCGCGGCCTGAACGTTGGCGAAATCCTCCGTCAGCGCCGACCAGTCATAGGGCGGGCGCAGCTCATTGGACCCCCAGGTCAGGGGCTCCACATGATCCGTAAAGCAGATCTCGTCCATCCCGGCATCCAGTGCGGCCTGAGCCATCACCGTCATGGGATCATGAGCGTCGGGAGAAAACTGCGTATGGGTATGGTAATCTGCCAGGTACATACCTTGCCTCACTTCTTAAACTTCTTGAAGAACTTCTTCCGTTCCTCGTAGTTGTTATCACCTACGGATTCCGCGAACTTCTTCAAAGCTTCCTTCTGCTCCCGGTTCAGGTTCCGGGGCGTTTCGATATAAACAGTCACATACTGGTCACCCCGGCCCCGGCCGTTGAGTTCAGGAATACCCTTGCCCTTCAACCGGAAGGTGGTGCCGGACTGAGTGCCCTCCGGCAGGTCATATTTTACCTTGCCGTCAATGGTGGGAATCTCCAGTTCCGCACCCAGAACTGCCTGCGCAAAGGTAATGGGCGCCTCACAGAGGACGGAGGTACCCTCCCGGCGGAACAGCTCGTGGGGCCGGACGGTAATGGTGATGAGCAGATCGCCGGACGGGCCGCCGTTCTTTCCGGCGTGACCCTGACCCCGGATGGAGATGGTCTGGCCGTTGTCGATACCCGCGGGGATCTTAGCCTGAATGGTGCGGCGCTTGCGCTCTAAGCCGCTGCCCCGGCAGGCGGTACAGGGAGTCTTGATGATCCGGCCCTTGCCGCCGCAGCGGCCGCAGGGAGAGGTGGTGGCGAACACACCCATGGGCGTCTGCCGCCGCACCTGCACCTGACCGGAGCCGTGGCAGTCCGGGCAGACCTCAGGAGAGGTACCGTCGGCACAGCCGGAGCCGTGACAGACTGCGCAGGTCTCATAGCGGTCCACGCTGACCTCTTTCTCGCAGCCGAAGGCCGCCTCCTCAAAGCTGATGGTCACACTCAGGCGGATGCTCTCGCCCCGCTGGGGCGCATTGGGGTTCCGGCGCTGGGCGGAGCCGAAGCCGCCGCCAAAGAAGCTGCCGAAAATATCCCCCAGATCGCCAAAGTCGAAGCCGCCGGCACCGTAAGCACCGCCGCCGGCCCCCGCTCCGTAGTTAGGGTCCACACCCGCAAAGCCGAACTGGTCATAACGGGCTTTTTTATCAGAGTCAGAGAGAACCTCATAGGCCTCGTTGACCTCCTTGAACTTCTCCTCTGCCTCTTTATTGTCAGGATTCAGGTCCGGATGATACTTCCGGGCCATCTTCTTATATGCGCGCTTGATCTCGTCCTCGGATGCGCTCTTGTCAACGCCCAGGACCTCGTAATAATCACGTTTTTCTGCTGCCATACTTGCTGCTCCTCTCAGGAATCACTTAAGAATCAGGAATCAGGAACCGGCTTCCCCGTTCCGGATTCCTCATCTCTAAGTTTGCTCCAAAACGGCCCCAATGGGGCGGGGAATGATCCCCGTCCCATCGGTTCCGATCCGTATAGGTTTTTTACTTCTTGTTCTGGTCGTCATCATCCACGACCTTGTAGTCGGCGTCGTAATACTGACCGTCCTGCGCGCCGCCGGCCTGCTGACCGCCCATGTCGGGACCGGCCTGTGCACCGCCCTGCGCGCCCTGGGGGCGGAGATCACCACGATTTTGTAAGAGAAGGCCGGGCACCCGCTGCGGAGGGCCCGGAGGAACGGAGAGACCCATGTCATCCAGAAGCAAACGAGGGAGAAGGAGAAACCGGGGCCGCTTCAGCCTGCTGTTCAAGCTGCTGGCCGGAGCGGCACTGGTGGCTGCCCTGACCTTCGGGGCCACCGTCTTCTTCCAGGTGGAGCACATCCTGATCGCTGGGAACAGCCGCTACACCGCCCAGGAGGTGGAAGAGGCGTCCGGCATCCAGCTGGGCGACAACCTGTTCCGGCTGAACAAGGGGCAGATCTCAGAGGATATCCGGCGAAAGCTGCCCTATGTGGAGGAGCTGACCATCGTCCGGCACCTGCCCAGCACCATTGCCATCGAGATCCGGGAGTGGGACGCGGTGGCCAGCATCCTGCCCTCCAGCGGGACTTCAACGGCGGAGGCACCAGCGGCGGAGGAGGCAGAGGACACTGAATTGCCCGAAGAGACCGGGACGGCGGCCGGGGAAGCTTGGCTCATCAGCGTGGGCGGCCGTCTGCTGGAGCCCGCTCCGGAGGACAGCACAGCGCTGACCGTCACTGGCCTGACCGTCCTCTCCCCCCAGGCAGGGACCCAGATGGCGGTGCCTCAGGCGGAGGAGACACGGCGCCAGGGCCTGATGGCCCTGCTCGCTGCCCTGGAGGAGCGGGGGACCCTGGAGAAGGTGTCCTCCATCGACCTGTCTGCGGGGACGGAGATCCTCCTGCGCTACGACGGCCGGTTCGATGTGAAGCTGCCCATCAGCGGCGATTTTATTCACAAGCTGCGGGCACTGGAGGCGGTGGTGGAGAAGCGGGAGAGCTATGAGACCGGGACAATGGACCTGACCCGACAGGACTATGATGTGGTCTTCAGCCCCGGATGAAGAGAATTACTGGAAAGTTTGCGAAAAATCCCTGTTTTCTCTTGACCTGTCTGAAAAAGAGCGATACAATGTAACAAAATATAGACTGCGATAGGGCTTCCCCCACAACATGTCAGATCGTGGGGCCCCTAGTTTTTTACATAGGAGGAGCGATCAATGGCCTTCGGATTGGATATGGGTCCCGACAGTGTGGTAAATATCAAAGTAGTGGGTGTCGGCGGCGGCGGAAACAACGTGGTCAACCGGATGGTAAAGACGGGGACCAAGGGCGTGGATTTCATCGCGGTGAATACGGACAAGCAGGCGCTGGCCGTATCCAGCGCAACCTATAAGATCCAGATCGGCGAAAAGCTGACCAATGGCCAGGGGGCGGGCTCTGACCCCGAAGTGGGCCGCAAGTCTGCAGAGGAGAACCGCACGCAGATCTCCAAGGCCCTGGAGGACGCGGATATGGTGTTCATCACCGCCGGCATGGGCGGCGGCACCGGTACGGGAGCGGCTCCCATTGTAGCCGATATCGCCAAGGAACTGGGCGTGCTCACCGTAGGCGTGGTCACCAAGCCCTTCCGCTTCGAGGGTATGCGCCGCATGAAGCAGGCGGAGGGGGGCATTACGGAGCTGCGCAACAAGGTGGACTCCCTGGTCATCATCCCCAATGAGCGGCTGAAGCTGGCCACCGATCAGAAGATCACCATGGTCAACGCTTTCGAGATCGCTGACGACGTGCTTCAGCAGGCCGTCCAGTCCATCTCGGACCTGATCAAGAATACCGGATTCATCAACCTGGACTTTGCTGACGTGTCCGCTGTCATGAAGGACGCCGGCCGGGCCCACATGGGCGTGGGCCGCGCCGCGGGCAAGAACAAGGCGGAGGAGGCCGCCCGGATGGCCATCTCCAGCCCCCTGCTGGAGACCTCCATCAACGGCGCCAAGGGCGTGCTGGTCAACGTCACCGGCTCCATGGACATCGGTCTGGAGGAAGTGGAGATCGCGGCCAACCTGGTGCAGCAGGCCGCCCACCCCGACGCGCTCATTATTTTCGGCGCCGCTTTCGACGATACTCTGGAAGATGAGATCCGCGTTACCGTCATTGCCACCGGTTTTGAAGAGACAGCCGGGGCCATGCCTCAGAAGCCCTTTACCGCCGCCGGGGAAAAGGCCGCGGCGCCGGGGGGGACTGCTTCGCGGGCCGCCGCCCCGGAGCCTCTGCCGGAGAAGGAGCCGCAGACCGGCGGGCCCGATGATGAGGACTGGCAGAGCATTTTCAACATCTTCAATAAGGGCAGATAACCCACACACAAGCTTCCCGCCTCATCGGGAGCGTCCTCACATGGACAACAGATTGAAACCGCTCAGAGTAAAGGCGCCAGGCATCAAAATTTTTGATGCCTGGCGCCTGATTCTTACTGGCCTTGACCTGACGCTAACTTCTGATACA
>ENA-UESC01002721-UESC01002721.1-human-gut-metagenome-genome-assembly--contig:-NODE-2721-length-10344-cov-6.021038_pt1 | contig 10344 bp, 9 predicted proteins | sample MGYA00242998_ERZ507999 | MGnify/ENA primary metagenome ERZ507999 (study PRJEB26167, sample SAMN06115465) | human gut metagenome | host: Homo sapiens | place: China:Hubei | collected 2016-04-27 | study... | reverse complement strand
ATCAAGGTTGAAATTTGCTCCAAGTGTCACCCGTTCTACACCGGCAAGCAGAAGCTTGTTGACACCGGTGGACGTGTCGACCGTTTCAACAAGAAATACGGCCTGAAGTAAGAAGCAAGTCCGCACCGTGTATCGGTGCGGGCTTTTTTCATATTTGTCGGAATTTGCCGAACGCACCAATACACCGCCAGAGCGCGCCATGCGGCGCGATGGAGGTATTTTTATGGAACAGAATGTCAAGGTCATGCAGGAGAAGGCCGTTCTGGTCGGCCTGAACTGCGACCTGTTTACCAAAGAAGAGGCCGCGAACGAGCGGACACTGGACGAGCTGGAGGCGCTGCTCGAAACGGCGGGCGGCGTCTGCGTGGGGAAAATTTTGCAGAACCGGCATGAGCCGGACCCACACTCGTTCATCGGCGAAGGAAAAGCTGAAGAGGTGCGCGAGTGGGTGCAGAACACAGGCGCGACGCTCGTCATCTTCGACAACGACCTCACACCCTCGCAGGTGCGGGCGCTCGAGGAGGCCACGAAGGCCCACGTCCTCGACCGGAGCGCCCTCATCCTCGATATTTTTGCCCAGCGCGCAAAGACGCGCGAGGGCAAGCTGCAAGTCGAGCTTGCACAATATAAATATTATCTGCCGCGGCTGACGACGTGGAATGAAGAGATGGGCCGCCTCGGCGGCGGCATCGGTACGCGCGGCCCCGGCGAAACGCAGCTCGAAACCGACAAGCGGCACATCCGCGCCCGCATCTCAAAGCTCCAGAGCGAGCTGAAGGAGGTGCGCAAGATCCGCGCCGTCCAGCGCGAGCGGCGCATGAAAAACGACGTGCCGGTCATCTGCCTCGTTGGCTATACGAACGCGGGCAAATCGACGCTGCTCAACGCCCTCACCGGCGCAGGCATCCCGGCGAACAACCGCCTGTTTGACACGCTGGACACGACGTCGCGGCAGCTGACCGTCTCGGATACCTGTCAGGCGATTTTGTCGGATACGGTCGGCTTCATCGCGAAGCTGCCGCACCACCTCATCGAGGCGTTTCAGGCGACGCTGGAGGAGCTGCAATATGCCGATCTGATCCTGCACGTCATCGATGCGTCCGACCCCGACCGCAACGACCATATCGAGGTCGCGGAGCGGCTCATCGCCCAGCTCTGCAAGCCCGGCACGCCGGTCATCGAGTGCTATAACAAGTCCGACGTGGCCGAGGACGAGCTGTTCCGCCGCCGCGACGGCGCGGTCGCCATCTCGGCAAAGACCGGCGAGGGCCTGCCGCAGCTGCTGGAGATGATCGAAAAGGAGCTGGATCGTGGGCTGCACCATGTGAAGCTGCTGCTGCCCTACAGCGCAGCGGGATTGGTCGATCTGCTGCACCAGAAGGCGAAGGTCACAGAGCTTTCCTACGAGGACGGCGGCATCGTCGCCCAGGCCGTGGTGGACGAGCAGGTATTTGGAAAAATACGCGACTATGTGGTGACGGAATGACAGAAGCTTACCTGACCCCGGCGGGCGAGGGCTCGTCGGAATATGTGGAAAAAAAGAGCCGCTTTCTCGGGCGGGTGTTCGCCGTGTCGTCGGAGGACGAGGCGCGGGCCTTGCTCGAGGCGGTGAAAAGAGAGCACTATGACGCGCGGCACAACTGCTGGTGCTACATCCTGCGCGGCGGCGCGAAGCGCTATAGCGACGACGGCGAACCGCAGGGCACGGCAGGGCAGCCGATGCTCAACGTGTTCGAGCGCGAGGGCATCGAAAACGTCCTCTGCGTCGTGACGCGGTATTTCGGCGGCATCCTGCTCGGCACAGGCGGATTGGTCCGCGCCTATACGGCGGCGGCGAAGGACGCGCTGCTGGACGCCGGCGTGAATGAAATGCGCCAGTGGGCCTCGCTCCGTGTCACCTGCCCCTACAGCCTCTACGACCGTGTGCGCCTCGAGGCGGAGAAACTCGGCGCGGTGTTTGAAAACACCGACTATGGTGCGGACATCACGCTCGCGCTGCTGCTGCCCGAGGAGGCGGCGGAGCCGTTCGCGCAGACGCTGCGCGAGCTTTCGGCGGGGCGGCTCGTCCCGGAAAAAGTTGGCTCCGTATTTCGCGGCGTTTTGCGAAAATGACACAGCTTATTCAAGAAAAATTCATGTTTTTCTGCTATTCTGAGATACACAGGTGATGGAACATGACCGTGCGGGAACGGATGGAACAGGAAGAATACGACGTCCTTGCGCCTCACGCGCAGAAAGCCGCGGAGAGCCAGGGCCGCCTCTATCCCGAGGAGGACAACGACGTGCGCACCTGCTATCAGCGGGATGCCGACCGGATCTTACATAGCAAGTCGTTCCGGCGGCTGATGCACAAGACGCAGGTCTTCCTCTCGCCGGAGGGCGACCATTACCGCACGCGCATGACGCATACGCTCGAGGTCGCGCGCATCGCGCGCACGATCTGCCGCGGGCTGCGTCTGAACCAGGACCTCGCCGAGGCGGCAGCCTATGGGCACGACCTCGGTCACACGCCGTTCGGCCATGCGGGCGAGGCGGCGCTGACGGACATGATGGGCCGCCCGTTCCACCACAATGAGCAGTCGCTCCGCGTGGTCGACCAGCTCGAGCGCGACGGCCGCGGCCTGAACCTGACCTACGAGGTGCGCATGGGCATCCTCGGCCACACGGGCACGTTCATCCCCGAGACGTGGGAGGGGCAGATCGTCCGCGTGTCCGACCGCATCGCCTACATCAACCACGACATTGACGACGCCATGCGCGCCGGGATTTTGACGGAGGATGACATCCCGCGCGACATCGCGCTGGTGCTGGGCGGCTCCCATTCGGCGCGGATCAACACGCTCGTCGAAAACATGATCTATCATACGCAGGAGAGCGGCGTCCTCGGCATGGAGCCGGAGGTCGCCGGCGCGATGGATCGGCTGCGGACATTCATGTTCCAGCACGTCTACACGAATCCCGTCGCCAAGGGTGAAGAATCGAAGGCGAAGGACATCATCCGGCGACTGTTTGAATATTACAGCAAGCACCCGGACAAGCTCCCTGCGGATTTCATTCCGCAGCTCGACTTTGACGGCATGGAGCGCATCGTCTGCGACTATATCGCGGGCATGACCGATAAATACGCGATCTATAAGTATTCCGAAATTTTCATCCCCACCGCCTGGCAGGTAAGGTGACATTTCGCTGCGCCCTGTAAGGGCCGATGCCCTCATCGGCCCCTGCAAAATGATATTCACAAACCGGAAAGGAGGTCCGCTGCTATGCCATTCCCACAGCCATTTTTGGACGCGCTCGTCGAGCGCAATCCGATCGAAGAAGTCGTGGGCCAGTACGTCACGCTGACGCGCAAGGGCAGCAACCTCTTCGGACTCTGCCCATTCCACTCGGAGAAGACCGGCTCGTTCTCCGTCGCGCCGGAGAAGGGCATCTATTATTGCTTCGGCTGCCACAAGGGCGGCGGCGTGATCAACTTCATCATGGAGATCGAGTCGCTCAGCTATCCGGACGCCGTCCGCTTCCTCGCCAAGCGCGCGGGGCTGGAGGTGCCGGAGGACGAGGAATACCGCGCGCAGTACAAGCGCACTGAGCGGCTCTACGCCCTCTGCAAGGACGCGGCCCGCTGGTTCCGCAAGCAGCTGCTTGCCGATGCGGGGCGCGAAGCGCGGGATTATATCGTAAAGCGCGGCCTTTCCACGCAGACGGTCAACCGCTTCGGACTCGGCTTCTCGCCGAACGAGTGGTCGGCCCTGATGGACGCGATGCAGAAGCAGGGCTACACGCAGAAGGAGCTGCTCGACGCGGGCCTCGCGGTCAACGGCAAGAAGGGCGGCGTCTATGATCGGTTCCGCAACCGCCTGATGTTCCCTATCATCGACATTCGGGGCAACGTCATCGGCTTCGGCGGCCGCGTCATGGACGATTCGACGCCGAAATACCTGAACTCCCCGGAGACAGAAATTTTCAACAAGCGCAAAAATCTCTTCGCTCTGAACATCGCGAAAAAGAGCAAACAGGGCCGCATGATCCTGACGGAAGGCTATATGGACGCGATCTCGCTGCACCAATACGGCTTTGACTGCGCGGTCGCCTCGCTCGGCACGTCCCTGACGGAGGAGCACGCGGCGATCCTGGCCAAATACGTCCCGGAGGTCGTCCTGACCTACGACGGCGACGAGGCCGGGCAGAACGCCACGCGCCGCGCCATCCCGATGCTGGAGAAGGTGGGGCTGCGGGTCAAAGTCCTGCGGATGCAGGGCGCGAAGGACCCGGACGAATTTTTGAAAAAATACGGGGCCGACCGGTTCAGCCTCCTGCTGGACAAGTCGGAAAATCAGGCGGAATATCAGCTCGAGAGCCTGAAGCGCAAGTATGACCTGACCGACGACGAGCAGCGCGTCGAGTTTTTGCAGAAAGCCGCGCAGCTCATCTCCACATTCCCGAGCGCCGTGCAGCGCGAAATTTACGGCGCGCGCGCGGCAGAGGCTGCGGGCATTTCCGCGGACGCAATGAAGCTCGAGGTCACGAAGGCGTACAAAAAGCGGCGCGCCATCGAGCAGAAAAAGCAGCGGGAAATTGACCTCTCGCCCGCGCGGCAGCAGCAGCCGCTCGTGCGCAGCATCCGCTATGACAACGTCCGCTCCGCCGTGGCGGAGGAAGGGCTGCTGCGGATGCTGCTGAAGGAGCCGGAGCTGATCCCGACGGTTCGTCTGCCGGGAGAGCACTGCTCCGTGCCGCTCTTCGGGCACGTGCTGGAGCTGCTGCGCGAGCGCTTTGCGCACGGGCAGCCCGTGACGCTCGGTGCCCTCGAGGGGACGCTTTCCCGCGAGGAAATGGAGCACCTGACGATGGTGGTCAACCGCAAGGACATGACTGTCTCGGAGCAGGCAATGGACGATTACATCCGCACGATCGAGGAGGAATATACGAGGACGCACTGCCGGGGCGGCGACACGCTCCTGCAGATGGCCAGACAGAAGAAGGAAACCGGCGGGTATGGAGGTTAGACGATGACGAAAGAAATGGAGCTTCTTGGCAAACTGGAACTCAGCGAGGAAAACCGCGCAAAGCTGCTGGCATTGCTGGAGGAGGGCAAAAAGTCCGGCAAGGTCTCGTCGAAAAAACTGGTCGAGACGCTCGATGCCGTGGACGCGACGGAGGAGCAGACCGAGCAGTTCTACGACGTGCTCGAAGCGGCGCACGTCGAGATCGACGTGTCCGACGTGCTCGACCTGATCGGCACGGCGGAGCTGGACAACCCGACGCTCGGCGAAATGGAGGCCATTGAGGCCGAGGCGCTGGAGGTTTCTGACAAGCAGCTCGAAGAGGAATATGAAAACGCCAAGCTGGACGACCCCGTCCGCATGTACCTCAAGGAGATTGGCAAGATCCCGCTGCTGACGCCGGAGGAGGAGCTTGAGGTCGCAAAGGATCTCGTCTCCGAGGATGAGAAAGCACGCGACGCCGCGCGCAAGCGCATGTCCGAGGCGAATCTCCGTCTCGTCGTCTCCATTGCCAAGCGCTATGTGGGGCGCGGCATGCAGCTGCTCGACCTGATTCAGGAGGGCAACCTCGGCCTGATGAAGGCCGTCGAAAAATTTGACTACACCAAGGGCTATAAATTCTCCACCTACGCGACCTGGTGGATTCGGCAGTCGATCACCCGCGCCATCGCCGATCAGGCCCGCACGATCCGCATCCCGGTACATATGGTGGAGACGATCAACAAGGTGCTCCGCACGTCGCACTCCATGGTGCAGTCCCTCGGCCGTGAGCCGACCACGCAGGAGATTGCGGCAGAGCTGCATATGGACGTGCAGAAGGTCGAAGAAATTCTGAAAATCGCGCAGGAGCCGGTCTCACTCGAGACGCCGATCGGCGAGGAGGATGACAGCCACCTCGGCGACTTCATTCAGGACGACGAAGCGTCGCAGCCCGCCGAAGAGGCCAGCTATACCCTGCTGCGCGAACAGCTCGAAGAGGTGCTCAAGACGCTCACACCCCGCGAGGAGGAGGTGCTCCGCATGCGCTTCGGCCTGATCGACGGCAAGCCGCACACGCTCGAGGAAGTGGGCAAAAAGTTCGACGTCACGCGCGAGCGCATCCGCCAGATCGAATCCAAGGCGCTGCGCAAGCTGCGCCACCCGTCACGGAGCAAAAAGCTCCGGGATTTCCTCAATTAAACGCAGAAATACGGACGTTTGGGCGCATCGAAAAATTTTTCTTGACATCTCGCAAATTTTTCGTATGATAGACGTTGTTACGATAAATCACCGTTTTCACGGAGGCAGTTATCATGTTTGAAAAGATTCGTTCGTATCTGGCGTCAGAGCTGGATATTTCTGAGGATGAGATCACCCGCGACACCACGTTCGAGAGTCTCGGCGTCGACTCGCTCGACACCGTCGAGATGGTCATGGACCTCGAGCAGGAGCTTGGCGTCGAGCTGGAAATCGAGGAAAAGATCGCCACCGTCGGCGAGCTGGTCGATTTCGTCGAGAGCAAAGTCGATTAAATTTCAGACTTCGGCCCATGGCAAGGCTGCACTACTCGGGGAGATAGCGGTGCCCTGTTACCCGCAATCCGCTCCAGCGGGGAGGAATTCCTGACCGAGGGTGCGTATCGTATCGTCTGACCTGTATAAGCGGCGTTGAAGATTTGGTCTTACGCAACAAGGCTCTGTGAACCGTGTCAGGTGGGGAACCAAGCAGCACTAAGCAGTCCCCCTTGTGTGCCGTGAGGGAGCCGTTTCCGAGCTGGCTGTGCAGGTAACGGGTGTGGTGCGCATTCGGAGAAAGGTGTGCAGTCTTGCCATGGGCCGAAGGTTTTGTATTTCGTATCCCGCCGGGGCCGTCTCAACCGAGACGGCCCCGTTTTTGTATGTTCCGTCCACCGCCGTACTCCGCTCGCGCCCGAACCCCCGCCGCAGCGGCTTGCCTCCCCTTCGTGAGGGGGGAGAGAGAAGCCTTTCCAAGCTCCCCCAGTCTGCGCAAAGCGCAGACTGCCCCCTCTTCATAGGGAGGCCTTTGGATTCATGCCCTCATCGGTTCCTACATGCGCGGCAAGAGATGGGCAAAAATGTGACAAAACTGTAAGATATCGCGCCGGAAATGTAAGGAGATTCGATGGCCCGGCCGGTCGCAGTCTGGTATACTGGTGCCAGAAACAAGCAAGGAGGCATATAACATGTCGATTTTGGAGGTCAGCGGGCTGCGTAAGGTCTACACCACCCGCTTTGGCGGCAGCCAGGTCGAGGCGCTGCGCAATGTGAATTTCTCCGTGGAGGAGGGCGAATATGTCGCCATTATGGGCGAATCCGGCTCCGGCAAGACGACGCTTCTGAACATTCTCGCCGCGCTCGACCGGCCGACGGACGGCTCCGTCCTGCTCGACGGCAAAGATCTTTCCGCCGTGCGCGAGCAGGAGGCCGCCGCGTTTCGGCGCGAGCAGCTCGGCTTCGTGTTTCAGGAGTTCAACCTGCTGGACACGTTTACGATCGAGGACAACATCTATCTCCCGCTCGTCCTCGCGGGCAAACGCTATGAGGACATGCGCGAACGGCTGCTGCCGCTGGCGCTGGAGCTTGGCATTTCGGAGCTGCTGAAAAAATATCCCTACGAGGTCTCCGGCGGGCAGAAGCAGCGCGCCGCTGTGGCCCGCGCGCTCATCACGAACCCGCGCCTCATCCTCGCCGACGAGCCGACCGGCGCGCTAGACAGCCGGGCGACGGACGAGCTGCTGCGCCTGTTCGCGGACGTCAACCGCCGCGGGCAGACCATTCTGATGGTGACGCATTCGGTCAAGGCCGCGAGCACGGCGGGCCGCGTGCTGTTTATCCGCGACGGCGAGGTCTATCACCAGCTCTACCGCGGCGAGGACAGTGACGCGGCATTCTATGAGAAGATCGCCGGGACGCTGACCGTGCTGGCCACAGGAGGCGACCGGAAATGAAACGATCCTTCTATCCCCGCCTCGCCATCGACGGGATGCGGAAAAACCGCCGCATGTACGGGCCGTATCTCGCGATGGGCGCGCTGATGGCAGCGATCTGCTACATTCTCTCGGCCCTCTCGCGGTCAGATGCGCTCAGGACGCTCCCCGGCGGCGACAACCTCTGCATGATCATGGCGCTCGGCAACGTCGTGCTGCTGATCTTCTCGATCATCTTCCTGTTTTATACGAACTCCTTCCTCATCCGGCGGCGCAGGCGCGAATTCGGCCTCTACAACGTCCTCGGCATGAGCAAGCGCAACCTCGCGCGCATCCTCACCTGGGAGACGCTGCTCACGGCGGCCATCGCCATCGCGGGCGGTCTGTTCTTCGGCGTGCTGCTGTCCAAGCTCATTGAGCTTGCCATCGTGAAGATGATGGACGGCACGGCGACGCTCGCCTTCCCGTTCGACCTCTCTGCTCTGCTCGGCACGGCGGGCGGCTTCGCCGCGATCTATGCGCTGCTCTGGCTCGTGTCGGTGGTGCGTGTGGGGCGGAGCACCGCCGTGGCCCTCCTGCGCAGCGAGGCCGCGGGCGAAAAGCCGCCGCGGGCCAACTGGTTTCTCAGCCTGCTGGGCCTCATCCTGCTCGGCGCGGCGTATTATCTGGCCGTGTCGATCAAAAACCCGCTGGACGCGATCACATGGTTCTTTGTGGCGGTGGTTTTGGTCATTTTCGCGACGTACCTGCTGATGATTACGACGTCGGTGCTGCTCTGCCGCGTGCTGCAGAAGGATAAGCGGTATTACTACCGCGCAAACCACTTTGTCTCCGTCTCCTCGATGGCCTACCGCATGAAGCGCAACGGCGCGGGGCTGGCGTCCATCTGCATTCTGGCAACGATGGTGCTCGTCATGATCTCGTCGACGGCAAGCCTCTATTTTGGCAAGGAGGATTCGCTCCGCACGCAGTATCCGCGCGAGGTGAACGTCCAGCTCTGGCTGTCCTCCCTCTCGCAGATGGAGGATCACAACCTCGATCTCTTCCGGACGGCCGCGCAGCAGGCCGTGGAGGACTGCGGCGGCGAGATGCAAGACGTGATGGACTACCGCTACATCAACACCACGGGCTATCCGATGGAAGACGGCATCGAGATGGACTGGCGCGAATATGACCACGACAGCCTGATTTATTCAAAGCTGCGTGACTATTTCTTTGTGACCGAGGCGGACTATGAGGCCCAGACCGGCGAACAGCTCGACATTCCAGAAGGTGCAGTCGCGCTCCGGACGTACGACTGCGATGACGCGCCGCTGGAGCTGAGGATCCGCCGCGGCGGGACGCTCCGCGTCGCGGAGAGCCGTAAGGGCTCCGATCAGCTTGGGCTGGCGCAGAACAGCAATATCGCGCGGGTCGTGGTCATCGTTCCGGATATGCAGGCGATCCTGGATGTGTTCCCGGCGTCGATCCAGGACATCAAGGACAGCAACTCCTTCCGCTGGGTCTACGGCTTTGACACCGGCCTTGATGCGGACGGGCAGCGTGCCGTGAGCGAGGCCGTCTCAGAGCATATCAACGCGCTCGATCTTGGCGAAGGGCAGGGCTATGACTGGTACAGCCTCGCGCTCCGCGAGACGAACCGCGCCGACTTCTACGGCAACTACGCCGGCATGTTCGCGCTCGGCATCCTGCTCAGCGTCGTGTTCATCCTCGCCGCTGTGCTCATCATCTACTATAAGCAGCTCACCGAGGGCTATGAGGATCAGGCGCGCTTTGCCATCATGCAGAACGTCGGCATGACGCGGCGCGAGATCCGCCGGAGCATCAATTCGCAGCTGCTGACGGTCTTCTATCTGCCGCTGCTGTTTGCGGGGCTGCACCTCGCGTTCGCGTTCCCGATGATCCGGCGGCTGCTGATGCTCTTCTCGCTCTATAACATTGGACTGTTCGCCGCCGTGACGGCCATCAGCTTCGCGGTCTTCGCCGCGCTCTATGCCGTGGTCTACCGGCAGACGGCGGGCGCGTATTACGCGATCGTGAGCGGAGGGCGCGATGAATAGGCCGCAGCTGCCCGCACCGCGGTGCACGGCACGCGGCATGCTCTCCAAGTGCATCACCGGCGGCTCGCTGGCGCTGATCGCGGTGTTGGCGATCCCCGCCGCGCTCCTCGTCGGACTCATCTACCTCGTCTGGACGGTCTCTGACGCCGTCACCGGCAGGCTCGAGCACCGCGCGGATTATTTGTAGGGGTCGATGCCCTCATCGGCCCTCAACCCCGCCGCAGCGGCTTGGCTCCCCCTCTGGGGGAGCTGGCGCGGCTTGTGCGCCTTGCCCCGCATCATACCGCGGGGTATGCCGGGCGCGCGTTCCTTACGCGTCCGGCTGAGAGGGACTTGTAGGGGCGGCCATTGGCCG
>ENA-UESC01002715-UESC01002715.1-human-gut-metagenome-genome-assembly--contig:-NODE-2715-length-10375-cov-4.784230_pt1 | contig 10375 bp, 15 predicted proteins | sample MGYA00242998_ERZ507999 | MGnify/ENA primary metagenome ERZ507999 (study PRJEB26167, sample SAMN06115465) | human gut metagenome | host: Homo sapiens | place: China:Hubei | collected 2016-04-27... | reverse complement strand
GATGTAAACAAGGCCATCATGCGCTGTTTGGTAAAAAATTTGGCGATGTTTGGCCTTGGCCTGTATGTCTATGCCGGGGAGGATTTGCCGGAAGAGGCTGCACAGCAGCCAGATGCAGAATCCCAAAAGCAAACGAAGCCGAAATCCACCAGTCAGAAGCAGGAACAGCCGCCCATGCCCTGCATCTGTGTCCGCTGTAATCAGCCCATCAAACGAGTAAAGCTGAAAGATGGCTCTATTATGCAGGCGGCAGAGTTTGCGAATACCCATGAGGGAATGTGCGTTGACTGCTATAAAGCTACCCGACTTAATGTGGCATAAAGGAGAAATTTAAATGTCTTGCAATGCGATGACCGAACACTGTGAAGAAATCACTGTCTGCGGAAAGCCTGCATTATTCACTAACTTCCGCATCAAAAGAGATACCGTCCCGGATAGTCTGTATGTCTACGATGTGCGGCATGATGATGACTGCCGAGGAATTCCCTGTGAGATTGCACCATTTAATCATGGTCAATCACTGGGGAACGATTATTCTTGCAGAGCCGCTGGAGCTGCCCGATGACGGACGGCGGTATATCGACGAAGAGACGGACTGGAACTATGACCCATTTGGAGGAGCAGAGAAAAATCAAAAGCCTTGTGTGACGGTGGGAGAGTTTATGAATCAGTATCTGAACCGTTGATAAGAGCGAGCCGTGTCGTTCCTTATAAAGTTCAAAAGTTATCGCAGGTGACGGACGGCGCGAACCGTTCGTCAACGGAGACAATCTTTTGAACTTTATGAGGGATGACTAAGGCTCGCAGGAAAAAGTATTAAAAATGCCGTGGGTACAGAAAAGTATCAATCACAGCATGATGAAACCGATTTGCCTTAGCAAATCGGTGGAGCTAAAATGACGTTCGGCATTTTTGATACGGAAAGAAAATAGTTATGAGCGTTTATGGTTATTGCAGAATTTCCACTGCAAAGCAGAGCATTGACCGTCAGGTTCGTAATATCAGGGCTGAATACCCGACAGTTCACATTGTACAGGAAGCCTATACGGGAACTTCCATCTTAAGGCCAGAATGGAGCAAGTTGTATCGGATTCTGAAAGAGGGCGATACTGTGGTGTTCGATTCCGTCTCCCGAATGTCCAGAAATGCAGAAGAAGGATTTTCACTGTATGAGGATCTCTATCATAAGGGTATCCGGCTGGTATTCCTGAAAGAGCATCATATTGATACCAAAACGTACAAAAAGGCCCTGTCCGGCAGCATTGCCATGACAGGAACCAATGTGGATTTTATCTTAAAGGGCATCAATGAGTACCTGATGGCATTGGCAAAAGAGCAAATCAAACTAGCCTTTGAGCAATCTGAAAAAGAAGTGGCAGACCTGCACCAACGTACCCGTGAGGGCCTTGTGACGGCAAAGCTGAACGGAAAACAGGTTGGACGTAAAAAAGGCACTGGATTTGAAACCAAGAAGTCTAAAGCGGCCAAAGAGAAAATCCGCATCCATTGTAAGGCTTTTGGTGGTACATTGGACGATGTGGAGTGCATGAAGCTGACAGGGCTTGCCCGGAATACTTATTATAAGTATAAGCGGCAGATTCGGGCTGGATTGGCTGACGAGGGAAAAACTTAAGAAGGAAAAGTTGTTATGAAGAACGAAAAATGTGTAAAAGATGAATCCCGTAGCGAATTTACAAAAGAGGAACAAGAGGAATTTTTGAATTTGCTGGGTCGAATAACCCCAGAGCAGCGTGAAGCACTGAAAAAAGTTCTGAAGTCCTTTACTTAATGAAGAAGGATGCCGGGTGACACAATGGTTGCTCGACATCCTTCTTTTTTGTAAATGTGCGCATTATTCAGGTAAAAATGCTTGAATCAAATCCAAGATAGCAGTTCTTTGTGATGGAGAAAGTCTATCCCATGTGGTCAAAAGAGATTTCTGCTCTTCTGTTAGATGGTGAATGGCAGCGTCCTCTTCAAAAAACTGCGAGAGGGTGATGCCAAGGCCATGACAAATTTTTTCAATCGAGGTCACGTTGGGCTGAAGATTTCTTCTGCGCCATGTTGATAAGGTCGATTGCGTCAGGCCAGAGTTTTCGGCAAGGGTGTATTCAGACCATCCACGAGCTAACCGCTCCCGGTCAATTCTTCCCAGAATGTCAAAGTTCGGCTTCTCGCGTTCCATGTCATTGCCCTCCTTGGATAAATCGTAGTGCTACTTACGATTTTAAGTGTGGATGCCTTGACAGATAATTCTATAAATCGTATAATTTCAACAAGATAAATCGTAATATGAGGCGGTTCATTTGTCTTGCTTGATAATTGAAACCAATGAAAAGCTTCATGCGATTTAAGGTCGTAAAGAAAAGATGAAAGGAAAAGTCAAATGAAAAAGAGAATTGCGTCAATGCTGGCAGCAACGGTGATGCTGCTTAGCGTAATAGCTTTGCCTGCTTCAGCTCAAACAGATTGGCTTGGAAACTCTGATTTGACAACTGCAAAGGTGCGTGAGATTGCAGACGCTGACACATTGACAGAAAGTCAAATTGCAGAAATCAATAATCACTACTAATGCATATCCACTGTCAAAAGTGTGGAACTTCTATACGAGTGATTGGTCATAAAATATTGAAGAATATGTGAGCGTCTGCGAAATCTTCTTTACAGACTTTCTGCTTGGGAAATTTGATCTCATAAAAACGAAAGTTGGCACAGGTCAAGCTGGCGTATAGCGCTTCCGGCGGCAATGGTAGGCCAAATTTCTTGGACGGATAAGAATGGAAAAGGCGATTGGCACTTTGACTTGGCATATATACAAAACAATCGAAAGGTAAGAGAGGCGGCAATATGGTGAATAAAGTTAAAAGAATACTCCAGTGGTTTATTGGCGGATGCTATATATTAAGTGGACTAGCGTATATTGGAGAGTATACGATGCCCGCCATTATCCTTATTATATTGGGCGGCGTGATAATTCTTCCGCCAATTACGAAGAGGATTCCGGCATTTAAGTTTAAGAAAATTGCACTGATACTATTATCTTCTATTGTAATGATAGCGGGTATTCAGCTTGGAGAAACTAATCTTTCACCAGAAGTATTAGCGAAAAGAAAAGCAGAATCAGAGGCTGCGGCGGCCTCTCAAGCTACCTTAGAAGCTCAGGAAGCCGCTGAGAGCGCATCTCGTGCAGCGGAAGAAGAAGCGGCATCCAAAGCAGCTCAAGAAAAAGCGGAATCTGAAGCAGCAGTTGCTACTGAAAATGAAATTGCTTCGATGAAAGCTATGATTCTTAAAGACTGCAATTTGAGCGATATTCCTCGTGATGATAAGAACCAAATGGCAAATGCAGATGAGAAAAATTTCTATGCTGCATGGAAAGAAGCTGCAGCAGAAAAAATTGCCGAAAAAAATCAAGGAAATAATGCGGAGGACCTTGTTCGCATAACATTCGAGCAGATGGTCGACTTTTATAAGAAAATTTATCCAGATAGTACACTGATTAACACTGAAAAAGGGATTCTTGAGAGTATTGACAGTGCAAGGAGCGAAATGGAAGAAGCAAAGACGAGTGACCTCGGTTACTCCGTTGAAGATGCTGAGCTGTATGAGGGTAAATTCTACATCTATAAGAGAATGGAAACCCATTATGATGATACGTTGCTTGGAAGCCTTCAGAAAGAGTTGGAATCCTTTAATACGAGCAAGGCGATTGAATGGCTTGCCTATGATGTGGATTATTTGATGGGCGAAGCTTATCCGGGTGAAACGGCCTATGTTTTGATTACGGAAGATGAATATACTTTCTCGAAGCAGGGAGCGTATAAATTAACTTATGTTGATACTGGAAAGACAACAGAGCTTGTTAACGACCAGGGATTCCGCTGGGAGGCATCGGTCTATTTTGTTGTAGATGAGGATACATACAATGAAAACCTTCAGAAGATGTTCAGGGCAGAGCAAGCTTTGTACGACACTTACGAGCGTATTCTAAACAATTTTGGACTTGCAGAGTGATAATTATAAAATAAGAGGAAAATGGTATGCTTATAGTTATTATTGCGATTCTTTTCATCGTTTGGGTAGTTCATGATTTTAAGAAAGCAGGGGCTGAAATCACGAATGAGCACAGCATTAGACAGTATCTTGACTATCTTGTGAGAAACAAGGGGTGGACTAAGAGCAGCGGACTTATTCCGATTTACACATCTCCCTGTGGCAAGAAAGGCTGCTATGCGGATTGGGAAATGCAGATTTATGACTGCCATCATAAGAAAAAACTGACAACCGCAGAAATCGCTGCATTTTTTGAGCAATTCCAATAATTTACATTGGAAGAGGCTTGGAGATACAAAGAAGAGCAGGATAATTCGGGTAGCACAGTAAGCTGTAAAAAGACCTCCGCTTTCGTTTGCGATAGAGAACGGAGGTCTTTTACTTTCAGAAAAATGCCTATAAATTAATTATAAGAATGAAATTCTCTTAAATGCTGGAATAAAAACAGAAAATGAGCTATAATAATAACAGAAAGGAGCTGAAAGAATGCTTTGCCAATTTTCTTTTCAGAATTTTAAGTCTTATAAGGATGAAACGACATTTGATTTCCGTGCAATGGCAATTCCGGAGTTTCAGGATGCCTTGATTCGGCAGGAGAAAGCGGAAGATTTGCTTCCGGTCAGCGCGGTCTATGGCCCTAATGGTGGCGGTAAGACAAATCTGCTTCAGGCATTCTTTTGCCTGATTAACCTTGTCGTAAAGCCAATCCATGCGCTGGAGAAGAATCGACAGCCTATGATCTTCCAGCAGGGCAGCAGTGTGGCTCCTTTTATGCTGGATGAAAACTCTGTAAATGATCCTACGATTTTTCAGGTGTTTTTCCGTGTAGGCGAGAAGGAATACCAGTATTACATTGCGCTCAAGGAAGAAATTGTCTTTGAGTCTCTTCTGTGGCGTACACTTGGTGGTAAGAAGACAGGACTGATTTTTGAACGAGACGGCCAGAAGATTGAATTGGGTGCAAGTATCAATAAGGCAAGCATCAACTTGGACGTCAACCCGAAGATGCCGTATCTTTCTTTTTTGGCAATCAACTACAATATCCCTGTGATTGCAGAAGTGCAGAATTGGTTTGAATCCTGTATTACACAGAGCTACGCAAACCCCAGAGCAGAAAACATTGTGCTGGTGTCCAAGAGTGAGACGACTAAGGAAAGCCTGATTCATGCACTGAATGATGTGGGTATTGATTTGTCCGGTTATCGCTATGATGAAGATAGCAAGCACCTGTTCACGCAAAGAACGATCAACGGCAAGGTCTACGAGCTCCCCTTTGAAGCAGAGTCGGATGGAACCAAGAAAATGATTGCAGCCTTGCCGGTTCTGATGGTAGCATTGCAGGAAGGCCGCACAGTGGTTGTGGACGAGCTGGATGCCAAGCTGCATCCGAAGCTGCTCCGGTATGTGATTCAGATGTTCAAGAACCAAGAACTGAACAAGAAGGGCGCACAACTGTTATTCAGTTCTCACGACCTGACTACGATGAAAAACACTGTTTTCCGCCGTGATGAAATTTGGTTTGCCGCAATGAATGACAATCATGAGAGCGAGATTTATTCGCTTTATGAATTCCGGCAGGAGGACAATACTCGCGTCAAGAGCACAGCGGCCTTTGATAAGCAATATCTGGAAGGCCGATATGGTGCAGACCAAGTATGTTGCTTATGAATGGATGAAAACTGCTGAAAATTTCTAGGATTATTGCCACAGCTCCTTTTATTTCACTAGAAAATCAGCTATAATAAGACTCAAGACAGAATGAAATTCTGAAAATCGCATGTTGGAGAGGAACGTTACTTATGAAAATCAAGACACTTACATTAGAGAATTTTATGATTTTCGATTCGATTGACGTGGAGTGGTCTCCGAACATCAATGTGATTTTAGGTGAAAATAGTACCGGAAAAACTACTTTGCTAAAAGCTATGTATTCGCTTGTAAAGCCATACGGACGTAGCGATTTCTTGAAATGCACACAGATGCAGCAAGAGGATATGATCGTTGGTAAAATGGTGGGGGTTTTTCGTCCGGACGAAAAAAAGATTGGACGAATGTCTAGTCGCAGACGTGGTGCGCCAAAGAATACCAAAATGAAGGTTTGTACCGCAGAGGGGGATATCATAGAGGTTTCTTTTGGGAGCCGCAGAGAAAACCATGCGGATGTCTCAGTGCGGCATTCAGAAAAAAGTAAACTATGTGATCCTGTATATCTTCCGCCCAAGGAGATGATTTCGGCAACAGAACATTTCCAGAGTTTGTATGAAGAGTATCATATTGACTTTGAAGAAATGTATTACGACCTCACGAAGCTACTGGATAAGCCGCTGAAAAAGGGAGCGTATACCAGCGATCAGAATGAAGTCCTTTCAAAATTTGAAGATAGCATAAAGGGAAAAATTGTCCAAAAAGATAAAAAATTCTATCTGAATGTAGAGGGCGAGGGCTCATTTGAAATGGGGCTTGTGTCCGAAGGCTATAAAAAGTTGGCAACAGTTGTCTATCTAATTCAGTCGGGAAGCCTTGGAAAAGGATCTGTACTGTTCTGGGATGAACCAGAAACGAATATGAATCCCAAAATGGTAGAGCCGATAGCGCAAGCATTAGGAGCGCTTGCAAGAGCAGGAGTACAAGTCTTTGTTACGACACATGACTATTTTACTATGCAAAGTTTTAATCTGATGGCAAAATATCCACAGGGCAAGCCTATAGAGGTACAGTTTGTTTCACTGTATCACGCAGAAAATGGAAAAATTGCGATGGAAATTGGAAAAGAACTGGCTGACCTTGACCATAATTCGATTATGGAGGAATTTGACGAGCTGTATAATCGGGAACAGGATTTAATTTATGGTACTAACTGAAGGAGAACTGCAATTTACGTTTCCGGGAGAAAGGGCTATCAAGTTTGATGATACCGAATTTTATAGGAAACGGTTCAATAAACTGACAGGCGCAAAAGGCGTGGACTTTATCTGTGATACGGACAATTTTTTGATATTACTTGAGGTAAAGGATTGCCTTGGCAATGAAGCGGAAAATGGTTGGAGAATAGCAATAGATAATATAAAAGTAGACACTTCGCCAACGCCAGTCGATACGGAAGGCAGAGAAAGTTTTGATAATGAAGTGGCGCATAAGGTGGCTATGACGATCTCCTGTCTGCTTGGTGCGCAGACTTTCGGTGAAAATCGTCCATTCCAGCAGGGAGAATTGATTCCGTATGCAAAGGCATTGGAAAATGAAAAAGTTGCACAGCGAAACAAGACCATTTTTGTTATTCTGCTGCTGGAGGGGGACTTCCAATCTGGTACTCGAACCAAGAAAATGAACATGGACAGAATCCAACTCAGCATTGAAAAGAAGTTAAAATGGCTGAATTGCAAGGTCTCGGTCGTAGACGCTGGTACATACAGGAGCGACCTCTTTGAAGTAGAGCGTATAACCTGAAAAGACACTTTATTGTATTAGGTGTGCCGGAATTCTACTTGCAGGAAGAAAATTTGGAGAAAATCATTGCAGGAATGGAGTAATGCGAACTGAAAAATCATGAATGATGTACCATCGTTATTCCGAACGCTCTGTGATTTTGGCACCTGCCCAGGCTGCTATTAAAAACCCGAGAGCATAAGGATTTTATGGCGAATTATCGTTAAAAATCAAGCGTAAAATAAGGCTCACCGCCGATTTTAGCGGTGGGCCTTATTTGTTTGCTCATGTATGAGGTGAATTGCGTTTAACACGGGGGCGCTTCCCAGAAGCATCACAGATACACCTCCACAGTCAGGTCGGTCCACGCTGCACGGCGGAACTGGTGGGGCATCTTGTTGGCTTCCCGGTAACGCTTGGCGGTTTCAAAGTCGATGGTGAAGGTGAGGAGGGGCTTTTCCGATACAGCCATCAGATTGGTACGTTCCTCTTTGGACTTCTTGCAGCCGGTGTTCAGCTTCCAGCGGTAGGAGTAATCGGCAATGGGGGTGACCACTTCAACGAACTGCTCAATCAATTCGGGAGCAAGACGGGCACCGTGCACATCGACCTTCTGAGAGAGAAAATCGTAGATCGCTTTCATGTCCGAAGAAACCGTCTGCGGTTCGGGCGCAGGGGAGAGGGCTTTCAGCTCTTGCTCCAAGTGTGCAATCTCGTCATCTGCCTGTTTGCAGAGGGCTTGGTATTCCTCTCTTGGCAGTTCGCCGTCTGCACGCATGGCAGCGTAGTTCAGCTTGCGTTTTTTGATTTTTTCGATCTGGCCCTGAATCGGTGCAGCAGACATTCGTGTGGCGGCTTTTCCGTTCTGACAGCTTTCAATCATCTTGCAGGCACGAAGGATGGCTTTGTTCTGGTCGCCCCAGACCTTTTCAAAGATCTTCTTCGCCATCAGTTCCAGCTTCCACTCCGGGATGGAAATGGCATCACAACTGAGCTGCTGGGTCATGTTGTGCTCCAGAACGAAGGAACGGGTCGGATTGACGGTTCGCATATTGCATTGGTAGCCAAAGACCGGCGTTCCGTCCTTCAGTTTACGCCAGTTGAAAATGCGGTAGGAAGAACCGCAGCGGCAACGAAGTTTTGCGACCCATAAATATTTGGTGCTGTCAATGCCCTTGCGTCGTGTTTCTCCATCAGGAAGACGCAGATTGACAATACGGCTTTTACGGATACCGATGGCCAGAAAGGAGGCCCACGCAATATGTGCGATGTGCTTGATAAAGTGGAAAATCGTGGTGAAAGCAAGGTTGCTCTTTTGATGAAAAAACTATTCGACCAGAATAGAGTATTTATGGCTATTGCCGCATCTCTACGGCAAAGCAGAGCATTGACCGTCAGATCCGCAACATCAAGGCCGCGTACCCGACTGCCCATATCGTGCAGGAAGCCTATACCGGCACATCCATCTTTCGCCCGGAGTGGCTGAAGCTCTATCGGGTTCTGAAAGCAGGAGATACGGTGGTGTTCGATTCGGTGTCCCGGATGTCCAGAAATGCAGAAGAAGGTTTTGCTCTGTACGAAGACCTCTACCATAAGGGCATCCGGCTGGTGTTCTTGAAAGAGCACCACATCGACACCGAGACCTACAAAAAAGCCCTGTCCGGCAGCATTGCCATGACAGGGACAAATGTGGACTTCATCTTGAAGGGCATCAACGAGTATCTGATGGCCTTGGCAAAGGAGCAGATCAAACTGGCCTTTGAGCAGTCCGAAAAAGAAGTTGCCGATCTGCACCAGCGCACCCGTGAGGGACTTTTGACGGCCCGGTTGAACGGTAAGCAGGTTGGTCGAAAAAAGGGTGTTGGATTTGAAACGAAAAAAGCCAGAGATGCTAAGCAGATCATCCGCACCCATTGCAAGACCTTTGGCGGCACACTTGACGATGCTGAGTGCATGAAGCTCACCGGTCTTGCCCGGAATACCTATTATAAGTACAAGCGTCAGATTCGTGCTGAACTGATGGCTGAACAGGATTTGCCGAAAGGAGCAAGTATCTTTTATGAACCGCCAAAATCATTCTGAGCCGGAGAACAGGCTTACTTTGGAGGAACAGCAGGAGTTTTTGAAGCTTCTGGCCCGTCTGTCCCCTGAACAGCGTGAAGCACTGAAAGAAGTGCTCAAGTCCTTTACCTAAACAAAACAGTGCGGAGTGGCATCATGTCACCCCGCACTGTTTATTTTTTATTTACACCCCAAAAACGAACTTTTTAAAATCCCAAAAATCCAGCGAAATTACTGACTAAATTGCCAACATGCTCCAGCACTCGGGACCCTATATCGGCAGCCTTCTGTGCAACTTTTTTCACAACGGTTTTTCCTACCTCAAAAACCTTCCGTGCACCTTTTACAGCAAGCTCGCCCACTTTGGAGCCAGCCATATAGGCAACGGTTCCTCCGACAAAACCGCCAACTGCTGCACCGACTGGACCAAATGCCAGACCGACAGCGCCGCCTATCGCTGCACCTTTGCTCATGGAGGCCAAGCCCGCCACGGTTGACACCGTGGTTTCCTGCATTTTTTCAAAACCCTCCCGGATGGTAAGTTCCCCAGTGGCAACCTTGCCCAGCACCTTTACATTTTCCACCGCAACGTATGCGATATTTGCAAAACTGCCTGCGGGCGTACCCTTCGGGATCACGGAGAGGTGGTGCATCGTAGCCCCACCACACGGCGGTAACGTAGTACGGCGTGCCGCCCACGAACCACAGATCCTTTTCATCGCTGGCCGTACCGGTCTTACCAAAGGACTCCATGCCGTTGGAGTTGGGGTAGCGGCCGCTGGCGGTGCCCACGTTGGAGTAGAGCACGTTCTTGAGCAGACGGTTCATAATATAG
>ENA-UESC01002708-UESC01002708.1-human-gut-metagenome-genome-assembly--contig:-NODE-2708-length-10388-cov-5.098633_pt1 | contig 10388 bp, 7 predicted proteins | sample MGYA00242998_ERZ507999 | MGnify/ENA primary metagenome ERZ507999 (study PRJEB26167, sample SAMN06115465) | human gut metagenome | host: Homo sapiens | place: China:Hubei | collected 2016-04-27 | study... | reverse complement strand
AATTGCATTAATCAATTTAAGGCTGTATAATAAGTTGGTTATTTTAAAGATTAAGAATTTACAAATATACAAAGCATATTGATAAGGAGGAAAATTATGCCTGTAAAATACGTGTTCGTCACCGGTGGAGTTGTTTCCGGTCTTGGAAAAGGAATTACCGCAGCGTCTCTTGGACGTCTTTTAAAAGCTCGTGGATACAAGGTGACAATGCAGAAGTTCGATCCATACATTAATATTGATCCGGGTACCATGAACCCTATTCAGCACGGAGAGGTGTTTGTAACAGACGATGGAGCTGAGACAGATCTTGACCTGGGACACTATGAGCGTTTTATTGATGAGAGCCTGACAAAGAACTCAAACGTCACCACAGGAAAGGTATACTGGTCAGTATTACAGAAAGAACGTCGTGGTGACTACGGCGGAGGAACAGTACAGGTTATCCCTCATATCACCAATGAGATAAAGAGCAGATTCTACAGGGATTTCACATCTGAGGATACCACAATCGCAATCATCGAGGTGGGCGGTACAGTCGGCGATATCGAGAGTCAGCCGTTCCTCGAGGCAATCAGACAGTTCCAGCATGAGGTGGGACACGACAATGCCATCCTGTGCCATGTGACACTGATTCCATACATCAAGGCATCCGGAGAGCTCAAGACAAAGCCTACACAGGCCAGTGTAAAGGAGCTTCAGGGCATGGGAATCCAGCCGGATATCATCGTATGCCGTTCAGAGCATGAGCTTGATCAGAAGCTTAAGGACAAGATTGCGCTGTTTTGTAATGTGCCGAATTCACACGTATTACAGAACCTTGATGTGGAGTATCTCTATGAGGCACCACTTGCCATGGAGCAGGAGAATCTTGCAAAGGTTGCATGCGAGTGCTTGAATCTTGACTGTCCTGAGCCGGATCTTGCAGACTGGAAGCAGATGGTTGAGGATCTCCGTCATCCTGATAAAGAGGTCAAGATCGCACTTGTCGGAAAATATACAGCACTTCACGATGCATACATTTCAGTTGTTGAGGCACTGAAGCATGGCGGTATTCCTGAGCATACCACAGTTGATATAAAGTGGGTTGACTCAGAGGAGCTTAATGATGACAATGCAGCAGAGGTATTCAAGGGTATTCAGGGAATTATCGTTCCGGGAGGCTTTGGAGACCGTGGTGTTGAGGGTATGATTGCAGCAGCTAAGTATGCCAGGGAAAACAATATCCCATATCTGGGACTCTGCCTTGGAATGCAGGTGGCAATCATCGAGTATGCGCGCCACGTATGTATGTTCCATGACGCACACAGTATAGAGCTTGATCCGAACACTACTCATCCGGTTATCGCACTTATGCCTGACCAGAACGGAATAGAGGATATCGGAGGTACACTTAGACTTGGCTCTTATCCATGTGTACTCGACAAGACATCAAAGGCATACCAGGTATATGGTACAGAGAATATAAGCGAGCGTCATCGTCATCGTTATGAGGTCAACAATGACTACAGAACAGCTCTCACAGAGCATGGCATGAAGCTTTGCGGTACATCACCTGATGGCAGAATCGTGGAGATGATTGAGATTCCGGAGCATCCGTGGTTTATCGCCACACAGGCACATCCGGAGCTTAAGTCACGTCCGAACCGTCCACATCCGCTTTTCCATGGCTTCATAGAGGCGGCAAACAAGGTGAACAGATAATTTTTCGTTATATTTAATACAATATTTAGAAAGTGCGGTTGATTTTGACCGCACTTTTTCTTATAATAAAGTGAAGCTTCACACTTTATATATTGTGAGGAGACGGTTTCATATACAATATATTCCTTGAAAAATAAGAAGTCTGTAATGATATTTTTCGGGGATAGGGTTTCATGGGAATGACTATAAAAATTACAGGTCAAAATTGCCTTGAAGCTTGTAATAAATAAGAAAAGAACGGAGAAAATATGGATAATCAGGGACCTAATAACTATAATTACAACAATGGCCCGGGCAATAATGGGTCCGGTGGAAACGGGAATAACGGTGGTAACAGACCTGGTGGAAACGGTGGCAGAAACAACCGTGGCGGACAGGGTATTATGGCATTTATCCTGCTGACACTCGTGGCATTGTTTGTGTATGCACTTATATCAAACAGCATATCGCATGCCAGCACACAGGAAAAGTCATACAGCGATTTCATAAAACAGCTCGACAAGGGTAATGTCAAGAGCGTGGAGTTTGATTCCTACGAGATAGACTACAAGCTTGTGGATGACGGACACAAGGATTATGACATCACATATTACACAGGCCGTGTGGCTGATGATGAGCTTGTGCCGACACTCAAAAAAGCAAAGACCTCAGAGGGCAAGTCTATTGAGATAAAGGCAGCGATACCTGATAATACATCTACATGGATTTTTAATATATTAAGCTTTATAGTTCCGCTTATTTTACTGTGGGTGCTTTTGGCATTTGTTTCAAAGAAGATGGGCGGCAGCATGGGGATGGGAGTCGGCAAATCGACTGCCAAGGTATATGTGGAGAAGTCCACAGGCGTCAACTTCAAGGATGTTGCGGGACAGGATGAAGCCAAGGAATCTCTCCAGGAGGTTGTTGATTTCCTTCACAATCCTAAGAGATATACAGATATCGGAGCCAAGCTTCCTAAGGGAGCGCTTCTCGTGGGACCTCCGGGAACAGGTAAGACACTCCTTGCCAAGGCAGTAGCAGGAGAGGCAGGAGTACCGTTTTTCTCACTTGCAGGTTCAGACTTTGTGGAGATGTTTGTCGGAGTCGGAGCTTCGAGAGTGCGTGATTTGTTCAAGGAAGCACAAAAGATGGCACCATGTATTATCTTTATCGATGAGATAGATGCAATAGGAAAGAGCCGTGACAGCAGATACGGCGGTGGCAATGACGAGCGTGAGCAGACATTAAACCAGCTCCTTGCAGAGATGGATGGCTTTGATACATCAAAAGGATTACTTATATTAGCAGCAACTAACCGCCCTGAGGTGCTTGATAAGGCACTTCTTCGTCCGGGACGTTTTGACAGAAGAATCATTGTTGACAAGCCTGACTTAAAGGGACGTCTGGAGACCTTAAAGGTACACTCAAAGGATGTCAAGATGGATGAGTCGGTAGACCTTGATGCACTGGCACTTGCCACAGCAGGACTTGTGGGCTCAGACCTTGCCAATATGATTAATGAGGCTGCCATCAATGCAGTCAAAAACGGCAGACAGCTTGTAAACCAGTCAGATCTCTTTGAGGCCTTCGAGCTTGTAGCAGTCGGTGGCAAGGAAAAGAAGGATCGTGTCATGAGCGATAAAGAGAGAAAAATCGTCTCATACCATGAGGTTGGACATGCACTTGTATCAGCCCTGCAGAAAAATACAGAGCCTGTACAGAAAATTACAATCGTACCACGTACCATGGGAGCACTCGGATATACACTCCAGACACCTGAAGAGGAGAAATACCTTGAGACAAAGGATGAACTTCTCGCCAAAATCACAACATATATGGCAGGTCGTGCAGCAGAGGTGCTGGTATTTAACTCAGTCACAAGCGGAGCCGCAAATGATATAGAAAATGCCACAAAGATAGCCCGTGCCATGGTAACAATGTACGGAATGTCAGATAAATTCGGCATGATGTGCCTTGCAACAGTACAAAACCAGTATTTAGAGGGCGGAGCAGGATTAATCTGCGGAGAGAATACAGCATCGCAGATAGATGATGAGGTGCTCTCAATCATCAACAGCAGCTACGCAGAGGCCATGAAGCTCCTCGATGAAAACAGAGAAATCCTCGACAGTATATCAGATTATCTCTACCAGAAGGAAACAATCACAGGTAAGGAATTCATGAAGATGTTCCGCGACATGAAGGGACTCCCTGACCCGGACGAGGAAAAAGATGGTGAAGAGAGCAAAGAGCAGGAAAATGCACAGAATGATGCACAGAAAGATACGACATCAGCAGCAGATCCACTCCTTCGTAATGCCACAGACCAACCTGCAGATACAAATGAATCTTCCGAATATACAGCGCCGGATGATAATACATTGAATAACTAGTACCTTATAGGTCAATTTTCGAACACAACGAGCAACCAAGCAATTTTCGCGCAGCGAAAGAGCGAAAAAAGAATTTCGCACAAAAAAAGCGCAGTAGAAAAGAGTTTCGCACACATAAACTGAAAAAAGCCGGAGGAATACACTGTGTGCCATGCCGGCAACCACACAACCTGAAAGTGCGAAACTCCACACCACAACCTAAAATAGCGAATATGGAAAAAACATTTGATATCAAAGAAGAATTAAAAAAACTCCCGGATGCCCCGGGAGTTTATATTATGCATGACAAGGATGATGTAATCATATATATCGGCAAAGCCAAAAGCCTGAGAAAGCGGGTAAGCTCGTATTCCATGCAGAACAAGGAAAACAGAGCCAAGGTATCATTTTGAGTATATAGTCACCGACTCTGAACTTGAGGCCCTTGTTTTGGAGTGCAACCTGATAAAGGAGCATACACCAAAGTACAATACTATGCTTCGTGATGACAAGACATATCCGTACATCAAGGTGACACTGGGAGAGGACTATCCGAGGGTGCTGTTTTCGCGTCAGATGAAAAAGGACAAATCCCGTTACTTTGGTCCGTATACGAGTGCCTCTGCGGTGAAAAGCTCGATAGATCTGATAAACAAAATCTATAAGCTTCGCACCTGCAACCGCAGGCTGCCGCGTGATATAGGAGCAGACCGGCCGTGCCTCAACTATCATATACACCAGTGCAGTGCACCATGCCAGGGGTATGTGACGAAGGAAGAGTATGCTATATCTGTAAAGGGCGCGATAGATTTCTTAAACGGCGACTATGAGCAGACAATAAAGGCTCTTAGCGATAAAATGCTAAAGGCTTCAGAGAGCATGGAGTTTGAGAAGGCGGCTGAATACAGGGATTTGATAAACAGTGTGAAACAGGTAGCGCAGAAGCAGAAGATAACAAATGCCAACGGCGAGGATAAGGATATCATAGCACTTGCAAATGACGATACTGATGCAGTAGTGCAGGTATTTTTCATAAGAAACGGAAAGCTGATAGGCAGAGACCATTTCCATGTGAGGGTTGGAAGCGAGGAGGCTGCGGATGATGTGTTAAATAACTTTGTGAAGCAGTTTTATTCCGGAACACCTTTTATACCGCGCGAGGTCATGCTGCAGAGTGAGATAGAGGATATGGCTGTTTTGGAGCAGTGGCTCAGCGAAAAGCGAGGCAGGCGGGTGAATATAAAAGTGCCGCAGAAGGGCATGAAGGAAAAGCTTGTTGAGCTTGCCTACAAGAACGCACTCTTAGTGCTCAGCCAGGATAAGGAGCGGATAAAGAGAGAAGAGGGGCGCACAATAGGAGCTGTAAAGGAAATCGAGGGACTTTTGGGCTTACATGGATTAAACCGTATGGAGGCCTATGATATTTCCAATATCAACGGCTTTGAGACCGTCGGCTCCATGATAGTGTATGAGAAGGGCAAGCCTAAAAAGAGCGATTACAGAAAGTTTAAGCTTCGCACAGTTACGGGACCTGATGATTATGCGTCAATGCACGAGGTGCTCACACGCCGCTTTACACATGGCATGGAAGAACAGAAGCAGATTGAAAAAGATGGCTCACCACAGGAAATAGGCAGCTTCAACCGTTTTCCGGATATTATAATGATGGATGGTGGAAGAGGTCAGGTAAATATATGCCTTCAGGTGCTTTCCGAGCTGGGACTCGACATACCTGTGTGTGGCATGGTGAAGGATGATTTCCACCGCACAAGAGGTCTTTATTACAACAATGTGGAGATTCCTATCGGCCGCCACGGCGAAGGCTTCAAGCTCATCACGAGAATACAGGATGAAGCACACCGCTTTGCAATAGAGTTTCATAGGTCACTGCGCTCAAAAAGTCAGGTACATTCGGTACTTGATGATATTGAAGGCATAGGGCCGGCGCGCAGAAAGGCGCTCATGCGCCGCTACCAGTCGCTAGAGAAGATAAAGGAAGCAGATGTCGAAGACCTTATGCAGACAGAGACCATGAACGAGAAAGCAGCACAGGCAGTGTATGCATTTTTCCACTCTGCCACGTAGATTTTGAAGTTAATCTGTGGTATACTAAAAAACAAATATACATCAAGGGGGACCGCGAATGGATGCATTACACTCAGTATCAGTTGCAAAGGTAGCAGAATTGCTCGATCTCAACAATCTCACAAAAGAGATGAACCTAAAGGAGAGGGCGATAGAGTGCTCGGACGTCAACAGACCGGCGCTTCAGCTCTCAGGATATTTTGATCATTTTGAGGAGAGACGAATACAGATTATCGGAAATGTAGAGTATACTTATATAGAGAAGATGAGCGACAGCGAGAAAAAAGAGCGCTATAGCCGCTTCATGGAGTTTGATATACCATGTATCATCTTCTGCAGAGATTTACAGCCGGATGAGATATTTATGGAAGAGGCCAGAGAGCACGGTATTCCGGTGCTGTCAACAGGCCGTTCCACATCAAGCTTTATGGCTGAGCTCATCTATTGTCTTGGTGAACAGCTCGCACCATGCATCACAGTGCACGGCGTGCTGGTAGATGTATACGGCGAGGGAGTAATGATCACAGGCGAGAGCGGTATCGGAAAGAGTGAGGCCGCACTCGAGCTCATCAGACGAGGCCATCGTCTCGTGACGGATGATGTGGTGGAAATCAGAAAGATCAACGAGCATACGCTCATGGGCACTTCGCCTGAGATTACCAGACACTTTATAGAGCTTCGAGGCATCGGAATCATCGATGTCAAGACACTTTACGGAGTAGAGTGTGTAAAGGAAAAACAGCAGATAGACCTCGTAATCAAGCTCGAGGACTGGAAGAAGGAGGCAGATTACGACAGACTCGGCCTCGAGGAAGAATATGCCGAGTATCTCGGCAACAAGGTAGTGTGTCATTCACTGCCAATCAGACCGGGACGTAATCTGGCAGTCATCGTAGAGACAGCAGCAGTCAATCACAGACAAAAAAAGATGGGCTACAATGCAGCTCAGGAGCTGTATCGCCGCGTCCAGGCAAATCTTACAAAAAATTCGGAGGTATAATAAATCATGGCAATAGAAAAGAAAAACGCCTGGGAGAAATATCCCCAGGGACCTGAAAGAGAAAAATTATTTGCATTTGCAGAGGATTACAGAAGGTTTATATCCGGCTGCAAGACAGAGCGCGAGTGCACGGCAGCAGTTTATGCTGACGCCACAGGACACGGCTTTGTGGACCTTGATGAGCTCATCGAGACAGGAAAGAGCGTAAAGGCAGGAGATAAAATCATAGCAAACAATATGGGAAAGGGACTGGCACTGTTTATCGTGGGCAGTAAGCCTCTTGAAAAGGGTATGAATATCCTTGGAGCCCATATTGATTCACCTAGAATGGACTTAAAGCAGGTGCCTTTATATGAGGACACAGACATGGCACTTTTAGACACACATTACTATGGCGGCATCAAGAAATACCAGTGGGTTACACTGCCGCTTGCACTTCACGGAGTCATCTGTAAAAAGGATGGCAGCACAGTGACAGTCAATATCGGAGACAAGCCAAATGATCCTGTAGTGGGTGTGAGCGATCTGCTTATTCATCTGTCAGGCGAGCAGATGGGCAAGAAGGCTTCAGAGGTCATAAAGGGCGAGAGCCTTGATGTGCTCATTGGAAGCATACCGGGACCAGAAAAGGACGAGGACGACAAGGATATCAAGGAGAGAGTAAAGGCCAATATCCTCACAATACTTTCACAGGAGTACGGTGTGGACGAGGATGATTTCCTTTCAGCAGAGATAGAGGTGGTACCTGCCGGAGAGGCAAGAGACTACGGACTTGACAGAAGTATGATCATGGGTTACGGCCACGACGACAGAGTGTGCGCATATCCTTCATACAGAGCTATGCTTGAAATAGAGGGCGCACCGGAATATACAAGTGTATGCCTGCTCGTGGACAAAGAGGAAATCGGCTCAGTGGGAGCCAGCGGCATGCAGTCACGCTTTTTCGAAAACTGTGTGGCAGAGGTGATGAACCTGGCAGGAGACTACAGCGAGCTTGCAGTCAGACGTGCACTGAAAAACTCAAAGGTACTCTCATCAGACGTATCAGCAGCCTTTGACCCGAACTATCCATCGGTTATGGAAAAGAAGAACTCGGCATACTTCGGAAAGGGTCTTGTATTCAACAAATATACAGGCGCCAGAGGCAAATCAGGCTCAAACGATGCCAACGCAGAGTATGTTGCAAGGCTTAGAAATATCATGGATACAGCAGATGTTTCATTCCAGACAGCAGAGCTTGGAAAGGTAGACGAGGGAGGCGGCGGAACAATCGCATATATCCTCGCAAACTATGACATGAATGTTATTGATAGCGGTGTGCCGGTGCTCAATATGCATGCGCCATGGGAAATCATCAGCAAGGTCGATTTATATGAGGCATTCAGAGGCTACATTGCATTTTTGAAGGAAGCATAGGCTAAAGGAATATAAGATGAATCAGACATTTGTAAAAAGTGTAACAGAACAATTGCCGCAGCTTGGTCTCCTGCAGGATGAGCCGATGAAAAAACACACGACATTCCGCATAGGAGGCTCGGCAGATTACTATGCAGAGCCTGATATGAGTCAAATTTCAAAGCTTATAGAGATGGCTAAGGCATGTGATATGCCGGTTACAGTGATAGGAAACGGAAGCAATCTGCTGGTAGGAGATAAGGGCATCAGAGGCCTTGTAATTGGTATTGGAAAAGGCCTGTCCGAAATCGATGTGACAGAAGCTGTGGCGCAGCAAAGCACAGCGCAGGACCTCACAGCACAAGACAACGGTCATATCATCACAGCCGGCGCCGGGGCTATCCTTGCAGCAGTGGCGGCAAAGGCAGCGGAGGCATCGCTTTCAGGCCTTGAGTTTGCATCGGGCATACCCGGAAGTGTTGGAGGCGCGGTAGTCATGAACGCAGGAGCCTACGGTGGAGAGATAAAGGATGTCCTAATCGATGCCACAGTGCTCACAGCAGAGGGCGAGCTAAAGACTGTCACAAGGGATGAGCTTGACTTATCCTACAGGCACAGTATAGTCCAGGAAAAGGGCTATATAGTGTTGTCAGCCAGATTCAGGCTCACACCAAAGCCTAAGGATGAGATAAAGTCATATATGGCAGAGCTTCGCACAAAGAGAGTGGAGAAGCAGCCGCTTGAGTACCCAAGTGCAGGCAGCACCTTTAAGAGACCGGAGGGCTATTTTGCAGGGAAGCTTATCATGGATGCAGGTCTTCGAGGTTACAGCGTGGGAGATGCACAGGTGTCTCAGAAGCACTGCGGCTTTGTAGTCAATAAGGGCGAAGCCACTGCAGCGGATGTCCTGACACTCATAAAAGACGTGCAGGAAACAGTTTTAAAGCAGTTTGGAGTAAAGCTCGAACCGGAAGTTAAGATGATTGGAGAATTCTAGTGAAATTTGTAATAGTGACGGGCATGTCAGGTGCCGGAAAAAGCACAGCAATGAAAATGATGGAGGATATGGGATATTTCTGTATAGACAATCTGCCTATACAGCTATTAGATAAGCTCATAGACTTTTCAAACACCTTCCACAGTGATGTGTCCAAGGTGGCAGTCGGCATAGATGTGCGAAACGGTTCAGGAATTGATGAGATTCCACAGACGCTCGAGCAGCTAAGGCAGAAAAATTTTCCGTATGAGATACTTTTCCTCGATGCTGAGGATGAGGTGCTTGTAAAGCGATACAAGGAGACGAGGCGTAATCACCCTCTCGCAGGCAGTGAGCGCATCAATAAGGGCATCGTGCTTGAGAGGGAAAAGCTGCAGTATTTAAAGGACAATGCTGACTATATCATAGACACAAGCCAGCTTCTCACAAGGGAACTCAAAATTGAGCTTGAAAAGATATTTGTGCAGAATGAGGATTACAAGAATCTCTTTATCACGATACTTTCCTTCGGCTTCAAGTATGGCATACCGTCAGACTCTGATATAGTCATGGATGTGAGGTTTCTGCCAAATCCCTACTATGTGGACGGACTACGCGCGAAAACCGGCAATGATAAGGAGATACAGGACTATGTCATGCAGTTTCCGGAGGCAAATGAGTTTATCGACAAGCTTGATGATATGATAAAGTTCCTCATTCCAAACTATATCTCTGAGGGCAAGAACCAGCTTGTTATATCTATAGGCTGCACCGGAGGCAAGCACCGCTCGGTAACGCTTGCAAACGAGCTGTACAAGAGGCTTAGCGGCTGTAATGACTATGGACTTAAGATAGAGCATCGCGACATAGGAAAGGATGC
>ENA-UESC01002699-UESC01002699.1-human-gut-metagenome-genome-assembly--contig:-NODE-2699-length-10413-cov-6.536281_pt1 | contig 10413 bp, 11 predicted proteins | sample MGYA00242998_ERZ507999 | MGnify/ENA primary metagenome ERZ507999 (study PRJEB26167, sample SAMN06115465) | human gut metagenome | host: Homo sapiens | place: China:Hubei | collected 2016-04-27... | reverse complement strand
CTCGGTGGTAAACCTTCATAAGAAAATCCTCAAGGACGCGGGACTGGAACATATCCGCTTTCATGATCTCCGACATACCTTCGCAACGCTGGCACTGCAAAATGGCGTGGACGTCAAAACCGTCAGCAGTATGCTCGGCCACTATGATGCCGGATTCACACTCCGCACCTACACCCACGCCACTCGGCAGATGCAGCAAAAGGCTGCGGAGAAAATGGGCAGTTTCATGGCACAGATTCGATAAGACCCACAGGCAAGCAGAGCACCGGAAAGGAAACGGTTTCCTCTCCGGTGCTCTTTGAATCTTTCTGCGCATTTCGTTGTGTGGGTCACGGTGTGGGTCAAGCCGGTGTTTCCAGACGGTAATTTTTGAAAAGCGTCGAAGAAAAATGCCTTCGGCGTGAGGAATAACCGCAATTTGTGTGGGTCAAGACTTTTCTTAAAAGTCATGAAAACAGCGGAAATCATTCGATTTCCGCTGTTTTTTGGAGCTAATGATGTGACTCGAACACACGACCTGCTGATTACGAAGTGTATCCGGGCACTCTGTCTGCTGCTTTTTAAGGCTCTTTGAGGCTTTCCGCTCGGTATATTGCGGGAGGTACGCCCTATCCGCTCCACTGTGTCCATCCACTCGTTTCGTTGTGTGGGTCACGGTGTGGGTCAGAGCCATGGGCACCGTCGGTGCGGGGGGTCCGATGACGTGGAAATAGCCGCGCATTTCGCCGGAAATCGCCGCCGGGGGTATGGTTTTGTCCGCTTTTGTGATACCGTTTCCGTCAATAAGAGGAAAGGCGGCGAGTGAGCTATGGCAGCGCAATACGGCTACATCCGGGTATCCAGCGCGGAACAGAACGAGGCCCGGCAGGTCATCGCCATGCGCGAGGCGGGACTGGACGGAAACCACATCTACATGGACAAGCAATCGGGCAAGGACTTTGACCGCCCGCAGTATCAGCGGCTGGTGAGGCGGCTCCGCCCCGGCGACCTGCTCTGCGTACAGAGCATTGACCGGTTGGGCCGGAACTACGAGGAGGTACGGGAGCAGTGGCGGGTGCTGACCAAGGAAAAGCGGGTGGACATCCGGGTTCTGGACATGCCCCTGCTGGACACCCGGCAGGGCCGGGACCTGATGGACACCTTCATCGCCGATCTGGTTTTGCAGATTTTGTCCTTTGTGGCCCAGAGCGAGCGGGAGAGCATCAAAAAGCGGCAGGCGGAGGGCATCGCGGCGGCGAAGGCGAGGGGCGTGAAATTCGGCAGGCCGCCCCTCCCTCTGCCCGAAAATTTCCATGATGTCCACCGGGACTGGCGGGCGAAAAAGGTCACGCTCCGTCAGGCGGCGGAGCGGTGCGCCATGCCCGAGGGGACGTTTTACGCCAAGGCGGTGCGCCTTGAGCGGGAGAACACCATATAAATGAAAAAGCAGTTTGAAAAGGTACAGGTTTACAAACCCACTTTCCAAACTGCTTACATTTATATTGTCGGACGGTTTTTTGTGAAATTAAGGCAAAAGCCGGAAAAATTTTTTATTTTGGGGCAATTTGTAAACCTGTACCTTTTCAAACCGCCAACCGTGGAAAGGAGTGCCCGTCATGCTTTCATTGCAGCTGAAATCCGGCGAATACCTCACCATCGGCGACGACATCGTCGTGCAGGTGTTCGAGCAGGGCGGCACCATCCGCGTGGCGGTGAAGGCCCCCCGTGAACTGCCGATCCTCCGTGGCGAGGTCCATGAGCGGGACGGCCAGCGGCCCGACGGTCTGCTCCGTCAGCGGCCCAAGACCCCCTCCGAGCGGGTGCGGAACGCCCGCCGCATGGAGGAACTGGCGCGGAAAAAGGAAACCGCCGCCGATTGACCCTTGATTTCTCGCGGCCCGCGCGGACCGCAGGAAATAGATCGCGCGTCAAACGTCCGATGCAGTCCGGCCGGATGGTCGGGCGGGCGACGCACCACATTTTGGATGGGGCGCAAGGAAGCGCTCACATTATCATAAGGAGATAAGAACTATGCGTATTCAGCACAACATTATGGCGATGAACGCCTACCGCAACTACAACAACAACAGCACCGCTCTGAGCAAGAATCTGGAGAAGCTGTCCTCCGGCTACAAGATCAACCGCGCCGGTGACGACGCCGCCGGTCTGGCCATTTCCGAGAAGATGCGCGCCCAGATCACCGGTCTGAAGACCGCTTCCAAGAACGTCAAGGACGGCGTTTCTCTGGTGAAGACCGCTGAGGGCGCTCTGCAGGAAGTCCACGACATGCTCAACCGCATGGACTCTCTGGCTACCCAGTCTGCCAACGGCACCTATGACGACGCCGTGGACCGCGATAACCTCCAGAAGGAGGTCGACTCCCTCCGCAACGAGATCAACCGCATCGCTGACTCCACCAACTTCAACGGCAAAGCCCTGCTGAACGGTGAGCTGCAGACGGGCGCTAAGGTGGAAGTCTCTATTTCCGGTACGATGGATGGTACTGCCATTAAGGCAGAAGCTGACGGTTCCTATAAACTGGACGGAACCTTCAAGGCCAATGACTCTGTTACCATTAACGGAAATACTTATACGTTCAAAACCGGTGCTACCGGCGATGACGGCGCGACTTTCGCAGACTTTGCTTCCTTGCAGAAAGCGGTGACGGCGAAAGAAGGTGCCAAGGGTGTTAAGCTTGAGGGCACTAACGCTGCAGCAAAGGCTAACAAGACTGGTGCCGCTCTGGGTCTGCAGATCGGCGACACCTCCGATGCTTTCAACCAGCTGTCCGTGAACGTGAATGACATGCACGCCAAGGCGCTGGGCATTGACACCGTGGACATCAGCAAGCAGGACGGCGCCGCCGCTGCCATCGCCTCCATCAAGAAGGCCATCAACACCGTGTCCTCCACCCGCGGCGACCTGGGTGCCATCCAGAACCGTCTGGAGCACACCACCAACAACCTCAGCGTCATGACCGAGAACATTCAGGACGCCGAGTCCACCATCCGCGACACCGACGTGGCCGACGAGATGATGGCTTACACCAAGAACAACATCCTGGTGCAGTCCGCTCAGGCCATGCTGGCTCAGGCCAACCAGGTGCCTCAGGGCGTCCTGCAGCTGCTGCAGTAATTCACCGAACGGCACAAACAGCGAATACCATAAAGGGAGACGGGCTTCGCCCGTCTCCCTTTTTGTCCGCCAAGGCCCCCGCCCGCAAGCAGGGTGGCTCGGGCTCATGGCACCTTGACACCCCTTCCAATTTGTCCTATAGTGATGATAGGCGAAAGCCAAATCTCGCGGCTTTCCGGTGAGGTCCACACCCCGGTGTGACCTCAGGCGTTCATGGACCCCGTAGGGCATTATGACCACCCTGTACGCAGGAAGTTCCATGAAGGTCGACAGTTTTTGGCGCTGTACCGGCAGCGCGGGTGTGTACCTTTCCGTTGAAAGCGGAAAGGACACAAAATGAACGACTATGTCGTTATTATCTATAACGGTGAGCAAGTATCGGTGCCAAAGGAGGTCGCGGACTTCCTTGAGCAGGATCGGAAACGGCAGCAGGCGCAGGACAAACAGGACGCAAGGCACCTGAGTAAAAGTGAGTTTGAAACGGTGCCGTCCGGTTCGGATTGCGTCAGGCGACCCGTGGAGGATGCGGCGCTCAGGAACCTCCAGCTTGAAAATCTGCGGAAGGCCATTGCGGAACTGGATGTGCAAGGTCAAAACCTGCTCTCCCTCCGATACAGCAATGCGCTGACGATGGATGAGATCGGTCAGATCTACGGCATCTCCAAAATGGCGGTATCAAAGCGACTGAAAAAGCTGCACGAAAAGCTGGGAAGCTCTGTCTCATGACAGGGCTTCCCAGCTTTTTTGAAAATTTTTTCTGTTCTCTGGTTTACAAACGCGCTCTGAGTGTCCTTATAGGTGAGAGACAAATTTTCCGACTGAGTTGGCCGCAGTCATGATCGTCTCACCTGAACACAAGGAGCGTGTATGACCATGAATCCATTTGAACAAAGCACACAGCAGCTTCTGCGCTTCCTGACCTCCCACGCTGAGTGGGAGGTCATTGACTACATCCGGCAGGAAATACAGCATGACGCACCGGACAGTGTCCCGACCGCAGAGGAACTGCTCACTTTCTTCCAATCCCCGGATGCGCCGACCGAACTGGACACCTACCAGCAAATGCTGGTGACCGACAAGCTACTGGAGTACGCAGAGATCAGTCTGCGCACCCTCTGCGACCTGATCCGCTATCAGCAGCTCAAGGAATTGGGTGTTGTCCATTCCACAAAGGAGTTCATTCAACTCTTCCACCCCGACGAACAGGAGGACACACCATGAATCAATTTCCCAGTAAAAACTATTTTACACTGCCGAACGAAATTTTTTCGCTGGGGCTGGGCGCAGGTGAGATCGCGGTCTACGCCTACCTCCGCTGTCTTGAAAACCCCAGCACCTACCAGTGCTGGCCCAGCTACGCCACGATTGGAAAAGCTATTGGCCGTACAAAAAATACGGTCATGCAGTATGTCGATGCGCTCTCGGAGAAAGGACTCATCTCCGCAGAGCCAACCTCTGTCCTGACAAAATCCAGGATCAAAAAGAACGGCAATCTGTGCTATACCATCAGGCCGATCTATGAGGCCGTTGAAATTTTTCACACGCGTCAACTGTCTGCGGTTGAACGAACAACAGAGCGGCGGCAAATTCATCGCAAGCTGTCCGCGGTGAATTTGTTGCCCAGTGCGTGAAGAAAGGAAGGACAGAATGAAGCATTCCACCTACACAAGCTATGATGAGCTTCCGCTGATGCTCTCCGTGACAGAAGTTGCCGCAGTACTTGGGATCTCCCGTGCCGGTGCCTATGAGTTGGTGCGTGGCAACGAATTCCCCGCGCTCAAAATTGGCAGCCGGATCGTTGTTCCAAAGGATAAGTTTCTCGCATGGATCGACGCAAACAGCGGTTCAAAAAACGCACCGCTGTAACTAAAGAACAGGCGCTCAATTTTCTGTGTGCCAACGAAGCGGCTGACCAAAACCGCGAAACCCATCGGTGCGGTGAGAGAAACGGCAATGGGATCACGCAGCCCAGCGGGACCGCGACGCCTCGGAACAGCGACGCGCATGAGCGCATCGCTGTTCCGCAGGCTCTCTGCGTTTTTCGGGAGCGCTCCTGACCAAGGCCCAAAAGCGGCAAAGTTTGCCGTTCTGATACCCGGCCGCGCAGGGTTTCCGAACCGCGCAAAACGCTCCGAGGGTAATGATAGCGCCCCCATCCGAAACACCCCTGTTTCGCCGTGTAAGCCGCTGTGTGCGATCCTGTTGGCGAAGATGAGTGTGTACCCGCTTTCACCTGTGAAAACGAACGTGAGCCGTTTGTGCGAGTGTGATTTGAAACCGCTTCGGAGAGGACTTTCCCACGCCGTATGGGACGTAACTTCGGCGGATTGGGCGGTTATCGGAGGATTTTATTTATAGCAGGATAAAGGACTGGCGTCGGAACCGACGCTCTGCCCAATCACTTCTGCCCGCAGTGCGGGCAGTTGACGGGGGTTTCAACGCAGGCGATTATGGCGCCTTTTGAGCAAACTTTTGGAGCGGCTGGCGTCTTTGTTCCCGCAAGCGCAGGTGTTTCAACGAAACCAAGCGTGCCTTACGGCAGATTGGAGGGAATTATGAGCAAAAATGAAAACAGGCTGAACTTCCGTATGACGGATGAAACAGCTACCAAAATAGAGCGGTGGTATCAGGCAGATAACTGCCGCAGCAAAAATGAGTTCATCGAAAAGACGGTGAACTGCTACGCGGATATGCTGGCCGCAGGCGAAAGCACCACGCTGCCCCGTGCGGTGCAATCCGCCATCGACAGTCGGCTGAAACTCTTCGAGGATCGCATCGCGTCGCTGCTCTACAAGCAGACGGTGGAGATGGACATGGCAATGTCCATCCTCCTGCAAAGCCTCAACGTGAACGAGGAAGTGCTGCGGCAGGAGCGGGCCAAGAGCATCGCCGCCGTCAAGCGCACCAACGGTCAGCTGCGGTTAGAGCAGAAGCTCCGTGAGCTGGAGAGTGAAGCATGGCAAGGCTGATCGTCAAAAGTCCGTACATCAAGTGCGGCAGTGGGAAAAGTGCCGGTGGGTATCTCAAGTACATCGCAACGCGGGAGCGGGTGGAGATCATCCCGGATGACCGTCCGCCCACCAACAAGCAGGAGCAGCTCATCGCAAAACTGGTGGAGGATTTTCCTGACGCAAAAGAGCTGATGGAGTACGAGGACTACCTCTCACACCCGACAAAAGCAACGGCGTCCGCGCTCATCACACTGACGTTGGAATCGAATTGGGACAGACTCTCCTCGATGGATGGCTACGCCAAGTACATCGCCCTGCGTCCGAGGGCGGAACGGTTGGGGGAACACGGTCTCTTCGGAGATAACGATGCCGTTGACCTCGCCACTGTCGCGGACGAATTGGATCACTACACCGGCAATGTGTGGACACACATCATCTCCCTCCATCGTGAAGATGCGGAGCGGCTGGGGTATGACCACGCGGATACATGGCGCACATTGCTGCGTACCCACCGCAATGATATCGCCGCGGCGATGAAAATACCGCCGGAGGATTTCCGCTGGTACGCCGCCTTCCATGACGAGGGCAATCATCCTCACGTCCACATGATGGCGTGGTCGGCAAAGCCGAATCAGGCATACCTGTCCAAAGATGGGATACGGCAGATCAAGTCCACGCTGACCAATCAGATCTTCCGACAGGAGCTGCTGCATGTCTACGAGCAGAAAAGTAAGTCCCGTGATGAGCTGGTGGCAGAGGCGCGGAAAGCCATGCTGGAATTGGCGAAGGCCATGCAGGAGATGACCTGCATCCACCCGGAGGCGGAACAGATGATCTGGAATCTGTCGCGGCAGCTCGGTCAGGTCGGCGGCAAAAAAACCTACGGCTATCTGCCCAAACCAATGAAGAAGCTGGTGGACGAGATCGTCGACCAAATGGCGCGGCTGCCTACCGTGGATGCGTGCTACCAGACATGGTGGGAGCTGCAATGTCAGGTGGAGGATTACTACTCGGAGGGGAAGAAACGTCTGCGCCCACCGCTGTCTCAGCAGAAGGAATTCCGCCAGATCAAGAACGCGGTCATCCGTGAGGCGGAGCATCTTCGTATGAACAGGTTTTCCTTTGAGGACGAGGAAATGCAGGATGGCGGCGAACAGATCAGCGCCTACGCCATGAGCTACGAGTGCCAGAATCTGCAAAGCGTGGCCAACGATGAGAGCTTTCCGTTGGCAGAGCGGGACGAGGCGGCGGAGCAATTGGAGCAGCTTGCGGAGGACGGTGACGCCTACGCCCAGTACATCATCGGCACGGCATACCGTGACGGCGGGCTGCTGATACCCGACACGGTCAAAGCGAAAAAGCTGTTGGAACGCGCGGCCGAGCAGGACTTGGACGCGGCACAGTACGCCCTTGGAAAGATGTATCTCTCCGATGATGCCGACGTCCACGATTCTGCCAAGGGGATCTATTGGCTAAAACGCTCTGCTGACAACGGCAACGATTTCGCCGCCTACCGGCTGGGCAAGGAATATCTCAGCGGCAAAAATGTATCAAAAGACACTTCGACTGCGGCGGAATACCTGCGGCAGGCCGCGAACAATGGAAACGCCTATGCGCAATATCTGCTGGGAAAGCTGACTCTCATGGGCGAGGGCGTTCCCAAAGACATGGACGCCGCCTACGAATGGTTCGCGGCGGCGCGGGATAACGGCCATGCCTACGCGGAATTTTTCTTGAAACGCATGGAGCGCGGCGAACAGGAGCCGCCCTCCGTCCTGTTGTCAACCACCCGGCTGCTCTACCACATGGGCAATATCTTCCGGGACAACGCCCCGGCTCCCGCTGCCACCGGTGTCCAAATCGACCGCAAGCGGCTGGCGCAGCTGCGGCAAAAGCGCGTCGCCCTCGGCCACAAGCCGGACGACCATGAGTTGGAACAGCAACAGGGATTTTCAATGAAATTCCATATGTAAAGCGGGGCGAGGTGTTCAGTTTTTGCGCCGCAATAGTCAAAGAAACATTTGCAAAAACAGTAGCTTTGTGCGCCGGGTTGTGGTATGTGTTGTGGTTGCCAAAAAGGAGGTGCCGCAATGTATGACTACATGAAAGCCCTGCAAAAACGCTTTGACTGTCAGGAACACAGCAAATTGGACGCCCAGATCAAAAGCGCCCATGAGGAACTGCGGCGGGACATGGACGCCGCGGGGCGCAGAAAGCTGCTGCGGCTGTTGGACGCACAGAACGCGTTGCTGGTCGAAGCCAAGCTGATGAGCTTCACGGCGGGCTTCAAACTGGCGTGGGGCATGGCAAAAGAGTTGGAGGCAGACGGGCTCTATTCCTTTGAGCAAGAGGAAGAAGAGCATATCTGCCATCCGGCGGAACAGGAGGACTAAATGGCGAAACGAAGACCGTCCGGTGACGGCATGGTGCGCAAGCGGGAGGATGGGCGCTGGGAAGGCCGCATCGTGGTGGGCCACAAGAAAAACGGTACGCCCATCTTCCAGCACGCCTATGCTCATACACAAAAAGAACTGACGGAAAAGCTCCATCAAAATATCGAACGTTATCAGGATGTGGAGCTGACCGAGGACAGCCGGATGACTTTGGGCGAGTGGCTGGACCGTTGGCTGACGGACTATAAGGAGAACACCGTCCGCCCCGGCACACTCGCAGGTTATCGAAGCTGCATCGAAAACTACATCAAGCCGCAGCTCGGCGGCAAGCAGGTGTCACTGGTGACAGCGCAGGATGTGCAGAAGCTCTATCGCAGACTGAAAGAGAACGGCCGGGTCAAGGAGCATCCGCAGTTTGGCTATGCACTGTCGGACACCACCATCAACCGCCTTCACGCCATCTTCCATCAGGCAATGGAGGATGCCCTCCACGCGCATATCATCGCTAAAAATCCCACAGTGGGCGCGACGGTGCCGAAGGCAAGCCACGCGCCGAAACGTGTCCTGACCGACAACGAACTGGACGCCTTCTTGGATACCGTGCGGGAGGATGTGATTTGGGGTGACTTCTTCTATGTGGAGCTGACCACGGGCCTGCGGCGGGGCGAGATCTGCGGGCTTATGTGGCGGGACTTTGACGCACGGAACGGCGTCCTGCAAGTGCGCCGCACCCTTCATAACCGAAAGCTGGGTGTCGATATGCTGGGCAAGACCAAGACCCGCAGCGGTGAGCGCACCATCGTCCTGCCCCGCAGCACGGCGGAGATCCTGCGCAGGCGGAAAGAAACCGCCATCACCCAATGGATCTTCCCAGACCCAGTTCGACCGGAGTTGCCGCTGTCTCCGAACTGCGCCTACACGCACATGAAAGCGATCTTACACAAGGCGGGACTGCCGGACATCCGCTTCCATGACCTGCGGCATACCTTCGCCACCCACGCCATCGCCAGCGGCGTGGACGCCAAAACCCTGTCTGGGATTCTGGGGCATACCAACGCCAGCTTCACGCTGGACACCTACACCCATGTCACACCGGATATGCAAAAAGCCGCCAGCGGCATCGTTGGAGGCTTCATGGAAGATCTGCTCGGAAAGGGGCTGAGACCTTGGCAAAGAAACGGAAAAGCGGATCTGGCACCGTAAGACAGCGCGGCGACGGCCGGTGGGAGGGCCGCGTTGTCATCGGCTATGATGACAATGGCCTTCCCAAAACGAAGAATGTTCTCGCCAAAACAAAGCGGGAATGTCAGGAGAAGCTGCGGCAGCTCACTGAAAGCATGGTGGGGCGAAATGACCGAAAGGTCAAACCGGATATGCTGTTCGGAGACTGGCTGTGCTACTGGTACGAAAACCACAGCAAGCCGACGCTCCGCATCTCCACGCAGAACAACTACGAAAACGTCATCCACAACCATGTCCTGCCGGAGATCGGGAAGATCCCGCTGAACAAATTGTCGCAGAATGATTTGCAGCAGTTCTACGGGCAGCTGAAAAAGAACGGCCGCAAGCGTCTGACGGAGCAATACGGCGCGGGCCTTTCCGACCGCATGGTGCGGATGTGCCACGCGGTCTGCCGCTCCGCCTTGGAACGGGCCGTGCGGGATGACCTGCTCCGTACAAACCCCGCCATCGGCTGCAAACTGCCGCCGAAAAAGGCAAAGGAAATGCAGGTGCTGGATCGGGAGGAATTACAGAAATTTCTCATTCAGGCGCAGGCGGACGGGTACTACGAACTGTTCCTGCTGGATCTCTGCACCGGTCTGCGGCGTGGCGAACTGATAGCGCTTCAATGGGAGGATCTGAACTTCGAGACAGGTGTGCTGACCGTCAACAAGCAGGCGTACACGGTAAACGGTGAATTGCAGATCATCCCGCCCAAAACCAAGGCGTCCATG
>ENA-UESC01002686-UESC01002686.1-human-gut-metagenome-genome-assembly--contig:-NODE-2686-length-10458-cov-26.546768_pt1 | contig 10458 bp, 19 predicted proteins | sample MGYA00242998_ERZ507999 | MGnify/ENA primary metagenome ERZ507999 (study PRJEB26167, sample SAMN06115465) | human gut metagenome | host: Homo sapiens | place: China:Hubei | collected 2016-04-27... | reverse complement strand
GTGCCCGTCAAAGGCATCGTTGCCCCGTGGCCTTGGAGAGGCCCGGAACTGACGTTGTGCCCAGGATGGCATGACAGGAACGTCTTGGACGATTGAAGAAAAACCCCGACCGGAAGGAAGGGGGCTTTGCACATGGGTCAGGCGGTGAAGGGACGGAGGGTTTTTAGGCTCGTCTTCCCTTGACGGGGCTCTTATTTGTACATATTTTTGTACAAAAAGGAGATACCATGTCTCAGGCCATTACCTATTCGGAAGCTCGGCAGAATCTGGCCGAAACGATGAACCGTGTCTGCGATCATCATGAACCTGTCATTATTACCCGGCAAAAATCACCCTCTGTGGTCATGATGTCTCTTGAGGACTACAATTCCATCATGGAGACGGCATACCTGCTCCGCTCACCCGCCAATGCCGCACGCCTCAGGGAAGCGATACAGGCCGCAGATACAGGCAAGGCCATTCCGCATGAACTGGAGGATTGATCATGCTGCTTACGTGGACGCCGCAGGCGTGGGAGGATTACCTCTATTGGCAACATACGGACAAGCGCACGGTCAAACGAATCAATGAATTGCTGCGTGATGCCATACGAAACCCCTTTGAAGGGCTGGGGAAGCCGGAACCGCTCCGGTTCGATCTCGCCGGATGCTGGTCGCGCCGTATCAATCAGGAAGATCGCCTCGTCTACAAGGTCGACGAAGGAAGCGCGGCCTTGATAGTGCTCCAATGCCGTTACTATTATTGAAACATACTTCCCTAGCGAAGCTCCGTCCGTCAAAAAAGGGCGGCGCTTTCGCCTACCACAACCTAGCTTCGCGGCACGGCCTTTTCACAAACGGGTTTTCGTTGCCTTGCAGGTTCTCGATGCGCTTGGCCCGCGTGCACTCCCACGCATCCACCGGATACATTCTGTCCCATGCGTCCATGAGTTGCGCCTGCTGGCGGCTCATGCGGTAGCGCGGGGCATAGGCGTCGGCCATATACTTGTAGGTCCGGGCAATCTGTCCCCTCGCTCTGATAGGCGGCTCGGCCCTGCGGTCGGCGATCTTCATCCCGCAGCTTCCGAAGTCCGGCTCCTCGCCGGGCAGCATCTGGAAGTTGTAGTTCTGGCGCAGGGCGTTGACCGCGCCGATGGCCGGATAGAGGTTGTACATGTCGCTTTGCATGAGGCGGTATTCCCGGTTCACCCTTTCCGCGCACTTACGGCCCCTGAACGCCTTTCCCCTTTTATCCACGCACTGCGCGTCCCCCTCGCGCCACTCCGGGAAAGCCCGCCCGAAGTTTTCAGCCGGGACCACATGCTCCCACTCGATCTTTCCGGCTCGTTTCTCGTGCTTCGGGGCCGTGAAGCCTTCCGGCAGGGCGACGTTCTTCTTTTCGTCGAAGGCGGCCCCGCAGTAGAGCGTGATCCGGTGGTCATAATAGACCTGCCACTCCAGCGTCTTCTTGGCCTTGTTGAACGAGTCGTTCCAAACGTTGCCCGCGGCCTGCGCCCCGCTTGCCATGAACAATACCGCCAGCACAGCGGCGAGGACATGTTTGCCCATACGGATACCTCCCGAAGATGTCCGTATGGTATATAGATTTATCTATACAAAATAGTAAATAGTTGTCGCCGTAGCTAGGTGGGGGGGCCGAACCGTCCATCTGAGCGCTACGGAACATCCGGGTATGAGGGAAAAAGAATAGCGTCTTCCATCACATGGCGATGAGGGCTGTGCCTTTTTTAAGTACCCCTTTCCCCGTACAAAAGCCCCGTCCGCGGATAAAACGGACGGGGCTTTCTCACTTCTTCAAATACCGGGAAGGAAACAGTATCGCCTCAATGAGCATGACCTTCTGGAAATTTCCTTCCGGGTCGTCCGTGCGATCGCATTCGGCGCGGACGGCTTCAAGCCGGATGGGGCGGGCTTGCCCGGCCATGCCTACGAAGTCGCGAGCGTGGATGTCGCAGATTTGCCAGATATGCATGGATTGCAGGTTGTCGGGCAGGAGTTCCGTTTCCGATGAGGTACAGGCGCCGCAGGGAGGTTCCAGCCCGTCGAGCGCCCATGTCTCCCGGCATTCGTCACAGCTTGGCGCGTTGTCCGCTAGGCGTCCGCACCAGTCCCGGAGTTTTTTTCTTCCGCCGCCTTCACGAAAGAGAGTTCGCTGGACACGCAGGAATAGATGATCCCCATGAGGTTGGGGTTCACTTCCCACAGTTCCTTGATCATCTCCTTGGAAAAGGGGATGGGCGAGCCGTCCTCGAATTCCAGCCCTTCCCATCCGGAGAGGGCGCGTTGCAGGTGCAGGATCTTGAAGCGGCGATCCATGAGTTCGGGGGTGCGTTTCTCGTTGCCGTTGAAGGTGCGGGACTTGACGCGCAGGGTATCCAGCTCGGTTTCGGTCAGGACACGGGCGTAAACGCCGGAATCGTCGGGAAAGCATTTGATGAAGGCGGTATCTTTGGCGGTGGCTTCGTTCACGAATTTCATGATGTTGATCCTCTGGTTGAAAGTTGAAGTGGTTCTTGGAGAATGGCCCCGCCGGAAAAGGAGACGGCGGGAGCCGGAGCTATTCGAGGATGATTTCCACGGCGTCTTCGAGTGCCACGCCGAGGATGTCGGAGGATTGCGAAAGGGTGACGGTCGCGGAATCGGCGTTGATGGCGGGCATCTTGTTCTTGATGCGGGGGCAGGCCACGACGACCTTGCGGCCTTCCTCGCTGCCGAATTCCGCGTCGAACCGGACTTCCTTGCCCTCGCTGCCTTCCCTGAGCCGTTTGGCGGCGTCGTTGCGCATGTAGTATTCAAAATCCACGCTGGAGGCCCTCATGGTGTCGATGGGCTGGCCGGGGAAGCGGTCGCCAAGCTCGTCGGTAAACTCCGTGGGTGTGGAGAACTTGATGGTGCAGGAGCGCATTTTCCCGGTTGTCCCGTCGATGCGGATAACGGAATCGGTATTCTCCATCTCCGCGCCGATGGCGGGGCCATAGGGCATCCACCACGTCACCACGTCGTCCACGGCCCATGCGCCGGAGATGCCGGGTGCGACGGTCAGCGTGTTCGTCCGTTCGTCCACCGCGGTCACGGCGTAGCCCTTGCCGGAATTGTCGTCCGACTTGGTGGTGTTCTGGATTTTCTGCCCCACGAAAAACATTTTCGCGTCCTCGACGGTGATGGAAGTCGCGGACGTCTGCGCCTCAGCCGCCACAGAGGAAGGCCCGGCGTTGAAGGCCCGGCATCCGGTGAGCGTCCCGGTCAGCTCCACGGCCCCTTCCTTGGTGACGGAGATGCTGGCGTCCGTGACGTGGCAGCCCTGCACGGCTTGCAACGTCTTGTCGATGACGATCCATGCGGAAACGTTGGGGCGGCACAGGGCTTGTACGAAGGCCCGGCTTTTCAGGGAGACGGCGGCACCGGACGCGCCGGACGCCGCCGTGGTGCCCTTGTACCCTCTGGTCAGTTCGGAGAGGAGCCATTTGCCGGGGCTGGCGGCGTCTTTCACAGCTTTGCGGTAACGGATCAATTCCTTGCCTGACGGGGTGCTGGTCACTTCGATGACGCCGCGCAGAGGGACATGGCCCGACGTCACGGTGACGACAAGCTGCGCGTCGCTGTCCGTGAGGGCGTCGGCAAGGGTTCCGGTGAAGGGTGCCGCCAGCTTGCCCTGAAGCGCCTGCATGAGTGCGTCCCCCTGCATGGCGGCATCCAGAGCGGTGGGGCGCAGGTACATGCCGAAGTTGGCGGTGGCGGGGCTGGCACTGCTGTTGAACACGTTCAGTTTATTGAGCGTATTCGCCTTTTCCTTGCTGTCGGAGGTTGGGATTTCCTGATTGGCGAACACATCGGCGGTGACGTTGATAATGTCGGTTACGGCTGGGAATTCGAGCGTTTTGTCCGCGCTCTCCTTCACCACCCACATATTCTGGTTTCGGGAAAGGGCGACGTTCGGGCAGGTGTTTTCGCTCATGCTTTGCTCCTCTGAGTCGTATAAAAGGTGTGCAGATCGACGGTGACGGACAGGGTATAGCGCCCATCCTGTCCCGTTCCTGGCTCCTGTAGCGTTGTTTCCTCGCATCGGAGTTCCCCGCCGGAAGGCAAGGGGAGGGCGGTACGGCGGAAGGCGTTTTCGATGCGCCCCTGCAAGGCGTAGCCTGCGGGGACGGGCATGTCCGGGGGCAGGGACAGCGTGACGACATAGACGCCCACGCGCTTGGAGAGGGCGTCCGGCCCGCCGAGTTCCCCACGGAAGCTCTTGCCCATGTTCAGCTTGCGGGCGACGAGCACCTGATCGGGTGAAGGCGTGGTCTTTTGCCCCATTGGAAGGATGCGGGCGTCGGCGCCGACCGTCTGGAAGAGCAGGGCGTCCAGCACGGCGTAGAGATCGAAGAGGCTCGCGTACATCAGGCTTCCCTCGCCATTTGCCCGAGCTGTTCCGCGGCCTCCCGGAAGGTAAGGGCGATGAAGCCTGCGGGGGCCTGCTCGGACCATCCGGCCTCAAGGAAAGGCATATAGTCGAGATCGTTTGTGATGCTGAACGATTCCGCGTCGGCCCCCACTTTGGCGATGGCTTGTTCCACGGCGGCCGACACGTCGCCCCGGAACTCGGGGTAATCGCCCGCCGGAGGCACGGCGTCGCTCGGTTCCGCGCCGAGGTTCCATGACGCCCGCGCCCGGCCCGTATTTTCCGGGGTGCGATCCACCAGCGTCCGGTAGGCTTCAAAGGCCACCAGCGCGACGGTACTCCGGGCGTATTCCGCATACAGGGCGCACATCTCCGTCATGGCCTTGTCGAGTGCGCGGGCGTCGGACGTGCTCAGACGGTCGAGTGCGGCCATGCGGCGCTTGATGGCTTGGCGGCGGCTTTCGATGGCGGCAATGTCCACGGCTACCCCCTGCGGATCAGGATGTTGTGGACCAGTGCCGTATCCCCCGGGGCCACGGGTGCGGAGTCCACGACGCTCCATGTTTCGCCGTCCATGATGATCTGGTCGGGGACGGCGGGCACGGGGAGGCCCGAGGCTGCGGCAAGGATGATGCAGTCCCCAAGCTGTATGGGCAGTTCCGGGTTTTCTTCGATTTTGGCGTTCTTGCGTATGCCCTTGAACGGGGTATCCTTGATCGAAGGTTCATAACGCATGGTCTGATCGTTGTAGACCTGTCCATCCTTCTTCTGACGGTAGATCATCCGTTTGCCGAACTTGTTGATCAATTGGCGTGCGGTCCTGCCCACGCTGGCGTACAGGGATGCGCTCATCCTCTTCCCACCTCCATGATGCCCCCGCCCTTGCCCGTGTTGACTGTGCCGAGCCCGGCGAGCAGGCCGGACAGGGAGGGGAATACTGTTTCCGCCGGGGCCGTGCCGTTGTAGGCGATGCTGATCACGTCCACGCCCAGGCTGGCGATGTCCCCGCCCCGGTCGAGCGGCGCGAGGTAGTCCTGTTCGACGAAGAAGCCCGCCAGTTCGCAGCAAGCCTCGACGACTTCCGCCGGGATTTCATCCGGGGCTATTTCCCCGTCCTGCGTGCTTACGCCCGCCCGAGGCCACGCCATGCGCTGTGAGCGGGAAGCCTTGCGCCCGTTCCACATGACCTTGCGGTTGAGCCAGTCAGAGGCGCGGATCAGCGCAGCCTCCTTCTGGGCTTCCGCCAGTTCGTCCGTCCATGCGGCCGTCAGCCGGGCGGCATGGTAGGCGTCGGCATCGGCAACGCTGGCGAAGCTGTTGGCCCCGGCGGGCAGGGTGCCGTCTTCAACGATGAGGGGCATGGTTTTCTCCTTGAAGTCCCGTTCTGGTTTCGGGCGGGGGCGGAGGGTATTCCCCCGCCCGGTCGAAGCGCGGGGCTACTTGCCCTTGCGCTTCTTTTTCCTAGGGGTGCGGGTCATGGCGGTGTCCTTGCCGTTGGGGTTGTTACGCTTGCGGCTGCCCGGGGACGTCACTGCCGGCGCGGGCTCCGCTGGCGGCGAGGACATGGGCCAGCACGTCGGCCTTGGCGGTGATCGTCGCGGGGATGGCGATGCCGTGCGCCTTGGCATGGTCACGCAGCTCCGCCAGCGTCATCAGGTCAAGAGGCTTGTTTGCGTTCGGCTCGGCGGAGGAGGGCTCCGGCGTGGCGGTCGTGACTTCCGAGTTCCAGAACTGGTGCTTCGACGGATCGAAATCGGCCTCGTTGATGACGATGAACCCGCTCGCCGTTTCCACGCTCCTGATCCTCACTGTGCTGATGTGCATGGAGCCTCCTACCCGGCGATGCGGCAGCCGAGTTCCCGGCGCACCACGTCCGCGCCGTACAGGATGTCATAGCTGAATCGGGTGCGCTTGTGCTCGCGGGAGACTTCCAGACGGAGGGACAGGCCGGAAACCGGGTCCACGGCGGACTGGATGAGGTTGCCGAGGCCGTTGGCGGAATCCATCAGCGGGCGGGTGGCGAAGGCGATGGCGTCGCGGTGGAAGGCGAGGTTCATCACATGGGAACCGGATACCGTGACGGCTTCCGAGCCCGTGGTGGGCCTGGCGAGGCCGGGGTAGATTTTCACGGCGGTGTTGCCCACGGCGAGCGAGACGGCTTCCGTGACCACATAGGTCTGGGCGTCGCCCGCAATGGTCAGGATGTCGCCTTCCTTGAGGCCGGCGGCGTTGGTGGCTTTGGCGAGGCTCACCACCTGCGCTCCGGCCTCGTTCGCGCCGTTCACGGTGAGCGCGCCTTCGGTCATGACGCTGGCCTCGAAAGAGGGCACCTGCTGGTCCATCGCCCAGTCGAAGCCGTACTTGCGCCCGATGGTCCCGTCGATGATGGGCCGCGCGTCGCCGGACTTGCTCACGTCCGCGAACCCCGACAGGCCGAGCGCGGCGGCCTCGGCGTCGGGGTCCAGCACGATGCGCCGATCATTGACCGGGGCAAGCTGGCGGTTCAGCACCTTGCGGGCGTTGGTGGCGTCGACCACGGTGGAGAAGGGCGTGGTGCCGGGCGTCCCAACGATGCCGTAGAACTTGCGGCCCAAGCCGAGCAGGGTGGCGTTCACGTCGTTGGCGATGGCCTTGACCGCTTCGCTGGCCTGCATGGGGATGACGCCGCGATTGGCTTCCATCAGGTCCTTGTCGGTCAGGTAGAAAGGCGCTTCCATCCAGCGGTCGAGCTTGATGGTGGCGGACACGGGGCTGATGTCGCCCGTGTCCTGCGAAGTGGCCCCCGGCGTGACGGCCTGCGCTTTGATCGCGGAGGGGATGGGCACGTCGATGCTGGCCCCCTGCTGCGCGGCAAAGTTGCTGTAGTCCGAGTTCACGAGGCGGGGCATGACGCAGGTGCCGCGCAGGGCAAGCAGGCCCTGTGCGAGCAGCTTGTCGACGACTTTGGACAGATCGTTCATGGAAAAATCCTCTTGGTGCGCGCGGCTACTGGGCCGCGACGGTTACTTCGCCCTTGGCGATGGCTTCAAGGTTGGCTCCGAAGGCGCTCATGTCGCCCTTGGGGATGATTTTTGCGCCGGGGGCGTACGCGGCATTGGGATGGCTGCCGGAGCCGCTGTCCGGGGCCTTCAGGATACGGTCCTTCATGGGGTATTTGTCGATGATGGCCTCAAGCGCCTCTTCGGGCGCGGCGAAGGTGCCGGGATCGGAGCGGCTGAAAATGGGCTGGCCGTTCATGGTGGCGACCACGCGCAGCTCGCCGTTTTCCTCCTTCACCTCGAAATGCCTGCCGAACGAGGCGTAGGCCACGTCGGAGGGAAGCACGGTCTTGTCCTTCAGGAACGCGCTGGAATCGAAGATGCCCTTGACCAGCAGCGTGCGGATGGAGGCTTCCTTGGCGGCCAGCCTGTCGGCGGAATCTTTCTTGGAGTCGGCGAGGGCCTTTTCGAGATCGGAAATCTTTCCGTCATAGGACTTCTTGATTTCCATCTTGAGGTCGTCGACTTTTCCCGCGTCGATGAGCTTCCCGGCGTCAAGGTTGGCGACGGTTTCCAGGGCGGCCTTGGCCTTTTCCGGGTCAATGCCGTCAAACGCCTTGAGCTGGCTGGTCAGGGCGTCGATGTCCTTGCGCCGTCCGGCTGATTCTGCGTTGATAGCGGAAATTTTGTTCACGAGGTCGGGGACGTTATACGCAATCTCCGCACCGTCTTCGGCAACCCATACGGGGAAGCCGTCCTTCACCACCACATGGCCGTTTTCGTCGAGCTTGAGTTTCATGGTATCCTTCTCGGTTCGGGTTAGGGCTTCACGCCGGGGTATTCTTCGGCATCACGCCATGATAGGCGGGCAGGCCCGCATAATTGGGCATGAGTATAGACCCGTGCCCCGGATGCGCCGCAAGGGATTGTTGGAAGGTTTTTGTGTGCGGGGAGAAAAGAATACCTCTTGACATGATGTCAAAAAATAATATCATAAGGACATGAAAAAGAAACACCAGATGACCCTGAAACAGATATTCGCCCGCCCCGTTTCGGGGAGCATCAGATGGGCGGATATTGAGGCCTTGTTTGTGGAGCTTGGCGCGGAAGTAAGCGAACGTGCTGGTTCTCGCATCGCTGTGGTGCTGTTCGGGGAAGTGAGAGTGTTTCACCGTCCGCACCCTGCGCCGACTACGGACAAAGGAGCGGTTGCGAGCGTACGTATCTGGCTGGAAGGCCACGGAGTGAAACCATGAATAATGTCATGACATTTGAAGACGGCTACAAGGCCGTCATTGCCTATGACCCGGAAATCGAGATGTTCCGGGGTGAGTTCGTCGGACTCAACGGCGCGGCGGATTTTTACGCCGCCGATTTGGAAGGGCTGAAGCGCGAAGGTAAAATCTCGCTGGAAGTCTTTCTGGAGGTCTGCGCGGAAAAGGGGATCGCCCCCAAGAAGCAGGCGGGGCGCTTTGCCTTGCGGCTCGATCCCGAGACGTACCAGTCCGTCGCTATTGCCGCCTCTGCTTCGGGAAAGAGTATCAATCAGTTTATCGTGGACAGCCTGAAGCAGTCCGTGCAGGCGGTTTGAGAAGGATAGACATGTGCGCCGCTATCCATCCCGGAGAAATTCTCCGCGAAGAATACATGGCCCCGCTCGGCTTGAGCGCGAATGCCCTTGCCATCGCCCTCGGCATCCCCGCCACACGGATTCATGAAATCCTGCACGAAAAGCGCGGCGTCAGCACGGATACCGCCATGCGTCTGGCCCGGTATTTCGGGACTGACATGGAGATGTGGATCAACTTGCAGGCGCAGTATGAAGCCTGCCTTCTGGAAAGGGAAAAGGGGCAGGAGTTCATGCGGATCATCCCGCATCGGGCTGTACAGGCTTCCCTTCAGTAGCTATGGAAAAGTATACCTATCGCGTCATTTGGTCGGAAGAGGATCAGGAGTTTGTGGGGCTGTGCGCCGAGTTTCCCAGCTTGTCATGGCTGGAAGAGGAACAGGACGCGGCCTTGCATGGAATCGTCCGGCTTGTCTCGGATACGTTGAAGGACATGGAAGCGAACAAGGAGCCGCTTTCCTTTCGCAAGTTTTCCGGGAACGTTGCCATCCGCACGACGCCTGAGATGCACCGTCAGCTTGCGATCCTCTCCGCAGAGGCGGGAGTCAGCCTGAACCGCTATGTGAATAGCCGATTGCTGTAAAAACGAAGCCCCCTTCCTCACGGTTGGGGGCTTTCTTCTGACTCGCTGATAGTGCATAGAGTTTTTCCACGCACATGGGAAGACCTATCAATTTTTAGGCCTAAATTTATTAGATTTAATCGTTTTCAATGCACTATAAGCAGCTAGTTTATTCATTAATTCTAGTAAAACGGAAGAAAGGATCAAACATTTTTTTAGGATGCTCATGTTTAATAATATATTTTGGAGGTAATGTTTGATTGATCCAAATACCATAGTCTAAAGATTTAGGATCATAATTGTTATTGATGTCGTCTAATATGTATTTATTTATTAAATGTATAGGAATATCGCATGTAAATATAGTTGGTGTGCCTCTTTTTAAGAGTAAATCTTCATAGTATCCATTTTTATTAAGACTTCTAGCTATTGATAAAAAATATTCACTACCATAACATAAATAATGGCCAGATTCTTTAAGTAAATCTTCTTTGGAAAGAGCGAAATATACTTCTTCTTTTTCTGGATAATTTGTTAGCCCTACAATTTCTTCAATCGGTTTACCAAATATTTCCGATGCTTTTTGTTGCTTTTCTTTTTCTGTAAAAGCACAAATGCCGTAAGTATAGTAGCTCGAAATATCTATAGGTCGGCAAGCATGGTAGCCACGGATATGAGTACAGTCGTATAAGCTGATTTTATTTATGGAAAAATTATTTTCATGAATAAATATTTGTTTATTTAGCATATGAGAACTTTTTTTAAGAATTTAGTTTTCTCCCTACCGGGAAACTCTATAGTTCTTCTTCCTGCCCCTCCACTTCCTCATACAGCCGTTTCGTCTTCACGCCGAGGGCGTCCGCGATGCGTACAAGCGTAGACAAACGACACTCTAAAATGCC
>ENA-UESC01002676-UESC01002676.1-human-gut-metagenome-genome-assembly--contig:-NODE-2676-length-10487-cov-10.307301_pt1 | contig 10487 bp, 10 predicted proteins | sample MGYA00242998_ERZ507999 | MGnify/ENA primary metagenome ERZ507999 (study PRJEB26167, sample SAMN06115465) | human gut metagenome | host: Homo sapiens | place: China:Hubei | collected 2016-04-27... | reverse complement strand
GTGAAATTGGCAGACACGAGGGACTTAAAATCCCTTTCTGGAGACAGAGTGCGGGTTCAAGCCCCGCCGGTGGCATGAAAAATCCCCTTCAGCGTAAGCTGAGGGGGATTTTTTACTGTTGTATCGCGTACAAAGCGTGATTCGGCGCAGGCAGAAATGCGGATGCAGCTCAGTGGTTTTCTATAGCATTGAATCGTTCCAGGAAGCTGTGATCCACACCCTCAGATCGATAACCGGGCATGGTATCAATGGCAACATTGTGGATGCTGCGGAAGATGCTGTTTTCGATATTGGGATTGTCGCGCTTCAGGCGGCGGAGCAGGAGCTTGACCTCCTGCCGCTTGGAACCACCGCCGCCGTTGTCGCACATGGTGCAGTTCTCAGTAAAGCGGCAGGCGCACTGGATGAATTCCAGATCATTGTAGCGCTTCCAGGCCAGGATATCTTCTTCCCGGATGCAGTACATGGGGCGGATCAGGGTCATGCCGGGGAAGCTGGTGCTGTGGAGCTTGGGCGGCATGGCCTGCATCTGGGAGCCGTAGAACATGCTCATCACGGTCGTCTCAATCACATCGTTGAAGTGGTGGCCCAGCGCGATCTTGTTGCATCCCAGCTCCTTGGCCTTGCTGTACAGGTGGCCGCGCCGCATCCGGGCACAGAGATAGCAGGGATTCTTTTCGGTATTGTTGGCAACGGAAAAGATGTTGCTCTCGAAGATGGTCACCGGGATGTGCAGCAGCTCGGCATTGGACTCGATCTTCTGGCGGTTGATCTCATTGTAGCCGGGGTCCATCACCAGAAAGACCAGCTCAAAGGGAACATCGCTGTGTTTCTGCAGCTCCTGCATCAGCTTTGCCATCAGCATGGAGTCTTTGCCGCCCGAGATGCAGACGGCGATCTTGTCTCCCTCCTGTACCAGCTCGTAGCGCTTTACCGCCACGATAAAGGGGGTCCACAGCTCCTTGCGGTATTTCTTGATGATACTGCGTTCGATCATCTGATAAGGTTCAAGCTCACGTTTCATGTTGGTTCCTCTTTTTATTTAATGTACGGCGGTCAGCTCACGGTAGCAGACATCGAACGCCTGCAAAAAGGATTTGATCTCGTCCTCGGTGGTCAGATGGCTCAGGCTGATGCGCCAGGAGGACAGTGCGTTGCGGCGGTCGCGGCTGACCGCAAACACCGCACGCGAAGGCAGACCATCCGACGAGCAGGCTGACTTGACCGAGACGCAGACCCCTTTGGCATCCAGCTCCCGCTGGAACACGGTGCCCTTGACGTTCTGGACGCTCAGATTCAGCACATGAGGGATGGCGTGTTCCGGGCTGTTGATGCGCACCAGCGGATATGTGCTGAGGGCGGCGCGGAGCTCTGCATTCAGTTTTGCCACATGGCCAACGCGTCCGGGCAGGTCAGTGACGGCGAGATCAAGCGCACAGGCCAGCGAGGAGGCCAGCGCCACAGTGGGGGTGCCGCTGCGGTAGATGGTGGTGCTCTCGCCGCCATGGATGAGAGGCTCCAGCGCCAGATTCCGCCGCTTGATCAGCAGGCCGATGCCGTTCAGCCCATAGAATTTGTGGGCCGTCAGGCTCATAGTGTCCACGCCCTCAAAAGAAACGGGGATCTTGCCCACAGCCTGGGTCGCATCCACATGCAGGTGACAGTGAGGGTATGCTTTCAGGATGGCGGCGATCTCCTGTACAGGCTGCACCACGCCCAATTCACTGTCCACCAGCGTCACGGCAACGCAGATGGTATCCGGGCGAAGCAGATCCTTCAAGTGCTCAAGATCCACGGTGCCGACCTGCTTCACGTCCAGCAGGTCGATCTCATACCCCTGCTCCTGTAATGCCGTCAGGGTGCCGCTGACCGAAGAATGTTCCAGTGGAGTGGAGATGATGTGCCTGCCCGCATGGCGGGAGAGACGGGCCAGCCCCTTTAAAGCAAAGTTGTTGGCCTCGCTGGCACCGGAGGTATAGATGATCTCGGCTGGCTGAACGCCCAGCAGAGAGGCGATTTTGATGGTGGCAGCATCGATCTCTGCCTTGGCGGCAGAGCCTGCCTGGTGGTGAGAGTTGGCGTTGCCGATGCAGCGGCGCTCCACAGCACAGAACTGCTCCAACACCCGCGCATCCACCGGGGTGTTTGCAGAATAATCCAGATAGATCATAACATTCCTCTTGAAATACAAATCAATTCAATAGGTTATATTATAGTGCGGACAGGGGCATATTTCAAGATGCTCGGCCAAAAAGCTGAGGGAAACTGCGGCAAACGGATTGCATCCGGGCAGGGTTTCTGGTATACTTTATAAAGTCAGACAGGGAAGGGGAGAGCAAAATGTTTCGTTCGACTTTGCGGAGCGCGTGTTTTGTCTTCCGGTCCCGTTTTTTGAATCTGCTCCAGAAGGATTGAGGCACTGCCGTTGCTGCGGCAATGCCTCTTTTTTTGGGCAGCGATGAAAGGAGAACTTCTCTATGAGTGAAAAGATCGATTACTCCAAGGGCATTTACGATGCCCGGCAGCTCGGCACCGGACGGATGCTGATCCTGGGCTTGCAGCACATGTTTGCCATGTTCGGCGCAACTGTGCTGGTGCCCCTGCTCACCGGCCTGAGCGTTTCCACCACTCTGCTCTGTGCCGGTCTGGGCACCCTGCTGTTCCACCTTGTCACCAAGGGCAAGGTCCCGGCCTTCCTTGGCTCCTCGTTTGCCTACCTGGGCGGTTTTTCCATTGTAGCCCCCATGCTGGCTGACGCAGACGGCAACCTGACCGTTGCCAATACCAAAATGCTGCCCTACGCCTGCGCAGGCGTGGCGCTGTCCGGCATTCTGTACCTGCTGGTCAGCCTGCTCATCTCCACCTTTGGCATCCGCCGCATTATGAAATTCTTCCCGCCGGTGGTCACAGGCCCCATCATCATCTCTATTGGTTTGATCCTGGCCCCCTCCGCCATCACCAACTGCGAGTCCAACTGGCTGCTGGCTTTTGTGGCCCTGGGTACCGTTATTGTCTGCAACATCTGGGGCAAGGGCATGGTCAAGATCCTGCCCATCCTGATCGGTGTGCTGGTCTCCTATGCTGTGGCTCTGGTCACTGGTGCAGTCAACTTTGAGGCCATTGCCGCTGCCGACTGGTTCGGCATCCCCCTGCACAAGAGCGCCATGGGCCTGTTCGCCATCGACGGCAGCCCTGAGTTCATCAGTGCAATGTTCACCATCATCCCCATTGCGCTGGCAACCATGATGGAGCATGTGGGCGATATCGCTGCCATCAGCGCTACGGTCGGCCACAACTATATCAACGACCCCGGCCTGAACCGCACCCTGATGGGCGACGGCCTTGCCACTGCCATGGCCGGTCTGCTGGGCGGCCCTGCCAACACCACCTATGGTGAGAACACCGGTGTTCTGGCCCTGAGCCGCATCTACGATCCGCTCGTCATCCGCATTGCCGCTGTGATGGCTGTGATCCTGAGCTTCAGCCCCAAGTTTGAGGCCGTCATCAACACCATCCCCACCGGCATCATTGGCGGCATCAGCTTTGTGCTGTACGGCATGATCTCCGCGATCGGTGTCCGCAATGTGGTCGAGAACCGTGTGGACTTTACCAACAGCCGCAACCTGATCGTTGCCGCTGTCATCCTGGTCTGCGCACTGGGCTTCAACTCTGTGGGCGGTCTGACCTTCGCTGTGGGTGGTGTCTCCATCAACCTGTCCGGCCTGGCCATTGCTGCTATCGTGGGCATCCTGCTCAACGCCATCCTCCCCGGCAATGATTACGAGTTTGATGCTGCCAACGGTTCCGATGCTCCGAGCAGCGGCAACCTGCAGGTCTGAAAAATAAATAGGAATAATTCTTAAAATTAGCCTTGACTAATCTGGGAATCGTTGCTATAATAGGCTCAGAAGCAAGGCCCCCTGTACCAGAGGAGAGGCCAAGATCATAATAAAAAACAATGGAGGATATTCCTATGAAAAAGTATGTCTGCACCGTCTGTGGTTATATCGCTGAAGGCTCTATCCCTGAGCAGTGCCCTGTCTGCAAGGCTCCTGCATCCGCATTTGTCGAAAAGACCGGCAACACCTATGTGACTGAGCATGTGGTCGGCATCGGCAAGGCTGAGGGTGTGCCTCAGGAGATCGTTGACGGTCTGCGCGCAAACTTTGAGGGTGAGTGCAGCGAAGTCGGCATGTACCTGGCCATGGCCCGTGTGGCAGAGCGCGAGGGCTACCCCGAGATCGCTGAGGCTTACAAGCGCTATGCCTACGAGGAGGCTGACCACGCATCTCGTTTTGCCGAGCTGCTGGGCGAGGTCGTGACCGACAGCACCAAGAAGAACCTGATGATGCGTGCTGAGGCTGAGTGCGGCGCATGCTCCGGCAAGATGGATCTGGCCAAGAAGGCAAAGGCCCTGAACCTGGATGCAATCCACGATACCGTCCACGAGATGGCAAAGGACGAGGCTCGCCATGGCCGCGGCTTCGAGGGCCTGCTGAAGCGCTACTTCAACGTGGAGCTGTAATTTCTGCATTTTTCTGAACCTGTTATCATAAAGCTGCCGTGCGGTTCCAAAGCTGCACGGCAGCTTTTTTTGCTTGACGGGATCCATGGCAGGGCGTACAATGAAAAAAACATTCCGAAAAAGGGGAAGTCTTAGAAATCAACTTCCACACGCTGTGCGCTGCTGGACGAGCTGCGCGGACTGGACCTGATCAGCATGATGCTTTACCATGGCATGTGGGATCTGGTTTATCTGTTTGGTGTGAGTGCACCGTGGTATGGCAGCTGGCAGGGAGAACTGTGGCAGCAATCCATCTGCTGGGTGTTCATCCTGCTGTCCGGTTTCTGCCTGCCGCTGGGCCGCCACCCGGTCAAACGAGGCGCGGTGGTGTTTGGGTGCGGCGCACTTGTCACGGCGGTCACGCTGATCTTCATGCCTGCGGATGTCGTTTGGTTCGGTGTGCTGACGCTTCTGGGTTCGGCTATGATCATCACAGGACTGCTGGAAAAGTGGCTGGAAAAGGTGCCGCCGGTGGTAGGCCTTGCAGGGAGCTTTTTTCTGTTTTACTTCACCCGCCATGCAGCCGATGGCTATTTGCAGCTGGGCCATTGGCTCATCACACCGCCGGGCTTTCTCTACGCCAACTACTTCACGGCCTATCTGGGGTTTTATCCCTTTGGCTTCTTCTCTACGGATTACTTCCCACTGACCCCGTGGCTCTTCCTGTTCTGGGCTGGTTTTTACCTGCATCATCTGGCAGAGCGAACAGCGCAGAGTTTCCGTCCGCTGCGTCGTTCGGTTTGCCCGCCGCTGGGGTGGCTGGGGCGGAACTCGCTGATGCTATATCTGCTCCACCAGCCGGTGATCTACGGCGTGCTGACGGTGGTGTTCCTGTTGCTGCGCCGGGGTGGAGGAGCGCTCTGAAAAATTCTGCAAAAGGTTCTTGACAAGGAGCCCGCCCTGTGGTATTCTTTTGGTGGTTAGAAAAGCCTAACCAAATTGCTCTGTCTTATGTCAGGCAGAGCAATTTCTTGAAGATAAAAGTTAGAATATACTAACCAAAACTGAAAGAGAGGTTCTTCTTTATGAGCAAAGTAGCAGTTGTATTCTGGAGCGCAACCGGCAACACGGAGACCATGGCAAACTGCGTGGCAGAGGGTGCAAACGGCACCATCGTCCCCTGCGGCGAAATGAACGCCGCAAAGCTGGCAGAGTTTGATGCAGTTGCATTTGGCTGCCCCGCAATGGGCGCAGAGCAGCTGGAAGAGAGCGAGTTTGAGCCGATGTTCTCCGATCTGGAGGGCTCCCTGAACGGCAAGAAGATTGCTCTGTTCGGCTCTTATGGCTGGGGCGACGGCCAGTGGATGCGCGACTGGGTCGAGCGTGCACAGGGTGATGGCGCACAGGTGCTCAACGGTGAGGGTCTGATCTGCAACGAGGCACCGGATGAGGATGTTCAGGCTGCCTGCCGCAAGCTGGGTGCAGATCTGGCAGCGTGGTGACCGGATTAGAAGCACATTGCAAAATTTGACAAATGGGGTTTGCTGTGTTAAACTCTAGAAGTTGCGCAGCAGCCCATTTGCCGGACAAACGAACCTGAGAGCAGCAGGGGAACAACAGGGGCTGAACCCGGTCTCTTGCTGCTTTGCTTTTTAGGAAAGGTGGTGTGTATGGAAATGGCTGTTGCTGTTGGAATTACGGCCTGTTTCGCAGTTTTGCGTCACGCGGTGCGTTGCGCGGCTCTGCGGATGGCCCGCAAGGAAAAAATGCAGGAGGAACAGTCCCAATGTCCAAAACCACCCCGGAAGACCTGGCAAAGAAGCGTTCCGACGAAAAAATGCTTGTCAGTGAGATGATCGCGCTCTACTGCCGCAAGCAGCATCACACCCTCAGAGGCAGTCTCTGCCCGGAATGCCAGCAGCTGCATGATTATGCGCTGGCCCGCATTGAGCACTGCCCCTTTATGGAGACCAAGACCTTTTGCTCGGCCTGCAAGGTGCATTGCTATCAGCCGGAGATGCGGGAAAAGATCCGCACTGTCATGCGCTGGGCCGGGCCCAGAATGCTGGCGGTGCATCCCGTTCTCTCCATCAAGCATGTGATCGTGACAATGAGGGCAAGGCGTGAAGCAAACGCAGGAAAATAAGTAGCCATGTATAATCGCCTGAAGCCGGGGCAACCTAGAGCCAAGGAGGCGATAGAAATGGAAAACACAGGTGTGACCTGCGATGTCTGCGAGTGCCGCCACAATGTGCAGAACTGCAAGTGTGATCTGCCCCAGATCAAGGTGACAGAGCACTGCTCCTGCACCACCCAGCAGGTGGAGACCCCGCACTACTGCCAGAATTACGAAAAGAAATAATCTGTAATGGCAGAAAACTCCCCGCCCAGCGCCCCAGACAGGGCATGAGTGGGGAGTTTTTGTGTGTTGTTCAGTGGATTGCCACACTGCAGGTAGCAAGGCTGCGCACCAGTGTGCCGACGCTGTCCTTCATCTGGATGCCGGCAAAGCCCAGACGGAAAGCGGCCTGTACATTCTCCAGCCGGTCATCAATGAAAACACTTTCCCCGGCCTTGAGCTGGTATTTGTCCAGCAGGGCCTTATAGATGCGCGGGTCAGGTTTGTTGATGTGCACCTCGCAGGAGGCCACGCCGCCGTCGAACAAGCCCTTGAGGTCGCGCTCGGTCAGAAAATCCAGCACATCCTCGGGGATATTGCTCAGGTAATAGACACAGTAGCCGCGGCTCTTGAGTTTCCGCACCAGATCCTGCATCCGGCGGCGGGGGCGGAGGATATGCATCCAATCGTCCAGCACGCCCTGCACCTCAAACGCGCGGTCATATTCTTTTGCGCGGGCCAGCATCCGCAGGTTGGCCTCAGAGCGGGTGATAAGCCCTGCATCCAGCAGCTTCCACTCCTCGCTTTCAAAAGTCAGCTGGGAGACCTGTTCCTCTACCTCGGCATTGCAGAAGCGGTCTACCAGGTAGGTCTTGGGGTCGAAATCCACCATGACACCGCCCAGATCAAAGATGATATTTTTATACATCGCTGTTTCCTCAATTCTGTATGGATGTTTCTGCCAGAAAGATTCTGCCCACAGTATAGCACAACTGCCCGCCCTGCATCAAGCGCTGTGCCGCCGCATAGGATGAAACAGGCAAACTGCGGGGAGGGGAGCACGATGAAATTCCGGGAGCTGTGCGCAAAGGAGATCGTTCAGCTGAGCAACGGGGCCTGCCTTGGCCGCGCCGATGATCTGGAGCTCGATCCGGCAACGGCGCAGGTCAAAAGCCTGCTGCTGCTCGGGCAGCCTCATCTGTTTGGGCTGCTGGGCCGGGACGAGACTCTGGTCATCCCCTGGACGGACATCGAAACACTGGGAGTGGACGCGATCCTGGTCCGCACGGAGCTGCCGGAGCCGGAAGCCAAAAAGCAGGGTTTCTGGCAAAAACTGCGGCACTGGCTGGACGGCTGAAATTTTTCGTGAATTTTTCCAGCATCAGGGTTTGATTTTACAAAAAATCGGATTATAATAGAGAACCGTGAGCGGCAGAGCCTTGCCGCTCCGGCTTGAAATCTGATTTTCGGAAGTGAAAGGAACTTCTCTCTATGAACGCAAAAAAACATACGCCGCTTTCCCTGCATGGACTGCGGCTGCTCTTCCCTCCACTGGCAACGCTGGGCATCTTGTTTCTGACAGAGTGGATCGCCCGCGGCAGCCTGACAGGGGAGACCTTTACCCAATACATTTTCCCCCATGCCGAAGCCTATCTGCTGGCGTGGGCCATGCTGTTTCTCAGCTGGCTGGCAGTGGACTGGCTGACCCGGTTTGCACCGTTGGCGACCCTGCTGGCGGCGGTGCTGGGCTGTGCCCCGGCGGCAGTCAATTTCTACACACTGCAGCTGCGCGGCGAGCCCTTCCTGCCCTGGGACCTGATGCAGGTGTCAGAGGCTGCGGGTGTGGCAGCTGCGGCCGGGATCCACATCCAGACCAGCATGGTGGTATCCATTGTTATTATCGTGCTGCTGGTCGTGGTGTCTTTCTTCCTTTATAGAGGGCGGCAGAAGCTGAACTGGAAGCCCCGGGTGGCAGGCTTTCTTGCCAGTGCGGCAGCTACCTGCGGGCTGCTCTTTGGCGTGTTCCTGCAGCCTGCCGTGACACAGGCCATTGGCATTGTGCCGGATGCCTGGATGCAGGATCGCTATTACCGCTATTATGGTGTCATCACCAGCTTTCTGACCAATCTGACCAATCTGGAGATCTCCAAGCCGGAGGGGTATTCAGAGGAGGCTGTCAACGAGATCCTGGATGATACCGAAGCTGCACAGAAATATTCCACTGCTCCGCTCTACCCGGGATCTTACGGTGCCACCACCTCTGCGGACGAGACTGTGAAAAAGCCCACCATCATCTATGTGATGAACGAGTCCTACTGGGATGTATCGGAACTGGAGCAGTACGGTTTCCAGTTTGATACCGATGTCTCTGCCAACCTCCACGCCCTGCAGCAGACCAGTGCCTCTGGCCGGGCGTACAGCCCCAGCTTCGGCGGCGGAACCTGCGATGTGGAGTTTGAAGCATTGACCGGCTATTCGGCTTCCTTTCTGCCCAACGGCAGCAAGCCCTACCAGCAGCATGTGACCAAGCCCATGTTCTCGCTGCCCAATTACCTCAAGCTGACGCAGGGATATCAGACGGCGGCAGTCCATTGCTTCTGGGCCAAATATTGGAGCCGGGACACGGCATACCCCAATCTGGGCTTTGACACCTTCCTGAGCCTGGAACAGATGACCCATGTCAACAAGGTGCGCAGGCACTACTGGACCAGCGGTCTGGTCACGGATGACTCCATGGCAGACCAGATCATCCAGCAGTACGAGAAGATGAAGACATCCTCGGATGCACCGGTTTTTCTGCACGCGGTCACGATGCAGAACCATACCAATTATAATAAAGACAACTACCCGGACGATGTGCGGGTGAAGGTGACAGAGCACCCGGCGGGCCTCAAGGCCAGCACCATCGGCGCACTGGAAGATTTTGCGACCGGCATCCGGGATGCCGATGCCATGCTGGGCAAGCTGACCCAATACTTCTCGCAGGTGGACGAGCCGGTGATCCTGGTGTTCTGGGGCGACCATTACAACCCCATTGATTCCAATTATGATGTCTTTACCAGCAGCGGCTATGCCAGCGATTCCAGTGCAGACCCGCGCCTGCACCAGACCACCCTGCTGATGTGGTCGAACTACACCGACAAGCCCGTGGATCTGGGCACCATTGCTGCTTACGATATCTCGCCGGTGATGATGAACCTCTACGGTCTGGAACAGCCGCTTTATTTCCAGCTGCTGAACCGCCAGCTGCAGGTGGCCGACCGCGCCAATACCCGGGGCACGGTGATGAATCTGGACGGCACCACCACCCAGACCCCGAGCTCTCTGCAGGAAAGCTGGAGCCAGAAGCACTGGCTGCTGCAATATGACCTGATGTTCGGCAAGGGCTATGCCCTCAGCCGGATGGGCATGGAGAGCCTGAACAGCACTCAGACGGACGAATAAACAAAAAATACGCGATTTTCTTGTAAAAAACAGAGAAAACCCCTTGCATCACACGCCTGTTTGTGCTATTATTACTTAGCATTACACACGCATCACTATGCCCTTTTGTGCTCTTTCGGGAGTGGAGGGCAGTCCAAAGCCATCCGATATGGCCGCGGATCACGGTGTGCGGAGGCAAAACAATATTGGAGGTATTTTTACTATGGCAGTCGTTTCTATGAAGCAGCTTCTCGAGGCAGGTGTGCACTTCGGTCACCAGACCCGCCGCTGGAACCCCAAGATGAAGAAGTATATCTTCACCGAGCGCAACGGCATCTATATCATCGATCTGCAGAAGACCGTGAAGAAGCTGGACGAGGCTTACAACTACGTGAAGGAAGTTGCAGCTGAGGGCGGCGACATCCTGTTCGTCGGCACCAA
>ENA-UESC01002674-UESC01002674.1-human-gut-metagenome-genome-assembly--contig:-NODE-2674-length-10490-cov-4.222990_pt1 | contig 10490 bp, 8 predicted proteins | sample MGYA00242998_ERZ507999 | MGnify/ENA primary metagenome ERZ507999 (study PRJEB26167, sample SAMN06115465) | human gut metagenome | host: Homo sapiens | place: China:Hubei | collected 2016-04-27 | study... | reverse complement strand
GTTGTCCATCATGCGGAAGCGCATCTCCACATGGGGGTACTGCTGGCGGAACTTGTCCAGCTGGGTCTCCAGCCCGGGCAGGTAGTCCGGCACCAGCGACACGCTGATGCCGATGCGCACCGGCTGTACCGACTGGATCTCGGCCCGCAGGGATGCCTGCATCTGCTGGAACTGCTCCACCACCGGCGCGGCATGGCGCTGCAGGCTCATGCCGCGGTCGGTAAGGGTGAGCTTGTGGTGGGCGCTGAGGAACAGCGGCCCGCACAGCTCGGCTTCCAGCGCAGAGATGCTCTGCCGCAGTGCCTGCCGTGACAAAAACAGCCGCTGTGCCGCGCGGCTGTAATTCATTTCATCGCACAATACCAGAAAGTAGTGCAGCTGGCGGATATCCATGGTTTCCTCCCTGAGAAAAGTATCGTATAAAGAATACCGCCTTTTTACGCGATTGTAAAGCCGTTGGCAGCAAAAAACTGCCGCACGGCATTGCACCGTGCGGCAGTCAGAGCGCGGAACGATCAGATCAGGCTCAGAGCTTCCTCGTCTGCCACAAGGATGCAGTCCGGATGCATCTGCAGGATGCTTGCGGGCACCTCCGGAGTGACGGGGCCGAAGAATGCCTTCTTGATGATCTCGGCCTTGCCCTTGCCGTTGGCCACCATGAGCACCTTGCGTGCCTGCATAATGGTCTTGATGCCCATGGTATAGGCCTGCTTGGGCACCAGATCCACATTGCCGTCAAAGAAGCGCTTGTTGGCCTCGATGGTCTCGGCGGTCAGGTCCACACAGTGGGTCTCCAGCTCAAAGGCTTCGCCCGGCTCGTTGAAGCCGATGTGGCCGTCGTGGCCGATGCCCAGCAGCTGCAGGTCGATACCGCCCACAGCGTGGATGATCTGGTTGTACTTTGCGCAGGCATCCTCTGCATCGGGGTTGGTGCCGTCCGGCAGGTTGATCTTGGCAGGGTCGATGTTCACCTTATCGAACAGATTCTTGTGCATGAAGCTCCAGTAGCTTTCCGGGTGCTCCTTGGGCAGGCCGCGGTACTCGTCCAGATTGACGGTGGTCACCTCAGAAAAATCGATGTCGCCCTTGTTGTACCAGTCCACCAGCTGTGCATACGCGCCCACGGGGGTGCCGCCGGTCGCCAGACCCAGCACGCAGTTGGGCTTCATAATGACCTGTGCCGAAATGATATTGGCTGCCTTGCGGGACATATCCGCATAATCCTTTGCACGAATGATCTTCATTACAAACGACCTCACTTATCATCTTTTTTGCCGCTCTGCACGGGCTGCGCAGAGCACTTCTGCGTTTAGTTTATCACATTTCGCAGACAAGCGCCAGTCATCCCGGCCATCTTTTCGGCGTGTTTGCACAAAAAGATGCAAAGTTTCACCCTTTGGGCCGACATTTCCGGTCACGAACGCGCAAAAACGCCGCCGGACGTTTCCACACCGGCGGCGCTACATGTTGAAAGATCAGTTTCCGCTGCACAGGCCGCAGGCGGCACAGGCGGCGGGGGTGGCGGCACAGCCGCCAAGGGCGGTCTCGCGCAGCTCGGCGGGCAGGCGCTTGCCCACGGCGTACATGGCCTCCAGCATCTGGTCGAAGGGGATCAGCTGGCGGATGCCGCTCAGGGACAGTTCTGCTGCAATGAGGGCGTTGGCCACACCGGCAGCGTTGCGGTTCTGGCAGGGGTACTCCACCAGCCCGCCTACGGGGTCGCACACAAGGCCCAGCATGTTCATCAGCACGGTGGAAGCCGCATCCAGACACTGCTGCGGGTTGCCGCCCATCAGCTCCACGGCGGCAGAAGCAGCCATGGCAGACGCAATGCCCACCTCGGCCTGACAGCCGCCCACGGCACCGGCCACGGTGGCGTTGCGCATGGCAAGATAGCCCACGGCACCGGCGTTGAACAGGGCATCCACGATGCGCTGGTCGGAGATGCGGTAGCACTCCTGCAGCGCCAGCATCATACCCGGCACCACGCCTGCAGAGCCTGCGGTGGGTGCAGCCACGATCAGTCCCATGGAAGCGTTCACTTCCAGCACGGCCATGGCGTAGGTCATGGCCTTCTGCAGCACGTCGCCGCAGATGTTTTTCTTCTTATTATAATGTGTTTCCAGCTTTTTGGCCTCGCCGCCAATGAGCCCGCCCATGGATTTGATGGGCTTTTTCAGCGGCTGGGTGGCAGAAGCGCGCATGATCTCCCATGCCTTTGCCATGCGGTGATCCACCGCATCCCGGGGCACTTCGCCCAGAATGCATTCCCGCTGGCGCATCACTTCCGAAATGGGCAGTTGGTTTTCCTCGCACAGGTCCAGCAGCTCCTTGGCGGACTTGAAATCCATGTTCATCGCTCGTCCCTCCTTACGGCTGCACGACCATTACATCGTTGATGTTCGGGTTTGCCAGCAGCAGCTGATCCACACCCTCGGGCAGGCGCTCATCCGACTCCACGATGGTGTAAGCCGTATGTCCCTTTCCCTCGCGGAACAGGCGCATGAATGCGATATTCACGCCGCGGTCGCTGAGGATCTTTGAGATATGCGCCACCACGCCGGGCTTGTCCTTCTGCACCACGATGAGGGCGTTGTACTCGCCGGTAAAGTCCACCTCCACGCCGTTGATCCGCACGATGCGCACCTTGCCGCCGCCCAGCGATTCACCGCGCACGGTCATTACCTGACCGGCCGCATTCTCCATGCGGATATCCACCGTGTTGGGGTGGATGTCGGTCTCCACCTCATTGGGGGTGAAGCTGTAGCCAAGGCCGCGGTCGGTGGCAATGGCAAAGGAATCCCGGATGCGGGTATCATCGGCCGAAAAGCCCATGATGCCGCCCAGCAGGGCGCGGTCGGTGCCGTGGCCGTGGTAGGTCTTGGCAAAGGAACCGTAGAGGGTAAAGTCCGCCCGCTTCAGCGGCGGGGCGATCATCTTCTGTGCCAGAAAGGCGATGATCTCCGCGCCTGCGGTGTGGGAGCTGGAAGGGCCGATCATGTTCGGGCCCAGAACATCAAAAACACTGATAAATGCCATGGGGTGTCACTCCTGTCAGGTCAAGAACCGCGCCGCGCATCAGACGCTTGCGCTGCTCTTGTTGATGAACTTCTGGTAGATGGTCTCCACGATCACGCCGATGGCGTTGTCGCCGGAGACGTTGCAGGCAGTGCCGAAGGAATCCTGAGTGATGTACAGAGCCACCATGATGGCGCAGATGGGGCCATTGGGGTCACCGGCCTCAGCGCCAAAGATCATGTACAGGAAGGGCAGAGCGGTCATGATGGAGCCGCCGGGAGCACCGGGAGAAGCCACCATGGCAACGCCCAGCGTCATGATGAAGGGCACCACGGTAGCAAGGCTGATGGGCAGCTGGTTCATCAGGCAGACGGCAGTTGCGCAGGCGGTAATGGTGATCATGGAGCCTGCCATGTGGATGTTGGCGCACAGAGGCACCACGAAGTTGCGGATCTGCTCGCTTACGCCATCAGCCGCAGCGCACTGCAGGTTGACCGGGATGGTGGCTGCAGAGGACTGAGTGCCCAGAGCGGTGGTGTAGCCGGGGATCTGGTTGCGGATCATCTTGAAGGGGCTCTTGTGGCTCACAGCGCCTGCAACGCAGAACTGCAGGAAGATGCAGACCAGATGCATGATGATGACCACCAGGAACACCTTCCACAGGATGCCCAGAATGGCGTAGGTCTTGCCGGACTTGGTCATGTCGATGAAGGTACCGCAGACGTACAGGGGCAGCAGCGGGATGATGACGCTGTGCAGCACCTGATCGATGATGCCGGAGAAGTCCTTCATGCCATTATAAAGTGTATCACCGATGGTCTTGCCGCGCAAGGTGGACAGGCACAGGCCCAGCACGAAGGCCAGCACCACGGCAGACAGGGTGTCCAGCAGCGGAGGGATGGAGATGGAGATGTAGCTGGCCAGAGAGTTGTCAGCCGTGGCGGCGATCTGTTCCAGAGCGCCTTCGCTCATGAAGCTGGGGAACAGGTTTGCGGACACCAGATAGGATGCCGAGCCCGCGATCAGGGTGGAGCCGTAGGCCAGAGCCACCGTGATGAGCAGCAGCTTGCCTGCGCCGCTCTTCAGGTCGGCAATGCCCATGGTGACGTAGGCCACGATCATCAGCGGGATGATGAACTTCAGGAACGAGCTGAAGATGCTGGATGCCGTGACGACGACCCGGCAGAACCACACCGGGAAGAACTGGCCGATGATGATGCCCAGCACGATGGCGATGAGCAGCTTCGGCAGCAGTCCGAGCTTGAATTTTTTCTTTTCCATAAGAATAAAATCCTCCTTTTCCTATCCTGACCTTTGTGCGGCACCTGACAGCGCTCTCTCCGCCGCAGCCCGCACGGCCAGCCTTTCACGAAACGTCAAATTTTCACTTGACGTGTTGACACATTTAGTTTAACATAGACATATGCATGATTCAAATTCATAAAAATAAAGTTATGGTTTAAAAATCTTAATAGCAAAGGAGCTTTGCCATGGAAGTGCGCCAGCTGAACACCCTGATCCGTGCCGCCCAGTTCCAGAGCTTTTCCAAGGCAGCGGAAAGTCTGGGCTATTCCCAGTCTGCCGTTACCGTGCAGATCAAGGCGCTGGAAGAAGAGCTGGGCGTGCGCCTGTTCGACCGCATGGGCAAGCGGGTGATCCTGACCGCACAGGGCCAGTGCTTTCTGGAATACGCCAACAGCATTCTGGACGCCATCCACAACGCCCGCCGCGCCCTGAGCGAGGATGCCGAGCTGGAGGGCTGCCTGCACATCGGCACGCTGGAATCTCTCTGCTTTTTCCGTCTGCCCGGCCTGATGCATCAGTTCCGGGTGGAACACCCCAAAGTCAGCCTTCGGGTCACTACCGGCTCCCCGGAAGAGCTCATTGAAAAAATGGAGCGTGGTCAGGTGGACCTGATCTGCATTCTGGACGAGCCCCGCTACTCCAACAGCTGGCACAAATGCAACGAGATCCCGGAAGAGGTGGTGTTCGTGGCCTCCCCGGACATCGACCTCGGCCACCCCGGCCCGTACCGGGTGGCAGAGCTTCTGGACAAGCCCTTCTTCCTCACCGAACGCAACGCCAACTACCGCCGCACCTTTGACCGGTTTCTGGCTTCCCGCCAGATCGAGCTGACCCCCAGCCTTGAGATCAGCGATACCTCCTTTATCATCAAGATGCTGGAGCGCTCCTCCGGCATTTCCCTGCTGCCGCGCTTCGCTGTGGCCGAGCCTGCGTCCAGAGGAGATCTGCGCATTCTGGAGGTGTCAGACTTCCGGCTGACCATGTACCGCCAGATGTTCTACCACAAGGATAAATGCTGCACCCGGGAAATGGACGCCTTCATCCAGCTGGCCTCCGGGCCGGACCTTCCGCTTTTATAATACAGAAAGCAGCAGACCCCCGGACGGTAAACCGCCCGGGGGCCTGCTGCACTGAGGAGATGTCAGGAATTTGCAAAGCATTGCGCAGACTGTGTGCAGGCACAGCCCCGCAGATGAGGATGATTAAGCAAAGAAGGAGATGACCAGTGCCACCAGGAAGCCGACGCCGCCCACCAGAGTTTCCATGATGGTCCAGGTCTTGAGGGTGGTCTTTTCATCCATGCCCACCAGGCTCTTCACCAGCCAGAAGCCGGAGTCGTTGAAGTGAGAGCACACGGTGGAGCCGCCGGCGATGGCAGCGGTGACACAGGCCAGATACAGCGGGCTCAGCTCGCTGATGCCGGGCATTGCGGAGATGATACCGGCTGCCATGGTCATAGCCACGGTAGAGGAACCAACAGAGATGCGCACCAGAGCAGCCACGATGAATGCCACCAGAACCAGCGGCAGGCTTGCGTTTGCCACGGCGTTGCCGATGACATCGCCCAGACCGGAGTTCTGCAGCATGTAGCGCAGCACGCCGCCGCAGGCGGTGACCAGCAGGATCATGCCGGTGGGCTCAAGGGACTTGGTCATGATCTTTTCCAGCTGGGCATTGTTATAGCCGTGACGGGTGCCCAGCAGATACATAGCAGCGATGGTAGCCAGCAGCAGAGCCATGAAGGGCTCGCCGAGGAAGGCCAGAACGGGCTGGATGCCAGCCAGAGCGGGCACCACCTTTGCCACAGAGTTTGCGATGATGAGGACCAGCGGGATCAGGATGATGCCCACGATGGTGCCGAACTTGGGCAGCTTGCTCTCGTCGATGTCTGCCTGCTGTGCAACGTGCTCGGGCACCTCGATCATATACTTCTTGCCGCAGATGGAGCCCCAGATGGGACCGGCGGCGATCATGGCGAAGATGCCGCAGAAGATGCCGATGAGGATGACCCAGCCCAGATCAACGCCCAGCATGCTGGCCACCAGAACGGGGCCCGGCGTGGGAGGGATGAAGGCATGGCCGACAGCCAGACCGGCCAGCAGGGGGATGACATAGTACAGGACCGAGCGCTTGGTGCGCTTTGCCAGCGAGAAGGCCAGCGGGATCAGGATGATCAGACCGGCGTCAAAGAACACCGGCATGGCCACCACCAGACCCGTGATGCCCAGCGCCCATGCGGCTTTTTCGTCGCCGAACTTGCGCACCATGGTCACGGCCAGCGTCTGTGCGCCGCCGGATTCTTCCAGAATGGCGCCGAACATGGAGCCAAGGCCCACCAGAAGGGCGATGCCCTTTAAGGTGTTGCCGATGCCTTCGTTGACCGAGCCGATGATGTCAGACAGAGGCATACCGGCCATCAGGCCGATGCCCACCGCACCGATCAGGATGGAGATCATGGCGTGGACTTTGAACTTGATGATAAGGATGAGCAAAAGGATCAGGCCCGCCACTGCGGCGAACACGAGCCGCGCGGCGTCCGGGGTTGCAACAGCTGTCATAAACATATCCTCCATTTTTGATGTTATGTTTGCTTTGGGTCTTATTTCAGCGCCGTCCCCGCAGACGGACGCCGGATTCCGATGGATTTTTATAGACGAAGCAATATCCGCTTTTTTATTTTTGGGGTAACTTTCACCAGGCCGTTCAGCAAAACATCGCTGAGCAGTTGATTTTTGAGTTTGTGTCCAACCTCCGCAGGAGCGTTTTTACTCCATGTAGGCGCCCTTCATGGGGCTGACGGCGTGCTGAGAGTAGAGCTTCAGCAGGCCCTTGGTGTACTTGGGAGCCTTGGGCTTCCAGTTGGCACGGCGCTGGGCAAGGATGGCCTCCATCTCTTCGGGGGTCTTTTCCTCACCGTTCACGCCCACGATGGCAAGCTGACGGTTCGGCACATCGATGCGGATGAGGTCGCCCTCTTCCACCAGAGCGATGGGGCCGCCCACAGCGGCCTCCGGGCTGACATGGCCGATGACCGGGCCGCGGCTTGCGCCGGAGAAGCGGCCGTCGGTGATGAGCGCCACGCTGGAAGCCAGCTTCGGGTCGGCGCAGATGGCCTCGCCGGTGTAGAACATCTCGGGCATACCGCTGCCGCGGGGGCCTTCGTAACGGATGAAGATGGCGTCGCCGGGCTGGACCTGCTTGTTCAGAACGGCGCTGATGCACTCTTCCTCGCTGTCAAAGGGCTTTGCGCGCAGGGTGGCGTGGAACATGGTCTTGGGGCAGGCAGTGTGCTTGATGACACTGCCCTCCGGGGCCAGATTGCCCTTCAGGATAGCGATGCTGCCGTCGGTGCCCTTGGCGTTGTCAAAGCTGTGGATGATATCCTCGCGGGTGACTTTGATGCCCAGACCCTTGGTCTTTTCCTGCAGGATCTCGTCGCAGTGCTCGTAGAAGCCGTTCTTCTTCAGCTCCTCCAGATTTTCACCCAGCGTCTTGCCGGTGACGGTCATCACGTCCAGATGCAGCATGGACTTGATCTCTTCCATCACGCGGGGCACGCCGCCTGCATAGTAGAAGTACTGTGCGGGCCAGTCGCCGGAAGGACGGATGTTCAGCAGATAGTGTGCGCCGCGGTGCATCCGGTCAAAGGTGTCGGCGTCGATCTCAAAACCGAACTCGTGGGCGATGGCGGGCAGGTGCATGGTGGCATTGGTGGAGCCGGAGATGGCGGCGTGCACCATGATGGCGTTTTCAAAGCTCTTCATGGTGACGATGTCCTTGGCCTTGATGCCCTCGGCCACCAGCTTCATCACCTGAACGCCGGCGTCATAGGCGGCCTGCTTCAGCTCCGGGGCGGTGGCGGGCATCAGGGCGGTGCCGGGCAGCATCAGGCCCAGTGCCTCGGCCATGATCTGCATGGTGGAAGCGGTGCCCATGAAGGAGCAGGCACCGCAGCTGGGGCAGGCGTTGTGCTTGTAGTAGTCCAGCTGTTCGTTGGGGATGACGCCGGTCTTTTCCCATGCGTCGAACTTGCCGATCTGCTCCAGCGTCAGCAGATCGTTGATGGCGCAGGCGGGGTCATTGACCACGTACTTCTTGGGCAGAGTGTGGGCTTCCATCACACCGCCGGTGACCACGATGGCGCTCATATCCTTCAGGCGGCCAATGCTCATCAGCATGGCGGGCATGGACTTATCGCAGCTGGCGATGAACACGCCGCCGTCGTACACGGTAGCGTTGGCCTGAGCCTCCACCAGATTCACGATGGCGTCACGGTGGGGCAGCGAGTAGTTGATGCCGTCGTGGCCCTGTGCGATGCCGTCGCACATATCGGTTGCAAAATAGCGTGCAGCCTTGCCGCCGTGGGTGTTGACTGCCTGTACAGCCTCCTTCACGAACTGATCCAGATGGGCGCTGCCGGGGTGGCTGTCGCCAAAGGTGCTCTCCACCATGATCTGGGGCTTTGCAAGGTCGTCCACCTTCCAGCCCATGCCGATCTTCAGCGGATCGTTTTCCGGTGCCAGTTTACGCACTGCCTGAGAACGCAGTTCCATGATCATACCTCCAAAATACTCTTTTTCTGCTTTGCAAATCGTCCTTTTGACTGTCGGACATCTTACATGTTCATTTTAATCGACTCCCGCCTCGTTTGCAAGTTGTCGCAGTCAGAACCCACTTTATGACAATAACCAGCCCAGTTTTTCGTGCACATTGCTCTGAAATCTTGGATACATCATATAATCTAACCAGTTTTTCGACTTTTCTGTGTCATTCGTCTTAAAAAGTCATCAGACAACTTCAGGCATAAAAAGTCCCCGCACAGACCTTGCGCTGTGCGGGGACGTAAAATGCGGCGGCGTCAGGTTTCCCATTCGCCGTCGTAAAGCTTTCGGATGCAGTTGCGGTTGAAGTTCAGGTGCATCACCATGGCAGACCGGGCACCAATGGGGTCATGCCGGGCAATGGCTTCGGTGATCATGCGGTGGGTCAGGATGGTCTCCTCCGTCAGCTTTTTGTGGGTGACGTTCACGAACATCATGACCGCCGTATCGATAATGGGGATCAGCTGCTCCACCACCATGTTCTTGCTGCTCTCTGCGATGCAGGTATGGAATGCGATGTCGTCCTCAATGTACAGATCACCGCTGTGGATCTTGTTCTCCACCCGGTCGCACAGGCGCTGGATGCGCTCGATATCCTCGTCGGAGGCGTTCAGCGCTGCCATCTCGGCTATACCCGGCTCCAGCAGCAGGCGCACGTTCACCAGATCCAGCGCCAGCGCGTTCTTGTCCTGCACGCTGCGCAGGTTCAGCGGGTCCGAAAGGCCCTTGGCGGTCGTGACCACATAGGTGCCGGAGCCCCGCCGCACCTCCACGATGCCCTTGCTGGACAGCAGCTTCACCGCTTCGCGCACGGTGCTGCGGCCCACGCCGAACTTTTCGCCCAGTTCAAATTCATTGGGCAGCTTGGTGCCCGGTTCCAGCGGCGTGTCCAGAATATAATGGTAGATCTCATCCTCCACCTGCTCGGCCAGAAGCTTGTTTTTCAGATGGGAAAATTCGCTCATGGGTGCTCCCTCCCCTTTTTTGAGCTTATTATAAGGCAGCCGTGCAGGCAAAAGCAAGGGCCGTCCGCTTTTTTGTTCCTGCGCAGCAGACCCGGCAGACAGAAACACCACTGCCCCCGCCCGCCGGGGGATAGGAGAAGTCCGGCAGACGAGGGCAGCAGTGCTGTATCAGGATAGAGAGATCGCTTAGTTTTTGCCCTTGGGCAGCAGACCGGCGCGTTCCAGAGCCGGACGCAGGGCAAGGTACAGGATCACCACGCACACAGTGGAAGCCACACTGTTCACAAAGGTGATACCGCCTGCGATTTTGGTCAGCGCCTGTGCCACAGTGTATTCCTGACCAAAGATGTACACATTGCGGAAGTAGCCAAGGAAGGGGTCGGTCAGCACGTTCAGGAACAGGCCGGAACCGGCAGAGACGATCACCTTGACGAGATAGCCGGAGCTGTGCCTGTCCAGCTCGCGCAGCTTGAAGACCTTGTGCGCCACAGCACCGCAGGTGATGCCGATGATGAACTTCAGTACAAAGGTGGTGATGGCGTAGCCCGGGTCACCGGCCAGGATATCGGCCAGCGCCAGACCAATGGCACCGGCCAGACCG
>ENA-UESC01002669-UESC01002669.1-human-gut-metagenome-genome-assembly--contig:-NODE-2669-length-10519-cov-77.801379_pt1 | contig 10519 bp, 10 predicted proteins | sample MGYA00242998_ERZ507999 | MGnify/ENA primary metagenome ERZ507999 (study PRJEB26167, sample SAMN06115465) | human gut metagenome | host: Homo sapiens | place: China:Hubei | collected 2016-04-27... | reverse complement strand
GCCTTTATGCAGCTGCGTTATCTGAAGGCCAATAAACCAACTGATCGCAACGCTTGGAAAACAAAAGAGATCCCGAAAAAAATCCGAGATCTCTTTACCCTGTTAGGTTTGCCCTTGCCCCCGCGGGTGTTCCGGGACTAGGTGCATCCCCGGGAGTTTGGGATGGACTGCAGCGGACGGCCTTGAGCAGAGACGTCTAATCGGCAGATCAAACGAAATCAATCCCGCTCGTTAAGCCAAGCCTGAAGAATGGCCTCCAGGATTTGCTCGTTGGACTTCTGCGGATCGTCGGCAAAGTCAGGCAGCTTTACCACCATGTCGTGGAGCTTCACAAAGGAAAGCGTCAGCGGATCGAGATCAGGATCCGCATCGTAAAGCTCTTCGGCAATGCGCTGCACGTCAGACCAGTGAAGCTCCATGGCGATCTCCTTTACTCTCCGACGATGTTGCGGTTGTACTTGGGAATCTCAATCGTGATGTCTTCCGTACCAACCGTGGTCTGGCAGGAAAGACGCGATTCAGCACATGCACCGTAGGCCGTATCGAGATGATCGAGCTCATTGTCGGACGGTTCGTTAAGGCTGTCGAAACCCTGACGCACGATGACGTGACAGGTCGCGCAGGCGCAGTTGAATTCACAGGCATGCTGAATCTTCACGCCGTTGGCAAGCAGCGCCCTGGCAAGGTTGGCGCCGGTTTCAGCTTCAAAGGTCTTGCCTTCCGGGCAGAGCTCAGCGTTGGGGAGAACAGTGATCTTTGGCATTTATCGTTTCTCTGGGATCAAGAAAAATTCAATTGGAAATATCAGGAACCGGAGGGCTTTTCATCAAACAACGCGTCATTGACGCTGCGGCCGGCCAATGCAGCGCGAATGGAGCGATCCATACGGCGCTCAGCAAAAGCTTCAGTGCCCTTTGACAAAGCCTCCACGGCTTTATGAATCACGTCGGCATCCGTGCCGTTAATGGCAGAGCCGACCGCTCGAGCGAGCCGATCAATTTCAGACTGCTCTTCAGGCGACAAGAGATCGCCGTCCTGCGTAAGCGCGCTGGCGGTGCTTTCGAGAAGGCGCTTGGCTTCCACCTGCTCTTCACGGAGTTTGCGAGCCTGCATATCGGCTTCGGCACTCGAATTGCCTTCCTGGAGCATGCGCACAATTTCTTCGTCGGTGAGGCCGTACGAAGGCTTCACGACAATGGAAGCCTCTACGCCGCTCGTCATTTCTCGTGCAGACACGGACAAGAGACCGTCGGCATCCACTTGAAAGGTCACGCGGATGCGGGCTGCCCCAGCTGCCATCGGAGGAATGCCGCGAAGCTCAAAGCGGGCGAGCGAACGGCAGGCATCCACCACTTCGCGCTCACCTTGCACAACATGTACCGCCATCGCGGTCTGACCGTCACGGAAAGTCGTGAAATCCTGCGCCCGCGCGACAGGGATGGGACTGTTGCGGGAAATGATCTTTTCGACCAGTCCGCCCATCGTTTCGATGCCGAGCGACAAGGGCGTGACGTCAAGGAGCAGCCAATCCTCGCCTTCGGCGGCGTTGCCCGCGAGCTTATTGGCCTGCATTGCGGCGCCGACGGCTACCACGCAGTCCGGGTCAATGCCCGTCAACGGCGCAAAGCCGAAATAGGCTTCCACCTCGCGGCGCACACAGGGCATGCGGGTGGAACCGCCCACCAGCACCACGCCTTTAATCTGATCTTTTTCGAGCTTCGCATCGCGCAAAACAATGGCAACAGCTTCAAGCGTTTCATCCACGAGCGACTTTGTGAGCTGATCAAAGATCACACGAGTGAGCGTAAAGGCATGGGTACCCGAAGAGAGTTCAAGTTTAAGAACCGTCTCCGGCGCATCCGTGAGCGCTTCCTTCGCCGCCTTCGCGCGGTCAAGCAGCTGGCGGCGATCTTCTGCGGTAAGTTCAACGCTGCCGAGCTGCGACACCGCCCAGTCAACCACCGCATGATCAAAGTCATCGCCCCCCAGCGCCGCGTTGCCGCCCGTGCCGAGCACTTCGAAAACGCCGCGCGAAAGCTTGAGGAGAGAGACGTCAAAGGTGCCGCCGCCCAGGTCATAGACCAAATAGACGCCCTCTGCACCGTTGTCGAGCCCATAGGCCAACGCCGCCGCCGTAGGTTCGTTTAAAAGACGCAGAACGGAAAGGTTCGCCAGTCGTGCCGCATCCTTTGTCGCCTGACGCTGAGCGTCATCAAAATAAGCAGGCACGGTGATCACAGCGCCGGTCAGTTCACCGCCGAGCTGCGTTTCTGCACGCTTGGCAAGCGTCTTCAAAATCTCAGCGCTCACTTCTACCGGACTTTTGTCCCCCTGAACCGTACGGATCGCCACGCCTCCGGGCGCATCAACGATTTCGTAGGGCAGCACGGGCAGCGTTTTGAGTTCGCTGCGGCCTCGCGCGAGCAGGCGCTTGGCCGAATAGACGGTGTTGCGCGGATCGCTCTCGGCATGAGCAAGCGCATCCCACCCCGTTTCAACCGACCCATCCTTCAGGTAGCGCACGACAGAAGGCAGGAGCTGGCGGCCGGCCTCGTCGGCAAGCACAACAGGTTCACCGCTCTTTACGGTCGCAGCAAGCGAATTCGTGGTGCCGAGATCAATGCCGACAGCAAGGCGATGCTCATGCGGCGCAGCAGAAAGTCCCGGCTCGGCGATTTGAAAGAGGGCCATGTTTTCTATCTCTTCTTATGTGGGCGAAGGCGCGCGCCCGGCGATTTCTTCCGATGCGTGCGCCTTGGTCAAGCGAATAAATGGAAAGGGTTAATCAGCGTTTTGCTCAAGAAAACGTTCAATGAACATCAGTCGGCGGGTGAGATCAACGGCCTTGTCCCAGTCATGCGTTTCGTCGATCGCACTGCTGAGCGCTTCGAGCACTTTGTCGGCAGCGCCTCGCGCTTCATCGCGAACTGCGTTCTTCTCATCATCGCCGCAAGCATCATCCATGGCTTCCCGCCAAGCCATCTGCTGCATCAGGAAGTCCGTCGGCATGCGCGTGTTCGTTTCTGCGCCGACACTGCGGCCGGCCGCCTCACAGAGCCAGACGGCACGCTTCACCGGATCTTTGAGCACCGCATAGGCCTCATTGATGCGCGAAGCCCATTGTTCTGCCACACGGCGCTCGGCAGCGGGACGATCTGCGAAACGGTCCGGATGCACCTGCAGGATGGCCCGTTCGTGTGCGGCGTGCAGCGCCTCCAAATCCACTTTGAAGGCGGGCTTGAGGCCGAAGAGTTCAAAAGGCGTCATCTGAGCCATGACCGATCAGCCCTCAGATCTGGAAGGACTCGCCGCAGCCGCAGCGGCTCTTCTCATTAGGATTGTGGAACTTGAAGCCTTCCTGCAGACCTTCACGCGTGTAGTCGAGCTCGGTGCCGTCGAGATACGGCAGACTCTTTTCGTCAACGAGCACCTTCACGCCGAAACTTTCCCAAACTTTATCGTCGGGTTCGACCTGATCAGCAAACTCGAGCTTATAAGCCATGCCGGAACAGCCGGAGGTTTTGACGCCCAAGCGCAGGCCAACGCCTTTGCCTCGGCGGGCCAGATACTTTTGCACGTGCTTGGCAGCGGCTTCAGTAAGCGTAACGGACATGATGATTATTCCTTCTTGGCATCCTGCTCAGCGGGATGCTGCTTGGCGCGGTAGTCGGCGATGGCGGCCTTGACGGCATCCTCGGCCAGAATTGAACAGTGGATCTTCACGGGCGGCAGCGCAAGCTCGTCGGCGATCTGAGCGTTGGTAATCTTGCCGGCCTCTTCGAGCGTCTTGCCCTTGACCCATTCACTGACGAGTGAAGAGCTCGCAATGGCTGAGCCGCAGCCATAGGTCTTAAACTTCGCGTCCTCAATGACGCCTTCAGGATTGACTTTGATCTGCAGACGCATAACGTCGCCGCAGGCGGGTGCGCCCACCATGCCCGTACCGACGTCCTGTGCGTTCTTGTCGAGCGTGCCGACGTTGCGGGGGTGTTCGAAGTGGTCAATCAGTTTTTCGCTGTAGGCCATTCTCTTTCTCCGGAAGACGGTACCGGGAGCCTTTGCTCCCGGGAGGGGGTCTTCATCAATGTTGAATTAATGTTCTGAACCACTGAAATTAGTGCGCGGCCCACTCGACCTTCGAGATGTCCTCGCCGTTCTGGTGCATTTCCCAGAGAGGGCTCTTTTCGCGAAGATCCTTCACGGCCTTGGTGAGGCACTTAACGGCGTAGTCAATTTCTTCTTCCGTCGTGAAGCGTCCAAGCGTGAAGCGAATCGACGAGTGCGCAAGTTCCGCATCGCGGCCGAGCGCGCGGAGCACGTAGGAGGGCTCGAGCGACGCAGACGTGCAGGCCGACCCCGATGAGACGGCCAGATCCTTCACCGCCATCATGAGGCTTTCCCCCTCAATGAACGCAAAGCTCACGTTGAGGTTGAAGCAGACGCGGTGCTCCCAGGAACCGTTGAGGTAGACATCCGAAATATTCTTCTGAATGCCTTCCCAGAGACGATCGCGAAGGCGCTTGATGCGCGGCACTTCAGTAGCCATTTCTTCGCGGGCAAGGCGATAAGCTTCGCCCATGCCGACGATCTGGTGCGTGGGCAGGGTCCCCGAACGCATGCCGCGTTCGTGTCCGCCGCCGTGCATCTGGCACTCAATGCGCACACGCGGCTTGCGGCGAACGTAGAGTGCGCCAATGCCTTTGGGGCCGTAGACCTTGTGTGCAGAAAGACTCATCAAATCGACCTTCAGATGGTCAACATTGAGATCGATCTTGCCGGCAGCCTGCGTAGCGTCGCAGTGAAAGACAATGCCGCGCTCGCGGCAGAGCTCGCCAATACGGGCAATATCCTGAATGACGCCGATTTCGTTATTCACCGCCATGACCGAGATAAGCGTGGTGTCCGGGCGAATGGCATTGACCAAGTCATCCCAGCGAATCATGCCTTCTTCGTCAACGTCAAGATACGTCACTTCGTAGCCTTCGCTTTCGAGGTGGCGCATGCTGTCGAGCACGGCCTTGTGTTCGGTCTTGACCGTAATAAGGTGCTTGCCCTTGTCGCGATAGAAGTGCGCCGCACCCTTGATCGCCAGATTGTCAGCTTCCGTCGCGCCGGACGTGAATACGATTTCGCGCGGGTCCGCGCCGATCAGCGCAGCAATCTGCGTGCGGCCTTCTTCAACGGCCTTCTCGGCTTCCCAGCCGTAGCTGTGGCTGTGGGAGGCGGGGTTCCCAAAATGATCGTGCAGATAAGGAACGAGCTTTTCGACCACGCGGGGATCGCACGGCGTCGTAGCGGAGTAGTCGAGGTAAATCGGAAGCTTCATGACTGAAAGTCCAAAGTATGCAAGGGGAAATCGGGTTCAAGCGCTTTTGCGCACGGGAATGACAGCGGGAATACTCACGGAAGCGCTGCTGTCAGCCTCTGCGGCTTCACGCGCCTCATGCTCCTCAATGAGACATTCGAGCGAACGGCTCGCCAAGAAGCTTTCAATAACGGAATTGAGCTCTTCCCAGAGGTGATGCGTGAGGCAGGCGGCCCCGCCGAGGCAGGTACCTTCACCGCGGCACTGCGTTGTGTCCATGTTCTCGTCTACAGCCAAAACAATGCGATCGATGGTGATTTGAGAAGCAGGCTCGGAAAGCTTGTAACCGCCTGCCGGTCCGCGCGTACTCTCAACGAGCCCGGCACGGCGCAGTCGGCAAAAGATTTGCTCGAGATACGCGAGCGAAATCTTCTGGCGTTCCGCAACCTGCGCAATCGGCACCGGCGCATCGCTTTCACGAGCACGCATGGCGATGTCGACCATGGCGGTAACGGCAAAACGGCCTTTAGTCGTCAGCTTCAACTTCGTCTCCCATCGAACAGATGGCTGACGATTCTCGCTAGGGAGGCAGGTCAGCCGCTCAATCCTGACTGTTCTTGTCAATTTTGTGAGCGGATTCTACGCCAACAATCCTGAGTGATCAAGTCAGAAATTAGGGTTAGTGCTTGAGTTTATTCTGACTTACACTGTTAGATTGAGATTTACAGGCCGTAATGGGGAGGTATTTTGCAATACGGCCTTCAGGAGGCCTGAGCGTTTGCCGCAGAAGATGCGGCACGGGCAGCAAGGAGCTGCTTGGCCTTCTTTTCAAAGTTTTCGATGATCCCCTCACACGCATCCGAGCAGTATTCGTAAACGCGCGTAAATCCTTCGTTCAGGCCATAGTAGGGATCGGGCACAATCGCTTCGTCAATGTCATTGGCGTAGCGCATGAGGAGCTGAATCTTGTGGCGCATGGCGGCGGGAGCTCGCTGCTGAAGTTCAGTCAGCACTTCCCAGTCCATGGCCAAAATTAAATCGAACTTTTCGAAGTCGCTCGCTTCAATCTGGCGAGCACGGTGTCCGGCGAGCTGCACATCTCGGCGGCGGCAGGTGAGCACGGCGCGGGCGTCACAAGGTTCGCCTTCATGAGCATCGCTCGTGCCGGCGCTGTCGCTGAGCATAACGTCTTCAAAACCTGCCTCTTTCGCCTTCTTGGCGAAGATGGCTGCAGCCATTGGGCTGCGGCAAACATTTCCCGTGCAGACAAAAAGAATTTTGATCGCTTGGTTGTTGTTCATTTTGTTGTCCGTTCACCAAAATCCCAAAATCGGGCGAAGGTCTGCGCAGGGCAAGGTTCTCCCCACGGTGCATTATCCTACGCTAGCTTGCTGAAAATTCATAGACTCAATTGTGAGAAGTTCAGGCTGGAGCCGAAGCACCGAAAGCTTGTTTTCTCAATGCCATCAGCTCTTCACGTACGCGTGCAGCCTTTTCGAAATCCAGATTCTTGGCATAACTCATCATTTCTTCTTCGAGCTCGCGGAGACGTTTTGACAACGTTTTTTCGTCCATCGGCAGCGCGTCGGACGCCGACGACTCCGGCGCCACATCTGGACCGCGATAAACCCCGTCGATGATTTCTCGCACCGCCTTCTTTACGCCCTGGGGCACAATGCCGTGCTCACGATTAAAGTCTTCCTGCTTTTGCCGGCGGCGATTGGTTTCGTTTAGCGCTGCCTTCATCGAATCGGTCATTTTGTCGCCGTAGAGGATGGCACGGCCATGCAGATTACGCGCAGCACGACCGATTGTCTGGATCAGCGAGCGAGTCGAACGCAGGAACCCTTCTTTGTCAGCATCGAGAATAGCCACCAGTGAAACTTCCGGAATGTCGAGACCTTCGCGCAGCAAGTTAATGCCGACAAGAACGTCGAATTTGCCTGCTCGGAGATCCCGGATAATCTCCACACGCTCGACCGTGTCGATATCCGAGTGGAGATACCTCACCTTCACGCCTTCTTCGGACAGAAAGTCAGTCAAATCTTCCGCCATTTTCTTGGTGAGCGTCGTCACCAGCACGCGTTCGCCCTGCTTTACCGTTTCAGAAATTTCAGACAAAAGATCGTCCACCTGTGTCGTTGCCGGCCGGACTTCAACCGCCGGATCAACCAGGCCTGTCGGACGCACGACCTGCTCGACCACCTCCCCCTGACAGCGTTCGAGTTCGTATTCCGCCGGCGTTGCCGACACGAAAATCGACTGACGCATTTTGGCCTCGAACTCATCAAACCTCAGCGGCCGGTTGTCGAGCGCCGAGGGCAGTCTGAACCCGTAGCGAACCAGCGTTTCCTTTCGCGCACGGTCACCGCGGTACATGCCGCCGAGCTGTCCCATCATCACGTGGCTTTCATCAAAGAACATCAGCGCATCAGCGGGCAGATAGTCAATGAGGCAGGGCGGCGCGGCCCCGGGGGCAAGCCCAGTCAGGTGGCGGGAATAGTTTTCGATTCCTTTGCAGAACCCCACCTGATCGAGCATTTCCAGATCGAAATTGGTGCGCTGCTCCAAGCGCTGCGCTTCTACGAGGAGATTGTCCTTTAAGAGCTCAGCCTCGCGCACCTTCAGCTCGGCCTTGATCGATGTGATAGCCCGCACGATTTCGTCGCGCGGCGTAACGTAGTGGCTCGCCGGATAGACGACAAAACGCTGCACTTTCTGCACCACTTTGCCCGTGAGCGGATCAAAAAGCGAAACGGTATCCACTTCATCGTCAAAAAGTTCAACCCGTACGGCAGTTTCTGCATGTTCAGCCGGAAAAATGTCAATGGTGTCGCCCCGCACGCGGAAAGTACCGCGATTGAACTCCATATCGCTGCGCTTATATTGAATCTTCACGAGCTGGTTGATCAGCTGGCGCTGTGAGCGACGATCCCCCTGACGCAGGATCATGCGCATGGTCGTGTAGCTTTCGGGCGAACCAATGCCGTAAATAGCCGACACGGTTGCCACAATAATCGTATCTCTGCGCTCGAGGATTGACTTCGTTGCCGCCAAACGCATCTGCTCAATATGGTCGTTCACCGCGGCATCTTTTTCAATGAAGAGGTCGCGTGCTGGAACGTAGGCCTCCGGCTGATAGAAGTCGTAGTAGGAAACGAAATACTCCACTGCGTTTTCAGGAAAGAAGTCGCGCATCTCGGAATAGGTCTGCGCGGCCAGCGTCTTATTGGGCGCAAAGATGATGGCCGGTACACCCTCACGGGCAATGATGTTGGCCATCGTGAAGGTTTTGCCCGACCCCGTCACGCCGAGAAGCGTCTGATTCATCAAACCGTTTTCAATGCCTGCGCAGAGCGCATCAATCGCGGCCGGCTGGTCGCCGGCAGGCGGGAATGGAGCATGAAGCACAAAAGGCGAATTGGGGTAGGCGTAAGTCGGCATTGATGCTGCAAAAGGCGGAACAATCTGTTGAAATGCAATTCTACGGTGCACCTTACCGCTGCAGAGAGAATTTTCAACAATTTGATTTTTCTGATTTTACATTTAGTAACATTTGTATTATTTTGAAAATTTGACACTCTAAACGGGCTTCCGTAAAATTTGCAGTCTTGATTCCCCGATAGCTCAGTCGGTAGAGCGACGGACTGTTAATCCGCAGGTCGCTGGTTCGAACCCAGCTCGGGGAGCCAAGAAAAATTTAAACGGACGTGCCCAGCACGGTCGTTACCGGATTCCCCGATAGCTCAGCCGGTAGAGCGACGGACTGTTAATCCGCAGGTCGCTGGTTCGAACCCAGCTCGGGGAGCCAAAAATTTCAAAGGGAGCGTGCATCATGCACTGCTCCCTTTTTTAATTGGTATAACCCTTTCTCGCCGTCAATCCTCTCGAGTCCTTTGATACGGCTCAGTTCCATTAGGACCAACACGGACTGCGCTCCTCCTAGAATGAATAATCTGCGCTCAGGTTTACCGCGCATCTTCATTATTCAAAGCAACCGGAGGGCCGCATGCGCCACTCACCTCAAGAGATCTTCAATACTGCCGCACGCTGGCTCGAGGCCACAGGGAGCACCCCGTACGAAGCCCGCGTTGTTGCCGACCATTTAACAAACGCCAACCTTCGCGGTCATGACAGCCACGGCGTGGGCATGATCGCCATGTATGCCCTCTATCAGAAAGACGGCCGTCTGAAATCCAATACGCCGGCTCGTCTCGTCAAGGATGCCGGATCCATTCTGCAGTTTTCCGGTGACCGCGGATATGGTCAGCGCGTCGGCTTCGAAGCCACAAATGCAGCCATCGAACGCGCCAAGCAAAACGGCATCTGCATGTACACCATTGCCAACACCTGTCACCTTGGGCGCATCGGCACCTATGGCGAACAGTGCGCTGATGCCGGCATGGTGAGTCTGCACTTTGTGAACGTCAATCAGTTTGATCCGCTTGTAGCGCCTTACGGCGGCGCGGATGCTCGATTCGGCACGAACCCCTTCTGTTGTGCCATTCCGGCAGCCAACAACCACGGTCGATTCATCCTCGACTTTGCAACCTCCATCGTGGCCATGGGCAAAACCCGCGTAGCCTTCCTCGCTGGAAAGCACTTTGATGAACCAGTGATCATTGATCGCAACGGCAACGAAACGGCGGACCCTGCCCCCATGTGGCGTGAACCGCGCGCTGCACTGATGCCGATGGGCCGCTACAAAGGCGCCGGACTCTGCTTTGCCTGCGAACTCCTTGCCGGCCTGCTCTCCAAGGGCGGCACGATTGCTGACAAGCACCCGCGCGACGGTGCGATCGTCAACAACATGACCTCTTTCGTAATTGACCCGGCTGCGCTTTGCGATCTCGCCTGGATGAAGGAAGAGATGGACGCCATGATCGACTATGTCAAGGCATCTCCGCAGCCCAATCCCGAAAACCCTGTTCTGATGCCGGGCGAAATCGAACGCATCCGCACAGCGGACCGTGAAGCCCACGGAGTGGAAATTTCCGACGGCGAATGGGCTGCCATCATCAAAACCTGCCGCGATGCAGGCGTGCCTGAGTCTGAACTTCAAGCTTAAGAGACTGCTCCCCTGCGAGCCCGACGCATGCATCAAGTCTGCGCCGGGCTTTTTTATCGGCTTCAGAGCGCGAAAACCCCCGCAGACCGAAATCTGCGGGGGTTCGTATAGGGAGCCTGGCGATGACCTACTTTCACTGGAAATAC
>ENA-UESC01002663-UESC01002663.1-human-gut-metagenome-genome-assembly--contig:-NODE-2663-length-10536-cov-45.805622_pt1 | contig 10536 bp, 9 predicted proteins | sample MGYA00242998_ERZ507999 | MGnify/ENA primary metagenome ERZ507999 (study PRJEB26167, sample SAMN06115465) | human gut metagenome | host: Homo sapiens | place: China:Hubei | collected 2016-04-27... | reverse complement strand
TAATTCGTAACCTATTACTATTATGAGCGATTACCCAATGCTCATTTCCAATAAATTACACTCTTTTCGTAACTTCGGTCCTGCAAAGTTACTGAAATATATCGTTCTGCCGGTGATTTATACCATTTTTTTCATTCTTTTCCTTGTAGGAGAATCTGATTTATGACGTTGCAGGATTGTATTTTCATCTATACGGTATTTGCTTCGGCTACCGGGAACATCAGGTGTTGACTACTGTCAACAGAGCTGTTTACTGCTGTCAACGGAACGGCCGGCTATTGTCAACCGGGCTGTTGACAGTAGTAAACACCCGATGTTCTTCCTGAGAAAAAAGAATTCTCTCTATAGCAATGCGTTTTTCTTCATAGTCTTATGCCAAAGACATACAGAGGAAAATCAAGTATTGCTATAGAGAGAAGTACGTATTGCTCTGTTATATTGAATACAACCCGGTTGTTTCGTAGATTCTATCTACTCTTGCGCTTTTTTGCGTGCAATCAGCGTAACTGCCGCGACTCCGATGACCAGCAGTGCCAGTGCTCCGTAGGCAATGCCTTCCGTTACATGCAGACTTTTGGGGTCGAAGCGCATTTCAACGGTATGCTTGCCGGCAGGGATATACAAGGCGCGCAGTACATAATCCGCACGTCCCAGTCCGGCAGGTTTCCCGTCAATGGTTACTTGCCAGCCGTTCGGGTAGTATATCTCGGAGAATACGGCAATGCCGTCTCCCGCGTTTTCCGTTTCGTAAACCAGGCGGTTGGGTTCATAGCTCGTCAGGCGGATGGAGGAAAGGCTGTCTTTATGAGCCTCTGAAATCCCTTTCAGCACATCCTTGAAACGGGCATCGACAACGGCGGTTTCGGTGGGAAGGATGGTTTTGAGCGCATCAATCTCCTCATTGGCATTGTTTACGTATTGCACGTTCTTCACAAACCAGGCATTGCCGTTGGCATAAGGGTTGAGGACGGGAACGGTCTGTCCCTGCTGTCCGGCGGGGAGGATGAAGTACTTCGTGTTCAGCATGTTCAGCACACGGAACTTGGAGGCGTCCACACTGTCCATTTCTCCGCCTGCGGCGGCTATCGCTTGGTAGGCGGCCTGCATTTCGGGAGAGATGTGACGTTCTATCAGTTCCTGGTAGCGACGCAGTTTGGCGGCATGGTATCCGCCTATGTTCTTATGCCAGTAGGAAGTGTTGTTCTCGTTGAAGGCATCGGTTGCAAAGTTCAGTACGCGGTAGTCCGGGCTTTTGTCCTGCAGGATGAGTTCGTCGGTCTTGGTTTTGCTGAACGTTTCCGTTTGGATGGAACGGGGCACGAACTGCTCGTCGTGCAGGTAGCGTTTGTTTACACTCCACATATCTACAAGGCAGAGAGCCGTAATGCCTGCAACGGTCAGCGACTGCCGCAGCTTGCCTGCCGCGTGGAGCCAAAGCAGCGCGCATCCGATGCAGATGATGATGAAGCTCCGCAATGCGTCGGCGCTGACAAGCGCACCCCGCATTTCTGAGAGATTGGCAAGGATGCCGGACAGTTCATTGGCGGGTATCATCTGCTGGTCGACGGCATTTTGCAGCATCTGCGCTTCTTGTGCGGGCACGAAGCCGGAGCCGAGGCTACCCGGCGCTACGGTAAGCAGCAGGGCTACACCGGCGGTCAGCGCAAGGCTGATGCCGAACGCTTTCTTGTTCGCTTTCCATATTCCGGGTTCTTCCAACACGCGCTTCAAGGCAAAGATTGCCAGCAGGGGAATGGTGAATTCCGCTATGACGAGGATGGATGATACGGCGCGGAACTTGTTGTACATCGGGACGTAATCGATGAAGAAGTCCGTCAGCGGCATGAAGTTCTTACCCCATGCCAGAACGATGGAGAAGAAGGTTGCTCCCAGCAACGCCCATTTCAGCGGGCCTTTTACGATAAAGCAGCCCAGCACGAAGAGGAACAGTACGAATGCACCCACATAAACGGGGCCTGCCGTCCAGGGCTGGCTGCCGAAGTACTGCGGGAGTGAGTTGTATAGGCTTCCGTACATCGGATTGGCCTTTTCCATGGCGGCTTCGCTCTGGCTGAGGGGGGCGGAGGAAGAACCGCCTTTGAAGTTGGGAACGAGCAATGTCCAGGTTTCGCCGATGCCGTAGCTCCAGTTGGTGATGTAGTCGCGGTCCAGTCCGCTGCTGGTTTGCTTGGCGGCATCACCGGTCTGCACCAGCTCGCTCTTGCCGCGCATGGTTTCCTTGCTGTACGTGTAGGTGTGGTAGAGGTTGGAGAGGTTGGCGGCCACACCGATAAGGGCGGAAACCAGCAGTACGGCGCTTGCCTTGAAGAACTGGGGAAGCGTCTTGTTGCGCCACGCATCTTCAAAGTATGCTCCTGCGATGAACAGGATGACGAACAGGAAGTAGTAGGACATCTGCACGTGGTTGGACATGATTTGCAGGGCGATGAAGAAGGCTGTGAGTATGCCGCCTGCCAGCAGCTTGCCCCGGTAGGCGAGCACGATGCCCGCTATTGTGGGCGGGATGTAGGCAAGGGTGATGAACTTCCAGATGTGTCCTGCCGAAATCAGAATGAAGAAGTAGGACGAGAAGGCCCACATGATGCCGCCCAAGCCTGCCAGCCATGCCGGTATGCCGAATGCCCGCAGCAGGATGTAGAAGCCCAGCAGCAGGATAAACGTCAGGTTGACGTAGGTGGGCAGGAAGAGCTGGTATATTTTCTGTGTCCATTGCAGCGGTACGGTAGAGTCGTAGGACGGGGATATCTGGTAGGTAGGCATTCCGCCGAAAAGGGAATTGGTCCAGCGGGTGCGTTCGCCTGTCTGTTCGTAATACTCTTTGGCTTCTTGTCCGGCGCCGGCTCCGGCGGCGGTGTCGTGCTGGAACAGAATACGTCCTTCTATATCCGCCGGAAAAAAGTAGGCGAAAGAAATCAGGACGAATGCCAGGATGGCAATTAAGTCGGGAAGAATCTTCTTTATCATCTTTGCTGGGTTATGGTTTATGTGGGGGAGCCGAAAGGGTGAGGAGTCGACTCCCTTGACTCCTAATCTGAATTTCAGCGGCAAACTTATACATAAATATTGATTTATGCACCAGTTGGATAGATAAATCTGCTGAAATATCGTACCTTTGCCTTCCCTAAATCATATAATTCATAAATCTGAAATTTGGAAATCGGTAAGCATGACGATAGGTGTTATCAGTGCAATGGATAGCGAACACCGCCAACTGGCGGAACGTTTGCAGGAGAAGAAGGTAGCGGATTACGGGAATCTGCACTATGTGGAAGGTATGCTTGGCAGCAACCGCGTGATACTTACGCAATGCGGCATCGGTAAGGTGAATGCGGCGGTGGGAGCTACGGAGCTGATACGCCGTTTTGCCCCGGACTGTATTGTGAGTACCGGTGTGGCGGGCGGCATCGACGCTTGCCTCAAGGTGACGGATGTAGTGGCGAGCGACTCTCTGGCGTACCACGATGTATGGTGCGGTGACGGTAACGAGTACGGTCAGGTGCAGGGATTGCCTGCAGTGTACAAGGGGTGCGCCCCGCTTTTGGAACATGCTTTGTCTCTGAACAAGACCGGATTGGAAAGCCGTATTCATAGCGGACTGATATGTACCGGCGACCGGTTTATCACCAACCGCACAGAGCTGGATGCCATCAAACGCCGCTTCCCGGCTGGACTGGCTGTCGATATGGAGTCCGCTGCCATTGCGCAGACCTGCTATCTGTACGACATTCCTTTCCTCAGCTTCCGTATCATCAGTGATACGCCGGGCGTGGAGGACCACTCTTCGCAATATGCCGATTTTTGGGGTACGATGGCGGAACGTTCTTTCCTTACGACATGGACTTTCCTTTCCACCCTGCCCGACAACTTATAACTCATAACTCACAACTTATAACTTATGAAGAAAATACCCAGCTTTACCATCGATCACATCCGTTTGCTGCGCGGTATTTACGTATCGCGCAAGGATGAAGTGAACGGAGAAGTCATCACGACTTTTGATATCCGTATGAAAGAGCCCAACCGCGAACCGGCATTGGGACAAGGCGCCCTGCACACTATCGAGCATCTGGCTGCCACCTACCTGCGCAATGAACCGCAATGGCAGGACAAGATTATCTATTGGGGCCCCATGGGCTGCCTTACCGGCAATTATCTGCTGATGAAAGGCGATTTGCAGCCGCAGGACATCGTACCGCTGATGCAGGATACGTTCCGCTTTGTTGCCGGATATGAGGGCGAAGTCCCCGGTGCTGCTCCGCAGGATTGCGGCAATTACCTGCTCCACGACCTGCCCATGGCAAAATGGGAGTCTGCCAAGTATCTGCATGAAGTGCTGGAACAGATGACGGAAGAGAATATGAACTACCCCGAGAAAGCGGAGTGAGTGGTTGAATGAATGTTGAAAAATACATTTATGTTAAGAGTATCTGTCATTCAGAGCTTCTTTGCGATGCTCTGAATGACAGATAGTATAAGCTAATTCCCCATATTTACTTGGTTTACTCCTAACTGCTTAAATGATTTCTATTCCTTGCTCCTTGCAAAGTTGCAACCCTATGTCTTTCAGCTTGAATTTCTGTATCTTGCCGCTTCCTGTCATGGGGAACTCTTTTACAAAGAAAATATATTTGGGAATCTTGTAACGGGAAATCTTGCCGATGCAGAAGTCGCGTATATCCGATTCGTGCAGGTCTGCCCCCTCGTGCCGGATAATGAATGCGCCGACCGCTTCGCCGTACTTCTTGGAAGGGATACCGGCTACCTGCACATCCTTGACGCCTTCCAGTTGATAGAGAAACTCTTCGATTTCGCGCGGATAGATATTTTCACCGCCGCGGATAATCATGTCTTTGATGCGTCCGGTGATGCGGTAGTTGCCGTCTTCGTCTTTTACACCCAAGTCTCCGGAGTGCAGGAAACCGTTCTTGTCGATGACCTCGGCTGTGGCCTGCGGATTCTTATAATATCCTTTCATGGTGTTGTAACCGCGGTTGCACATTTCACCCTGCACGCCTACCGGGCACTCTTCGCCGGTTTCCGGGTCGATGACTTTCACTTCGGTATGCTCAAAGTCGCGTCCTACGGTGTTGCAGCGTACATCGAACGAGTCGTCTATTCGCGTGGCGGTCATGCCGGGAGCGGCTTCCGTCAGGCCGTAAACGCTGGTTACTTTCATGTACATCTTTTCCTCTACCTGCTTCATCAGCTCGACGGGGCAGAGAGAGCCGGCCATGATACCCGTGCGCAGACTGGACATATCGAACAGGTCGAACATCGGATGGTGCAGCTCGGCTATGAACATTGTGGGTACGCCGTAGAGTGCGGTGCATCGTTCTTTGTGGATGGATGCAAGCACCACCAACGGGTTGAAGCGTTCCACCATGACTTGTGTACAGCCGTGGGTAAGGCAGTTCATCGTGGCAAGCACCACGCCGAAGCAGTGGAACAGGGGGACGCAACAGCAGAGTTTGTCAGCGGCAGTGAATTTCATATGCTCGCCGGTAAGGAAACCGTTGTTGGTGATGTTGTAGTGGGTAAGCATTACCCCTTTCGGGAATCCGGTAGTGCCCGAAGTGTACTGCATGTTTACTACGTCGTGGCAACTTACCCGGCTTTTGAGCTCATTCAGACGGGTGTCTTCCACGTTGTCGCCTAAAAGCAGAATTTCGGAAGTGTTGTACATTCCTCTGTGCTTTTCCTGCCCTACGTAGATTACATTCTTCATATAAGGGAAGCGCTCGCTTTTCAGATGTCCGCGCTGGCAGGTTTTCAGTTCAGGCAGCATGGTGTAGGTCATCTGCACGAAGTCGCTGTCTTTCTCGCCGTTGACGATACAGAGCGTGTGCATATCCGAATTTTCGCACAGGTACTCCAGTTCGGCTTGTTTATAGTTGGTGTTTACCGTTACATAAACGGCGCCTATTTTGGCGCAGGCATACAGCAATGTCAGCCAGTCCGGTACGTTTGCCGCCCAGATGCCGACGTGTGTTCCCCGTTCCACGCCGATAGCGATAAGTCCTTTTGCCATGTCGTCCACTCTGCGGTTGAACTGGCTCCAGGTGAAGCGCAGATTACGGTCGGAGTAAACAATATATTCTTTGTCAGGTGTAGTTGTGGCCCAATGCTCCAGCCATTGGCCAAGCGTTCTTTCGTATAACATAACGATGCTAATTAACGTATGAAGTATGAAATATAAGAGGGTATGTCAAAACTAAAATTCGCTTGCCGTTTGTTTCTTTTTAGGCACGGATTACACGGATTTCACGGAAAAAGAACAAAGAAAATCTGTGTTTCCGTAGAATCCGTGTAATCCGTGCCTAAAAGAAATCATCAAGTGTATTTTGACACACTCCCTTATGCCTTATACTTATCAGATTGGTGTATAAATTACTGCCAGTATTTTGGCTGCCTGTCCTTCATAGGCGTGTACATGGTGCGGTACGATGGAATCGTAGTAGATGCTGTCCCCTTCTTCGAGCAGGTAGGTGTGTTTACCGTAGCTGATTTCCATGGTTCCTTCCATAACCATGATGAATTCTTCGCCTTCGTGTGAGGAAAGGACGAAATCGCTGTCGTCCGTGGGAGCTACGTCGATGATGAACGGCTCCATGTGGCGGTCTGCTTTTGATTTGGAAAGAGAGTGGTACTCCATGTGTTTGCGCGAGTGGATAGCGTTGTTGGAGAAGCTGATGCTGTCCTTTGCTTCCGACTTGCGGCATACCACAGGACCGTTCTCGTCCTGGTCGTCAAGGAATGTGCCGAGACGCACGCCCAGTACGCGGGCTATTTTGATGAGCGGAGCCAATGAAGGCAGGTCGATATTGTTTTCGATGCGTTCGATTTGTTCGATGGCTAGCCCCGAACGTTGCGCCAACTCTTCCATGCTGATGGACTGGCTTTCGCGGAGTGATTTGATTTTTTCTCCTACAATCTTACTTGTATCCATAATTTGATAGTATTTTCAGTCTAAAAGGTTATGATTAATAGCTGTAGATTGCAAAAATAAGATATTCTTTTACTTGGTGCAACATTCTATGACGAAAAGTTTGCTTATGGTCTTTGCAGGTGTACAGGAGATTTTGTCTGTATGCCATCGCTATTCCGGCTTTCTCAGAGGAAGAGTGATATTCGCAGACGTATGGTTTATGATTACATGAAGCCCGATAGAGGTTCCTTACTCTTTTATATCCAACTCTCCGGAGTATGAAATGGCTTGTCTGTTCATCGGCTGGATATGTATGTTGGCCGAACCGTCGGAATAGATAGTAAGGCTGTATTCATATTTATCTTCCTCGTTGCCGGTTTTGAAATCAATCCGGGTTTTCCCTTTTTTGAGGCTTTCTTTCCTGTATCCGGTTATCGGGGCATTAAATATCAATCCTTTCCCGCCGCCGTAAGGTACATTGTATGCCACTCCGAAGTAGGGCAGGTAAGAAAAGACGGAATCATTCCTGATTTCGATGGAGTAGTCGGATGTCAGGGCGCGGCTGCGACCTTTCATGGGTTGCATATAGTCTACGTTGATTTTGTAGTGATCGGCATTTATCGCTTCCCTGACGTTACGTTCGGTCTGTGCTTTCTTTTCACTCCGGCTTTGTGCTGTTGCGGATTGCATGGCAAACATTCCCGACAAACATAATAGAATTAATTTAGCTGTTTTCATCGTTGTTTGGTTTTAGGTATCAACAAAGATAAAGATAATGTTTTTGAGAAGTAAAACGGATTCAGTATTTTTGTATGAGAATAAAGATTATTAAGTATGGTATATATTGAAACTCCCCGTTTGATATTGCGCGATTGGAAAGAAGAAGACTTCATTCCTTTTGCAGAGATGAACGGGAATCCGTCTGTCATGGAGTTCTTTCTGCATCCTTTGTCCGGGGAAGAGTCCCGCAATCTTTTTGATACTGTCAGGAACGAGTTTCTTCAGTACGGATATGGCGGATATGCCATTGAGCAAAAGTCCGATGGAGCCTTTGTGGGTTTTACGGGTTTTCATAACTTTATGTTTGATGTGGACTTTGCTCCGGGTATTGAGATACTGTGGCGATTAAGGCAGGAATATTGGGGTCGGGGATATGCTACCGAAGCAGCGAAGTCATGTCTGGCTTATGCCAAGGAGAATCTTCCGTTTTCTATGGTCCGGGCTTTTACTTCGCTGACCAATAAACATTCGCAACGGGTGATGCAGAAGATAGGGATGGAATTTGAAAAGAATTTTATGCACCCAGCAGTGCCCGACGGGCATCTGCTGAAAGAGCACGTACTCTATAAGATACAATTGTAATAGGCTTTTAAAACCCTTGTACAGGGAAGACAGTGATAAAAGTAAAACGGCGATATTCTCATTGGAAAATACCGCCGCTTTAATAAGTTTACCGCAAGTAAATTACTTACGCAAGCCGAGTTCCTGAACAATGGCACGATATCTGTTGATGTCGCGGTCTTTCAGGTAGTTCAACAGCGCGCGGCGCTTACCTACCAACATTGTCAAGGCTCTTTCTGTACTATAATCCTTTCTGTTGAGCTTCATATGCTCAGTCAGATGAGCAATACGGTATGAAAACAAAGCTATCTGGGCCTCTGCTGAGCCAGTATCAGTGTTAGACTTCCCGTATTTGCCGAAGATTTCTTGCTTTTTAGCAGCGTCTAAATACATAGTGTTTAATTAAAAAGTTGATAATTCTTTTCTCTTTCGAGCGTGCAAAGATAGATATTATCTTTTATATTGCAATGATATTCAGCAAAAAAATCTTTTCTCTGTGATGTATATACTGTAAAATTCGTACCTTTGCGGTCAAATAATAGGTATTATATGCAAAATATTAGAAACATTGCAATTATTGCCCATGTCGATCATGGGAAAACGACGCTTGTAGATAAGATGCTTCTGGCAGGAAACCTTTTCCGCAGCAACCAGAGCACAGGTGAATTAATGTTGGATAACAATGATTTGGAGCGTGAGCGAGGGATAACAATCCTTTCCAAAAACGTTTCTATCAGCTATAAAGACACGAAAATTAATATTATCGATACTCCGGGACACAGCGACTTCGGTGGCGAAGTGGAACGTGTATTGAATATGGCCGACGGATGTATCCTGCTGGTGGATGCTTTTGAAGGCCCGATGCCGCAGACCCGTTTTGTATTGCAGAAAGCTTTGCAGATCGGTTTGAAACCTATTGTTGTAGTCAACAAGGTGGACAAGCCCAACTGTCGCCCCGAAGAAGTCTATGAAATGGTGTTCGACCTGATGTTCAGTCTGGAAGCTACGGAAGAGCAGTTGGACTTCCCCGTTATCTATGGTTCGGCAAAGAACAACTGGATGAGCACGGACTGGCAGAAACCGACGGACAATATCTATCCGTTGCTGGACTGCATTCTGGAGAACATTCCCGCTCCTACACAGTTGGAAGGTACGCCGCAGATGCTGGTGACCTCATTGGACTACTCCTCTTATACCGGCCGTATCGCCGTAGGCCGTGTACATCGCGGTACTTTGCGGGAAGGCATGAACGTGTCTTTGGCAAAGCGCGACGGTACAATCGTCAAGTCGAAGATTAAAGAACTGCATACGTTTGAAGGTATGGGCCGTGTGAAGGTATCGGAGGTATCTTCCGGTGATATCTGCGCCTTGGTGGGTATCGAAGGGTTTGAAATCGGAGATACGATTTGCGACTACGAGAACCCCGAAGCATTGCCGCCTATCGCCATTGACGAGCCTACCATGAGTATGCTGTTTACTATCAACGACTCTCCGTTCTTCGGCAAAGAAGGTAAGTTTGTAACTTCCCGCCATATACATGACCGTCTGATGAAGGAGCTGGACAAGAACCTTGCGCTTCGCGTACGCAAGAGCGAGGAAGACGGAAAGTGGGTGGTGTCCGGTCGTGGCGTACTTCACCTTTCCGTGTTGATTGAGACGATGCGCCGCGAGGGATATGAGTTGCAGGTAGGCCAGCCGCAGGTTATCTTCAAGGAGATAGACGGCGTGAAGAACGAGCCTATCGAGGAGCTCACAGTCAACGTTCCCGAAGAGTATGCCAGCAAGATTATCGATATGGTAACCCGCCGTAAAGGTGAAATGGTGAAAATGGAAAGCGCCGGCGAGCGTGTGAACCTTGAGTTCAATATGCCGTCGCGCGGTATTATCGGTTTGCGTACCAATGTGCTGACTGCCTCTGCCGGTGAAGCTATCATGGCGCACCGCTTTAAGGAATACCAACCCTATAAGGGTGAAATCGAACGCCGTACCAACGGTTCCATCATTGCCATGGAGTCGGGTACAGCCTTTGCCTATGCCATCGATAAATTGCAGGATCGCGGTAAGTTCTTCATCTTCCCGCAGGAAGAAGTGTATGCCGGACAGGTTGTAGGCGAGCACTCTCACGATAACGACCTTGTGGTGAACGTTACCAAATCAAAGAAGCTGACCAACATGCGTGCTTCCGGTTCCGACGAGAAAGCGCGTCTGATTCCGCCGGTACAGTTCTCTCTGGAGGAAGCGTTGGAATA
>ENA-UESC01002658-UESC01002658.1-human-gut-metagenome-genome-assembly--contig:-NODE-2658-length-10561-cov-6.400801_pt1 | contig 10561 bp, 9 predicted proteins | sample MGYA00242998_ERZ507999 | MGnify/ENA primary metagenome ERZ507999 (study PRJEB26167, sample SAMN06115465) | human gut metagenome | host: Homo sapiens | place: China:Hubei | collected 2016-04-27 | study... | reverse complement strand
ATTATTTCACTCATTTTATAGCTCCTTCTTTATAACCGCAGGTCCAAAGCTAAAATTCAGCCCCTTATTTTATAACATAACACAAAGAAGCAATATTTTCAACGGTTTCGTGGTATTTTATGGTATTTGCTGATTTTTGCAAACACAACAAACATATTTGCCCTTGGGACATAATTGATGGCATTCTTTGTCCAACCAGCCTCGCCATTAAATGTAACGATACCCCTTGAAGAATGGTTAACCATCCATTAGTTCCGAATCTGGAAACAGGCACGGCGGTATCCTTTGAAAACGAATTTCACAATGTCAGCCCGCCGCATCACATCGTTGTGTCGCCGTTTCCAGTCCTCTGACCAGCTCCGCTCAAAGTCCTCAAACGGGCTGGCTCAAAGAAGGTGGGTGGGCTTGCCTTCATTCCGAAGCCGGAGAACTATCTGCGCAGCCCCGATATCTACGCCACAAGTCATGCCGGAAAAAGGAGTCAATTTATGTTCTTTCTCTGTCTTAATCTCTGGTAGAGTGGGCTGTTCTGGTGGGTCCATATTGAACCCCTCCTCGGTTCAGCAAATAGACGTAATCCTCCCTTGGCGGAGCGATACAGTCTTTCTCTTTATTCGGGTAAAGTGGTTGGTATCACATTATGATACCAACCACTTTTGCTTTATTTGAGCGTGTAGAGATTGGAAGTGTTACTCCCATTGGGGCGATACCGGGGCAGCTTGGCAAGATAGCCGTGCTGCTCCAAATCCGCCAGTGCACGCTTGACGGTGCTGCGGGAGAGGTTCATATCTCTCGCAATCGTCTTGATACCGGGCCAGCAGTTTCCTGCACTATTGGACCGGTCCTTGAGGTACATATAAACGGATACAGCCCTGGGCGGCAGGAGCGTGTCGGCGTAAATGCTGTCAAAGAAGCTCACTGATCCACCTCCTGCCGGGGAAGATTGTAAGGGGTGCGCTTGTGCGGCATGCGGTCATAGTCGATGTCCTCCGCTACCACTATCTCCTGCACAGGCGCGTCGTGGAGCTGTCCCTCACCCTTAACTGAGCGGGTAGTCTTATGCTCCGGCAGCTTGGGCGGATACTTCCGCACAATGGCGCGAGTCAGCGCATCCTGGTCGGCATAATAGACCTTTCTGGCTGCCTGCTCCTCCACCCGGTATTCCTCCTCGAAGGTGATGCCCCATTCGAGGAACAGGCGCAGGCGGGTACGCATGGGGTGGCATCCGGTCTTCTGTACGATGAAGCTGCCCTTGGGAATCGACTTGAGCTCATCTGCCGTCAGCAGGGGGCGTTCCATCATTTGCAAGCTCTGGCTGGGATCGTTTTTGCCGCGGCTCACAGAGCCGGAGAGCACCGTGCGGCTGCCGAGGGCTTTGGAGAAGGTATCCGCCGCTTCACTGTTGGGCGCAAAGCCGCCGCAGATCACATCCTGGCAGTTATCCATCAGAATGGATGCACCTTCTTTGCCATAGTTCTTTTCCAACTGCGCCAGTGACTGGATAATGGGTACCAGCGTCAGGCGGCGAGAGCGTCCAGCACTGAAAAGCGGTAAAATATCAAAGGGCGGCATGGTACCCAGCTCATCACAAAAGAGAATAACGCGGTTTTTCAGCTTGCCGCCGTTCTCATCCGCTACTGCGAACAGCTCACGGGAGAGATTCTGGATCATCAAGCCCGCCATGAAGTTCTTCGTCTGATCCTCCTCCGGCAGGATGAGGAAGATGGCGGATTTCTCCGCTGCAAACATCTCGGCGTCAATGGCACTGTCGAAGCACAGGATCTGCTCCAGCTCACTGTCGAGGAACGAGTTGAGACGGGACAGCACCGTGGACATGACTGATGCCATCGCCTGCTCGGAGCTGTTGAGTGCGGCGCCTGCCAGCCAGCGTGCTTTGTGCTCGGACGGCAGCTTATCCATGAGCAGCTGGAAGCGGGAGCGTCCCCGCGCACCACGCGCCGGCTCCAGCAGATCCTGCACCAGCTTGAATACCGACACGATGTGCCGCCGCTCCTCCGGGTGCTCCTCATCCGGCGGCAGAAACTCCGCAAGCAGCAAGATCGTGGAAGACAGCAAGCCCTCCGCCGCATCGTAGAAGAAGGCATTCTGCCCGTGGTCGGAGTTTCCCTCCGGGCTGACGATGGACTTGGCGAGGATCTTGGCGTACTTTTCGGCTTTGGCGCGGGCGGCGAGGTTGTCCGGTTGTTTTCTGGCGATGTCCATATAGCGGTTGATGAGCGCCAGCAGATTGTTGCCGTCCGAGCGGGTGGGGTTACGCAGGTCTATAACGGAGATATGCTTGTAGCCGTAATACTTTTTGGCAATAGAGCCGTAGTTGCGGGCGAGATCACCCTTGGTATCCAACGCCAGAAAGCTCATGCCAGACGCGCAGGCATATTCAAGGTTGGGATAGAGGAAGAAAGCCGTCTTGCCCGCGCCGGAGGCGGCGATCATCAGGCAATGGATGTCATCGCTGTCCACCAGTGCAGTCAGTTCATCTTTCTTACCCTTGCAGCCCAGCACCAGACCCTGTTCTGTGGGAAGGCTTACTCCCTTGCGCCAGTCTCTGACCTTGAACGGCACGTGGGCATAGGTCTGGCGGATCTCCTTATCGGTTGCCCAACGCGCCGTGCCGTGCTGCCCGTCACCCACGGTGCGGGACTTGATGCCGCTGAGTGTATAGTGGTAGGACAGCATGGAGAGTCCCCCAATGATGGCGAACATCCCCAGCCCTGCCGCGACCAATATCCCGATGTTGGAGCTTTTGATCGTGTCCCACATTGTCAGCAGAAGGTTTGGCATAGCTCGCTCCATTCCATTTTGTTTTCCTGTTCTGCCTTGAGATCGTCGTTCCAGTCCTTTTGCTGCGGTACGAGCTGATCCGCGGAGATACCACGTTCCTCCAGCAGCTTTGCCATGCGCTCACTGGCAGCATGACCGGCATCGTCATTGTCCAGGCAGAGGTACACCTGCCGGAGCTGGGGGAACTGCCGCAGCATCTCCAGCACGGGGATGGAGGATGTCCCGCAGCAGGCCACATAGTTATGCTCCTGCCACCCCTCTGGGAAAAGGGAGATGTAGGAGAGCAGGTCGATAGGGGCCTCGAAGACATAGAGAGTGTCATCGCCGCCGAGATAGTGAAAGCTGTGCTTCGGGTCGCTGCCCTCAATGTTGCCGCGATAGCTTTGTCCCATGGTATACAGCCCGCGCTTATGCCCGTGACGGGGAACGCCGTGTTCATCGAATCCGACGAACACGGCGTTGTGGTATTCTTTTGTCCCGTCCCTGGATTTTTCACAGCTTTCGTAGATGAGCTTCTTGCGCACGAAGGCATTGAGTATCTCGCGGTCGATGCACCTTTGTTTCAGCAGGTAGGCATACACACGGCGCATGGACTCGCTCTGCGCTGGGAGCGCGAAGGGCTTTGCAGGCTCCGGCTCCTTCTCTCTTGCCGCAGGGTAGTTTCCGTCCAGATCGTCGCCGAGGAGCAGAGACATGGCGTCCGGGTAGCTGAGTCCATAGAACTGCTTGACGAAGCTGATGGCTCTGCCGCCCTGTTCCGTGGCATGGTCGTACCACTCGCAGCCGCGGATGGTGATGCTGTGGTCGCTGGCAAGGCGTTTGTCCCTGCCGGAGGTGATGAGCTTTTCTCCTCGGCGGCGGAGGAACTCCTCCAAGTCCACCGAGGCGGCTCGTTCTTTTTGCTCGGTTGTAAACGGAATGTACTTTGACATAATTCCTCCTCTATTTATTGTGTCTGTTGCGTCAGTCCACGATCCTCATGGTCATCCGCCTTGTGACCTATTGCCATACGCTTCTCCTGCAATCTGCGGCGACGCTTCTTGTCGATCTGCATTCCTGCATAGATGGCAGGCTGGGCGGCGTTCTCGCGGAAAATGCGACTCATCTGATGGAGCATCCGAAGGATAGCGGTTCCCGCCGCCGCACCGGAGAAGTCGTCCTGATGGTCAATAAAATATTGAGCGTAGGTGTTGCCCTGTGCCGCTGACTGTGCGAAATAGCGCAGAGCTTCTTCGCGGTCTGCTTGCACCTCGTGTCCCAGCAAATAGAGCTTTCCCAGCGTGTACTGGGCAAACGAATTCCCTTGCGTGGCAGAGTCCTTCAGAAGTTGAATGGCCGCATCTATATCCTTCGGCACACCCTCCGCGCCGGTGAGCAGCAGCTTGCCGAGCCGGTATTGCGCGTATCGATTGTTCTGCTCCGCTGCTTGCCGCAGCCAGTGAATGGCCTGCGGGATCTGCTCCTTCTCCAGCAACAGTTTGCCCAGCGCGTATGCAGAGCAAGGATTACCGGCTTCTGCTGATTTTTGAAACCACTCTGTCGCCAACTCTTGGTCAACTGAACTTCCAACTCCATCCCGATACGATTTGCCAAGCTGATGAGCAGCAATAGTATATCCCTCCTCCCACAAACGGTGGAGGGTGACCAATGCCATTGACTTCTCACTGGGATCTGCGCCCACAGAATCTAACATGCTTTTTGCTCTGCGGTAAAACCGAGCCCGCTGATGGATCATCCGCTCCGTACTTGGATCTGGAGGAACAGGCGGTTCTTCCGGCTCTGGATCATCCTGCATGCCATCATCCTCGAAGGTGAAGTTCATTTCCGAGAGTCGTAGCGTTCCTCGGATGACCATGTTGCGTACAGTCTTGAACTCCTTTTGCTGCGACAGCGGTACACGCTGCGGTGGAGTCTGATTATAGTCAATGCAAAGCTGCTCTCGGAGATCCTGCCATAGAGCATAGGCGGACGACACCCGTTCGTCCTTTGCCAGTTCGTCCACGATCTCATCCACGATGCGCTTGACACGGGGCGGCAGATAACCGTAGACCTTTTTGCCGCTGACCTCCTGAAGCCGCTGGGCGAGATCCGCCACCAAAAGCTCCAGCTTATCGCTTTGCAGAGTACCGGTAGCCATCTGCCCGATGAGCGTTGCCATCCGTGTTTCCGCTTCCTGCCGGAGCAGGCCGCGCTGTTCGTCCTTCTGCTCATAGATGTGCAGGCGGTCGTTCCGGTAAATCGTGCTGACCAGTGCGGACTTGATGCTGCGGATACCTTGCTTGGTGAGAAAGCCTTCTTTCGGGTCAGCGGAGAAGATAATCATATGGACATGGAGGTGCTTCTCTCTTTCATGGAGAGCAGCATACCAGCGTAGATGGCTCGGACGGATCTTATAGCCCTTGGCGATGTCGGTGATAGATGCGTTGATGAGTTCCTGCCAGTTTTTAAGGTCGGTATAACCCAGACGCTCTGCATTCTCGCGAGAGAGGGAGATAATCGGTGTCCACACATTTCCCGTGTGCTGCGCTACCTCCGCAATAGCGTTCTCCAGCGATGGCACCTTGCCATGGGCATTCCACAAGCCGTGTTCGCCCATCGATTTTACACCGGGACGGTTTGCGACATAGTCAAGATAGTTTTCACGGCTATCCACCGGCTCAATGAAGTCCTCGTGGATCTGTTCGATGAAAGCAAAGGCAGTCTTTCGGTTGGGTGTGTTTGCATAGTTCTCATACTCCGGCAGCTCCCTTGCCTCCGGGAAGCTGCGGAGCAGACGCTGGATGTACTGCTGCTGTTTCTTCGTGACAGGAAGATGGGCATTGTCATCCTTGAGGAGCTGCACGCCTTCACGGGTGGCGAAGTAGCGGGTTCGATGGGCCAGCCGAGAAGAATCTCTGCCGCCCTTCATGTAGGGCGAGATAAAAATTATTCGAGCCATGTATCATCAGGTAACTGTCGCTGGACATCCTGGGCATCCTCAAACTTGATCTGACCGTTGGTGCGCTTCACTTCATCCACCACATATCCACGCAGGGCACGGCGATCTTCCATCGTATCACGGAAGTGGGCAGCGATAGTATGCGCCATGATGCCCTGCTCTACCGCGCACTTGAACAGGAGACTGTTGGTACGATTTGCACTGTCAGCTACAATTCCGCGCAGCGTCGCCACCAGCGCGTCCGAGAGATACTCGGTAATATTCTCCGTGCCGAGGTAGCCCATATAAAAGCGCAGAGCCTTTTCCACGAATTCGTTCCGGTTTTTGCTGTTGCTTTCTTCCAACCAACCATCCATTTGTCTGCGCGTTTCTGGATAAAGTCGGATGGTCATTTGTTCTTTTAACATAGTTGCCGTCCTTTCTTTTGATGTCGCTTTTTGTGGGCGCAACCCCCTGCGACACGGAGCTTTTGGGGAAAATACGCCTACAGCCTGTTTGAAATCAAGCGAAAACGCCTACAATTCAAAACGCTGAAAAGCCCCGCACTGCGGGGCTTTGTGGGCGGTCCGGGGCGGAAACGACACCGGGCCTTTATCTTGTGCTTTTATCGAACAGCCGAGTTCCCAGCACAGTTCCCAATAGGCGGGGGGAAAGCGGGGGCAAACAGCGCCGATGCTTGTCTGGGGTGCAGGGATGCCACCCTCGCTCCCAAAGCCGCACACAGCGGCTCACAGGGGCGGACACGGTGGTTACATCTGCATCTCCGAAGTCTGTGCCTGTTCCTCACGAAGCTGTTGGGCGTACTCGCACAGACTCATACCGATCTGCTGCTGGCAAAACGCCTCCATCTTTCGCAGTAGAACATCCTGCTCGGCTGCGTTGAGCGGGTAGCTCCAGTTCTCCTCGGAGCCGTCACCCTTGCAGAGCGTCAGCTCCAGCGTGTCGCAGGGTCTATCCTCCGCGATGTCGTAGTTGGCATAGATGTTGAGCCAGTCATCGTTTTTGTCCGTGAGGACGAAGGTTCCGAAGGCAGCGTCCACATCAAAATCTGCGTCCACATAGAAGTTGAGCTTACCGTCTTCCTCCACCATGATCTCATCACTGAAAGAAAAATTCCGCGCGGAGAGGTGTCCCGCCGAGGTGATCTCTTTACCATCCAGCAGCTCCAATAGTTTGGAGAGCTGTTCATCCCCCGAAGCAAAGCGCGACCTTGTGGCATGGTAGACGGACGGGGAGACATCCCGCATCGCCCAGGTCCGCCAGCCGTCCATGGTGTGTACGGCGGAGAACTCCCGCTTGTCGAAGTTCACATCGAACACGCCGCGCACCTTGCCGGTGTTCTCCATGCGTACAGCGGTCAGGGCGTCAAACTCTTTTGCTGTGATGGGTTGCCCGCCGAAAAACATTCCGATAAATTTGTCCGGCGCAGTGCCTTTCTCTGCGGTGACATAGCCGCGCAGCTTTTTGCAGGCGACCAACAGCTCCTCACCGGGCGAGGTCTTGAAGTACCACTCCTGCCCGTGCTCCGTCACATGGTAGGCGGCGTAGGTGCGGGCAGCCTCCCTCGCTTCACGCTCTGCGGCATCCTCCGCGTAGATCTCGGCACTGATGCACTTGTATTCCTGCTCCGGGAGCTGGTTGCACAGCTCATCCAGTACATTCTCCAGATGCTCCTGCAGGGTTTCACCTTTGAGATGCTTCTCAATGGCATTCTTCCAACGCCGGTCGATCCACAATGTGATGTCTACATGATCCGCCATCTCAGTTGCCCTCCTTCACCGTGACTGCCGCAGGCTTTGGCTCACAGATCGGCGCTTTCGGAGTAGCGGCTTTGGCCGTGCGCTTAGGCTTGGGCGCAGGGGTGGCTTTGCTGTCCAGATACTCCCGCACAGCTTCCGGTACCGCCTGCTCATAGAGCTGCTTGAGGGCATCGTCCATTCGAGATTGCACGGAAGAATGTTCCTTGCGAAGGGAAAATTCCAGTGCATCCAGCTTGTCATCATCAAATGTAAGTGTGATATTCGTTTTTTTCATTACTGTCCTCCAATCACATAGTCAAGTCCTGCCGCTGCTACATTTTTTGTCAAGGTAGGAAAGCACATAGATGAAATCCTTGCTGCTATCATTGTCAATATGACATTCCATCCTGCACCGGTTCTTCCGCCACTGGATAAGCGATGATTCGACCACCCACATTCACAAACACCTCCGGTTGCCGGAACTGCTCTGCAAACTGCTCGACAAGCTCGTCCGGCAAATCTATAAAATCATCCTCACCGATACCAGCAAGGAAGAAGTTCCCGGCAACAATGTCATAGATGTCGCCATCCTCATCACGGAGCGCACGGTTAAGCGGCAGGCCATCCAGTTTGCCTTCCTCGTTGCAGATCAACACAACCGCCTCCTCGTAGGGATACACAGCCTGGATATATCCGCCGACTGCCTGCTGCATACTGTGCAAATCATTTCCAATATCAGTTACATACGGAGCTTTTCCCGGCTCTATCATTAAAACATTCATGTTGCATCCTCCTCAGTTGTAATTGATGTACGGTATTTTTAACCAGTGTGTCCAATTGCGTTTTGCAAGTTCCGTTTTAACAACGCCATTCTTTGTTCCCATGGCCTCGATGACGTGACCGCCGCCGATGTAAACACCGATGTGTCCCTCATGCCAAACCGCAAGACCGGGGATGTCCGGCATTGTGCTAATGGGTCCGGATTCCCTTGCGGTATAGTACATCTGGTTGGCACCGATATCCGGCATCCCGTGGGTGCCGTAGTCGATGGTCATCGTTTCCGGGGACAGCCAGCTGTAGCCCTTGATAAGTCCTACACAGTCGGTTGTTCTACCGCCCAACCAGTGGGCACGGATGAAGTTCTCATGATTGCCAACACCATCTGGGTATTGCGACACCTTGTAGGCGAGGAGTGACTCCGTCAGCACATTACCATAGGTGCCCCAGACATAGCCCCAGCCGGACTCCCATGCATGAACCGCATAGGTAACAAGATCGGTGGCATTCTTGGTAGTAGGATCTGCAAAGGTGGAGATGTCCAGTTCTATACTTCGATCACCACCGGCGATAAAGCTGCCATCATAGTTGCCGCCGCCTTCGGTGCCGGCAATCATGGTATAGATGTGGTTGATGTTGCTCTTATCATCCTCCGTGATCGTCCGGCCCAGCTCTGCTTCGAGATTTGCATACGCCTGATGCAGCGAAACCGGAACAGCGACGGTGTATTCTTCTGTACTGGTAACCGTACCATCCTCGCTTTCCACTTCTACCGTGCGGGTACGGGTTTCCCAAGTGTAGAAGCATTCTACGAAGCGGCTTGCTGCCCGTGCGGACGGCACATCCTCGCCAAAGCAGAGGGCATAAAAAACGGCCTTGACTCGGATCGGGTCAAGGCTGTTTCCACCTTCCGTCCGCCCATTGACGGAGGCGACCGCCGAATCCAGAAGAGAAAACGCGGAGCGCATCTCCTCAATGTGAGAGCGGAATGCCATAGGCACCTCGGTCGAATAGCTCGTCCCATAGAAGGCTGCGGCTACCGCCTGGTTGTTGTGATCCGCACCGCCTGTGCCGATGGAGCACAGCGCGGCGATCAGGAGGATGACGGGCGAGAGGACAGCGACCAGCCCCCAGCCGATCCCTTTGCGGAGCTTCTCGTTGGAAAGGGCTGTCGCCGCGGCTTTGGCGATCATACCCGCGGTTATTGTCATCAGCGGCCACCCGCTGTGCCAAACAGCTTTTCCTTGTAGGCGGGAGCGTGTACCTCCAGCAGATATCGCTCGTTGCCGCACTTGTACAGGCAGACGCCGCGCTGGGGGAACTTGATGAGATTGTATTCCGCCTCATCCAGCTGGAGCATCTCCATATAGCTGCGCTTGTCGATGGAGCCTGCGTTGAACAGGAACTGGTGAGGCGGGATGCTGAACAGCGGCTTGGTCATTTCTCGCACATGTTCCTGATCAAAGTCCTCCAGATTCTGTGAAGCCAGCAGCATGGCGGATTCCTTTTTGCGGACACGCTTGAGGCAGTTTCGGATGTACTCAATGGCTGTGGGATTGGAGAGCCAAATGTACAGCTCGTCCAGTGCCGCCACGGTATTGCCCTCGGTCAGCAGCTTGTCCGACAGGAACGACAGAATATTGAACAGCATGGCGTTGCGGACATTTTTCGCCGCGCCCAACAGTCCTTTCACACCGAAAACGAGGAAGCGGCTGGAGGTGATGTTGGTGTGTCCATTGAAAAACTGCGCGTCCGCGCCCTTGCACATGGAGTGCAGCCCCAGCAGCACCTCACGCAGGATCTGCTCGGTGTAGAGCTGGTGGGCGGCCATGTCATAGCTTTTGTACTCCGCCTCGATCAGGTCATAGAGGTCAGAGAGGATGGGGTAGTCCTCCGAGCGCATACGGCGGAAATTGGTCCGCTCTGTGATGCCCCATTTTCCATACAGCTTGGAGAGCATGATCTCAATGGTGTCGATATGGGCATCCGAGAAATCCTTGTAGGCGCGGAAGAAGTCCTTGAGGAAGGAAATGTGCTGTGCCAGCAGGGTGCTTTTTCGGAAGGCTTCCGGGGCGGCTGTATCGTCCGGGTCGCCGCCGTCGTCCCAGCATTTCGGCTCCAGCACATTGATGATGTACTTACCCGCCATAAGGTCGGCAAAGCAGCCGCCGACAGCCTCGCACATTTCCTGCTGCTCATGCTCGGCATCCAGCGTGATAATGGATTTGCCGGACTCCAGCAGATTGAGGATGAGGAGCTTCATCAGATAGCTTTTCCCCTGACCGGAATTGCCGAGGATGAGGAT
>ENA-UESC01002654-UESC01002654.1-human-gut-metagenome-genome-assembly--contig:-NODE-2654-length-10594-cov-3.539603_pt1 | contig 10594 bp, 16 predicted proteins | sample MGYA00242998_ERZ507999 | MGnify/ENA primary metagenome ERZ507999 (study PRJEB26167, sample SAMN06115465) | human gut metagenome | host: Homo sapiens | place: China:Hubei | collected 2016-04-27... | reverse complement strand
ATACGAAAAAATATCAAATAGATACCTTGCCTTGGCTTTTGTCTTCAAAATAATAACCGGCATAATTCTCAGCGGCATGCTTTATTTCATAGCCTATACGATGGTCAATGAATCATATTATGCTACTGTTACTGTCTGGATAATCTTTATATCTGCAATAATTTCGCTTCTGATAAACTATATTTTTCAGATGATGCATAATAACTGCTTTTTAGATGCCCTGCACTACAAGTTCATAGCCGAACACATGCAGGAAATATCAAAGTACAAAAACAGTCTGACATTTTCAGTCAGCAAAACCTGCCCTAATGCGGTAATATATAATCTTCCTGACGGCAAATACCGCTGCATTGAGACAGTCAATAACATCCCGGCAGACGGTGATGTCATCATAACAATCAAAGAGGATGCAGACTCAAAAGGCCAGATCTCTCTGGACTGGTACGCAAAAACAGTATAAGAAAGGACAATAATATGAAAAAATCGTCAGCAAATATGTGGCATGCAGCACTTCTGCTGCTTATATTTTCAATGATAAACCTTGCCGCGATACCATTTTCGTTTGCAACAATCGGACAGACAGCACCGGCACTAAGTCTTTTGTCAGCAGCGTGTGCGGCAGGAATTGCAGTCAAAGCGATGAAAAAGGAAGGGAAATATTATGAAGCATCTGGACAGCATTGAATGAGGAGGAACCGAAGATGATTAACATTAATGACATTAAAATTGGACAAAAAGTATGGTATCAAGAACATTGGAGTCAGATGATTGTATGGGGAAAGTAACCAAAATTACAAAATTTGATAATAATGAAGATGGAATAGAAGTAACGGGCGAATTCCACGAAGAAGGAAGTTTTGTTGGAACTACTACCCAGCCACTAAATAATTTATTTGCAACAAAATATGAAGCTATTCAAGCAATTAAAAAAGCCAGACAACAAATAGTTGATGATTATAAAGCTGAAATCACTGATATTGCTTCTTTAGTAGCATTTCCCCTCTCTCATCCATTTGGTGCAGAGGAGTATACAGACTACGAAGCAATAAAAGCATACAAAGAGCGTGCAAAAGAACTTGGATTTAAAATACCGGATTAACAAAAATCAGAACGATTAAGGAGAAATACAATGGGAATTTACACAATAATAAGCCTTGCAATAGGATTTATTGTAATATTATTTTTCGGCTGGATGATGTATGTGCACTATACAAATGACGATTTAGAACATTGGGTCCCGCCAACATTGATAGTCGGAATGCTTATAATAATGTTGTTTGGAAGCATTGGATATGGTGCCGACAAGAGCGAAAAACTCCACAGCGAAATCAAAGACACGATAACATCAAATACAGAATATATTAATTCCCAGAAGACTAAATAAGAAAGGAGGTCTGCAGCATGAAAATGTATACCACGTACAGTGTAAAAATTAAACATTACAACAGTATCTTTAAAGAAACTGTTGCCATATACAGGCATGCTGTGGACTATATCCTTAACGTATGTCTTGAGAATTGGGAAGAAATATCTTCTCTTGAGGGCAGAAACAAACTTTCTTATGTTGAGCGCCTTATCCATATCACAAAGAACAATCCGGTGCCTGCATATAATTTCGACTCGAAATTTTACAAAATGCCAAGCTACATGCACCGCGGTGCCATTAATGAGGCCATTGGCAAGGTTTCATCATACAAAAGCAATCTTGCCAACTGGGAGGAAAAACCAAACGGTAGGAAGCCTTCATGTCCGAAAACAGGATGTGTATTTCCTTCCATGTACCGCTCTGTAATGTATAACCAGACAGGTGACTACACTGCACAGATTAAAGTATACGCCCGCAACACATGGGACTGGATTAACATTGACCTGTGTAAATCGGATATGGATTATATAGCCAGACACTGTCATGACCGCAAACAGTGCGCACCTACGCTTCAAAAGCGCGGACATGAATGGTTTCTGGATTTTCCGTTTGAAGAAAAATGTACGCTTAACAACACATCTGTGTTTGACCGTACCATTGTTGCTGTGGATTTAGGCATAAACACTGCCGCCACGGTGAGCATAATACAGAGTGATGGCACTATTCTCGGAAGGCATTTTTGCAAGCTTCCTGAAGAAACAGACCGTCTGATGCACAGTGTAAACCGTGTTAAAAAGGCACAGCAGAACGGAAACTATAAAACACCAAGATTATGGGCTAAAGTCAAGGGCATTAATCACGACATTTCAGTAAAAACAGCTGAATTCATTATTGAAACAGCTGTCTCTTACAATGCAGATGTCATTGTGTTTGAACACCTCGACAAAACTGGCAGAGTCCGCGGGTCCAAAAAGCAGCGTATCAAGTTATGGCGCAGTCAGGAAATCCAGTCCATTGTTGCAAACAGGGCACACAGGCTTGGCATGCGTATAAGCCGTATCTGCGCATGGGGAACGTCTGCTCTTGCATATGATGGCAGCGGCCGGGTTCTCCGTGGCAAGGATGCCGGTTTTAATACATTTGAAATATGCAGATTTCCAAATGGGAAAGTATATAACTGTGATCTCTCAGCATCATACAATATTGGTGCCAGATACTTTATACGTGAAATTTTAAAATCCTTGGATGAGAATTCAAGGTTGCGCATTGAGGCAAAAATTCCTCAGTGCAGTAAGAGAAGCACCTGCACGTTCTCTACGTTAATTAACCTTAATGCGGAGCTTATGCCCATGGCGGCATAAAGTTTCTGAGTTTAGGCTGTATATGTAGAAACGTAGTCTCCGCCTCCTAAAGAGGCTATGTGCATTATGCACTTATGGGGAAGCACGCGACTTTAGTCATGTGAGGCTTTACGCAACATTCGTTGATGGTGTTAAGCAGAAAACTAGCAAATAGCCAGATTAAGGCACTACCCTGCTGTATCTTCTTATATAGAAGACGATAAAATGGCACAGCTTCTATCATACTTATAATATAGAATTGTTCATTTTTTTGGACAAACGGACAATCGCACATATTATATATGTAGAAACAAGCACAGGGAGGACAATATCATGACAGTAGGCGAAGTTAAAAACATGTTCAAAGACCAGTATGCAGACGTTGAGTATTACAGAAACACATTTAACTGGACACATCAGATTGATTTTAATATGGAGCATTGCACAGGTGTGGACGCCTGCGAAGTCAATGATGATATGGAAGCAGTGTCATATCAGCTTGCAGACGAGGATATGTATGATAAGACAGTACTTGCAAACAGCGAAATTGCTGCCGACTTTGAAGATTGGTATGGAAATAAGGATGCAAAAGTGTTGTGTATTCTATTATAAAAATGGCAGGAGGCAACTATGCATAAAAACGTTATAAACTGCTGTGCCAACTGCAAACATTGTCTGGAGTTTCCGCGCAAAAACCAGTATGGTGACATTGATTATATGTGCGCGATTAACGGATATTACCTGCGCAGTATCAACGAAGACATCTCAAAGATTAAGCATTTCACTCCCGGCGGCAGAGAGCTTGAGTGCAGATATGAAAGGAAGAAAACAACATGATAAGTAGCAGTATAATCGTAATAAGCGGCATTGTAATAGTATTAGCAGTCACAATCTTTTTTGGCTTTATTTTTTATACTATGTACAACAACTTGACTATTGAACATTGGCTTCCACAGACAATTATTGTGGGAATAATCATTACTTCATTAGCAATATGCGCAGGAATAATTGATAATAACAACAGTAAAGTTAAAAAATCAATTGAAAACACAATTGCTTCAAATTATGATAATGTCCTTGATTATCATAATTATAAAGACAATAAAACTTTTGTTTCGGGTGATTCAAAGTATACATTTTATTATGATAAAAGAACTAAAACTCTGATAATACTTAAAGGCTCAAATATAGACGCAGTATTTGTTGACGGAATAAAGCAAAAAGGAGAAAAGTAATAAATGATAGGTAGCAGTACAATATTCAGCATCATAATAGGATTAATAATCATAGTTCTTTTGGGCCGGATTTTTTACACTATGTACGACGACATGACCATTGTCCATTGGATTCCACAGACAATCATTGCTGGGGTTATCGTTATTTCATTAGTAGCCCGCGTAGGAATAGTTGATTACAACGACACTAAAGTAGAAAAATCAATTGAGAACACAATTACTGCCAATTATGATAATATAACTAATTACCACAACGATGAAAACAATAAAACTTTCATTTCCAGTAATTCAAAGTACACATTTGAATATAATGAAGGCACTAAAACGCTGGTAGTACTCAAAGGCTCAGGCGTAGATGCGGTATTCGTCGATGGAGTGAAGCAAAAAGGAGAAAAATAAGATGGGATTAAATTATGTAGTAATAGATATTATATTTGGAATAATTTTAAAATTTTTTGTCGGAGTAGGGTGCTATAAAGCTTATTATAATAGTACCTCTGACCGTTGGATCGACCATTGGATTCCGCAAACAATTATATCTGGATTAATCATTATTTCCATATCAGTTGGTTTAGGAATAATTGATGATACTAATATGCGTATAGAAAAATCAATTAAGAACACAATTACTGCTAACTATGACGACGTTCTTAATTATCATAACGAAGATGATAATAAGACTTTTGCTTCCGGTGATTCAAGGTACACATTTGATTATGATGAAAACACTAAGACACTGATAGTATTTACTGGCTCAAAAATAGATGCGGTATTCGTTAACGGAGTGAAAAAAGACAATAAATAGACAAAAAGGAGAAAAATCAATGACAACAACAACAGGAATATTTATAGGAATAGCTGTAGCATTAGTTTTAGTCCTTATTAGCGTAGCCGGATTCAGACAAATAGACACTTGTGAAGACCACGACTGGGTGCCCATAGTAATCATAGAAGGAATATTCTTTACAGGATTACTCGCAGGATTATTTGGAAGCTTCGGCCATGAAACTGAAAAAGAAGAAAAAGTAAATATCGCAATCAAAACAACTGTTAATGCCAATTATAATGATGTAGTTAATTTTCATAATGATGATACTAATAAAAGTTTTGTGTCAAATGGTTCAAAATATACATTTGATTATGATGAGGAAACAAAAACATTAACAGTGTTCACCGATACGAGCTCAAGTGTAGATGCGGTATTCGTCAATGGCGTAAAGCAGGATAGTCAAAATACATCAGATAAGACTGATAAAAATAAAGACTGTATATCATATAAAACGGATGATACGGATGAAATTAATAGCAAATCCAATGCTGACAATAATTCTTCTTCCACTGCAGTCAGCTTGCAGCAAAAAATACAGGACAAGATCCAGTCCAGATACAGCGATGCTGTCATAACAGGATTCGATACAATCAAGATGTCCGGAACATTCAGCTGCGATAATGTGCAGTACAATTTCCAGTGGAAGGATGACATGCTGAAAGTGATTAATGCTGATGATGCTGACGATGTTACATATTATAAGGTTGCACAATAATTGTATCAAGGCACTGCTCTTCTGCGGTGCCTCAATATGAAAAAACGTAAGGAGAAGAAAAAATTATGAACTATTTATATTTTGTGTGCTATGGGCACCCGGGTTTAATTTGCAATACTATTCTTTCAATCAACAGCCGCATTGAAGACAGCAAAAATGAAGAGGAGGCACTGTCATGGCTTCGGGTTGCAGAATTCAAAATCGAGAAGAAATATGGTGTAAAGGATGTTCTGATAATAAGCTATCAGTACATTGGGACAGAAAAGGAGGAATAATCATGCTGACACAATCAGAGCGCGCGCAGATATTCGCAATGAGATTGGCGCAGGCACTAAATGATGCAAAATTAACAGTATTAGACATCAATATCTCGCCAATGTATTTAAAAGGTGAAATACTGCCGCCTCTCAACGAAATAACAAGAATAGCCAAGAAACTGGGTGTAACTGCGGAATGGCTCAGTGGATTAGATTATGTATATCAGAAAAAAGAGAACGGAAAAGAAAACGGCGATGAACTGATGACAAAATGCAGAATAATCATAAGACAGTTTGTTGACGATATTTCTGAAGTCATTAATCAATCAGATACAGATACGCTTGCTGCTGACGACATTAAGCTGCTTGAGCTTATAACTGCCTGCAGAAACAAACTGGCTGATGTGCATAACAAAATCGGTGATCCGGAATGGAAAATGCCGGACTGGACATTGAGGATGTGAAAAAGGAGAATTGACCACATGAACATAAGAAGGCCTTCAACAATTATTTTTGCTGTAATGACACTTATTGTCTCACCAATAACATTAGGCATTGTATGCTTTGTTTCTGAGGGGAATGATCTTTACATGACATATACAGCCTACATACTTATTGTCATTGCAGGAATCATTGTGCTCATCAGGGGCATTAACGACTGGAAAAGAGGAAAAGATTATGACGATTGAGAAAACACTGGAAGCAGTATCAGAAAAATTAAAGGATGCACCTGTCAACACTAATTATGCTGACAGTCTTCTGCTCATTAAGAATGCACTCGAAAAGCAGAGAATGTGCGAGTGGACCAAGGGCAAGAATACGCTCGGTAAATCGGCATGCGAAACCACGGCTCTGCTTGGAAAAACTGTATGGATTATTATGATTACAAATATCATCAGCCAGGGGAAACCCGTGTATCATGTAAGGGAAGCCATATGCACAAAATACAGCGTCGGAATGTATGGAGAAGTTACAATATCAACAGTAACAAAGGACGAGCGGAAAACTCGGAACGAAACGCCACTGACAGCAATTGGCGATACCGTATTTTTGTCAAAAGAAGATGCAGAAATAAAATTAAAAGAAATGAGAAGATAATTAATTCCAAGACACCACTCTCTTGTGGTGTCTTTCTTATATAGAAAGCCATCCGGCAGCAGCAAATCTATCATACTTATAATAAAGAAAAGTTCATTTTATTTGGACAAAAATTGAAAAAGAAATATTATATATGAAAGAGATTTGCAGAAAAGAAAGGAAAATACTATGAACATTCAGAATAAACTTGACTTATGGGTAAAACTTACAAATGTAAACCCTACGAAAGAACAGAAAAGCTATACCATTAATACGTCCGGCAAACTGAGTGATTTTGACATCAAACGAATGAACGACAAAATCAAGGAAGCCCTCAAATATGACGCAACAGGCGTTTTCGCGGATGCTTATCTGTCTGAGTATTTCGAGAAGTTCATAACAGACAAGAGTTTTTCCGTGAAAGAAATTCTTGATAATCCTGAGATAGAGAATTTTCTTGCTGATGCAAGACTCTTACAGAATGCCCTTGCTGAAAGCGATTCAGCCAACATGATAAGGTCTGATGCTGAAAAAGCAATGAACTTTTATGGCATGTCGGCAGAAGAACTGTCTCTTTCCGATATTATCAAAATCCGGACGTCTGCAGAGCGCTGCATGAACGGAAAATTAAGAACATTGCAATTTTCAAGTGGTAATCCATCTGAAAGCGGATTCAAGATGTCAAAAGACATTTATATGTACCGTGATATTGATGCCATGCTCTACTGCGCCGCTGACAATGTGCTTGACGGAGTATCTCTTGGATATATTCGTGATGAAGAAAGCCTTACTGACAGCTATTTTGCCTTTATCATCAAAAACGGCAGGAATCTATATCTGCTTACAGACAAGCCAAAGTACGAACATCCGCTTATGAGCAGCTACAGACGCAGTCGCTGTCCGGGCCGTGATATGTCGAGAAGAATCGAAAACAATATGTTTCCATACGATTCAATTGCAAATATAGACACATCCGACCTATGGGGAAGTGGGCGATATGGAACCAAGGAAACGGATAATAAAAATGCTCTTGAAATCATAGAAAATCTAAGAATAAAAATCGGCACATTTGAGAACATGGAAAAATGCGAAGCGTTCTGGACAGTCCTTATGATTTCCATGATCAAGGATAAGTTTTTTAAAGAAGTACCGCAGTACGAACTCTCATACACCGGTTCAATGATACAGACGAACAAAATCGAAGCATCCGAATATGCTCTTGCTATCCGCAATGCTCTGCCAGCAATGAAGCTTCATGATATTGCTTCAATAGATGATACCGCAGACTGTGGCTGTGAAAATGAATATACGGTACTTAACTATATTGTGGACAGATACAAAGACCATGTAGATAAAGACCTGCTAAATGTTATAGCTGATACTGATGAATATACTCTTATTGATAAGAAATACACTTATAATGATGGACTTTTAAGCAGCGACGTCATTCATCCGGTAAAAGCATTTGATTTATCCACTGCCTGCGGAACCAAGGAAAAAATTGAAGCTGACCAGAAATGGATGGCAAGATACAACTATGCTGCGCAGATACAAAAGCTTGCTGAAGATGATTACGAACAGCATAAACAGTCCGTCAGTCTTACAGTCGGGAACAAAATCATTCCGAGAACTCGCGAGATATGCAAGTCTTTCGTTAAAGGAGAATTATCCAACTGTGCCCGCAAACAGACTTTTTCTATATGGTATAACGGCAATACAGGAGCTGATTACAAATTTGGTTACAATTGTTACAGCAACAAATCAGACATGAAATGTACATTTTCAGGGAAAGCACCTTCTGTTGCGCTGGTGATAGAACCAAAAAATGTTGACGAGCTTGCATTTGTCTGCGGCTGTAAAAAGGAAGAACTGCCTGAACAGATACAGCACTGGAAAAAAGGAACCAGATATTGTGGAAATCAGCTACTCTACAGACTTGATCCAATGTCATTCAAGGTCAGTGATCCATTCCAGAAAATGACATTTAAAATCGTTATACTGCTGTCCAAGAAAGAGTATCTCAATATCTGTGACGAAGCAGGTGTGAAACGAGATAAGTTCTGGGAACTTGAAAAACCAAGCTGTTTTAGATATAACCGATTTGAAGATAACGATACATGCTGCGGAAGGAATACATATGATCCTGAGGCAAAATGTCTCGTATCGCTTAAGAAATGCAGAAAATGTAAATTTTTCAAGCAACAGTAAAAAGGCTTGTAAATATTGTATAATTAACCGTGAAACACCGCGCAAGTGCGCGGTGTTAGGGTTAAAGTTGTAAATATTCATCAGTAAATAAAATGTATGTGAATATATATTGATTACTGTAATTGTAAATAAAAATGTCTACTAAAGTAGATAAATAATCAGTATGCAACTTATGTAACTAATAAATACCTATATAGGCAGCGTTATAAGAAACAATATACTAAATTTTAGGGGTTAAAAGTATCAATAATTTTACTTTCCTTTTTTACACTTCTATGTGCATAATTTTTACATTTTTTTCATGTATCAAGTCCACTACATTTCCTCTCATATCTCTGACAATCGGGCTCTGCGGAAAGCCTTTATTCTGCGAAGCCACTACTGCTGTCCTGCCATCAGACAATTTAACCAGCATCCCCTCTGGATATGGTATCAGACTTTGCATAAAAAAATCAACAAGTTCTCCGTTGAACATAATATTTCTGTGAGCAGTTATAAAATCAATGACCTCTCCCGGGTTTATAGCGTCCTTGTAGCAGCGTCTGCTTAGCATTGCATCGTATATATCGCATATGTGTATGATTTTTGAGAAGATATGCGTCTCTTTGTCAACAAGTCCTCTCGGATAGCCGCTGCCATCATAATTTTCATGGTGTTCAAGAATTGGCACCCTTACAAGCGGTGAAATGCTTACCATATCTTTCAACATATTATATCCATACTGTGGATGTTTCTTTATTTCAGCAAATTCTTCTTCTGACAAGCGCCCGGGTTTATTTAAAATATCTTCCGGTACCTTTGTCTTTCCAATGTCATGTAAAAGAGCTGCTGCAATCAGTTTTTTTACTCTCTCATATTCCATTCCATACAGCAAACCAAAAGTTCCTGCATACATGGCCACATTTAAACTATGTGTATATGTTGGGCTGTCATATGCTGCAAGGGAATTTATGTTCATTGATATATTGTCAGCATGTTTCAGTGAATCAAGTATTTCTCCTGACAGATATGCACACCTGTCAATGTCCATGTCTTTAAGTGCACACATTGCCTTAAGCTGAACGTCCGCAGGAAGCTGATTTTTAGGATTTATACCTTTTGACAGTTTATCATAAACATATGCTCCCCTGTACTGTTCCTCCTTGATACGCTGTACCATGAACCTGCTTACCGAAACATTTCTTGCAAGAAATACGTCACCTCTCTTATTTAAAAGCGGCTGCGCAAGTATCATGCCCGGCTGTAAATCTTTTATTTTTATATATCTCATTATTAATTGTTTTCCTTATTACTCTTTTGTTAAGAAGCCTCTTTGTAAGTATGATTTTTATTTTGCAAAATCTTCCGTGTAAAAATGTCTGTAAAAAATCATACTTATATCAGAAAAACCAGCTTTATGGGCTTCTATATAAAATTTCGATTGACATGTAAAATAATCTGAATTATTATAAAAATTGAGCAGACGCTCAAAATTACCTATTTACAAATGCGGAAAAGCATACGCCGCCAAACAAACCCACTACCCAAAATTTTGCATGAAGCCCCTGAAAAGTTTTGCTTTTTAGGG
>ENA-UESC01002640-UESC01002640.1-human-gut-metagenome-genome-assembly--contig:-NODE-2640-length-10630-cov-13.763859_pt1 | contig 10630 bp, 10 predicted proteins | sample MGYA00242998_ERZ507999 | MGnify/ENA primary metagenome ERZ507999 (study PRJEB26167, sample SAMN06115465) | human gut metagenome | host: Homo sapiens | place: China:Hubei | collected 2016-04-27... | reverse complement strand
AGGAAGAGGAGGGAAAGGCGGCGGGGAAAAGGGGGAATGGCACCGGGAAGGTGGGGGCAACGAGACTGAAAACACGCCCAAAGAGCCGCAGAATCTGAAGCTTGCAAAATAAGAAAGATGCCGGGCCAGTTTCCAATGCAGGAGACTGGCCCGGCCTTTTTGCATCCCCGGTTTTCGCTCTCCATCATCTGTTTTGGCGCTGGGGTGAAATGATTTCGCCTTTCTGTACAAACGCACAGAAAAACGGTAAGATAGGGCTGAAAAGCTGTTACTTTCACGCTTTACAACTTTATCTTGATAAAGTAAAATGAACAAAAGAAGTGGGAAATACGCAGAGAGGGAACGAGGAGATCGAGATGGAATTCAGTCTGGACAGTTTGCAGCCCAAGGAGCGGGCCTCCTTTGCGCTGCGGGCGCTGTATGAGGCGGCGGGCTGCCGCAAATATCACATGGGCCGTTTTGAGGAGTACGGGCTTTATCAGGAGAACCGGAGCTTTTTGTCCTCGGAGCAGGTCATCACCTTCACCGACCTGGATGGCCGTCTGCTGGCGCTCAAGCCGGACGTGACCCTGTCCATTGCCAAGACGGCCCAGCCCGCCCCCGGCGAGACCCTGCGGTATTACTACCATGAGAACGTCTACCGCCCCTCGGCAGAGAGCCACACCTTCCAGGAGATCTCCCAGATGGGCCTTGAGATGCTGGGCGCGGTGGGGGAAGCACAGGTGCAGCAGGCGGTCCGGCTGGCAGCGCAGAGCCTGGCCCAGCTGGGGGCCGCGTGGGTGTTGGAAGTCAGCCACATGGGCTATCTGTTCGGCCTGTTCGATGCACTGGGCGTGCCGGAGAATGCCCGCCCCGGCCTGCTGGAAAAGCTGCGGGAAAAGAATGCGCACGAGCTGCGCCGCGCCGCGCAGGCCGCCGGGCTGGATGCCGCCGGGGCCGCTGCCCTGACCGGACTGCTGGAGCTTTCCGGCAGCTGCGAGGAGACGCTGGCAAAGGCAGAGCGTGCCTGCCGCAACGACCGGATGCGTGCCGCCGCCGCTGAGCTGCGGGCACTGGCCAAAACGCTGGAGGCCTCCGGCGGGGCGGTCCGCCTTGACCTGAGCCTTGCCGGTGAGATGGAATACTACAACGGGCTGGTCTTTCAGGGCTACCTGCAGGGCCTGCCGCGGCCCCTGCTCAAGGGCGGCCGCTACGACCTGCTGATGCAGAAGTTCACCCCCGGGGCCGGGGCCATCGGCTTTGCGGTCTATCTGGACGAGCTGGACCGCCTGAGCGCCCCCACCCCGCCGGTGCAGAGGAACAGCACGGGCCGGGTCATGCTGAATGTGGCCCTGCCCAAGGGCCGTCTGGGCGACAGGATGTATGACCTGCTGGCCCGCATCGGCTACGGCTGCACCGAGGACTACAACGCCACCCGAAAGCTGGTGGTGGAGAACCCTGCGGCGGGCATCCGGTACTTCCTTGTCAAGCCCAGCGATGTGGCCATCTACGTTGAGCACGGCGCGGCAGATGTGGGTATCGTGGGCAAGGATATCCTCACCGAAGCCTCTGCCGATGTCTACGAGCTGCTGGATACCGGCCTTGGCAGGTGCCGGATGTGCGTGGCTGCCCCGGCAGATTACAAGGATGACCCCAGCCGCCCGGTGCGGGTGGCGACCAAATTCGTCAACATTGCAAAGAGCTACTATGCGTCCATCGGGCGGGATATCGATATCATCAAGCTGAATGGCTCCATTGAGCTGGCCCCCATTCTGGGCCTTTCCGATGTCATTGTGGATATCGTGGAGACCGGCACCACCCTGCGGGAGAACGGCCTGCGGGTGGTCACCGAGTTCATGCCCATCTCGGCCCGATTCATTGCCAATAAGGCCAGCTACCAGTTCAAGCACAACGAGATGGATGCCATGCTGGAAGCGCTGCGCAAGACCTTGCAGGAGGAAACAAAATGATCAAGCTGTATAATTTTGATGAGCTCAGGCCCGAGGAGATCCTGAACCGGGACATCCGCGCGGAGAAAAACGTGGAGGATGTGGTGGACGGCATCATTGCCGAGGTCCGCGCCCGGGGGGATGAGGCACTGAAGGAGTACGCGCTGAAATTTGACGGGGCAAAGATCGACGACCTGCAGGTGACGCAGGCGGAGATCGACGAGGCCTTTGCCAATATGGACCCCTATTTCCTTGAGACCCTGCGGGAGGCTGCCGCCAACATTGAGAGCTTCCACCGCCAGCAGGTGCACAAGAACTTCGTGATCAACGAGAAGCCCGGCATCGTGCTGGGCCAGAAATATACCCCCATTGAGAAGGCGGGCGTGTATGTGCCCGGCGGCACGGCAGCCTATCCCTCCACCGTGCTGATGGATGTCATCCCAGCCAAGGTCGCGGGCGTGTCGGAGATCGTGATGACCACCCCCGCCGGAAAGGACGGCAGGGTGAATCCGGTCATCCTTGCCGCCGCCGCCACCGCCGGTGTGACCAAGATCTTCAAGACCGGCGGTGCACAGGCCGTGGCCGCGCTGGCCTACGGCACCCAGACCATCCCGGCGGTGGACAAGATCGTCGGCCCCGGCAACATCTACGTTGCCACCGCCAAGCGGAAGGTGTTCGGCAAGGTGGGCATTGATATGATCGCCGGCCCCAGCGAGATCCTGGTGCTGGCCGACGGCGGCTGCAACCCCGCCTGGGTGGCGGCAGACCTGCTGAGCCAGGCCGAGCACGACAAGCTGGCCAGCCCTGTTCTTGTCACCGACAGCCCGGCGCTGGCCAGGGCCGTGCAGGCAGAGCTGGAGGTGCAGATCCCCCAGCTGCCCCGTGCCGCCATTGCCCGCGCCAGCGTGGACGACAACGGGAAGATCATCGTCTGCACCGACCTGCACAAGGCCATTGAGGCCTGCAACATCATTGCGCCGGAGCATCTGGAGGTCTGCGTGGAGGATCCCTTCGGCGTGCTGAACGAGATCAAAAACGCGGGCAGCATCTTCCTGGGCCGCAATGTGCCCGAGGCCCTGGGGGATTACTTTGCAGGCCCCAACCACACCCTGCCCACCAGCGGCACGGCCCGCTTCTCCAGCCCGCTGGGTGTGGACGACTTTGTGAAGAAGTCCAGCTTTCTCTACTACACCCGTGAGGCGCTGGGCGAGGTGGCACCCCGCATTGCCGATTTTGCCGAGCGCGAGGGCCTGCACGCCCATGCGAAGAGTGTGACGATAAGATATGAAGAGGACTAAAGGCGGCTCGCCCTCTCCGTCATTGCTTTGCAATGCCACCTCTCCCAAAGGGAGAGGCTTTGGCAATTTCCCGCAAGGTTACGGAAAACCGCCAGAGGCTCCCCCTTTGGGGGAGCTGGCGCGAAGCGCCTGAGAGGGCGAGGACGCTGACAGTGAGGAAATTGCTATGAGTAAATATCTCTCTCCGAAACTTGAAACAGTCACCCCCTACACCCCGGGGGAGCAGCCGCAGGACCAGCAATACATCAAACTGAACACCAATGAAAGCCCCTATCTGCCCAGCCCGGCGGTGGTGGCGGCGGTGAGCGAGCATGAGGTGGAAAAGCTCCGTCTCTATTCCGACCCCGCCTGCACCGACCTGCTGAAAACGGCGGCGGTGCACTTTGGCCTGCAGCCGGATCAGATCATGCCCGGCAACGGCAGTGACGAGAACCTCTTCTTCGCCCTGCGGGCCTTCTGCGATGAGACCCACCCGCTGGCCTATGCCGACATCACCTACGGCTGTTACAGCGTCTGGTGTGGGCTGATGCACATCCCCAGCCATATCATTCCGCTGAAGGAGGATTTCACCCTTGACCCCGCCGATTACTACGGCCTGAACGAGACCATCGTCATCGCAAACCCCAACGCCCCCACCGGCTTGGCCCTGCCCCGCGATGCCATCGAGGGCATCCTGAAAGCGAACCCTGACAATGTGGTCATTGTGGATGAGGCCTATGTGGACTTTGGCGGCGAGAGCTGCGTGCCGCTCATTGACCGGTACGACAACCTGCTGGTGGTGCAGACTTTCTCGAAATCCCGCCAGCTGGCAGGAGCGCGGCTGGGCCTTGCCATGGGCAGCGCCAGCCTCATCGCAGATCTGAACCGGGTCAAGTTCAGCCTGAACCCCTATAACATCAACCGCCTGACCTTGAAGGCAGGGCAGGCCGCGCTGGAAGATACCGTCTATTTTGAAAAGACCCGTGCCGCCATCGTGGACACCCGGGCCTGGACAAAACAGCAGCTGGAAGCCCGGGGCTTTGCGGTGCTGGACAGCCGCTCCAACTTCCTGTTTGCCTCTACACAAAAGAAAAACGGCGGCGAATTGTACAAGAAGTTGAAGGAAAAGGGCGTTCTGGTGCGCCACTTTGATGCCCCACGCATTGAAAACTGGCTGCGCATCACGATCGGCACGCCGGAGCAGATGCAGATCTTCCTGAACACCCTTGACAAAATAATGGAGGAATGACCCATGCGGGAAGTGACACTGGAACGCAACACCAACGAGACCCAGATCGAGCTGACCCTGAATCTGGACGGTGCGGGCCGCTATGAGGTGGACACCGGCTGTGGGTTCCTGAACCACATGCTGGAGCTGTTTGCCCGCCATGGCCGGTTTGACCTGGTGCTCACCTGCCACGGGGATGTGGAGGTGGATTACCACCACACGGCTGAGGATATCGGCATTGCACTGGGGCAGGCCTTTGCCCGGGCGCTGGGCGAGATGCGGGGCATCCAGCGGTATGGCAGCTTCTACCTGCCCATGGATGAGGCGCTGGTGCTCTGCGCGGTAGACCTTTCGGGCCGGTGCACCCTGAACTGGGATGTCCACTGCAAGACCGAAAAGGTGGGCGATTTCGATGTGGAATGCGCCTCGGAGTTCTGGCTGGGCTTTGCCCGCAATGTGCCCGCTACGCTCCACTTTGTACAATTTGCAGGGGAAAATACCCACCACATTCTCGAAGCCTGCTTCAAGGGCGCGGGCCACGCGCTGGCTGCGGCAGTCGCCATTGATGCCGCCCACCGGGACGAGATCCCCTCCACGAAAGGATTGCTGGTATGATCGCGATCATCGATTACGGCGTGGGCAACCTGTTCAGCCTGCGCTCCAGCCTGACGCATCTGGGGCTGGAGGCTGTTGTGACCGCCGATGCACAGACCATCCGCAAGGCCGACCGGCTCATCCTGCCGGGGGTGGGGGCCTTTGGCGATGCCATGGGCAAGCTCTCGGCCACCGGTCTGGTGCCGGTCATCCGGGAGCAGGCGGCGCAAAAGCCTCTGCTGGGCATCTGCCTGGGAATGCAGCTGCTCTTTGAAAAAAGCTATGAGTACGGTGAGCATGGGGGCCTGGGCTTTGTCAAAGGCGAGGTCTGTCCGCTGGAGCCTGACCTGAAAGACAAATCCCTCAAGGTGCCGCAGATCGGCTGGAACGCCCTGCATATCGTACGGGATGACCCGCTTTTCCGATACATCCGTGAGGGCGAGTATGTCTATTACGTCCACAGCTACTACGGCAAAAATTGTACCGAGAGTACACTTGCTGTCAGCGATTACTCCATCCCCGTGACCGGCGTGGTCAGGGCGGGCAGGGTGTACGGCACCCAGTTCCACCCCGAAAAGAGCGGGGAGACGGGACTGCGCATTTTGAGAGCGTTTGCAGAATTGTAAACTGGCTCGCCCTCTCAGTCAAAGCCTGACGGCTTTGCGAAGCAAAGACGGAGAGGGTAAGGCCGCTAAAGGAGAAACTATGAATCTATTCCCAGCCATTGACTTGCGGGGCGGCAAAGTTGTCCGCCTGACGCAGGGAGATTATGACCGTATGACCGTTTACGGGGAGGATCCCTGCGCACAGGCCCGGCAGTTTGTGGAGGCCGGGGCCAGGTATCTCCACGTTGTGGATCTGGACGGCGCAAAGGACGGCACCCTTTCCAACTACGGATCCATTGCCGCGCTGGCAAAGCAGGGGGGCTTGTACATTGAGGTGGGCGGCGGCATCCGTACAGAGGAGCGCATTGAAAAATACCTTTCTCTGGGCGTGAATCGCTGCATCCTGGGCAGTGTGGCCGTGACGGATTTTGATTTCACGGCCCGGATGCTGAAACGCTACGGCGAACGGATCGCCGTGGGGGTGGATGCCAAAGATGGATTTGTTGCCATCCACGGGTGGAAGGAGGTCAGCGCCGAAAAGGGCGTGGACTTCTGCAGGCGGCTGGCAGATGCGGGGTGCGTGGCCATCATCTACACCGACATTGCCTGTGATGGTGCCATGCAGGGCACGAATCTGGCGCTGTACCGCCAGCTGGCGGCAGAGGTGCCGGGCGTGGCCTTCACGGCCAGCGGCGGCATCTCGTCGGAGGCCGAGCTGCTGGAGCTGAAAAAGATGGGCACCGCTGCCGCGATCCTGGGCAAGAGCCTGTATACCGGGGCGCTGGATCTGAAACGTTGTGTAGAACTGGTGCAGAATTAAACGGAGGGGAACGAAAATGATCACAAAACGCATCATTCCCTGTCTGGATGTCCGGAATGGCCGGGTGGTCAAGGGCACAAATTTTGAGGGCATCCGGGATGTGGCCGACCCGGTGGAGATGGCCCGGATGTACAACGCCGCCGGTGCCGACGAGCTGGTGTTCTACGATATCACCGCCAGCTTTGAGGGCCGTGCTCTGTTCACCGATATCCTGACCCGGGTGGCAAGCGAGATCTTCATCCCGCTGACCGTAGGCGGCGGCATCAACACGCTGGAGGATTTTGACCGGGTGCTGAAATGCGGCGCCGATAAGGTCAGCGTCAACTCGGGCGCTCTGCGGGACCCCGGCCTCATCCCGGCCGCGGCCCGGAAATACGGCGATCAGTGCGTGGTGCTCTCGGCGGACGTGAAGCGGGTGAACGGCCAGTTCCGGGTGTTCGCCAAGGGCGGGCGCGAGGATACCGGCCGGGACGCGCTGGAATGGATCAGCTGGTGCGCGGCGCATGGCACGGGGGAGATCTGCCTGAACAGCATTGACACCGACGGTGTCCGCACCGGCTTCGATCTCGAGATGCTGGACGCGGTCGCTGCCCGGGTGAACGTGCCTATCATCGCCAGCGGCGGCGCGGGCAAAAAGGAAGATTTCCTTGAGCTGTTCCACCACAAGGGCATCGACGCTGGCCTTGCGGCGGGCATTTTCCACCAGAAACTGCTGACCATCCACGACCTGAAAACCTATCTGAATGAAAATGGTGTCGAAATGCGGCTGTAAGCTCTTGCGTTTCGGGCAACTTTAGGATAAACTGTAAGTATCCCCTTTGGGGGAGGGAGTATGGACCATGGAACTGAAATTTGATGAAAAGGGCCTCATTCCTGCCATCGTGCAGGATCACTACACCAAAGAGGTGCTCACCCTTGCCTACATGAACGCCGAGACGCTGGCACTGACCATTGCCGAGGGGCGTACGGTGTTCTGGAGCCGGAGCCGTCAGGAGATCTGGCGCAAGGGCGATACCAGCGGCAATGTCCAGCATGTGGTGTCCATCACCGCCGACTGCGACAAGGACGCACTGGTGGTGGAAGTGGTCAAGGATGGCCCTGCCTGCCATACCGGTGCCGAGAGCTGCTTCTTCAACGAAGTGTATGTCTCGCCGGAGCTCAAGCAGTTCAGCTGGCAGGGGCTTTACGAACTCATCCAGGGCCGCAGGGATCGTCCCCAGGAAGGCAGCTACACCACCTACCTGTTCGAGAAGGGCAAGGAGAAGATCCTGAAAAAGGTGGGCGAGGAGTGCACCGAGGTCATCATTGCGGGAGAAAAAGAGGACAAGGCCGAGACCATCTATGAGATCAGCGACCTGGCTTACCATGTGCTGGTGCTGATGGTGCAGGCGGGCATCACGGTGGAAGAGATCACCCGTGAGCTGGAAAAACGACACGTCATTGACCACAAGGTCAAACAGGAAAGGATGCAGTGATTTAGTTATGGCAGATTATAAGAAGTCCAGTGTTCATTGCCACTCGACGATGTGCGATGGCAGAAATACCTTGCAGGAAATGGCCAGTGCCGCCTGTGCACAGGGCCTGACGACCCTGGGCTTCTCCGGCCATAGCTATACTCAGCGGGACCGCGAGTACTGCATGAGCCCCAGCCGCACCGCCCAGTACAAGGCCACCATTGCAAAGCTCAAGGCAGAGTACAAGGGTAAGGTAGACATCCTCTGCGGCATCGAGTGGGACAGCCTGAGCGAGGACAAGCCCGAGAACTACGATTACTGGATCGGTGCGGCCCATCACCTGTACGGCAGGAACACCGGCAAGTACTACGAGATCGACTTCCGTCCGCAGGATCTGCACGACTGCATCTTTGATGATTTCGATGGCGATCCGCTGGCGGCTGTGGAGGCCTACTTTGCAGAGGTGGAGAAGGTTGCCGCCAAGGGCCCGGATATCCTGGCTCACATCGACCTCATCAAGAAGCTGAACGGCGAGGGTGAGTTCTTTGATGAAGAGGCTCCCCGCTACCGGGCCGCTGCCCTCAAAGCCCTGAGCGCAGCCAAAGAGCACAACTGCCTGCTGGAGGTGAACACCGGCGGCGTTTACCGCGGCTATCGCAAGGACTTCTACCCCAGTGCATGGATGCTGGAGGAGTGGAACAAGATGGGCGGCAAGGTCATCATCACTTCCGACTCCCACGATGTTTCCAGCCTGACCTTCGGCTTTGAGGAAGCTGCCGCCGCCATCAAGGCAGCCGGTTTCACCAGCGTGGAGGTGCTGACCGGCCACGGCTTTGAGACCCAGGAGCTGTAAAAGAAAAATAAAGCACAACCCTCTCCGTTTTTGCTGTGCAATGCCGGGGAGGGTTGTTTTCCGTAAACTGTGAGGAACCTTATGACCCAAACTGCGAAAAAATCCCCTTTCAGCATGAATGTGGACCTGATGCACGGGCCCATTTTCAAAAACCTGCTGCTGTTCATGCTGCCCATCTTCATCTCCAGCCTGTTCCAGCAGCTCTATAACACCGTGGACACCATGATCGTGGGCAATGTGCTGGGCGATACCGCCCTTGCCGCCATTGGCTCCTGCGGCTCGATCTACGAGCTTCTGGTCGGTTTTGGCCTCGGTATCGGCAACGGCCTTGCAATCGTTGCAGCGCGCTCCTACGGGGCGCAGGATCACGATCTGCTCAAAAAGACCGTGGCAGGCTCACTGGTCATTGGTCTGGCGGCTTCCCTCTGCATTACGCTGGCAGGTGTGCTGGGCCTGCACCCGCTGCTCCTCATGCTGGACACCCCGGCGGAGATCCTGGACGATGCGTACCGCTACATTTTGACCATCGATCTGGGCGTGCTGGTCATGTTCGCCTATAACCTCTGCGCGGGCCTGCTGCGTGCCATTGGCAACAGCGTGATGCCGCTGGTGTTCCTGCTCATTTCCTCGGGCCTGAATGTGGTGCTGGATCTCCTGTTCATTGCAAGGATGGGCATGGGGGTGCAGGGAGCGGCTGTGGCAACGGTCATCTCGCAGGGCGTTTCGGTGGTGCTCTGCATCCTGTACATCTTCTTCAGAGTGAAGATCCTGCTTCCGGAAAAACAGCATTTCAGGGTGGGCAGCCACCTTTACTGGGAGCTGTTCAGCCAGAGCATCTCCATGGGCCTGATGAGCAGCATCGTCTCGGCGGGCTCGGTGGTGCTGCAGTACGGCATCAATGGGCTGGGTACGCTGGTCATTGCCGGTCACACCGCCGCCCGGAAGCTGCTCTCCTTTACCACCATGCCGGTCATGGCCATGGCATCGGCATGTTCCACGTTTGTTTCCCAGAACCGCGGCGCAAACCAGCCGGAGCGTGTCCGCAAGGGGATGAAGGAGATCGCCCTGTACAGCGTGGCGGTGGCCGTGCTGGCAATCCTTTTGATGCAGCTGGGCGCGGAGTGGATGGTGCGGCTCATCTCCGGCTCCAGCGAGTCTGTGGTGCTGGAAAACGGCGCACGGTATCTGCTCTGGAACGCGCCCTTCTACTCGGTGCTGGGTGTCCTGCTGGCCACCCGCTACGCCCTGCAGAGCCTGGGGCAGAAGGTCCTGCCCCTCTTCTCCAGTGTCATTGAGCTGGTGGGCAAGGTCGTATTTGTGTTCTTCTTCATCCCGAAGTTTGCCTATAACGCCGTCATCCTCTGTGAGCCCATCATCTGGTGCTTCATGGCTGCGTACCTCGTGCTGGTCTACCTGCACGACCCGTTTGTGTTCCCGAAAAAAGCAGAATAAGGAAAAGACCCGGCTGCCGATGACAGCCGGGTCTTTGTGTCTGCGGGAAGTGGATGAAACGGATCGGGCAATGGGGCTTACAGCGCCGAATAGCCGAAGCTGTTGACCAGTGCATCGATATGCTGGCCCGCCTTGCACATGGGGCACTCGCGGGAATCGAAGCTGGCGTAATCGGGCAGGTTGGAGGGGTCAAAAATAGAGGTGACCGGGATGCCCAGGCACTCGGTGGCGGTGGCGAAGATGGCGCTCAGGCCTGCCACAGTGCCGCCGTAGTAGTTGATCGCCTCGATCGCAGCCTGCACGGTGTAGCCGGTGGTGATGGAAGCAGCCAGGATCAGCACGTGCTTGCCCTTGACCATGGGGGCCAGATTGTCGCGCAGGATGATCTGGCTGCCGGTGGTGTACTCCGGGGTGATGAC
>ENA-UESC01002638-UESC01002638.1-human-gut-metagenome-genome-assembly--contig:-NODE-2638-length-10631-cov-7.384783_pt1 | contig 10631 bp, 12 predicted proteins | sample MGYA00242998_ERZ507999 | MGnify/ENA primary metagenome ERZ507999 (study PRJEB26167, sample SAMN06115465) | human gut metagenome | host: Homo sapiens | place: China:Hubei | collected 2016-04-27... | reverse complement strand
GGGGGAAACCCATACAATGGAAGCCTACACGGGCGATATTTCCTATACAACTTACAACCTGACCATGTGCAAAGAGGATGGCGGATTGTATACAGATGTCAGCTTTGACATGGTAGAAAAGTAAAGAAGGTGGAACCAAATGCTGAAATATTTGCTTGTAAAAGAAAATGGGGCAGAAATTGGTTCCACCATTATTTTATCCTGCACTTTGACCGCCAGCGTAAACAGCGAAAAAGAATTTACGCTTGGCAGTGCGTGCACCGATGAAATAGAAGTGGAGTACATTGCCGCAGATGAAAAACTGATTGCTCAGGGCGACAAGCTGACCCTGTATACGGTAGACGATGCAAACACCAGGACAAAAGCAGGCGTGTTCTACTGCGAAAAGCCGGAATACCAGGGCATGATGCGCGAGGTATCGGGTTCTAATGCGGTATACAAGGTGGTGGCGTATGACACCATGTCCAAGCTGGATGCGGACTTCTCCGGCTGGCTGCGGGCCAATCAGGCGCAGTTCCCCAAAACCATCTGGCAGCTGGTACAGCTGGCCTGCCAGCGGGCAGGGGTTGCGCTTGCCATCAGCAGCCTGCCCATCAACGGCAGCTACAGCGTGCAGGCGTTCTATGCGGATGATTTAACCTGCCGACAGATTATCTCCTGGGCGGCGGAAGCGGCAGGCTGCTACGCCCACATGAATGCAGACGGCAAGCTGCAATTCTTGACCTACACAGACAAGCGCAGCACTGTTAAAATCACCCCGGACGGTGCCAGCAACAGCACCGCTTATTATGCTGACAGCCTGAGCTACGAGGACTACACGGTCAAGGCCATTGAGAAAGTCCAGATCCGGCAGTCGGACAGTGACGTGGGGGTCATCTACCCTGACAGCACCACCGCTACCAACACTTACGCAGTGCAGGGCAACCTGCTGCTGACAACCGGCACCGAAGCCAACCTGAAAAGCGTTGCCCAGAACCTGTACAACGTGCTGAAAAACGTGACCTACACACCCTGCAAAGTATCGGTGCCCAGCAGTTCCGGCCTTGCCTGCGGGCAGATCGTGCACGTTAAGGACGCACGCGGGCGGGAGTTCGACACCTACCTGATGAGCGCCACAATCTCCTCCGGCAAGGCAAGCTTTGAGAGCGTGGGCAGCGCCAGCCGGGAAAGTTCCAGTGCTGTGAACAGCCAGAGCTACAAGAACCTGACCGGCAAAATGCTGGAGATCAAGACCAGCGTGGACGGCCTGGAAGTAAAGGCCAGCGACCTGACCGGAAAGTATACCGACCTGAAAGCAACGGTGGACGGGCTTTCCTCTGAGGTGAAAAAAGACACCAAAATCACCGGCGGCGGCAACCTGATCCTGGGCAGTGAGAGCTTCAAGAACGCCGAGTTGAAAGGCAACGAGGTCAGCGGAAGTTCGGTCACGTACAACGATACCGGTAGCGCGACCGTAACAAACGCAAACTCCAATCGGTATTTTCATTGGCAGACGGTGAACGAACATGTGTCAGCGGGCGTTACCCTGTGCCTGTCCGTTATGTACAAGCCTGTTTCCGGCACGGATGAGCTGTGCATGGAAATCAATTATAACAATACGTGGGCGGTCATCAAAGCTGCTGACCAGATCGAAATTAAGCAGACAAACGGCTGGGTGCTGCGGTACGGGCTGTGGACACCATCCAGCGACGCTATCGTAAAATGGGTGGATATCGGCAGCGGCTCTACCCACGCAGGAACAGGCAACTACACCAACAAGTTCGAACTGTTGCACCCCATGCTGCAATACGGCAATGCGCCGACCGCGTGGACAGCTAGCAGCGGGGACTACATAACAGAGAAAAACGCCAAAAGCCTGATCTCCCAATCGGCGGATGAAATCAAAACGGAAGTCCGCAGCCTGAAAGAAACCACCACAACCATTTCCAACGACCTGGACAGTACAAAGCGGGAATTCAAAACCGTTAAAGAATCGGTATCCGCGATTGACCAGAAAGCTGACAGCATTACCCAGACGGTAACGCAGCGGATCACCGGCGGCAACAATATTATTGTGGGCACCGACGACTGGAACAATGCGACTCTGGATGCAGGCGGCAATGACCTGAGCAAAAAAGGTACATACACGATCAGCGGTGAATCCGTCCATGTGACCAATAAGGCCCAGAACACCCGGTTCCACTTCGGCGCGGATAAGTCACTGGTGATTGCCAAGGGCATGACCTATTGTGCATCGGTACTGTACAAGCTCAATTCCGGCACGGACAGCCTGTTTTTGCAGTTTGAAACCAAATCCTCCAGCGGCGCAAAAAGCTATTACGGCTCTGCGTTCAAGTCAGCCCAGCAGGACATTGAGCTGGACAACGGCTGGAAGCTGCGCTGGGCGGCCTTTACGGCGACCGCGGACGGCTATGCAGACGGTCTGCTTGTGAGTACCGCGAACGATAACGCCACCGTTACCAACGATCTGACCATCATGCACCCCATGGTGCAGATGGGCAACGCCCCCACTGCCTGGACGGCCAGCACCGGCGACTATCTGACCGCCAACGAAACCAAAACCGAGATCAAACAGACGTTTGATACCATCAAGTTGACGGCCAGCACAAGCGGAACCAGCAGCACCATCACGCTGACGGCGGGTGGAACGGAGATTACCAGCGCACAGATCAACCTATCCGGCGTGGTGACATTTTCGGATTTGAGCACATGGAACCAGGATAAGACCATTATCAACGGCGGCAACATTACCACCGGGCAGATACACAATCTCAAGTACAGCACTGTGTACGACTTGGACAACGCCTACATTCGCATGGGCACGGAATCCGGGGAGCGCGTGTACATTGACAATAGGCACATCGCCTGGTATGCCACCATCAACACGGGGACCATCGGGCTAACTGGTGTGTTGTACTCAGAGGCGGGCAGCAGCTACATCGGCGCATGCAGCAAGTACGCCAAATACGGCTGGGTGGACGGGCTGAACCCCACATCTTACGTTGGGATGCAGATCACCTACAACCGCAGCGATGACAGCGATGCCGATTTTAGCACAACTCGGGTGGGTGTTTCCGGTACGCTCAACTGTAAGAATTTGAGCGCGTGGGGCAGCAAGTCCCGTATCGTGTCTACCAGTTTTGGCGCATTGAAAATGGCTGCGTTTGAAACGCCCACCCCGACCTTTGCGGATTGGGGCCGCGGAGAGTGCGGCCCGGACGGTTGGTGCCTGATTGTACCTGATCCGCGCTATGCGGAGACGGTGGCCCAACATGGGCAGCTGACCTGGCTGCTGACGGACTGCGATGGCACCGGCCACCTGTGGGCTGAGGATTGCGGCCAGTACGCCATTGTACACGGCGCACCGGGGCAGAAATTTTCGTGGATGGTTATGGCTGCACAGCGCGGTTACGAGGGCGAATACGCCGAACCCAGCGAGTGCAATTACCCGGCAGGAACCCCGGCGGGCATTGACATGGCAGTCAGCACCGCTGCCCGCGCGCTGGATACCGGGGCCAGTGCTGCAGACGACCTGCTGACGATGAATACCGGCACAAACCTGGCCGTTGATGCACTATTAGAAAATTTGGAGGGCAACGAAATATGAAAAAATTGAGCGCCGTGGCAATCGTAACGACCGCTGAGGGCGAACGCGTGAGCTACACATACACCGAATTGGACAGTGATGGAAACATCACCAGCCAGAACAACAGGGCCTCTTTTGTGGCTCTGGATGAGGGTCTTCTGGCTGCTATCAAAACCTTGAAAGACACTGTAAATGCACGACTGTAAGGAGGAAACCATGACTGACAACAAAAGAACCCATGAATGCCGCCGCAAAATCGTGGCAGCATTGAATGAAGCCAAAATTCCGTACGCCACATCTGAGCTGATCCTGGAAAATATATTGTATGTCGTGAGATCCAACATGGAGGCCCAGGAGGCAGCCGCGGAAAAAGGAGAGCAAAACGGGATCACCGAGGGTACCGTCTCCGCCAAAAGCAATGCACCGGCCAATCAGCAGGAATAAGGGGTGATCTGCATGAGACCCTATAACCATGATATCTACCTGAACGGCTACAAGGCCGTAACGTTTGAAGGCCTGCTGCGCCTGGGCACCTATGACAGCTATGGCAATGAGCGCATCCGGGTGTTGTGCAGCCCGGAATGGGATGGCCTGACCATTGTTGCAACGTTTAAGGCCGCCAACGCAGTCGAAGTGTTGGTGGACGCTGACGGCATGCTGGACGTACCGCCGGAGGCCACTGCCACCCAGCAGGCGGCAGCAGGCCGCTGCGCCCTGACTTTTGTGGGCACCGGAGAGGGACGGCAGACGATCAGCTGCACGACCTACTATCTGGTGCAGGACCACGCCACTGTTGGCAACGTCACCCCCGACCCCACGCCCGACAAGTGGCAGCAGTTTGTGGATCAGGTTGCGGCCGACCGTGCCGGTGCTGCCGCTGCCGCCAAAGAGGCCGCCCGCAGTGCGCAGGACGCCAAGACGGCAGAAAGCAACGCCAAGGACAGCGCAGATAATGCAGCGGCCAGCGCAACGGCTGCGGCTGAAAGCGCCAAGGCCGCTGCCAAATTAGCCGAAGCGGCTGCACAGTCCGCTACCAAAGCGCAGGGCAGTGCAGATGCAGCAGCCAATAGCGCGGAAACGGCAAAAACGGCGGAGACCGGCGCAGGCAGCAGCGCTGCCGCCGCGAAAAACTCTGCCGATCAGGCCAGCGCCAGCGCTGCCGCCGCAAAGGAAAGCCAGACGGCGGCCAAAGCCAGCCAGGATGCTGCGAGCGCATCCGCCAGCACGGCATCCAGCAAAGCCACCGCTGCAGGCAACAGCGCAGCGGCTGCTTCCGCAAGCGAGAAAAACGCCGCTGCCAGCGCCACTACTGCAAAAACGGCACAGAGTGCGGCAGAGGCGGCCAAGACCGGGGCAGAATCTGCCAAAACGGCAGTAGACAGCAGCGCAAAAGCCGCTGCCAGCTCTGCCAGTACGGCGGGTACCGCTGCGAGCACAGCCACTACGCAGGCCGCAGCGGCAAAATCCAGCGAGACTGCTGCCGCCAAGAGTGCAGATGATGCCAAGAATTATGCCGCGCAGGTGGCTGGCATTGTAACCAGTCAGGCTATTTTTGGCGTGAATTTTTCCGGAAGCACCAGCGCTGGCACCCGCGTGGGTGCAGCCAAAGATTTTGTTTTTGTTCCCGGCACTGACACCAGCATGGGGCAGAACAGCTTCGATGCCGTCTACCCCTGGGCAGGCATGCGCCGCTGTTGCTGCACCCTGAACGCGGACGGCACCGTTAAGGTCAATGCGTATAAGGGCCAGCCCGGATACATCGAAGATGGTACTAACGGAGAGGTGCTTGTAGAAATTCCGCTATTCTATGTTTCCGGCATGCTGGACGTTGCGCCGTCCATCAGCATGTCTATGCTGCCCGGCTACCGCGCCCCGCGCAAATTCTTGAACGCGGACGGCAGCCTCAAGCAGAAATGCTATGTGCGCGCTTTTCCCGGCAGCATTGGCGCGGACGGCAAGCTGCACAGCATTGCCGGTGCCGTGCCGACTGGCAACCGGAATATCACGCAGTTTTTGGCCGCTGCCCGCAAATGGGGCGATACCTACAGCATTGGCACCAGTGCCGACTTTGAGGTGCTGGCCTACCTGATGATTGTTGTATACGGCACGCGCCATGCGCAGAGCAAGATCAATGGCTGTACAAGCTTGTACAGCACGAACCTTGCAGTTGCCGCCGCGACTGACAATGCTGCCAGTGTGGTGGTTGCCAAGGGCGCCAGCATTGAGCCTGGCATGGTGATCTCCATCGGCAGCGGCGGCGAAAACGAAGCCATCGCAAAACGTCGTATTGTTACCAGCGTGGAAACCATTGATGGTGATGCCACCAACGTTAAAGTTAATTTTGACGGCGATCCTGTAACCACAACGACCGATCACAAGGTATGGCGCATGATGCAGAGCACCGGCACCGCAAACAGTGTGATTGCCACCTGCGGCAGCCCCGTCAGCAACACCGATGGACGGCACAGTTTTGTATTTTACGGCGTGGAAAATCCGCTCTATGGCAACCAGTGGCACATCGAGTGTGACTGGAAGCTGGTTGACGGCGTACCATACTGGTGCGATGACCCCACAAAGTACAGCTGGACATCCAACGATGGCTACATTGCCCTTGACACTATGGCAATGCCGGACGAAGGTTGGGCGACCGCCCTGCAGCAGGATGATCGTGCGCCCAGCGTGCAGATCACCAAGTCTGTTGGCGGCAGCTCCGGCACTTACCTGGCAGACTATTTCTATATCAATAAGGCCGGAACCCGTATCGCTCTGCGTGGCGGCTCCTCCCACAACGGCGGCAACGCAGGCCCGTTCTCCCTCGGCCTCAACAGCGACGCGGGCCGCGCTTGGTGGGGCCTCGGCGGCGACCTTTCTATCCCCGGTTAAGCGGGGGTTCGGGGACCGCAAGGCCCCCGATAAAACCTATCCGAATATGACATTATGCAAAAGGCTCTTGATCTTATACCGTATCGCTCTGCGTGGCGGCAACTCCAACAACGGCGGCAACGCAGGCCCGTTCTACCTCAACCTCAACAACGACGCGGGCGGCGCTTGGTGGGGCCTCGGCGGCGACCTTTCTTTGGCGGCAGCACAGCTTGCTGTGCTGTTGGTCGTGACCTTATTATGCAAGATCAATCTGCCTGAGCTCTAGCTATAACCTGGCCCATCCGGAAACCTTAGTAGGCGGCAAACGCCGGGCGAAATGGTTTGTGGCCAAAGAAAGCTTATAACATGCCTAAACGCATTGGAAACCTGTTGCCGGTCATGACAGACCGGAATTATATCAGAGGGGAGATGTTTGAGCATGCAAAGAAACGCATGGACGATCCGACCACGGTACCCGCCCTGCTGCATGCAGATGAATGTGTTGCACAAGTGCAGCACTGGATCATATGCGGCGACTGGGTGCCCAGCAAGCCAATCCACACCCAGCACTATGAGCCAAGCAACGGCAAACTGCGTGATATCGACTATGTGCCATTCTGGCCCGATGGCGTGATGCACTGGATACTGATCGACAGTATCTATGACAAGGTTGTGCCGAAACTTGACCCCTACTGCGTGGCAGGTATCCGGGGACGTGGGCCGCACAGCACCAAAAAGCAGGTGGAGTACTGGATCAAAACGGACCGCGCGGGCACAAAATATGGCGCGGAGCTGGATATCCACCACAACTTCCCAGAAACGGACCATGATTTTGTGATGTACGGATACCGGCAGCTAATCAAGGACAAGTACTGGCTGCGCCTGGCTGATGCTGTGGTACAGAGTTTTGCCAATGGCCTGCCTATCGGTTATGTCACAAGCCACTGGTTCCAAAATCTGGCCATGACGGCATTTGACCGCTATGTGCGCAGCCTGGATGGCGTGCGGCACTATTACCGGTATGTGGACAATATCCACATGTATGGCCCGAACAAGCGCAAGCTTCACCGTGCCCTGCAGGCCGCCATGGACTGGCTGTGCGCAGCAGGGTATACCATCAATAACAGCTGGCAGGTATACCGCACCGACTACATAGACGCTGACGGTGAGCACCGCGGACGCGCCCTGGATGGCCTGGGTTTTGTGATCTACTGCGACCACACCATCTACCGCAAGCGTACCAGCAAACGCCTGATCCGGCTGTGCCTGGATATCAGCAAGCGGCCACGCGGCAACCCAACACCGCACCAGGCCCGGCAGGCTGCCTGCCGGATCGGGCAGCTAAAACATGCAGATATGCACCATTTTCGGGTCAAGCACGTTGACGGCGTGATAAGTTACCGGAAAATCAGAAAGGCGATACAAAATGCATAAAATCGAATGCAACGAAAAGCGGCCCCGCTTTGAGATGGAACCGCTGGAAGATGGCCGCACGTTGGTGCGGCTGTATGAGGACGAAGAAGCAGTAAGCCGCCCGGCTGTGTCCGATATGGACACGCCCTGGAACGGTTACCGCTATACAACTTATGAGACGCGGATTGCCTTGCCTGCCGGTGCGCTGGAAACCGCGCCTAATATCTGGGCGGAGGCCGTCAAGCAGGCGGACCGCACCCAGGCCGCTGCCCAGGTACGCGCAGAGCGTGACCGGCTGATCTCTGCCTGCGACTGGACTGTGCTGGATGACGCCAAAACGGACAAGCAAGCATGGGCGACCTACCGTCAGGCGTTGCGGGATGTGCCGGAACAGCCCGGCTTCCCGTATGATGTGAGCTGGCCCGCCATGCCGGGACAGCTGTGACGGACAACGAGCGAGCGCAGCGCCTGTCCCGGACGTTATCCACGGCCCTTGATCTGACTGATGCTGTACTGGATCGGCTGGAACGTGAGGGCCTTGACACCACCACAGAGCGCGAACTGCTGGCGCAGTTGTGGTGGGATGGGGCAGCGCTGACAAATAGAAGAAGATCGGAGGAACAAGGAAATGATTGACGCAATCGACGTATCGAAACATCAGGGCAAATTTGACTGGCAGGCAGCGTATGGCAAGGGCATCCGCCACGCTATGCTGCGCGCCGGGTATGGCCGTTACAGCAGCCAGAAAGACCCCCAGTTTGAGCGCAACGCAGCGGAGTGTGCCCGGCTGGGCATCCAGTACGGCGTGTACTGGTACAGCTACGCCACCACCCCGGCGGAAGCACGGCAGGAGGCCCGCTGCTGCCTGGCAGCGATTAAGGGCAAGCATCTGTGCCTGCCGGTGGCGTATGATATCGAGTACGAGCCGTGCATCCTGCGCCTGACCAACGCGCAGCGCACGGCACTGGTGGAAGCGTTTTTAAGTGAGATCGAAGCCGCGGGATATTACGGTATCCTGTACGCCAGCTGCGATTTTATCCGTAACCGGCTGGATTGCGCCAAGCTGGGGAAATATGATATCTGGGTAGCCCAGTACAGCAGCACATGCACCTGCCCGCTGCCGTATGGCATCTGGCAGTATTCCAGCCGCAACGCGCTGGGCATCCCCGGCTACGGCACCAGCCTGGACTGCAACCGGGTCTATAAGGACTATGAGCAGCTGATGATCCAGGCGGGCCTGCAGGGCCACACCACGCCCACACCGGAGGATACCACCCCCAACAAGCTGGACAAGCAGCGGATCACCATTGGCCGTATCTCCAGCGGCGACCGCGCAACCATCCGCGCCCTGTGCGAGGGGCTGGGGCTGATCGCAGCGGGCCTGTACCGCGAAACCTGTGCGGATGGCAACCAGTGGATGCTGGACATCGGCCCGGTATCCAGCGGCGATGCATGGTACATCATGCGCAAGTGCGCGGAGCTGCAGCTGATTGACGCAGGGCTGTATAAGGCCGAGTATGTGGGGTGATGCAGTGAAAAAACTTTTTATTTCTCAGCCAATGCGCGGCAAAACGAACGAAGAAATTATCAAGGAGCGCAAGGTTTTGATTGCTGATGTGTACATGAAAACACACGAAAATTTAGCATTCATTGATTCATTTTTTGAGAACGCCCCGGCTGACGCAACGCCGCTGTGGTATTTGGGCGAAAGCCTCAAGCTGCTGGGCGCCGCTGATTTTGTGGTGTTCGCCCCTGGCTGGCAGGACTATCGCGGGTGCCGCATTGAGCACGATGCCGCTGTAGCCTACGGCATCCCTATCGTGGAGGTGTGATGCCAATGCAGCATGTATTTTCGTTTACGATCGCGGAAGCCTGGGCATTTTTGATTTACGCGGCGGGTGCTGCTGCCGGACTGTATGCCGGGGGAGTGGCTATCAGCAAAGTAATCACCGCAGTGAAAAAGCCTAAAGCCGACCAGGACAAACGCATTACACAGTTGGAGGGCCGCGTTTCAGCGGTTGAGGGATTCTTGAAAAACGACAAACACCGGCTTGACCGCATGGACGAGGGGCAGCACGTGACCATGCAGGCACTGCTTGCCCTGCTTGACCACAACCTTGACGGAAACAACATTGACCAGATGCAGAAAGCAAAGGAAGCCTTGCAGAAGCATTTGATCGGCTAAAAAAAGGAGAAAGCAAAATGGATATTTCTTTTCTGTCCGAATATATGATCCCCGTGATTGTTGGCATCTGCCTGTGCGTGGGCTGGATTGTCAAGCAGTGGATTAAGGATGTTGACAACCGGTATATTCCCACGATTTGCGCGGCGCTTGGTGTCGCACTGGCATGCTGGATGAACTGGCCTGAAATTACCGCTACCGTGATTCTGTCAGGCCTTGCAAGCGGGCTGGCATCCACTGGCCTGCACCAGGCGTTCAAGCAGATTCTTGAGGGCTTTGGCAATGGGAAGTAAGTTTGACTTCCGAATGAGCCGCAGCGACTATGATGACCTATGCTTTGACCTGACCGATGACGAACACGCCGTGTTGGATTTGCGGCGGCGCGGGCTACACAACGCCGATATTGCGGCGGAATTGTATTGCAGTGAAAGGACGGTTAATCGGAGAGTTCGAGCGATAAAAAATAAAATAAGGTAAGAAAAGCCCCCGTTTGTGATTGAATGTATCACAAACGGGGGCTTTCTTGTTTTTATTGCTTCGATACATATACAATCGCGCTACGAATTGCAGTTGATATCGAAATGTTTT
>ENA-UESC01002627-UESC01002627.1-human-gut-metagenome-genome-assembly--contig:-NODE-2627-length-10675-cov-4.851387_pt1 | contig 10675 bp, 6 predicted proteins | sample MGYA00242998_ERZ507999 | MGnify/ENA primary metagenome ERZ507999 (study PRJEB26167, sample SAMN06115465) | human gut metagenome | host: Homo sapiens | place: China:Hubei | collected 2016-04-27 | study... | reverse complement strand
ATTAGCAAAGGGTAAAACGAACTATTTTAGCTCGTTTTACCCTATTTTTTACGCAATCCTTATCCCGAACTCGCGTTGTATAGTTCAAGTTGAGACGCTCATTCTCCAACAAAATATCCGGTTGCTCTCCCAATTGTTTCACGTGCACTTTTTGTTCAAGGCCTTCTCCTTTAACAACAATGTCTGTTTCACGCAAGTCTCTTCCCGTATTCTTTTCTACCGAAATAGACAACAAATCATCTGCTCCCTGAACCGTACACCAATTCCCGGATGAAGGCACACTGGCTTGCCAAGCAATGTTTGTATTCACTACAATAGAAGTATTTGCAGCCTCTTGTGCAAACACCACAGTGTCCTTCTTTATTTCCAAAAAAGGTTGCGGTTTGCTTTCCTGATCGGAACAAGATATAGCAAACAGACTCATCGCCCAGCTACATAATATCAAAATAATAATACTATATTTTTTCATGGTTTAAAATCATTTTAGTTATAAAATAAGGTTATTCAAGTACTTTCCTTTATTTGCGATTCAATGTCTCAATCACAAAATGATAAGTCAGCGAGCCTTCATTCCACATGGAGAAATTCGTTCCCCACAAATTGTTGTTCAGATTAAAATGCGCCCCTTTACGTTTATCAGGATAGTTGGTTGAATAATTCAACCCCTGAGCTTCTCCTACGTTGAGTAAGAAAGCTTCCTTACTGCTGATACGTATCGTTTCCCCGGAGGTTATCAAATCGACATAACGGTCTATCCCATGCATTTGCCGGTTACCTTTTTCCACCACATCCATCAAATCCACCCGTTCACCCATCTTCTCGGCTATCACCGATTCAATACCGGGCACCGTGAACGACAACCAATAAGATTCGGGCAAACGTACTGCCGGTTTACCATAAATGGTCAATGCCACTTCCGACCTTTTTCCATTCTTTGTCGTAAAACAGTTCACCTGTATTCGTTCGGGATATACACGTTTGTCCACTTTCTCATTTTCAGGAAACCTCAGTTCAGTGATAATACGTGTCCCCTTTTTCTCTTTACGTACCGATTGCGCCATTGTCTGTGCATAAAGCGTTACACTCACTGCATGTGATTCTTTCAAACCTCGTTTACCTAAGTCATCCAATGCCCAACCATACCGTGCACGAAGATATCTATTTTGAAAATCATCATAATCATCCCCATCAAACATTTGATAAGACAATCCCGCCAACGTCATTCCACCGGCTATCGGTTGTTCCCAACGCTTCCGTTCCATTGGTTTCATCTTTGAGTTATCCTCCAGTTTAACCTTATCCACTTCTGCGACTACTTCGCGCGCCTCTTTTTGCAAGGAAGCCGGAAGGAAAGCGATAGCACTATCGATATAATTATCAATCTCTTTCCATGAAGCTTCAGCCATACTGAATATTCCTTCGGAACGACCTTTGAGAAACTTATCCATATCATATTTGTCCCATTGACGAAGATGTGTTTTCACATCCACACCTTGCGTATGTTCTGCTATCAGACCTAATTCGGCTGCAAAGTCCAAAGCAACGTCACTATCTTTTTTGATTTTCCCTTCATTCAACCATTGAGAATACAACCGCGAGACAGCACGAAATTTAGCCATACGTATCGGTGCTCCACCATAACCAAATATCCACGTATCACCAATCTCAGAAGTAACAACCGGCAAATCCTTCTTTATCAGCAACAGTTCCCGGGCGACATCATTAAACGATGCACCTACAAGCTGAGCTTGAGGATAACGCTTACGCAAATCGGCATAAATCTTTTTCACACGTTCATAGCTATGCGGTCCGTGGTTGTCGCCCGTAAAATTAATACTGACAACTGTCTTTCCATCCGGCAATACTTCATCTTCTCCATAATCTTTCTGATAAACCAGCAACAAGTCATTACCAGAAGGACTGCGCCACCGACAGAAAGTAGGCACCGAAGGTAACGGACAAGCTGAATTAATTCCCACATGCAAAAGACGAATGCCTGCGTCATACATCGGATCGATGATACTACGAGTGTGTCCCGGCACATCAGTCATCTTTGCAGCAATAGTCTGCTTGTTGTATTTCTTATCCAAACGTTTGGAAAGCAACAAGCAGGTTTCAAACAGTTCACGCGTCATTGTCTCCGATTCCACAGTATAGGGAACGGAATTCCATACGATATCGCCACGACCAATGGCCTCCTCCAACTGCTTCACAGCCTCAGGAGATGCCGTGCGAAGATATTTCCAAATAAGCCATGAGCCGGTTGTCCATACATACCGATCACCAAAGCCGTCAGCGCGCAAGCGTTCACTAACTTCTATGGCTTTCGGAATAAAATCATGCACATACCTTTCGGTCACAACGGAACTAAGATCAGTAAATCCCACATCAAGGTGAGTTTTGAATGCAACGTAAACTTTCTCGATCTTCTCACCGGATACTTGAGCCATACAACCGGCTATACCTAAGAAGATGAAAAAAGTAAAAAGTGATATTCGTTTCATGTCATTGCATGTGTTTTAAGAAGATTGAATGGTATAAATACATTACTTATTCGTAAATCTAAACCAATTAAAGTCGGCATATCCGTTATTTCCTTGCGGCGTAGTATTGAAGTTGAACAATGCAAAACGATTGGCTGTCCACGGCAATCCCAATCCCATCTGCAATTCATTACCAATACGTTTATAATTCACACCATCCAGACTGTAATAGAACAAAGCCTTAAATTCTTTGTCTGTAGCACGTACGCGTATCCACAGTTTATCTCCATTGAAATGCTCTACGGTTTCGATATCCTTACCGTCATTACACATCACAATTTTGCGTCTACCGGATTCTTGTCGTATCGCAACATAGGCATAAGGAAACTCGAAGATTCCGAATCCGGCAATATTGCCATCTTTAAGTCCGGTCACTTCCATTTCTACCGAACCCTCGCAACTCGGTCCCTGAACACGTTGTGTCAATGTATTACGAGCATCTTTCAATGTAGAAGCTTGGGAAGCATACAGACGCATATATCCCTTACGTTCCTTCAAACTCCATCTGCTATTATCCGGATTATGATTCCATTGCCATTGCAGACCTAATTGAGAAGCATTGAACTCATCGGTAGTAGCCGGACTCTTTATCTTCGATTTTTTCCCGGTAGCAGGTTTAGGATAAGTGATAAGATCTTTTCCTTCATCACCCAGCATAGGCCAACCGTCTATCCATTTCACGGGCACAAGACACGGAACACGTCCTATCGGTCCTCTGTCCTGCATAATCATAAACCACCAGTCTCCATTTTTCAACTGTACCATCCCACCCTGATGAAGTCCGTTTTCGGGATATGAACTCCAATCGTTCATTATGAGTTTGTGTTCATAGGGACCATAGATATTATCCGAACGCAAGCAGATTTGCCATCCTCCCGTTCCCCCGGCAGGACAAGTAATATAATATTTTCCATTGATGCGGTACATATGAGATCCTTCCATACCGAAACCGCCTCCTAACTCATGTGCATTTTTAAAACCACCCTGCCATATCTTCACAGGTTTCCCTTTAACGGATTTCACGTCCGAGTTCAACTCTGTCAAGTATAGTGTACCTTGCCCGTGAACCACGTAAACCTTTCCATCTTCATCAAAGAATAACCCCGGATCATATAAATATTCAGGAAATATAGTACGTTCCCAAGGTCCTTTCACATCATCGGCTATACAAATAGAGAAATGCCCGGTTTCCCGTCCCCAACCATAGGGTGTACAGAAACCGACGTAAAATTTTCCGTTATGATGCCGTATCGTAGTTGCCCACGCCCCATTCAGATAAAGATTGCCACCCTGCATATCATATTTCGGATCCTCATCATAACGATCCAAAGCATATCCTGCCATTTCCCAGTTTACCAAATCTTCCGATACAGCAATAGGGCATCCCGGTACATAGTGCATACTGGTAGACACGAGATAAAACTTATCATCAACCCGGATCAGATCCGGATCGGGCCAGTCTCCCCACATGATAGGGTTCGTAAATGTTCCATTCTGATTATCCGGATTCCAAACAGTTGTTTGAGCGAAGGTGCAGTGCATTCCTGCACTACACACCAATCCTAAAAAAAGTGATTTATATATATTCATATACCTATTGAATTATTATTTAATAAACTCTGCATCCTCATAATAAGGAGCTACTTCTATCCCTTCCAACACGGCCCCGCAAGTTTCGGATTGTCGAAGTCCGAGCACCAATGTATTCGTTCCTCCCATGTTCAACCAACATTCCGGTAAGAAGAACTCCCGTTGCGGACCTTCTTCCCAATAACGTCCGATATTATGCCCATTCAACCACATATATCCTGTACCTGAAGCATTGATAATGGCTCTCCAAGGAATCCAGCATTCTTTTTCCGTTTTGGGCAGATCAAATGTTACTTTATACCAAGTCAATAAGGCATCTTGTTTACCTTTAGGCTGTATATTGTTTCCTTTTCGATGCAATGTACCATCGGTTTTCAATGTCACCACCTTCCAATTGTCACCGCCGGCGGTTTTCCCTCCACAATATCCTTGTGTCACTCCTCCAAGATCAAGCGCTACTTCCCACTTCAGAGGCTTCAGTATTTTCAGTTCACTGAACAAGCGGATTCCCTTTAACAATCCTCCTGCACCGCTACTATTACGCACCACAATAGCCACATTATTCTCTCCTTCATGCAGAAAATCTTTCATATTGGCTACAAACGGTTTGTCCCAAGCATCGTGGCTTGCCACTTCCTTACCGTTTACAAAAAGCGTACCCGCATCATCTACGCAAGCGAATTCTATCATTGTTTGCCCTTCGGTCAACATCTGACGTGTCATATCAATAGAAGTACGATAAATAGCCGTTCCTTCTTTCCCTTGCAACACCCATGCGGCAGGCCATTCCGGCTTCTCCAGTCCGGCTATTTGCAATGTAGCAAGATTGGCGATAGTACTTTGATCAAGCATGATGGTTTCCCAGCCTTCATTGTTAGACAGCAGTGACTTGATATCTTTGACATTATTTTCCACCTTTTTCACTTCCCATTTTTCGATAGGAAGGATAGCAGATTGCTTCTTGCCCAATCCGGCAGATTTCATTCCGCTCAATTCCTCCATCGGGCGATATCCATGAGCGTGTCCACGATTTTCATAGATGCTTACGATTTCATTGCTTCCCTCATGCAGTAGCCCATCTATGACAAATGTATTATCCAGTTCATCGGTAGAAGCCCTTTTAGCTATTTTTCCATTCACTTGTACATAAAGCGGATCAGCCGTAAACATCTCACAAACCAATGTTCCATATTCCTCTACCTCTTTCTTCGATAGTTTTACTACACTACGATACATGGAGTAACGACAATCGTTCACACCAATTTCTGGCAAAGAAACACCTTTACGCAGTGGTCGCCAGTTCCCCTGAAAGGTTTCATCACAACGTTCTGCCTGTGCAATTCGTATCGGCATAGGCATATTGACAGGACGTTCCGGCAAAGTCTGTTCTTTCGGATACCATTCACATTGTCCATTCGCCTGAGATAGTACCAGCACCTTGCTGTCCAATGGCTCAACCGAGCAATAAACATTGAATGCCGGCATACCTTTTATATGAAATTGAACGTTATCACGGAATGCTTTTTTCTTATCTTTATTAAATATAAAAATAAACAAAGTTCCCTCTTTTGTCCGGCGTACTCCAACGGTCAAATCCTTGATGTTGTCCGATGTAGTAAACTCTATCGCTTCACTTCTCGCTAATTGAGTACCAAAACGATTGACGAAATCCCCGACTCCTTTCACGGCAGCGAATTTCTCACCCACACCACCACTTTCTTTTAATGCAGCTCCGTAATCGTAGCTGGTAGTCATACGGCGAGCGCCCCAACCGGCTAGATTTGTTCCTCCGAAAAACATATAATAATTAAGTCCGGTAGAACCTCCGGCCATTGCCATCAATGCCATTCCACGCGCATGACGTCCATCCAAATAGCTGTCCTCACTCAATCCTCCACCTACCGTGGAAAACCAGCCACCCTGCAATTCACACACAAAAGCCGGTGCGTTAGGCTGTTGTCTCTTTAAATCTTCAATGCGGCTTTTCGCCTCCTGTATATTCCACCATACATATTGATTGTCCATATCGAACAACTGACTGATAACGGCATCTTTCGAGCCTCTTACCTCAGGTGTAACACAGGTAAACAGCGGTACCTCAATTCCATTGTTCGTGCAATAAGCTGCCATGTCGCGCAGCACCTCTTCTTTTTTCTCTGACTCCATGCCAAAGTAAATGTATTCGTTCTCGAGTTGCACCATGATAATTCCTTTCTCACCGGATTTCTTACGTGTAAGCTGCTCCTCGGCAAAAACCGGACAAACAGCATCGTACCAATGTTTGGTCCATTTCATGTGTTCGGGATGGTTACTGCGTAACCAAAAGCTAGTGTCATATTTTGCCGGACAAAACTTGGCAATCCATCTAGGATAACCTCCTCCTGCCCATTCTGCACAAATAAAAGGTCCCGGGCGGACAATGGTATACAGTCCGAACTCTTCGTGAGCCATCTTGAGCCACGCCTTCAGGTCGTCAAAATCACATTGCGAATAGTCCTTTACATTACGCGGCATAGTGCGCTCATGCCAATTCCACGGCACATAAGTCTCCACAGTGTTGAATCCCGCCTCCTTTATTTTACGGAAACGATCCCGCCATAACTCCTGAGGAACGCGAAAATAATGAAAAGCCGCACTCAAGATAAAAATATCTCGACCTTCTATCGTGAAGCAATGCTGATCGTAACGAATACGTTCCGGATGTGAGAATTGTTTAGCGGGAAGTTGTTCGGCATATAAATTAAAAGCAAAACAACATACGAGGATCGATGTTATCAATTTGTTCATGAAGTTCTATTGTTTAGACGAAAGGGAGGGAGACATGCCCCCTCCTTTCCATAAATAATAAGCAATAATTTCAGTTATTCTTATATATCAGCTATTCCTTGTCTTCGGGTCGGTAAATACCTTCCGGATCGTAAATCTCAGTTCTGACAGTATAGAATTCCAACTCAGCTAACGCAAAGTACACAGCATTGCCGGAAGTCTCGTCTGCACGATAACGGATGTATGAATAAGGCTGTCCTTCTGTCCCCAACGTAGGTGTGGTATAAGAAGCACCACCTTTGCCATCATCTTCTATTTCCGCAATCTTGTTCCACTGTTCACCGTCATTACTCCCTAATACGGTAATCTCCACAGGACATTGACCATACTTTCCATTACGATAGTAAGTTTGTATCTTAAACTGCTCTACAGGAGATGGAAGAGTGATATCTATATAGTGCGGAACAGTACCCGCATCATGCCAATCAGTATGAAAAAAGTTAGTGTAATTACCATCCACCAAATACTCTATATACTTTCCTTCATCCGGATCAGGTTTATTACAAAACAAGTTGTCTTTACTTAATAAAATTTTATCAGTGATTTCCTTCACCACCGGCTGGACAGGAAGTGCGGAAGCTCTTACTTCCAACTTCTCACCCACATCTTGGGTTGAGCTGACAGGTGTGGCATGGAATGTGTATTCACCATCTTTTGCCAACATACCCTCAATAAGCATAGTATCGCAAAAGACACTGGCATTCTTATTCACACGTTTGCCTGTGACAGGATGAGTATAGTCTATCTGTACATAGAACAGGTTGGAATCGACGGGAACTTCCCATTCCAGCAGCACTCCTCCTTCAAGAGGCGTTGCTGTCAGATTGCTAATAGCCGACGGTAAGACAGCTGCCTTGTCATCATCGTCGTTACAAGCAGATACCATAAATATGGCGGCTAAACATGCCATGAAAAAATATTTCTTTTTCATCGTAATTGCTATTTTAATGATTAATAACCCGGATTTTGCACAATCAACGTATTCTTATTCAATTCCGAATCTGCAATCGGAAGCAGGTAATGAGTCGGTGAAGTGAACTTCCAAGCACGATCTACTACCACTGGACGGAAGAAATCCTCATCCGACACACCATCTGTATTAAGAGCAGACGGATTGTGGCCTAAGACATGCTCCAATTCTTTCCACCTTGCCATGTCCCAACGGTAGTGTCCTTCGAAACTCAACTCGATGATACGTTCTTGACGAATTATTTCAATTAGCTTATCTTTTGTCAACGTAGCAATTCCTTCCCATGATTCTTCCACAGTCGGTATGCCGGCATGTTCCCTTATCTTGTTCAGTGCTGTCTTGGCAATGTTTAATTCACCTGCTTCTGCTGCAGCTTCTGCAAGATTCAAATACAGTTCACCCAAGCGAATAACAGGCCACGGATAATTCTGGAACCCGTTGCGGGTATCATAAGTAGGCGTGCACCATTTCTTTACTAAATATCCACTCAATGAAAAGTCCGTAGAACGGTTTTGTTTTCCATGATTGTCTGATTTACGGAACATAGTAACAATTCTACCTTCATTATATCCTTCACGCTGCATTTCAAAATATCCGTTATGGAATGAAACCCATGAATAGAAACGAGGTTCACGTTTCAAGTTGAGGTTACACGTGGTACGTCCTTCATACTGTCCTATCTTAAAATAATCATCAGGAGTGTAGTATTTCGGATCTTCGTCAATCGGGAGTCCGTTTTCTGTATAGAATACTTTCACAAAATCCAATGTAGGACCTACTCCATTCCAGCTATTACCTCCATTCACCGGATCACGCGGAGCGGATTGGTTTTGTGGGTCATAAACACCTTCCGTACGGGTATCCGCCCAAATGACTTCCATATTTTTCTTATCCATAATTTGCATCTTCAAAGCATATTGGATTAAATCCTTGGGCCAACATTCTTCAGGAATTTCGCTTTCATTAGCAATCTGAAACTGGGTGTATTTCTGTTCATCCGCCAGCGTCAACGCTTCTTGACAAGCCGTAAGCGCAGTATTCCATTTAGATGGATTATAATCCAACGGCATCAATGGCTCATTTGTCTCCGGATCGTAAAGAGATGAGTTGGCATAAAAACTATTGCCATTGAAAAGAGGAGACGCCGCATACAAATAAAGCCTTGCTTTCAGTGCTTTGGCAGCCAGTTGTGTAGCTCTGCCATAGTAGGATGATGATTGAACGGCAAGCAATCCGTTGTTGCAAGCTTCGTCATACTTGTCGGCAATCCATTTTACGCATACGTCAAACGGACTTCGCTTCAGTTTCTCCGTGCTACTTACACTAACCTCGTGATCCATAATGATAATCGGACCATATGCACGTAGTAACATGAAGTGATAATACGCAATCAAAAAATTAGCTTCTGCCTTATATATGATTTTCAGTTCTTCTTCCATACGTGGTACAGCATCGACATTGTTTATCAGCGTATAACAACGACGTATACCGGCATACATACGACTCCAATACGCGAACTCACCTATATTGGCCGCGGTATGGGTTCCCTCAAGAAATTTCCGGTCATAATCGGTAAGACAATCACCTCCTTGATATAAATAGCACCCCCTGCGTTCTTTGGGCATAAAAGCATAACAAGAATACAAATAGCGTTCAGCTGCATTTTTATCTTTAAATGCAGCTTCCTCAGTCGGACGTTCATCAGGAACGATGTCCAAATAGTCGCAAGAACTTATCCCTGCTACCAGAAAAATAAGCAATAGAGCTTGGTATAGTTTGTTTTTCATAAATCCGGTTTATTTATTGATTGAAAATTGAACACCCACATTAAACACTCGTTGAGTCGGATAAGACAATCCACTACCGCTTCCCATTTCAGGATCCCAATATTTGAATGGAGAGAATGTCAACAAGTTAGATCCTCTCAGATAAACACGGAAAAACTTATGGTTGAATCCGACCTCTAAGTTTTTCAACTTAAGGAATGCACCGTTACGTTGCCAGTATGTAGATGCTTTTGTATTGTTTTCATTGTCACGTTTACTGAGACGCGGATATTCAGCATTGGTATTGTCAGGACGCCAGCTATTCTCTACCAAGTAATAAGGCGCGTTATCCCATCCGGCATAGAAAGGGCGCGTAAGTGGAGTCTGGTCACGTGCACCGTTATTCCATTCGCCACAAAGCAACTTGTCGCACAAGGCAGCACCTTGCAACTGAACAGAGAGGTCGAACCCTTTCCAGTTGGCGTCGGCCATCAACGAGAACATCATCTCAGGCGTGGTAGGGCGTGCAATCTTCACCTCATCGTCCCAGCTAATGAGTCCATCGCCATTATAATCAAGGTAACGGATGTCACCCAATCGGGGAGTTTCGCTGATGGGTAACGGAGCTGCGTCAATCTCGGCTTGTGTCTGATACAGACCTAACGATTTCAACCCCCAAATGGACCCTACCGATGTCCCCAAACGGTTCTGCCAAGGTTTAGTATTGTCAGCCTGCGTCATACGCAGTATTTTATTGCGGGCAAACGAAAGGTTACCATTCAGGCTGTAATTGAATTTGCCAATGTGATTACGGTGTTTTACTGTAATCTCGAATCCACGGTTATCAAATGTACCACTGTTTTCAATACTCGGATAATGGCCTCCCAGCGAAGGAGGATATACACCACCAATGGAACGAAGGATATCGTAAGTATATTTGTAGAAAACATCGAACTCAATGCCCAAAAGACCATTCCATG
>ENA-UESC01002602-UESC01002602.1-human-gut-metagenome-genome-assembly--contig:-NODE-2602-length-10764-cov-7.014597_pt1 | contig 10764 bp, 9 predicted proteins | sample MGYA00242998_ERZ507999 | MGnify/ENA primary metagenome ERZ507999 (study PRJEB26167, sample SAMN06115465) | human gut metagenome | host: Homo sapiens | place: China:Hubei | collected 2016-04-27 | study... | reverse complement strand
TTGTTCTTCTTCAGATGTGCGGTGAGGTGGTTGATACGGTAGGAAAATAGCGCCACCTGGCTCTCGGGCGAGCCGGTATCGGTATTAGACTTCCCGTAGTTCGCAAAAAGCTCCTGCTTTTTGTCTGCATTCAAATAACCCATTGTAATGAAATTAAAAGTTTTATCGTCGCCTTGGCTACTCCTTTCCTCAGGAAGAGTCTTCTCAAAGCGACTGCAAATCTAACGTTTTTTTATCAAGCAACCAACAACATAGTCCAAGAAAAGCATATTTTTTGACGATCGGCCTCTATCGGAAGCCACCCGGTCAAGCCTGCCCTGCGGCCCGCCGGCAATAGAGCAGCCCGCCCTCGGCACGGACGATTTCCACGACGGCGCCGCGCTCGATGTAGAGTCCGTCCTCGGCGACCGCCTCGTAATAGGTCCCGTCGACAAGCACCTTGCCCGAGGGCCTCAGCACGGCCGTGACCGTACCGGTCCGCCCTATCAGATCCGGCAGCGACGGCTGCTGACCGACATAGCCCTGTTCGGGCGTCATGCGGGTAGTAAGAACGATCCGCTCGCGGAGAGGCGAGGAGCCGGTCAAGAAACGGCGTCCGAGCCACAGCGCGGCCACGAAAGCCGTCACCGAGCTGACGATCACTACGGCGAACGGCCGGACGACCCATGCGACCGACACCTCGCCCGAGGTAACGTGACGGAACAGTTCGTTGTCGATCGCCGCAAAGGCCAGACCCGTGACGACGGCGGCGATTCCGGCGACGCCCGCGATGCCGAAGCCCGGCAACACGAATATTTCGACGGCGAGCAGCAGCAGTCCGACGACGAACAGCAGCAACTCCCAGTTCTGCGCTACTCCTTCGAGATAGAGCGGCGCGAAATAGAGCACTGCCCCGAGCACGGCGGCCACCAAAGGAAAACCGATGCCGGGCGTCTGCAGCTCGAAATAAATGCCCCCGATGATCAGCATGATGAAAATGCCCTGAGCCACCGGATTCATCAGCCAGCCCAGCACGCGGTCGAGCGTCGTGGGCTCGTACACGTAGAGCGTATAGTCCTCGACGCCGGCCCGCTGCAACACCTCGGCCACCGACGAGGCGCTGCCCTCGCTGAAATGCCTCTGCACGGCTTCGTCGGCCGTCAGCGTCAACACGCGGAGCGTCGTGCTGTCGCCCGCGCTCCGGCCCACCATCGCCTCGGCCACGAGCGGATCGCGGTGCCAGCGCCAGACGGTATCCCCTCCGTCGATCCGCTCGATCACCTTCCCGTGGGACTCGGCCGTCGCACGCATCGTAGCCCGCATGAAGCTCTGGAACTTGTCGGGCATCGGCCTGCCCGACTGGTCCACGACCGAGGCGGCCCCGATCGATGCGCCGGGACGCATGTAAATGCTGTCGGCAGCCAGCGCGATCAACGCTCCGGCCGAAGCGGCCTGATTGTCGATCCAGACCCAAACCGGGATCGGGCTTCCGAGCAACGCCGTGCGCACCGAGTCGGCCGCGTCGACCAGACCGCCATACGTATTCATTTGAATCAGCACCGCATCGGCGCCCATTTCCCGTGCCTCGGCAAGACACTTGGCGGTCAGACGCTCGACCGAAGGCATGATCGGCTCCCGGATCGGGAACATATAGATCAACGGACGGGAAGAGGAGTCCCCCGCGCGGAGCGCCGCGACCGCGCACAGCGCGAGCAGCAACGACAGGAATTTTCTTTTCATGGCGGTTATCGTTACGAGCGGCTGCGAGGCATTGCGGCCCGCAGCGGCGATTCGGCTTACAGCCATTTTTTCCAGCGGAAGAACAGATAGGTCAGCGCGCTGGCCAGCACCATCAGTCCGAGCGCGAACGGGTAGCCGTACTTCCAGTGCAGCTCCTGAATGCCCACGAAGTTCATGCCGTAGATGCTGGCGATCATCGTCGGAGGCAGGAAGAACAGCGACGCGACGGTAAAGATTTTCGTCACGTTGCTCTGCTCGATGCTGATCAGACCCAGCGCCGTGTCCTGCATGTAGTCGAGTCGCTCGGAACTGAAATCGGCATGGTTGATCAGCGAGTTGACGTCCTTGATCATCAGTTGCAGCTTCGGATAAATGTCGTTCGGGAAGCGTTCGCTGCGCAGGATGCCGGACAGGATGCGCTGGCGGTCGAAGATGTTCTCTCGGATCAGCATCGTGTTCTCCTGCAAATGGCTGATGCGCGTAAGCATCTGCTTGTCGACCGAGTCGCTCAGACTGATCTCCTTGCTCAGCGCCGCGATGTTCTTCGCCAGCGCCTCGACCAGGTCGGCATCGAAGTCGATACGAACCTCTAGAATCGAAATCAGCAGATGATAGCCCGTCGGGAAAGCCCGATAGTTCATCTGCAGCCGCTTAGCGCTCTCGGTGAAGGTTCGGAACTCGTTGAAGCGCACCGACACGAGCACGCCCTCGGCGATGATGAACGACACGGGCTCGATGCTGAACGAGTCGCCGGTCGGCATGAAAAAGTTCGAGTTGCAGATGATCGCGTTCTCGGTTTCGGAATACTTCGACGAACTTTCGATTTCCTCGACCTGCTGCCGGGTCTGGAGATTGATCTCCATGAAATTCTCGACGGCTTTCTGCTCCTTGATCGTCGGCGAGAGCAGATCGATCCAGAGGATGTCGTCGTAGCCCAGATCGTCGAACAGCCTGACGTCGGCGTTGCGTACGATCTTGTTATATTGCTTGAGGTATATCGTAATCATGTTTTCGGTCGTTAGAAGTGAGCAATCGGAGAGGGCTTTCCCTTTCCCGCACGAGCCTTCAGCGGGAAGTTCAGCCGGGATTGATCGGAGGCTCTATGCGGAGTCCCTCCTCCCAGTAGAGCTCCATCGCCCGACGCTTCTGCTCGTCGAAAACGAAATCGATATTCCGGGTCAGATAATCGCGTGCATACGGACGGTCGCCGTACCCGTAGCGGCGGATCGCTTCGTCGATATGGGCCGTGCCGTAAGCCAGCGCTTCGGTCAGCGAGTCGACCGTAGCTTCCGGCACGCCGCCGCGCGCGACCCATGCGGCGAACACGAAAGGCAGGCCGGTCAGCAGTCGCCACTGCTCGGCCAGGTCGTAGCGATAGCGGAAAGCGGCCTCGCGGGCGAACACCTTATCGCCGATGATTACGTATCCGGTGCGGGGCTTCGGATCGTCCAACACCGAGAAATCGTCGAGCTCGCGCCAGCGGAACTCCCTTTTCCACAGCTTGGCGGCCAGCAAGCGGACCAAACGGACCGAAGTGAGCGAATGGCTGTCGAGATAGACCGTATCGACGTTCTCCAACGGATCGGCGCTTGCGAGCACGACCGTCCGCACCGGGCCGCTGGCTCCGATGCAGTAAGGCGTCACGATACGCAGGTCAGAAATCCCCGGAATGGCGGCGACGGGTATCAACGCCAGATCGGCCTTACCGTCGCGCAGCGCCTCGGCGCAGCCTCGCGGAGGAGAAAGCAGCAACTCCGCATGCAGGCCCGCGCCGGCATGTTCGATACCGTAGATAAAGGGGATGGTATTCAGGTAGGATACCGCAGCTATTCTGTTCCGCATCATCATCCATACAGCATCAAACGTTCGTTAAACCATATCCGGTCTTCCGCAAACGCGCAGAGCCGGGCTGTCGGGCGGAGGCTTCCTCGGCGACGAGCCGCATTTCCGTGTTGCGAAGGTAGCCAAAAATTGCGAATAACCCATTTTTCGGGGCTTTTTTTCGCTCCGTCCCGTCGAAAAGCGCTTGCATGAAGCGTGCCCCGCAACGGGAAACGGAGAGCGGCACGCAACAGCGACCGGTCCCCGGAAACATCGCGCGGGAATCCCCGCGACCGGCAGCCAGAGCACGATCCCCGGACGCAAGTATCGGCGGGCCTTTCGATCCGAAAAAGTTCGGGATCGAGGAACGAGCGATACGGACCGGACGCGCAACGCTTCCAAACTCCGCCCCGAACCGGAGCCGCCCGAGGCGCGCGGGCAACGGAAAGCCTGTCTAAAATCCTCCCCGCCGGAGAATGCGTTCGGAATCGCGCACGGTCGAGCGCATCCAGCGCAGCAGGATTTCGTCGCGCTCGGTCTCCGGAATGCGCCACGGCACGCCGCTCGCCCTCAACCGCGACGAGAGCAGGTAAAGCAGGATGGCCGCCGAGGCCGACACGTTCAGGCTCTCGACGAAACCGCACATCGGAATGCGGACGAACTCGTCGGCCGCCGCGACGACCTCCTCGCTGATCCCGGCATGCTCCGTACCGAAGAACAGCGCGAACGGCCCGGCCTCGACGTCGAACGTCTCGGGCGTCCGGTCGTCGGCATGCGGCGAGGTGGCTACGATGCGGTAGCCCCGTGCCCGCAGGTCGCCCACGAGCGAAGGCGTATCGGGATGCTTGCGTATATCGACCCACTTGTCGGTCCCGCGCACGATATTCGCGTTGGGCGTGAAGCGGCAAATCGTCTCGACCGTATGAATATCCTGTATGCCGAACGCCTCGCAGTTGCGCACCAGCGCGCTGGCGTTCTGCGGATGGTAGGTATTCTCGAGACAGATCGTCATGTAGCGCGTGCGGTTCGCCAGCGTTTCCCTGAGCACCTTCTCGCGTCCGGGCAGCATGAACCCGGACAGGTATTCGATCATTCGCGCGGTCCGCCGCGAGTCGTCATTTTCGGTATTTCTTGTCATCCTCGAGCAGTTTGAGATAGCTTTCGTAGCGCGACGGAGCGATCAGGCCCTGCGCGACAGCCTCCTTGACCGCGCACGAAGGCTCGTGCGTATGCGTGCAGTTGTAGTATGCGCAGCCCGACGCATGGCGGAGCAGATCGGGAAAATAGCGGCACACTTCGTCGTCGGCGATGTCGATCAGGCCGAAGCCCTTGATGCCCGGCGTATCGATCAGATAGCCGCCCTCCTCGAGCGGATACATCTCCGAGAAAGTCGTCGTATGCTTCCCCCGGCGGCTGCTCGCCGAGACCTCGCCCGTGCGGACGTCCAGCGAGGGATCGACCGCCCGGATCAGCGACGACTTGCCGACGCCCGAATTGCCGGACAGCAGCGAGACTTTCCCCGTCAGACGCGCTTTCAGCGCTTCCACTCCGTCGCCCCGCTCGGCGCTCGTCTCCAACACCTCGTAGCCGGCCAGCGAATACGCGTGCAGGAAGGCGGCCCGGGTCTCGCGCAGCTCGTCGGTCACATACAGATCGCACTTATTGAGCACGAGCGTCGCCGGTACGCGATACGCCTCGGCCGTCACCAGAAAGCGGTCGATGAACTCGTTGTTCGTGGCCGGGCGGTACAGCGACACGACCAGGAAAGCCTGATCGACGTTCGCCGCGATGATATGCGACTCTTTCGACAGGTTCGGGGAGCGGCGAATGATGTAGTTGCTGCGGGGACAGACGCCGACGATCGCGGCCGTGCCGTCGTCGGCCGTCTCGTACTCGACCCGATCGCCGACCACCACCGGATTGGTGGAGCGGCTGCCCCGCAAACGCAAGCTGCCCCGAATCCGTCCGGCAAGCGGGCGCCCGCTGCGGACGTCGCGGAGCGCGTACCAGCTGCCGGTGCTCTTGATAACCAATGCCGTCGATCGCTTCTCCATGCTCATTCGCTCGTGTTTTCCCGGTCGGCGAGCTTCTCCGCCGCCCGGCTCAGGTAAGGGAAAACCCACCGCGACACCTCGCGGACGGGCTTATAGAGAACGGCCCGCGCATAACTTTGCTCGCCCACCCAGCCCGCGCTGCGGTTCACGGTCTCGAACGCGCCGAGCAGCAGGCTCAAGATCAGAGCCATTTTGACGACGCCGAGCAGCAGTCCGCCCACGGCGTCTATCGGGCCGAGGCCGGCCAGTCGGAACAGGCCCTTCAGCAAATGCCCCAGCAGCGCGATCCCGAGCAGCGTGAGCAGCAGGATCGCCACGAATCCGGCCACGCGGGCAGCCGACGGATCGACGCGCATCCACAATCCGGCCGCCTCCCCGTACCGGGAAGCCAGCCAGACCCCCGCGACGAGTCCCAGCAAGCCGCAAGACTGTGCGACGATCCCGCTCCGGAATCCCCTGTACGCCGCATAAGCCAGCGGAATGCCGACGATTATATCGAAAGCGTGCATTTCTCCGTTCTTTACTTGGCGGGTACGGAGCGTCCCGGCCGGACGCACGGGACATCCCCTTAAAAACCGATACCCGGTACGAAGATACCGCAACTATGCGTGAAAGCAAAACGGCCGGGCGAAAAATCGGCCCCGTTCCGCTCCGAAAGCCGAGGAATACGGGGAATAAAGTATCGGTCCGGGCCTCAGGCGGGAAAAAACGACAGCCGCACAGGACCGGCTCGGCGCGCTTTCCGGCCCCGCGGGCCGTCCCTGCCATGACGGGAAAGGCCCGGACACGGTCCCATCGCACCTGTGAGAAACCGTACGGCGGCACGCCCGCCGCCGGAGACGACGGAAATTCAGGACCTAATGCCTGTTGCGGTATGGACGATATTTTTGCCGTCGATAGCATATTCTCGAATTCCTAATCGAAGACACAATAGAATACTTACGAGATCAGAGGACGGTTTTTCGGGTTTTGTATTAATTTTGTCCGTAAATCGAACGACATGAAAAAAGCGGGAATTCTCCTCGTGCTGCTGACCGCGTGCCTCGGGCTGCCGGCGCGCGAAGTCATCAACCTCAACCGCGACTGGCGGTTCTTCAGCTACAGCGAGGGAAGCAGCGACCGGGCCCAGAACGTGAACCTGCCCCACACATGGAACAACGATGCGCTCGGCGGCAAGAACGACTACTTCCGGGGCGTGGGCAACTACATGAAGGACATCCAAGTGCCGCTTGAGTGGCGCAACAAGCGCGTCTTCATCCGCTTCTCGGGCGCCGGGACGGTTACCGACCTGATCGTCAACGGCCGTCACGTCGGGGAACATCGCGGCGGGTTCGGGGCTTTCACGTTCGAGCTGACCGGCTACCTGCGCTACGGCGAGCAGAACCTGCTGTGGGCGATCGTCAACAACGCGCCCCGGCTCGACGTGCTTCCGACGGCGGGCGACATCAACATCTACGGCGGACTGTACCGCGACGTCGATCTGATCGTCACCGAGCCCTCGCACATCGCGGTCGACCATTACGGCTCGCAGGGCGTGTACGTGCATCAGAAAAGCGTATCCCGCGAGCGAGCCGAGCTCGAGGCGGTCGTCCGCATCGACGGCCTTCGGGACCGTTTGCTGAGCGTCACGGCGACCGTCGTCACGCCCATGCGCGACACGGTGGCCTCGGAGCACGCCCGTTTCCGGGTTCCGGCCGAGGGACGGGGATCGGTCTCCGTACCGATCGCAATGGACAATCCGAGACTGTGGAACGGCACGGCCGATCCGTTCATGTACGACGTGATCGTCCGGCTTATGGACGACAGTCTGCTATGCGACGAGGTGACCGTTCCGCTCGGGCTCCGCTACTTCAGCGTCGATCCGAAACAAGGCTTCCTGCTCAACGGATCGCCATACCGGCTGCGGGGCGTATCGCACTACGAGGACCGGGCGTCGGTGGGCAACGCATTGACGCCGTATCAGATCGCCGAGGACCTGGACCTGATCGCCGAAATGGGCGCCAATGCGGTCCGCGCGGCGGCTTATCCGCATAACGAGAGCTTCTATGACGAATGCGACCGCCGGGGCCTCGTCGTACTGAGCGAGCTGCCGCTGATCGGCCCGGCTTACATGACCGACAGGGGCTATATCAACACCGAGGCATTCCGCGACAACGGCCGCGACCAGCTGCGCGAAATGATATTCCAGCAGTTCAACCATCCGTCCGTAGCGGTTTGGGGCATCTTCTTCGACCAGACGCCCCGGGGCGACGACCCGACCGCGTACGTCAAGGAGCTGAACTCGCTGGCCATGTTGGAAGACCCCTCGCGCCTGACCAGCGCCACGAGCAACCAGGACGGCAAGATCAATTTCGTAACCGATCTGGTCGTATGGGACCACAACTACGGATGGAAGGAAGGGCTGCCGTCGGACATCAAGGTATGGCTCGACCAGTTGCGGACCAACTGGGGCAGCCTCTGCTCGGGCATCAGCTACGGAGCCGGAGCGTCGATCTATCATCAGGACGACTCGCTCTACCGCCCCGACTATCTGGGCAACTGGCACCCCGAGCGCTGGCAGACCTACCTGCACGAGCAGTATTATCCCTACATCGACGGTTCGCCTTTCCTGTGGGGCTGGTTCGTCGCCAACATGTTCGACTACGGCGCCGCGGGCCGCAACTGGGGCGAGGGCACGGGCGTCGACGACCGGGGGTTGGTCACCTTCGACCGCAAGTACCGCAAGGACGCCTTCTACTTCTACAAGGCCAACTGGAACCGTACCGAACCGACGGTATGGATCGCCGAGAAACGCTGGAACCGCCGGCCCCGGACGACGCAGACCGTACGCGTCTACTCGAACGCCGATCAGGTCGAGCTGTGGCTCAACGGCGCCTCGCTGGGCGCGAAGACCGGCACGAACGGCACGTTCGTATGGGAAGGCGTCGAGATGCGGCGCGGAGCCAACCGGTTGCAAGCCCGCACGAACGCCGGCGAGGACGAAGCGACCGTTTACATCCGGTAGCGGCAGCCCGGCCGGAGAAACGAAGGAGCCGCAAGCTCAATAAGGAAACGGAGGCGACGCGAGAACGGCCGGCGACGGAAACGGCGCGAAAACGGTCGGAGCCCCGGAAACGCATGGGACCCGGGCCGCCGGTATCGTCCCCCTCGGCCACCGGCCCGACGGAGTCGCAAAACCGCCGCTCACCCGTTCCGCCCATTCACCCTCACCCGCTCATTCACCCGCTCACCCGCTTAATCGGCCCAGTACCGGAAAGTACCGCATATCCGGTAAAGGCCGTCGATCTCCGTTCTCGGGACGGCGATTTCGTCGTACTTGTCCGGTTTCAGCGAAACGAGCCGGACGCGCTCCGGCGACTCGTCCTTGCGGATAATCCGGCACAGCCGGGCCTCCCCGACAACGACGACATAAGCTCGGCCGAACACGACGGACTCGGCCGGCGTCCGGGCGAGAAGCATGCAATCGCCGGGCAGGAGACGGGGCGACAGCGCGTCGCTGCAGCAGGAAACGGCCGCCTCGGCCTCGCGACACAGCCAGGAAGGAAACGGAATTCGCCGATCTTCCCCAGGCCGAAAGTCCCGGTCCAAAGAGAGCTGGTCGGGATAGAGCGGAAGGTAGAGCACCTCGGCGGAAGCGGCCTCGGCAGAAGTCCGGTCGGGAGCCTCGGGGTCCCCCTCCCCTCCGAGAAGCCAGCTCAGGCTCAGCGACGGACAGATATTCCGGATACGCAGGGCCAGATCCATGCTGATGCCGTTGTAGCCTTTCCGTATCCGGTAGAGGTTTTCGCTGCGCTTGAGGCCGAGACGTAGGGCCAAAGCGTTGTAGGTGCGCTCACCCGAATATTGCAGGACGATCCTCAGCCGGTCCCGGGCCGGAACGGCCCCGGCGCAGGAAGATGGGTCGCAGGCAGGCATCGTATGGTCGGTCTGTCGGATCATGCGGTAGCGGAATTTTTAAATGGCCGAAACCGGGTGAGGGAGTCCCGGCCATTCGGGAATGGCCTCATTCGCCCGAAGGCCATACCGTTTTATCAAAATTTCATATTTTGCGAAATAACTCTATAAATTATGTCATAACTTAGCTACCTAAAAAAGCGAAACGGAAAGCGCAGGCAATCCTAGGGCTTCGCGGAGCTTTTGCACATTCTGACTTTCGGACCGGAGACCGGCCTTCCCGACACACGGCATTGCGAACCAACGAGCGGGAACGGTCGGTCCGATCCGATTTTTCTGCCGTCCCGAACCCGCCGGACCGCCGCGCTCCGGCAACGGACGCCGGACCGACCCAAGCGGATACGAACCATGAAAGCTCCGGCCAGACAGAGAGGCGCCCGACCGGCGCAAGAAAGCGGCCGGCAGTCGTCCGCCCGGCATTCGCCGCAAGCGAAACGGCAGAGGGGCCCGACGCAGGACGCAGAGAAAGCGCCGCAGCGCGCGGTCCGTATGAATCGATAAAGGGAAATGTCCGACCGTCCGGCGACTGCATCGCGCCGGAACGAGTAGCGAACGGTATGTGCGGAACGGGAACCGTAACATGGCCGGGTGATTTATATTTCCGAACGCTGCACCGGTAAAAAAGAAAGGCGCAGGTTCAATTCCCCAAATCCGGCCTTCCACAGCCCTTACATAAGGAATCTCCCCTACGCCCGAACTTGCCCCATTCAAAAATAGGGCAGAGCTCAGGTTTCGGACAAATTTCGCCATGTAAGTACAAAAGTGGAAGTTGGATTTTGCGAAAAATGCCTAAACCAAAATATGTTACGGCTCTACTGTTGTATGTAGCGATACAAAGGTAACATAATTACATGATTTTATATGATACGGAGCAAATATAGGAAATTTTATCATCACAGAGCAAATGATCTGCGAAAATAATTGAGTTTATGTGGTTATTTGTTTTATGAGTAGTTACAGGAGAAATATTCCTTTGCTCAAATCGATCGCTCATAAACTCGCGGAAATCAGAAAAAGCAAAGGGCTCTCGCAGGCCGATGTCTATATCGATACCGATCTTAACATCGGTCATATCGAGGCAGGGCGCAAGAACGTGACGATTTCTTCTTTAGCCATTCTTTGCAAATATTACGGTATAACCCTCGAAGAATTTTTCCGGGGGATCGATATAGATACCGAATCCTGAGAGGCATATGCCATTTCGCAATATGCGAAG
>ENA-UESC01002596-UESC01002596.1-human-gut-metagenome-genome-assembly--contig:-NODE-2596-length-10792-cov-4.056743_pt1 | contig 10792 bp, 5 predicted proteins | sample MGYA00242998_ERZ507999 | MGnify/ENA primary metagenome ERZ507999 (study PRJEB26167, sample SAMN06115465) | human gut metagenome | host: Homo sapiens | place: China:Hubei | collected 2016-04-27 | study... | reverse complement strand
ATTTGTCTATTAGCATCAGCAAATACGGAGAGGCGACTTTTTAGATAAGGAACCGCTCTCTTTTGGAGATTTTTGTGTATGTTTGTCACATGTTTAATATGATAAAGCCCGTTGGCAGGTGAAAAGCACGATTAAATATTTGGTTCTTATAATAATGTGTTGGGTTTGCGGGGAAAACTTGCAGGCACAACCCTATATGTTTCGTAATGTCGTTATGTCCGACGGCCTTTCCGGTTTGTTGGTGAATGCTATTTATAAAGACTCGGAAGGTTTCATCTGGTTGGGGACAGACAACGGCCTCGACCGTTTTGACGGTGTGAAGGTGAAGCATTTCGAATTCCGCGGAGTAGATTCGGGAAGAAAGAAACGGGTGAACTGTATTACAGAAACCGATAACAAGCAACTATGGATCGGAAATGGAATCGGACTCTGGCGGCTGAATCGCTCCGGTAGTGAATTGCAGAGAATCGTTCCTGAGAAGATCGACTGTGCCGTCAATGCTTTGTTGGCAGATGGAGATGTACTTTATATAGGTACGGAGAGAGGACTGTTTATTCAGAAAGACAGTCAGTTGCTTCAGGTACAGACCGATAAAAATATGCTGGCAGCCTGTAACCGGATCATGGACCTCTGCCTGAATGAAGATAAGAGTGTCCTTTGGTTGGCAACAGTGCAAGGGTTATTTTCTTATTCGCTGAAAGATGGTCAGATCAATTCCTGGCATTTCAGAGAGAATGTTCCCGAAGCCGATTATTTCCGTTGTCTGACCCGCATAGGTGAAACGCTGTATCTGGGTACAATGAGTCAGGGAGTCGTCTGTTTCGATATCCCGAAACAGACATTTGCCCATACGGTTTCTTTGGGATGTGATGTGATATCTGATATTTCCGGTGATGGAAAGGAGACGGTGTACATCGCTACAGATGGAAATGGGGTTCATTTCCTTTCTCACAAAGACCGGAAAGTGGTTCGCCGCTTTTTCCATGATGTGAATGATAAAGAAGGGATTCGCAGTAATTCTATCTACTCACTACTGGTGGATGACAGGGGTGCAGTCTGGGTAGGACATTTCCAAGCCGGATTGGATTATTCACTGTATCAAAACGGACTGTTCCGTACGTACGCTTATCCTCCTCAGTTTAACTCTGCCAATTTATCAATTCGTTCGTTCGTAAACCGGGGACCGGAGAAAGTGATTGGTTCGCGTGACGGATTGTTCTATATTAACGAAGCTACCGGCATAGTGAAAAGTTTCGTGAAACCGGTTCTTACGTCCGATCTGATCCTTACCATTTGCTTCTATGAAGGTGAATATTATATCGGTACGTATGGCGGTGGTATGATGGTATTAAATCCGCAGACGTTATCTCTCAAATACTTTACACAAGGTGATACGGAACTCTTCCAGAAAGGACATATCTTCTGTGTAAAACCGGATAACAGGGGAAATCTTTGGATTGGCACCTCGCAGGGACTATTCTGTTACAACGGGCAGACAAAGCAAATCAAAAACTTCACCAGCACCAACTCTCAGTTGCCCGAAGGAAATGTGTATGAAGTAAGTTTTGACTCTACCGGAAAAGGATGGATTGCTACAGAAACCGGTATGTGCATCTATGATCCGGCCTCACAAAGCCTTCGTTCCAATGTGTTTCCGGAAGGATTTGTACACAAAGATAAAGTACGTACTATTTATGAAGATGCAGAACATAACCTTTACTTTATCCGTGAGAAAGGCAGCCTGTTTACTTCTACCTTAACGATGGACCATTTCCGCAATCAATCAGTACTTTCTACGCTTCCCGATAACTCGCTGATGTCAATAACAGAAGATAATCAAGGCTGGCTGTGGGTAGGCTGCAACGATGGATTGTTGCGTATTAAGGAAGAAGGAGAAGAGTATGACTCCTTCACCTTCAATGACGGAGTGCCGGGACCGACTTTCACTAACGGAGCGGCTTATAAAGATGAAAGAGGACTGTTGTGGTTTGGCAATACCAAGGGGCTGATCTATGTAGATCCGAAACAGGTAGATGAGGTACGTGGAAAGGTCCGTCCGATTGTCTTTACGGATATTCTGGCTAATGGAGTTTCTATCAATAAATCGTCTTTGAAGTATAATCAGAACAATCTTACTTTCTGTTTTACCGATTTTGCATATGGATTACCTTCTGCCTTGTTATATGAGTATAAACTGGAGGGAGCGGACAGTGACTGGAAGTTGCTGACAGCACAGAGTGAAGTATCGTATTATGGGCTTTCTTCCGGGACATACACATTCTGTGTACGTATTCCGGGCAATGAACAATCAATGGCCATTTATAAGGTGACTGTGCAGCCGATGATTCCTTTGTGGGGATGGGTGATTCTCGCTATATCGATTATTCTGATCGTTGTTCTGGTGAGATATTATGTGCGGAAATCTGCTCCATTGGTCACGGAAGTACACGAGATCTCATCCGAAGAAGAAGAGGAAGAAGAAAAGACGGCGGAACCACATCCTGCAGAAGAAAAATATAAGGCCAACCGTATGAGCGAAGCCGAATGTAAAGAACTTCATGACAGGCTTGTTGCTTATGTGGAGAAAGAAAAACCTTATATTAATCCCGACTTGAAAATGGGAGAACTTGCCGCCGCATTGCATACTTCTTCCCATTCCTTGTCCTATCTGCTCAATCAATATCTTAATCAGTCATACTATGACTTTATAAATGAGTATCGGGTTGCCCAGTTCAAGAAAATGGTAGAGGATAATGATTACTCCCGTTATACATTGACAGCATTGGCCGAACTATGCGGCTTCAGTTCACGTGCTTCTTTCTTCCGTTCATTCAAGAAAAGTACCGGAGTTACTCCGAACGAGTATATTCGCAGTATCGGAGGAACGGCTAAAGATGAATAGTAAATGTGCTCCCTTCATTAAGATATTATGCAGGTAAGATTAATGTATTCGGTCAGTAACAAGAGATCGTTTCACGTATGTGATTCCATCGGTTCATGTACGTGATTCATTGGGCTTACGTACATGAGCTGAACGGTTCACGTACGTGAAATGAATACATGAAAGCACCTGAATATATTAGTCAAGCCTTGTTTGTATGTTAAGCTTCCCAGCCTTTGTCTTAATACATGCAGCTTACATAGAACAATATTGGGCGTAAACAACGTACATTCATGGCAAAAATGGTGTTTTTAACATTGGTAGACGTTACCCTTGAATAGTCTGTCTAACACCTGATAATCAATTGAATAAATAGATCGCTTGTCAAAAACAGGTGATAATAGAAATCAAGAACTATTCTATTATCACCTTATTATCACCATCTATTATCACCCTTACTGCTTTAATTATAAGACACTTGTCCTGCCAAGGTGATAAGTGACAATAACCAAAGGCTTTTTATTTCCCAGGTTACTTTGCTCAAATTGATGAGATGTGAACCATCGGTCTGCTTATTATGCCCAAACGGAGTCTCATTTTATAAAGTGAGACTCCGTTTAAAAAGTGTGTAAGTGATTGTAATTCATTTGCTTAAATAAAATAAAGTCTACCTAGATGCGTTGAGATTCATCTCCCTTGTTTTTTGAAATCATTCTCCGGAATTGCCTTTATATTTGCATCGTGTTCAAAACCGAAAAAGATAGTATTATGGAGACAACAGCTAACACTTCCGACAACATTATCACCCGTTCTTATGAAGAATATTATCAGGTGATTCTTACCTATATTACTTATCGTATCACTCATCGTTACGAAGCTGAGGATTTGGCTCAAGATGTGTTTGTACGTCTGCTGGACTATAAACAGATGCTCCGTCCGGATACAGTGAAGTATTTTTTGTTCGCCATTGCACGTAATATAGTAACCGATTATATTCGTCGGTATTATAAGAAACAGGAGATAGACAGTTATATGTATGATTTTGCCGTTACTTCGTCCAATGAGACAGAAGAGGCAATAATTGCCGATGACTTAGCTTCGGCTGAACAACGTCGGCTTGCTATCTTCCCCGAACAACGTCGGATAGTCTACACCTTAAGTCGTTATGGAGACAAGACATCTACTGAAATAGCGGAAGCCTTGCAACTCAGTCGTCGTACAGTAGAGAATCATCTATTTATAGGTCGTCGCGAAATGCGTGAGTTTTTCAGAAAATGTATTTAATCTTATTTATATAATATATAATCCTTTGTGCTTATGGAAAAAGAATCAGAATCTAGGGAGAGACATACTGATGCCTCATCAAATTTTAGAAAACAAGAAATAAACACTATTTTTAAACCTCAAATTTAATTTTATGAAACGAAGAGGATTAATTTTTAATTCGCGACCTGACAAGGCAGCAATGTTTGCGTTAGGGTTAATGCTGGGACTTTGTCCTGTCTCACAGGCGTGGGCCGATACGAATATAACTGACAGTCAAGTAGTGGCACAGGCTCAGAAGAAAGTGAAGGGGCAAGTGATTGATGCTACGGGCGAGCCGTTGATTGGCGTGAATATAAGTGTGATAGGCGGTACGGAAGGAACTATTACGGATATTGATGGAAATTATGCGATTAACGTACCTGCCGGAGCCAAACTGAAATTCAGCTATATCGGATATAAGGACCAGATTATAGATGTAGCTGCGCAAACGGTGATTAATGTAAAATTGCAGGAAGACAGCGAAGTGCTGGACGAAGTTGTGGTAGTAGGATATGGTTCGCAGAAGAAAGAAACATTGACCGGTGCCGTAACGGTAGTATCTGATAAAATGCTGACAAACAAAGGATCAATGTCCAGTCCCGTACAAGCCTTGCAAGGACAAGTTCCGGGGGTAATCATTACCCGTTCTTCCGGTGCTCCGGGCGATGAAAGCTGGGGTATGAAACTGCGTGGTGCTGTATCTGCCAATTCTACTGACCCGTTGGTTATCATTGATGGGGTGGAGTATGAGAGTGTGAATGAACTTCGTCTGTTAAACTCGGCAGATATCGAGTCTATCAATTTTTTGAAAGATGCCTCTGCCGCTATTTATGGTTCGAAAGCAGCCGGAGGTGTTGTTCTGGTAACTACAAAGCAGGCGAAAGAAGGGAAAGCAAAGATAGAATATAGTGGTTCTTATACACATAAGTTTGTAGGGTTGCAACCTAAGATGATGAGTATTGACCAATGGAGTGATGCTATTATTGCAGCTCGTACGAATGATGGTAAAGGTGCTGATGACCAGTGGATCCAGTATGCTAAGTTGGCGAAAGCTTATAAAGGAGGATATATTGATTTGTCCGTTAACCCCAATCCAATAACGGCGTTCGGGGATGTAGACGACTATGTATTCATGGATACTAACTGGCAGGATGTTTTATTTGGAAATGCAGGTTCCACGCAACATAACCTAAGCGTTTCAGGAGGAAATGATAAATCTCTGTATCGTTTGTCAGTGGGATATATGCATGATGATAGTACATTGAAATGGGGTAATAATAGCAATAAACGTTTCAATCTTCGTCTGACTAACACGGTAAAACTTACCGATGACTTTACAATTGAATCCGTGATTGCGTATAATCGTCAGGACCAGGTTTCTCCTACTATGATTGGCAGTGTGCTGACCTCCAGTTATCCGCAGCCGGGACTTCCGTCTTCTACAATGGATGGTAAACCTTATCACTGGGGAGGAAACTATACTCCCAACTGGTATGCTGAATTAGGTGGAGATAATAATTTGAAGGTTTCCGGTATCAATATCAGTGAGAATCTGAAATATAAGCTCACTTCTTATTTGGACGCAGTGGTTAATCTGGGATATAATACTTCTACTGCTACTCGCGATGCAGTGAAAAATAGTATTACCTGGTACACTTATGACGGGACGCTTAGTACAGCGAAACCCAATGCGATCTATAATCCGAATCAGGCATCGACCGAATATTCCAAATCATTTGCGCGTACGGACTACTATTCTGTTTCCGGTTATTTGAATTTTCATCAGACATTTGCGGAAAAGCATACGGTGAGTGCGATGTTAGGTGCCCAGTACAATCTGAAGGAATATGATTATACAGTTGTGACGGCAAAGGACGTACAGAGTTCGCTGGAAATACTTAACGGCTCGGGGGATATTTTTTTAAAGAACTCTGCCAAAACTTCTTCGCCTGACAAATGGCAGGAAGCGATGATGTCTTATTTCGGACGTTTCAATTATAACTATTTGTCGAAATATCTATTGGAAGCTAACTTGCGTTATGACGGATCATCCAAGTTCCTTCCGGAAAACCGTTGGGATTTCTTTTATGGCTTTTCCGGTGGTTGGCGTCTTACTGAAGAGAATTTTATGAAGAATGTGAAATTCTTGAACGAACTGAAACTCAGGCTTTCGTATGGTGTGGTAGGTAATCAGTCCGGGATATCTCGTTATGATGGCAGACAACTTTATAACTTCAATTCTGTGAACGGAGCTTATCTGGGTGACGGCAGAGTATCTTACGTAAAGAGTAACGGTGAAATTGCTACTACGGGGCGTAGTTGGGAACGGATCCATAATTATAACTTGGGTGTGGATTTCCAACTATTTAATAGCCGCCTTCAAGGTACTGTGGAACTGTTTATGAAGAAAAACAATAATATGTTGATTGCTGTAACTTATCCGGGCATTTTGGGTGACAAGGCACCTGCTTCCAATAGCGGTAAGTTTGAAGCGAAAGGTTATGAAGGCACTTTGACATGGTCGGACAAAATCGGGAAAGTAAATTACCACATTGGCGGTACGTTTACATACGCGGATAATAAATTGGTAGACTACGGAGGAGTAACAGTTTTCAAATCCGGATTTATAGACAAGCAACAAGGATATTCCCTAAATTCAGTGTTTGGATTGAAGTACTGCGGAAAGATTCAGACAGAGGAACAATTGCGTAAATATAAATATCAATACTACAACGGAAACGGGATTGGTATTCCGAGCGATATTCGTCTGGGAGATAATATGTATGAAGATGTGAATGGGGATGGCGTACTAGATGAAAAGGATTATGTGTATCTGGGTTCTGATGACCCGAAAATCTCTTATTCATTCAATTTGGGGCTGGAATGGAACAACTTTGACTTCTCCGCAGTCTTTCAGGGAGTTGCCAAACGTACCATTTTCCGCGACAGTAGCAATGATAATTACCGTATCCCGATGAAAGCCGCTCATTTAAATTCGACTACACAGTCGGTCGGGGATGTATGGAGCCCTGAAAATAGAGGCGGGCGTTATCCGACATATACGAATATAAACTCTATAAACGATTATAACTACCAGTGTTCGTCCTGGTCGGTAGAAAATGGTAATTATTTGCGCTTGAAAAGTGTGACATTGGGATATAACTTCCCGACTTCGCTTCTGAACAAGATAAGAGTGATTAGCAGGATGCGTGTCTATGTGTCGGGCAATGACTTGTGGGAAGTTAGTAAAATTAACGACGGATGGGATCCGGAAGCTTCCCGTAAAGTTTCAGGAAACGGTCGTTTTCCCTTCAATCGTACTTGTACCGTAGGATTAGATTTAACCTTTTAATAGTTAGAATATGAAGATTATAAATATAATAAAAGCAATATTGCTGCTGTCAGTGGTGATAACTCTTCCTTCTTGTCTGGATCTTGATCCTAAGGCTCAGTTGGCAGATGCGAATTTGTGGCAGACTCCGAATGATTATAAATTATATACCAATCAATTTTATGAATGGCCGCGTGATTTTGCTGCTGCTCTTTTCGATGGGCCGCATAGTGACACGCGTTCGGACCTGATCACATCTAGTGACTACAATGAATATAGTAAAGGAGTCAATACGATTCCTGTATCGGATGGTAATTATACAGGAGCATATACTCAAAGCCCTTATGCTAAAATCTCATTACAGAATGCTGAGAATTATGGCAATCTGAATGATATAGCGCGCTATGTAGCAGAAGCTAAGTTTTTCCGTGCCTATGAGTATTTTGACTTGTTACAGCTTTTCGGAGATGCGATTATTGTGACCAAACCGGTTGATATAGACGCTGCAGAAATGAATGCGGCTCGTAATGACCGTTCGGAAGTAGCCGATCTTATTATCAGAGATTTGCAGGAAGCTATTCCTGATCTGCCGAGAGAAAGTGAGATTTCTACTGCCGATAAAGGGCGTGTTTCTAAAGGTGCGGCTCAAGCATTTCTGTCGCGTGTGGCATTGTATGAAGGGACTTGGCAGAAGTTCAGATCGGGCGACGTAACACGGGTTAATGATTTGCTGGATATTGCGGCAAGTGCTGCCTGGGATGTGATTGACAGCAAGCAATATGAAATCTTTAAACCGGAAGAGTTGGGAACGACAGCTTACAAATATCTGTTCATTCTGGAAAACGCGCAATCCAATCCGGCTAATATTACAAAGGCCAAGAATCTAGAGTACATTTTCTCTCGTCGTCATGATGAAGTGATTGCTCCGATTGGAAAGAATATAACGAAAGCTTGCTTTGCCAATGTACAGTGGATTACGCGTAAGTTGGCCGAAATGTATTTGGGTGCGGACGGACTTCCTATTCATAATCCGAATTCTACAGTAGGAGTGAACTATTCTTCTCCTCAACAGGAATATGCCAAACGCGATAATCGTATGAACAACACATTGATGATTCCCGGAAATAGATATTGGAATAATAACGCGCCCCATACTACCTGGACGGATGCAGATAAGGCGGCTTTTGACAATAAACCATTCTATCCCACTAGCGGCAGCGGATATCATAATCAGAAATGGGCTACTGAGCGTGATGTGAAAGATACGTATGAAGGATATGATTTCCCGGTTATCCGCTATGCGGAGGTATTGCTGAATTATACGGAAGCTGTGTACGAGAGATATGCTGCTACCGATGGAAGCATTACGGATGAGTCTAAGGTGGATGCGGCCTTGAAATATTTGAATGAAGTTCGTAAACGGGTAAATCCGGATATGCCGGATTTGACAGTCTCGTTTGCCGCAACAAAAGGATTAAGTCTGCGGGAAGAGATTCGTCGTGAACGTACGGTGGAACTTTTCAATGAAGGTTTCCGTATAGACGATTTGAAACGTTGGAAGACGGCTGAAGTGGAAATGCCTAAAAATATGTTGGGAGTGAAATGGAGTACAACGGGTGATTGGAGTACATGGGCCACTGCCTGGAAACCTTCATACTCTACGGATACAGATGATGCCGGTATTGCGGGATGCCTGATGATTGAAACGGATCGTGTTTGGGAAAATAAGAACTATCTTTATCCGATTCCATCCGATCAGAAGCAATTGAATCCCAACATCGGTCAGAATCCGGGATGGTAACGTATTTATAAACCGAAGATTATAAAGAATATAATTATGAGATATACATTATTTAGTTTGGCTTTTCTTACGGCTATCTGTTTTACTGCATGTGATGATAGTAAAGAGTATGGAGACGGACTGGAGGAGAAGACCTTGATTTCAGAGATTACATTGGCTAACGTAGAAAATGGAAAACTGACTTTGGCTGCGTCTGTGGACTATATGGACTCTTTGATACAGTGTAAGATTGTACCGGAACAGCCGACCAACAGGAAGGTAAGCTGGTCTTCGTCAGATGAAAATGTGGCTACGGTAACACAAGACGGACTTGTACATGCGGTGAGTGCAGGCAAGGCGAATATTGTTGTGACTCCTGAAATTGGATTCGGAGCAAGCACCTTTTTTGAATTGACGGTAGTACCGGAGTTTATTCCGATTGCGGATTTTGAGTTTACGGATGATGATAAGAAGGATTTGTATGTTTCCGAAGAGAGGAGTTTGCGCCCCACTCTGTTGCCGGCAGGACACACTTATTCTATGGTGACTTGGAAGAGTAGTGATGAATCTATTGCTACTGTGACAAAAGAAGGTGTAGTGAGAGGTGTTAACGGAGGTACGAGTACAACGGGAAAGACTGTCACTATTACTGCTATTTCTTTAGATAGGGGAGGTTACGAGGAATCCTTTGATTTGAAGATTATACCGATTATATATGTTGAAAGTCTGACATTTGGTGAGCAGGAGGATTTATTGCCGGGCGAAAGTGCTAAGCTGAACTTTACAACCGTTCCGGTGGATGCGACTATAGCTTCTTTAAAGTGGTCCAGTAGTAATACGGATGTTATAGAGGTGAATGATCAGGGTGTGGTAACCGCCAAAGCTTATGGAGAAGCTACCATTACCGCCACTACGACAACTGAAGTTTCGTATACAACTACGGTTAAAGTACCTTATGGCTTGATGAAATATTCATTTGATACCTCATTGTCTCCTTGGTATTTGAAGCAGGCGGATGGGTATACTTCATCTGCCGAGTTTAAAGCAGGAGGAGCAGTTGTGAAAATGGTTCCTAATCCTTCAAAGGGAAATTCTTGCCGTGCGGATCTTGTATTGACGTCAAATGGCAGTTATAAAGATAAGGTCTATTTGAATGTTGGGGTATATCCTTATCTGGCCATAAAAATGATCCGACCTTATGGAGCTGGTAAATTGCAAGGTAACATTAAACTTGATACACAGTATGGTGCCTATTTGGAGAATAGTGGCAGCGGAAGTAATAAATATACAATATTAGACGGTGCTGAAACTCCGGGAAGTCCGGAAGTATATTATTATGATCTGCAAAGAGAAAATGCTGTTGGAAATGGATCGAATAAACCTTTCCATACTTTCTCTAAAACAGAACCGGAAGAAATAAAGACACTCCAATTTGTAATGGCGGACTTCAAAGAAGCTAACGGCTCAAATACGGAATATACAGTATATTGGGTAC
>ENA-UESC01002593-UESC01002593.1-human-gut-metagenome-genome-assembly--contig:-NODE-2593-length-10800-cov-5.182505_pt1 | contig 10800 bp, 7 predicted proteins | sample MGYA00242998_ERZ507999 | MGnify/ENA primary metagenome ERZ507999 (study PRJEB26167, sample SAMN06115465) | human gut metagenome | host: Homo sapiens | place: China:Hubei | collected 2016-04-27 | study... | reverse complement strand
ACACCGTTTTCCCAGCGGGAAACACTGCGGTTGGTCACGCACATGATTTCAGCCAGGTTTTCCTGGGTGAGCTGGTGCTCCTGGCGGAGCTGCTTCAAGAAAGTGCCGATTTTCTGTTGATCCATTGGATTCATCCTCCCTATAGCTGCATGATACCACAGCCGAAGCAAAAAACACCACGACACAGTGCGGGAACCGGGGCAAAAATGGCCAGATATGGGGCGTCGGGTTGGGAAGAGTATAGCATAAATGGGGGAAAGATTGAAGTTAGGAGGGAAAACAGTTAGGAGTTAGGAATTATGAGGCGGGGCGGGGTGGGAAATAGATAAAAAAGAGCCCGGCGTGGGGCCGGGCGGGATTAGACGTTGAGTTTGACGGTGTGCTTATAGACGAAGGCAGCGGCGAGGGCACTGAGAAGCTCGGTGACCCAGAAAGCGTGCCACACGCCGACAGGTCCGAACAGGCGGCAGAGAATCCACGCAGCGGGGATCATGATGATGATGTAGCGGCACAGCGAGATGATGAGGGACGGGGTGCCCTTGCCCAGTGCTTCCAGCGAGCCGGAGGCCGTGACCGAGAGGGTGGATACCAGGAAGCCCGCGCTGATGATGCGCAAAGCAACCTGACCGGCGGCGATGGTATCGGCGTTGGTGGTGAACATGCCGATCAAAGCGGGGCTGCCCACCAGGCAGATGATGGTGCCGGCGGCCATGATGGCGGCGTTCATACCCATGGCAAGGTTATAGATCTTTTTCACGCGGCCATGCTCCCCGGCGCCGTAATTATAGCTGATGAGGGGGCGCATGCCCTGCACAATGCCGCCCGCGGGCAGGTACAGGAAGGTTTGCAGCTTATAATAAATACCCAGAATGACCACATACCCCTGTGAGTAAGCGGCCAGCAGAGAGTTGAGGAAAGAAACCAACACCGAGGGCAGCGCCAGGTTGAGAATGGCGGGAACGCCGATGGAGTAAAGCTTGGCATCCAACCGCCAGTCCGGCTTGATGCAGCTGAGCCGCAGCTGCACGGGAAAACGGTGGGGGCAGTAAATAATAAGGTAGACGCTTAAGGTGACGCACTGTCCGATGCCGGTTGCCAGCGCCGCGCCGGAGATACCCAGCATGGGAAAAGGCCCAAGGCCGAAGATGAGCACAGGGTCCAGAATGATGTTGGTGATGGAACCGCACAGCAGGGCGGCCATCGTTTCGTTCATGCGGCCAACGGCCTGGAACAGCTTTTCAAAGCAAAGTTCCGCCATGATGACCGGGGCAAAGAAGAACGCAATGCTGGAATACCGCACGCCGAGGGCAATGACGGCTTCATCGCCAGTGAAAAGCCACAGAAAGCCGGGCATCATGGCGATACAGACAACGGCAGCAATCAGGCCGTGCAGGATGGAAAAGACCAGGCCGTGGGTCGCGCCGGAATACAGCGCGATCAGGGCGTTGATGCCGACGCCGAAGCCAATGGCAATGGCGTTGATCATGTTCTGCACCGGGTACACCAGCGAAAGCGCCGTCATGGCCTGCTCACTGATCTGGGCAACAAAAAAACTGTCCACAATGTTGTACAGCGCGTTCACTGTCATGGAAAGCACCATGGGCAGCGCCATGGAAACCAGCAGCGGGAAAACGTGGAAGGACAAATGGACTTCTTCTCCATGGCCGCCGACAATGATGAAAAATCAAACTCCGTAAAGGAAATTCCCTTGCCTGATATTCCGGAGTATACACCGGAGGAATTGATGACCATGGAGAAGGCCACCACTGGACTGTACCTCTCCGGTCACCCTATGGATCATTATCGGGACGCTGTGCGGAAGCTCCACGCTCCCACCATTGTTTCAATTATCGAGGACTTTTCCCGGGAAAACGGTCCGGAGCGCTTCACCGACGGCCAGCGGATCACCATTGCCGGCGTCATCACCTCCAGCAAGACGAAAACCACCAAGAACAACAGCCTTATGGCCTATGTCATGGTGGAGGACGACACCGCCTCCATGGAACTGCTGTGCTTCAGCCGGGTGCTGGAGACCTGCGGTGCTTACATGAAGGAAAATCAGGCGGTGGTGGTAAAGGGGCGGCTGTCCGTCCGGGACGAAAAGGCCCCCCAGATCATGTGCGACTCCATTTACCCTCTGTCCACGGTGGAGGGCGGCATTCCGGAACCCCAGCCCAAGCAGGAAACGGCAGCGGGGGAGACCCTGTTCCTGAAATTCCCCAGCATCGACGATCCTGCCATCCGCCACATGAAGCTGGTGTTCCAGATGTTCCCCGGCAAAAGCGTGGTGAAAATGGTCATGGCGGACACCCGAAAGGTCTATGCTACCCAAGCACTGTTGCACCCGGCGCTGGTGCAGGAAGCTCAGGAGACGCTGGGTCACGAAAATGTGGTTGTCAAATAATAGCCAAAGATCCCAAAAGCCCGGCTTTCGGAATATTCCGGAGGCCGGGCTTGGTTTATCTGTCGGTTGCCAACGAAAAAACCGGCCCTCCGAAAACGGAGAGCCGGTAAAGGTTTGGTTAGCGTTCTTCCCGGAAGAAGCTGAGACCCAGAGAGGCGGGGGGCTGATCCTCCCGCTTTTTCCGCAGGGAAACGATGATGAGCACCGCCAGCGTTACCACATAGGGGAGCATCTTGTAAAGCTCCTTGATGGCAAGGTTGGTGCCGGTGGGAATGTAGAGATACAGGATGTAAAACCCACCGAACAGGATGGAAGCCAGCACGCTGACGTTGGGCCGCCAGATGGTGAAGATCACCAGTGCGATGGCCAGCCAGCCGCGGTCGCCGAAGGCATTGTTGGACCAGACGCCGGAGGCGTAGTCCATCACATAGTACAGTCCGCCGAGACCTGCGATCATACTGCCGATGCAGGTAGCCAGATACTTGTACTTGGTGACGTTGATGCCGGCGGCATCCGCCGTGGACGCGCTCTCGCCCACGGCCCGGAGATGCAGTCCGGGACGGGTGTGCTTGAGGAAGTAGGAGGCCAGCAGCGCCAGCAGGATGGCAAGATACGCCAGGAATCCATAGGACAGGAACATCTGCCCAAAGACCCCCAGCTTGTCGGCAAAGGGCAGGGACTTACTGAAATAGGCGCTGGTGGCGGACAGGGCGATGGAGGGCACCTCGCTGCCCGTCAGCTTGATGAGAGAGCCGCCGAAGAAGTTGCCGATGCCCACGCCGAAGGTGGTCATGGCAAGGCCGGTCACGTTCTGGTTGGCCCGGAGGGTCACAGTCAGCAAGCAGTACAGCAGACCCATCAGCAGAGAGCCCAGCAGGGAGCACAGCATAGGGATTCCAACGGCCAGAAGGCCGTTCATAGAGGCCACGGGGGTAGACTGCTCGTAGAAGAACGCACCGATGACGCCGCAGATGCCGCCCACATACATGATGCCGGGGATACCTAAGTTCAGGTTGCCGGATTTCTCCGTCAGGATCTCGCCGGTGCTGCCATAGAGCAGGGGAATACCCTGCATGACTGCCCGGGGAAGGAATGAAATAAGATCCATGGTTTATGCCTCCTTCTTTCCGCCCTTGCGCAAGCTGACCCGATAGGTGATGAAAAATTCGCTGCCGATGATGAAAAACAGGATGATGCCGGTGAGAATGTCCGAGAAGGACTGATTCAGGCCGAAGGTACTGGAGATCTCGCTGGCGCCCCGGCCCAGCACCACCAGCAGCAGGCTGGTGAAGATCATGATGATGGGGTTGAATTTCGCCATCCACGATACCATGACGGCGGTGAAGCCACGGCCGCCCACGATGGTGGTGGTGAGGGTATGGTCCGTACCGGCAGTGAGCAGCAGACCCATGAGGCCGCATACCGCGCCGGAGAGCACCATGGTGCGGACGATGACCCGCTCCACCTTGATGCCTGCATAGCTGGCAGTTCGCTGGCTTTCACCCACCACGGCAATCTCGTAGCCGTGCTTGCTGTAATTGAGGTAGATGTACATGAATACGGTGAGCACCGCCACCACAAGGATCACCAGCAGGTATTTCTGGCCGCCGACCACCGGCAGCCAGCCAGCCTCCGTGCCCTGGTTGATGATGCCGATCTTACCGGCGCCCTTGGGGACCTCCCACACGATGATGAAGAAGGCCGCAAGCTGGGTGGCGATGTAGTTCATCATCAGGGTGAACAGCGTTTCATTGGTGTTCCACTTGGCCTTGAAGAAGGCGGGGAGGAAGCCCCAGAGAGCGCCCGCAGCCAGTGCCGCGGCCAGAGAGACCAGGATCAGCACTGCGTTGGGGAGCTTGTCAGCCAGACAGATCATGCAGGCAGCCGTGGCCAGACAGCCAATGAGCACCTGACCCTCGGCGCCGATGTTCCAAAAGCGCATTTTGAAGGCGGGCGTCACCGCCAGAGAAATACCCAGCAGGACCGCCAGATTCTGGAAGGTGACCCAGGACTTTCGGGCGGAGCCGAAGGCACCTTTGAAGATCGTGGCAAAAATATTGACAGGGTTTTCGCCGGTCAGCAGCATAGTGACCACCGCGCAGACCACCAGAGCCAGCAGAATGGCACAGCCCCGGATGGCGAAGCTCTTGTACCAGGGCAGGGTGTCCCGCTTGGCGATGTGGAACAGAGATTGCTTTTTATTCATCTGTCTTGCCTCCCTCCATGCGGGTCATCAGCGCACCGATCTGCCGCTTGTCGGCAGTGCGGGCGTCCACCACGCCGGACACCTGACCGCCGCAGAGGACCACGATCCGGTCGCACAGCTCCAGCAGCACGTCCAGATCCTCACCCACATACATCACGGCGATGCCCTTCATTTTCTGCTCCGTCAGCAGGTTGTAAATGGTGTAGGATGTGTTGATATCCAGACCGCGGACGGCGTAGGCCGTCATCAGAACGGCGGGGGCCTGCGCAATCTCACGGCCTACCAGCACCTTCTGCACGTTGCCGCCGGACATCCGGCGCACCGGGAAGCTGGTGCTGGGGGTCACGACCTCCAGCTCCTGCCAGATGCGCTGGGCCAGATCCTCCGGGTCCTTCCGGTTCAGGAAAACACCGTGACCCTTCCGCCAGGAGCGAAGCATCATGTTGCCGGTCATGCCCATGGAGCCGACCAGACCCATGCCCAGCCGGTCCTCCGGGACAAAGGACATGGCAATACCACTCTTGCGGATGTCCATGGGGTCCATGCCCACCAGATTTTTCGTCTTGCCGTCGGCGGGATCGTAATAGGTCACGCTGCCGGAGGCGATGGGGTAGAGGCCCGCAATGGATTCCAGCAGCTCCCGCTGGCCGCTGCCGGCAACGCCGGCCACGCCCAGCACCTCGCCGGCGTTGACGGTAAAGCTCACATTGTCCAGACGCTTGACGCCCAGCTCATCGAACACCGTCAAGCCGTCCAGCACCAGACGGGGCGTTACGTTCACCGGGTCAGGCCGGTCGATATTCAGGCTGACACTGTGGCCCACCATCATATCCGTCAGGGACTGCTGGTCAGCGTCCTTGGTGGCCACATCGCCGATATACTCGCCCTTGCGGAGCACCGCCACCCGGTCGGAGACATCCAGCACCTCGTGGAGCTTGTGGGTGATGATGATGAGGGACTTACCGTCCGCCTTCATGTTCCGCATGATCTGGAACAGCTTGTCCGTCTCCTGCGGCGTCAGGACGGCGGTAGGCTCGTCCAGGATCAGAATATCCGCGCCCCGGAACAGCACCTTGACGATCTCCACCGTCTGCTTCTGGGAAACGGACATATCGTAGATCTTCTGGTTGGGGTCGATGTCAAAGCCGTACTTATCGCAGATCTCCTTGACCTTTTTACCGGCTTCGGTCAGGTCCAGTTTGCCCTCCAGCCCCAGAACGATGTTCTCCGTGGCGGTGAACACATCCACCAGCTTGAAATGCTGATGGATCATGCCGATGCCGTAGTTGAACGCGTCTTTGGGGGAGGCGATGGTCACAGGCTTGCCGTGAATATAGATCTGTCCCTCATCGGGAAAGTAGATGCCGGAAAGCATATTCATCAGCGTGGTCTTGCCGCTGCCGTTTTCACCCAGCAGAGACAGGATCTCGCCTTCGCGCAGTTCCAGATTGATGGCGTTGTTTGCCACGACCTTGCCGAACCGCTTCGTTACGTTTTCCATTTTTACCGCACACGCAGGAGCCAAGGCAGTCACCCTTTCTTCAGCGGCGGGGGAGAAAGCACAGTCCCGCGCCGGATTGTTCGATATGGATAATTATAGCATACACCCGGCGGCTTGTAAATTCAAAGTACAGGCCTGACGGGAAAAAATCCGGGAAAACCGAAGCCGTGGAAAAGGAAAGCCGGACTGCCTGAGGCAGTCCGGCTGTTTGGAATCGAGAAGCGATTAGCCGCCGAAGTTGGTATCCAGCAGGTTGATGCCGTCGATCTGCAGATCGAAATAGGGAGCGGAACGGAAGGTGGACTCAGCGAAGTAGCCGTCCACGATGGCCTCGGTGTCGGGGGTGTAGTTGGGATCGGTGTCCACGTCAGCCTTGGAGGAGGTCAGAGTCTCACCCTTCACGGTGAAGGTGGAGCAGTCAAAGACGTGACGGGTGCCGTTCTCCAGCTCGGCCTTCACAGCGTCGATGGCCTCCTGAGTGCCCTCAGCGGCAGCAGTGGTGTTGACATCGGTGAGCACCACGGAACCGGTAGCCAGAGTGCCGGTCCAGTCGGCGTCGATGGCCTCGCCGTTCATAGCAGCGGTGATGGCATACTCATAGTAGGGAGCCCAGTCGATCCGGGAGGAAACGATGAAAGTGTTGGGGCAGGCAGCCTGCGTGGAGCCGTTGTAGGAGACGTTGGGAACGCCGGCGGTCTCGCAGGCAGTGGGAGCGCCCATGGAGTCAGCGTGCTGGCTGATGAGGACGCAGCCGTTGGCGATCAGCTTATTGGCGCCTTCCTTCTCAGCGGTCTCGTCATACCAGGAACCGGTGAAGGTCACGTCCATGGTGACAGAGGGGCACACGGACTTGGCACCCAGATAGAAGGAGGTATAGCCGGAGATAACCTCGGCATAGGTGAAAGCGCCTACATAGCCCATCTTGGCCTGATCCTCGGTGATGTAACCGTTGGCGATCATGTCATTGAGCTTCATACCGGCGGCAACGCCAGCCAGGTAACGGCCCTCATAGATGGAGGCGAAGGCGTTGTGGTAATTGCTCAGGCCCTCGGTGTGAGCCTTGGTGCCGGTGGAGTGGCAGAACTGCACATTGGGGAAATCCTTGGCAGCCTGGATCATGTAGTCCTCGTGACCGAAGGAGTCGGCGAAGATGATGTTGCAGCCGTCATCGGCCAGCTCAGCAGCCTTGTCGTAGCACTCCTGGCCCTCGGGAACGTTGGTGATGATCTTGTACTCCACGCCCAGCTTTTCGCAGGCTTCCTTAGCGGCGTTGATGAAGTTCAGGTCATAGGTGGAGTTCTCATCATGGAGCATGATGAAGCCGACCTTAAAGTCGGTAGCGGTCTCGGCGGGAGCATCGGTCTTGGTCTCGTCAGCTTTGGTAGTATCATCGCTCTTAGTGCCGCCGCAGGCGGAAAGGGCGAGGACCATAGAGAGACTCAGGAGCAGCGCAAGAAACTTCTTCATTTCAATAAATCCTCCTCAAATTAAATCCTTTTTTCGGCGGATTTCCACATAGGACAAAGAAACCCGTCACCCATATCATACCGAAAAAACCGGAAAATGGCAACGCCAAATAGTCATCAAATTCATCTTGAAAAGTAATACCTTTTTGGTTAAAGAGCAGACATTATAAGCGTGGGTAATACCTTGCAAAAGCTGTGTAGAAGACAGGCGGTCGCTTTTTCATGACCGACGCCATAAAAAACAAGACTGTCGATAAAACGGTAAATTCTCCGCGACGGTAAGGAAGGGTGTGTGCGGGAAACCCAAGAAGGGTGTCCTGCGCCATTGAAATCCCAAGTTTTCAAAACTTTTATAAAGCTCTGAAAGCTTGTTCAGTGAGGCGAAAAGACTTTTTCGACACGCTGAATAAATAACCGGTCATCACAGACGCTGAACGGCCACTTCCGGGTCTCCGGCAAAGAAATCGGCCTCCCGGCTGTGGCAGGTGAACAGGAGGATCTGCCGATGGGCTGCTGCCTGCTTCAGCCACCGGAGGGCGGTGGCGCAGCGCTCGTCGTCGAAATTAGTGAGAGCGTCATCCAGAATAATGGGGATGGATTTCTCCGGCGGCAGCACCAGCTCGCAGATGGCCAGCCGAGCGGAGAGGTAGAGCTGATCTGCGGCCCCGGCGGACAAAAGCTGGATGTCCCGGTCAATGGGGTCCCCGGCGGGGCGGGCAGTGAGGTGAAAGCTCCGGTCCAGAGCGGCGGCGGTATAGCGTCCCTCTGTCAGCTCCTGGAAGATCTCCGCCGTCCGGCGGCTGAGCTGGGGGGAAAATCGGTTTTGCAGGACGGCGTTGGCACCGGTCAAAGTGTCCATGGCCAGACGCAGGGCGTCATATTCCTCCTGAAGCTGACCGGTCTGGCTTTGCAGAGATTCGGCGGAAGCCCGCAGCCCGTCAGGATCCCCCATAGCGTGAAACTGACCGGTCAGGCGGTCGGCGGCGGAACGGGCGGCAGCCAACTGGACCTGCACCTGTGCCAGCGCATTCACGACGGTTTCCCGACTGCGAAGAGGAGGAGACAATTCCATATCACAGCTGTCCGGGATGCCTTGCTGAACCAGAAGATCCAGACGGACCTGAGCTTCTCTGGCGGCGGTCTGGGCCTCGGACAGTGCCTTGCGGCGCTGTGCGGCCTGCCGCAGGACCTGATCGGCGGTGGGGATGTCAAAGGCGGCGGGGGCGAAGCGCCGGACCTCTAACAAAATTGCCTGTTCGTTGGTGGTCAGGGTGTTGTAGTAAGCGTCGGCAGTGGCGGATTTGGTGTTCAGGTCCGCCTGTGCGGCGTCCCGGACCTCCACGGCGGCGGTATAGGCATCCGCAAAGGCAGTAATCTCGTTGGTATCCGTGGTGCCGAACCGCTTCATGAGGGCGACATTGCACAGCTTTTTTAAAGCGTGCTGTCGGTACTGGCGGGAAATATAGGTGCCGGCTGCTGCCACAACGGCTGCCGCCAGTGCGGGAAGGGCCCAGGGCACCAACTGAAAGAGGGGCAGAGAAAGGACGGACAACTGCGAGTACAGCAGGGCAAAGATGCCGCCTGCCGTCGCAAGAAACAAAAAGAAAATCGCCAGCTCGCGAAAAGCGATAGGGCCGGGGACCCGGTCGGATGAAGTGCCTTGGGCTTCCTTCCGGGCGCTCTCCGCCGTCTGACCGGCAAAGGGGCTGTCATTGACGTTCTTTTCCGCCCGGAGGAGGGCTTTCATGGCCTCGTCCCGATCAGTGCGGGCTTTCTCTACGTTCTTACGGACAGTTTCCAGATTGACGATGGCGCCCCGCAGCCGTCCGATGGTCTCCATGTCCGGGACCCGGTCTTCCTCCAACTGCTGGGTCAGGCTATGGACCCGCTGGGCGGCGGTGTCGGCATCGGTGGTCAAGGCGGCTAATTGACGGCGCTTTTGAGCCGATTCCCACCGGTCATACTGGGCCAATTCATCGGAGAGGGCCTGTACATCGGACTCCAACGCCTGAGAACGTTCCAGAGCGTCTGCGAGCTGCTGCTGAAGCTGAACGGAGGAGTCCAACTGCTGCTGGACCTCCGCAAGCTCCGCTTCCAAGGCCGGGAGCTGGCCGCTCTTATTGAAACGGCGGCGGTTCAACTGCTTTTTCAAAGCGTCATAGGCCTCTGTATAAGAGGTATCCTCGTCGCCGGAGGAAATGAGGGACGCTACGCGGCGCTCCAGACCGGCGTCCTGCGTGATGGCCAGTCCACTTTGACGGATGAAGGCGCTGCGCTCAAAGACCTCCCGACTGACGCCCAGCAGAGTTTCGCCGCAATTCGCCCCGGTCAATCCCTCTACCGGGGAGGCGGTGCCGGTGTAGACAGCTTGGAAGTCCGTCATAGGGGCGGTCTGCCGCCGGGTGGTCCGGGTGATGGTGAGGTCGGCGCCGTCAGCGTGACATTCCAGCCGTCCGGACATGGAGCCGCCGTCCCATGGGGCGTAGCGGTTTTTGTCGGCGATGAAACCTGCCTTGTCCCGTTCGCGGCTGTTGATGCCGTAGAGCATGGCAGTCAGAAAGGCACACCAGGTGGATTTTCCGGTTTCATTGGGGGCTTCTATGATATTAAGACCATCCTGAAGCTGCAAGGTCTCATTCCGCAGCCGTCCGAAGACGGCGGACATACGTTGAATCAGCACAGTGATACCTCCGCAGAGCATATATAATATGGTGTCAGTAGAGCATATCGGGGCTGTTTTGCACAGATTATTTTCGACACTGTTAAGGCGATAGTAAGGAATAAGAAATACTAATAATTAAAATCAAAAAAACTTGGAAAAAACCGTTGACAAACGGAGAAGTATCTGGTATTCTAACTAAGCTGTTTGACGGCGATGAAGTGAATGAGTCGGGTGCTTGAAGATCTGAAAAGATCGGAAAGAAAAAATCTGAAAAAGATTTGAAAAAAGTACTTGACAAACGAAACTGAGCCTGATATAATAGTGACTGTTCCGCTTGAGGGACGTGCACCTTGTAAATTAAACAACGTGAGAAAAGAAAGCACCAGCGGAGCGAACTTTTCACGAGGTTCGCGACGAAGTTGTGGGTGAATAGGCCGTAGTCAATTCGGCTGAAAGCAGCAACTATAAAATAGAAGTAAATGAAGTCATGATAAATGACTCTATGATAGATCTAAGCGGCTACGGTCGTTTAGATACCATATTATAGAGAGTTTGATCCTG
>ENA-UESC01002584-UESC01002584.1-human-gut-metagenome-genome-assembly--contig:-NODE-2584-length-10833-cov-3.418557_pt1 | contig 10833 bp, 8 predicted proteins | sample MGYA00242998_ERZ507999 | MGnify/ENA primary metagenome ERZ507999 (study PRJEB26167, sample SAMN06115465) | human gut metagenome | host: Homo sapiens | place: China:Hubei | collected 2016-04-27 | study... | reverse complement strand
TGTTCCGACCAAAACAATCCCGACTTGTACGGCAAACCTTTGGCAGGATGCGCCCTGTGTCTACCGCAAACCATCGGCTCCACCACAGGCGGCATGGTGCTCTTCTGCGCCACCAAAATGGGTCGCCAACCCGCATGCCTGCTGTTTTCCAAACCCATTGACAGCCTTGCCGCCGCTGGCGCGATTCTCTCGGGTGTATGGACCGACACCCCCATGCCCACCATTGACAACCTGGGCGATGAGTTTCTCGATGCCGTGTCGACGGGCGACGCCATCACCGTGGCCGAAGACGGCACGGTCATCGTCGGCTAAGGCTATTATCCGACCCGCCGCCCGCAGATGAACAACGTGTTTCGCCGTTTCCCACGCGCGGTGCGGACGATAATCTTGACGTATTCGATATACAACACGAAAGGAGTCCCACCATGGGAGCATCGGTATCGGTCGCACAGGGCGCGCCTCTTGATGCAGGCACCTACAAGGCAGACGAGGCAGCCGTCGAGCGCTTTTGCGAATTGCTGCGCATCCCCACCGTTTCACGTGAGAACATCGCCAAGCGCGACGATGAGCCCTTCAACCAGTGGATTCCCACGCTTCAGCGACTTTATCCGCATTTCTTTAAAGTCGCCGAGCTTACACGCGTCGACGATTTTGGCATGCTCCTGCGTTGGCCTGGCGCCGATTCCGCCTTGGACCCCATCGTCATGATGGCGCATCAGGACGTCGTGCCCGTCGAGGGGCAAAACTGGAAGCATGATCCCTTTGGAGCCAAGATCATCGACGGCGAAATCTGGGCCCGCGGCTCACTCGACACCAAGTGCATCGTCTCTGCTTTCCTCGAAGCCGCCGAGCACCTCATCGATCAGGGCTTCGTTCCCCCGCGCGATGTCTGGTTCTTCTCGAGCGATGGCGAGGAAATCGCCGCGCCCACTGCAACCCATGCAGTGCAGTGGCTTCGCGAGCACAACATCCATCCCTATATGGTGCTCGATGAGGGTGGCGCCGTGGCAACCGACGCGCCGCTCGGCGTCACCGAACCCGTTGCCATGGTAGGCGTATCCGAGAAGGGCCACGTCGACCTTACCGTCACGGCGCGCGCCGACGGCGGCCACGCCTCTACGCCTGCGGCAAACGATGCCTGCCGTCTTCTCTGCCGTGTATGCGAGACCATCTCGGCCAACCCCGGCAAGCCGCAGCTCACGCCCGCCGTCGAGGCCACACTGACCGAACTGGGCGCCCGTAGCAGCGCGACGTATCAGGCAATCTTTGGCAACCTGTGGCTCACGCGCCCCGCGGTTACCAAGATCATGGCCGCCAGCCCCGAGACCTCGGCCATGCTGCGCACAACCTATGCGCTCACGCAGCTCGAAGGCTCCAACGCGCACAATGTGCTGCCACCAGTTGCTCGCGCTAACTTCAACGTGCGCATCGCTCCGTTCGAGACCATCGCCGATGCCGTTGAGCGCGCCCGCAAGCTCGCCGCCCAGCAGTGTCGAGCCTCGGGCGTAAGCCCCGATCACGTCACCGTCGAAATCAACGAGGCGATCCCCTACACCGAGCCCGCGCCCATCTCGCCTTACGAAGACGATGCCGCCTTCAACTACATCCATCGCTGCGTGTCGGGCGTCTATCCCGAGGCCGGCTTTGCTCCCTACGTGCAGAACTCCTGCACCGACTCGCGCGAGTTCAACGAGATCTGCGATCGCGTCTACCGCTTCTGCGGCTTTATCTACTCGGGCGAGGCGCGCAAGCTCATCCATGCCGCCAACGAACGCATCGGCGTCGACGTCTACAAGCGCGGCATCGAATTCTATGTGGCGTTTCTCGCCAACCTTGAACAACTGTAGGACGGGAGGGCCGATAGCGCCCCTCCCCGCTTTTACCAACCAGGAGGACCAGCATGACCCAACCGAATCTTAGGCAGGCGGCCCGGCTCGACACCAAAGCCGTCGCCCTCGCCTCCCTACCCTTTATGGGCATGATCAGCTTTTGGCAGGTCTACGACGGTATCGTTCCCAAGATGCTCACGGGAACCTTTGGCCTATCCAACTCGCTCACCGGCGCGATCATGGCTATCGATAATGTCTTTGGCCTGTTCCTGCTTCCGCTCTTTGGCATCCTCTCGGACCGTTGCACAAGCAAACTCGGGCGCCGAACGCCCTTTATCTTGGGCGGCTCCGCGGTGGCAATGCTCTCCGTCCCGCTCATCGCGATCGCCAACAACATGGGCAGCCTACCTCTGCTCATCGGCGCGATTATCTTCACGCTATTGGCAATATGCGCCTATCGCACCATGACGGTTGCCATCGTGGCCGATATTACGCCTCGCCCACTTCGAACTAAGGCGGACTCGATCGAAAAGATCGTCGGCTATGCGGGGACGGGTCTTATGCTCGTCGCCATCTCGGTCATGGTTCCCAAGGCCGACAAACCCGATTATCTTCCGCTCTTTATTTTGCAGGCCGCCTTTATTCTCGTCTCGGCCGTTGTCTACGGCATCTTTGTCCGTGAGCCCGCCCTTGTCGAAAAGATGCGCGAGAAATCGCTGTCCATGGGCATCGACGAGGATCAGATTGACAAAGATGACTCTCCCGAGGCCGGCGGTAAAGATCGCATTGCAGACGCCGGCGTACGCCGCTCCATCATCATGCTGCTCGCTGCAACGTTTTTCTACTACATGAGCTATAACGCCATGACCACCAATATCAGCCGTTATGCCGATATGTTCTACGGCATGGAGGGCGGTTCCTATGCCATCATCAATATCGTGACGATTGCAGGCGCGCTGCTAAGCTACGTACCCTTGGCAAATCTTTCGCTCAAAATCGGCCGTAAAAAGGTCGCCCTGGGCACCGCCGTTATCATGGTTTTATGCCCCGCGCTTCTTTGGCTGGCACCCGGTTTCTCGCCCGTGTTGTACGGCGTCTTTTTGTTGATGGGCGTTGCGCTGGGCGGCGTGGACCTGTGCGTGTACACGATGATTCTGGAGTGCTGCAGCTCCCAAAGCGTAGGCCGCTACTCTGGTTACTACTACACCGTGAGTATGGCGGCTCAGGTGGCGACACCGATTCTCTCCGGCATCGTTATGGACGTGGTGCCGTCGATGCTCTTTGCCTACATCACGGCAATGGGCATGTTTATGGCCGCGAGCATCGCCGCCGCCAAGCACGGCGATGCTATCTTGATCGACGAGGTCGCTCGCCGCGAGGCAGCCAAGTAGAAGCGCATGCCAATATTGAGCAATGGAGCCGGATGGGGGTATTTCCCATCCGGCTCCATTTTTGTTCCATCTTCAAGAGGCTCGTCGAAGCCTACCCCACCGTGACGGATTCCCCGGTAAAGGCACTAATCATCAACAGGACAAAGAACACCAGGTAGCTGACACTCAGCGGGTACGCAATGACCAGGAATACGACCCAGCCGACATTGGTTTTACCGTCGATACGGCGTCGCTCGCGATTGCGGCAGAGCCAAATCGTCACGCCAATGGCCACAATCAACAGCACAAGTGCTGCCGCGGCCAGTCCAGCAAGCGCAAACATCACGCCAATGCTCACAGCAATAACCGGGAGCAGCAGCAAGCCGCACCCACACCCACCCGGACTATACACGGCAGTCTGTCGGCGTCGTTCCATCGTCACTCCAACCTCAACATCTTTGAGCGCTACAACGCAACGGCCTGCTGAACGGGAACGATCTTATCCAGTTCCGGTTCGATGCGCTTCTTCTCCGCCTCGAGATCAAACGCTATCTGAGCGCGCAGCCAATAACCATCCGTCAGGCCAAAGTAGCGGCAAAGGCGAAGGTCGGTGTCGGCCGTCACACGACGCCTTCCCAAGATAATCTGTCCAATGCGTTGAGCCGGAATCCCGGTCTCCTTAGCAAGGCGATATTGAGAAATGCCCATGGGGACAAGAAATTCCTCTTTGAGAAGTTCGCCAGGAGTCACCGGCGGCAGCAAATCAGACGCAGTCTCATCACTTGTGATAATCGACGATTTCGACATTCCAAGCCATCCCCTGTCTCCACTCAAAACAGACCCGATAGCGCTCATTGACACGGATACTATATTGACCGGCGCGATCGACCCTCAACGCTTCAAGACGATTGCCTGGCGGAACGCGAAGATCATCAAGCGAAGCGCAGATCTGCAGTTGGCGAATCTTCCTCAAGGTGACCCGCTCAAAAGGAATGAACTTCCTAATCCGCGCACCCATTGCAAAGCGTTCAGTGTCTTCATCTTTATATGATGCAATCATAGTATCGCCTTACGTTAATAACGTCAAACGTTTCTATAGACTTACATCTCTATTATACCGTACATCTGTTCGTGTTTTCTAGAACAGGCATCCTTCGACACTTAAGCAAGCAAAAGCAATCGTTTGTAGACGTCGAGGCCCTTGAGTAGGATTTCCTCGTCAAAGAGCATAGTATCAGTATGCAGGGCACTCGTGGCATAGGCGGGGCAGCCCTCGGCGTCGCTCGGATTATCCTGACTGACAGGAACGCCCGTGCCCAACAGGAAGAACACGCCCGGCAGATGGCGCTGATAGAAGGCGAAGTCCTCGGCAATCAGCAGCGGCTCGTCCACGAGCTGTAACTCCGGCAGAGCAGGCGCGATTCGGGCAAATAACTCAGGGTCGTTATCGACCGGCGGATAGCCCTCGGCAAAGTCGAGATTGTACGTGCAGCCCGTTGCAGTGCATGCCTTATCAAGCACGCGGCGTACGCCCTCGCGCGCGCGGTCGAACATGTCGTCCGTAAACACACGCAGGCTGCCGGCAACATGAGCCTCCCCCGCCACCGCATTGCAGACGGTACCGGCCTGCAGCAGACCAAACTTGCCGATACAGGGCTCGTCGGTGCCCAGCTCGTCCATCAGCTCGCGCTCGGCAACCAAAAACTTCGCTGCCGCCAACGCGGCATCGTGCGACTCCTCGATCGGAACACCATAGGTCTTAGCGATATGGATGCTCGTCCCGTGAATATGAATGTGTGTCTCACTCGAGCGCGCCAGCAATGGGCCGGAGCGGCTCGCCAACGTGTTCGCAGGCAGGTCGGGCCATACGTGGAACCCGAAGACACGGTCCGCCCCGTAGCGCTCAAACACCCCGCTCTCACAAACTGTCTTGGCGCCACCGGTCGTCTCCTCGGCAGGCTGGAACACAAAGAGCACGTTGCGCCTAATGGCACCCGGCTGTTCACGAATCGTGCGATCGACAAAGGTCGCCGCCGCAAGTGCCATGGCCATGTGTCCATCGTGTCCGCAAGCGTGCATCTTTCCGGGATGCGTCGAGGCAAAGGCCGCACCCGTCGCCTCCGCGATAGGCAGCGCGTCCATATCGGCGCGAATCGCCGTGGCATGCGCGGTGCCCGTGCCAGCGTCGAAGAAAGCACAGACGCAGCTGGGACACGGATGGATCACTTCACAGGCAAGCGAGGCGAGCACGCCCTCGATATAGGCTATGGTTTGAGGAAGATCGAAATCGAGCTCCGGAATGCGATGCAGGTCGCGACGATAGCGACGAAGTTCTTGGAGCTCGGTCATAAAGGATCCTTTCATGGGGGCATATCCATTCACACACTATTGTGATGCAAAATTGTGACGCCCTTGTTTCTAGCATATCCCTGCATTTTTTAAACGTTATATACGAATACTCTTGTTTGGTAAAGTGCAACGTGGTAGGGTCGTTACCACTTGATAGAGGCGCGGGCACGAAGAGCCGCGGGCGAGCCGGCAGGCTTTGACCCCGCGGGGAGGCGAAACCCGCCGAACTGGGTTTTTCGGGCACGAACAACCTGGTGGGCCTGTGGGAAACACCCACAGGACTGTCTGCAGCAATGCGGGAGCGCTATCCGGACATTGGGTCCACGCTATGCGGATTCGATGCGCAGATGGCGCCGTCTGGATAGCGAGGTTTACGGGACATGGCATTGACCCCCAACGAAGCGTATGCGACCAAACAGCCGTTTGTGGACAAGGAGACACTCGAGCATATCGTCGAGCAGTTCCCCACGCCGTTTCATCTATACGACGAGGCGGGCATCCGCCGCAACATGCAAGAAGTGCGCGACGCCTTTGCATGGAACCCGGGCTTTAAGGAATACTTTGCCGTCAAGGCCAATCCCAACCCGGCGCTCATCTCCATTCTCAACGAATACGGCTGCGGCTGCGATTGCTCGAGCTATACCGAGCTCATGATCGCCCGCTCGCTGGGTATCACGGGACACGACATCATGTTCTCGTCCAACGACACACCGGCGGCGGACTTTGAGCTCGCCGACAAGCTGGGTGCCATCGTCAACTTTGACGACATCAGCCACATCGAGTTCTTTGAGCGCGTTGCGGGGCCCATCCCCAAGACGGTCAGCTGCCGCTTTAATCCGGGCGGCCTGTTCCAGCTCTCCAATGGCATCATGGATAACCCCGGCGACTCCAAATACGGTATGACCACCGAGCAGCTCTTCGAGGCCTTCCGCATGCTCAAGGCCAAGGGCGCTGAGGACTTTGGCATCCACGCATTCCTTGCCAGCAACACCGTCACCAACGACTACTACCCCAAGCTTGCGCGCATCCTCTTTGAGCTTGCCGTGCGCCTGGAGCGCGAGACCGGCGCACACGTCGCCTTCATCAATCTATCCGGCGGCGTCGGCATCCCCTACCTGCCCGAGCAGCAGGCCAACGACATTCACGCCATCGGCGAGGGAGTGCACGCGGCATACGACAAGATCCTGGTTCCCGCCGGCATGGGCGATGTGGCCATCCGCACCGAGATGGGCCGCTTTATGATGGGCCCCTACGGCTGCCTGGTCACCAAGGCCATCCACGAGAAGCAAATCTACAAGGACTATATCGGTGTCGACGCAAGCGCCGTCGATCTGATCCGCCCTGCCATGTATGGTGCCTACCACCACATTACGGTGATGGGCCAGCCGGGTGGCGACGACAAGACCACAGCGCCCGTCACAGACACCTACGACATCACGGGCAATCTGTGCGAGAACACTCACAAGATCGCCATCGACCGCGAGCTGCCGCATATCGAAATGGGCGACCTGCTTGTGATCCACGATACCGGCGCGCATGGCTACTCCATGGGCTACAACTACAACGGACGCCTGCGCTCCGCCGAGGTGCTGCTGCGCCCCGACGGCTCGGCCGACCTCATCCGCCGCGCCGAGCGCCCGGGCGATTACTTTGCCACGCTCGACGTGCTGCCGTACGGCCGAGAGTTACTGGCCAAGTCGCGCGCCGATGCCGCCCGCCGTCGCGCCCAGGACGAGCGCCTGGCCGTCGCTGCCCAATGGAACAAACGCATCCAGATCGCGGAAGCGAAGGAGAAGAACATGGATATCCGCAACCTCGAGGGTTCGATCGTCGCCCTTGTCACGCCGTTTAAAAAGGACGGCAGCGTCGACTTTGATGCACTCGAGCGCCTTATCGATTTCCACCTGCAAAATGGCACTGACGCCATCCTCACCCTGGGCACCACCGGAGAGAGTGCCACGATGACCGACGACGAGGACAACTCCGTTGTCGCCGCAGTGGTCAAGCAGGTTGCGGGCCGCGTCCCCGTCATCGCCGGCTCGGGCTCCAACTCCACGCAGACCATGCTCACCAAGTCGCTCACCTACCAGGGCCTGGGTGCCGATGGTCTGCTGCTCATTACCCCCTACTACAACAAGTCTAACGAAGAGGGCATCTACCAGCACTTTAAGACCGTGGCCGACGCCGTGGACATCCCCTGCATTCTGTACAACATCCCCGGCCGCTGTGGCTGCGGTATCAGCGAGCACAACGTAGAGCACTTGGCCGCACACCCCAACATCATGGGCATTAAGGAAGCCTCGGGCAACGTCGCCTACGCGGCCAAGATCGCCCACCTGCTGTCCGATGACTTCCGCATGTACTCGGGCGAGGATGCACTCACCGTGCCGCTCATGAGCCTTGGTGCCTCGGGCACCATCAGCGTGTGGGCCGACGTACAGCCGCAGCTCGTGCACGACATGTGCCGCGCCTATCTGGACGGTGACGTAGCGCGCGCCCGCGATATCCAGATTGCCGGCCAGCCGCTCATCAACGCCCTCTTTAGCGAGGTCAACCCCATCCCCGTTAAAGAAGCGCTCGCCCAGATGGGTATGATCGAGGCAAACTACCGCATGCCGCTGTGCCCCATGGCCGACGATACGCGTGCCGCACTTACCGATGCTCTGAAGGGAGCTGGTCTGCTTGATTAAGACCGTCATTATGGGAACGGGTCGCATGGGCTCGCTCATCCGCACCACTGCCGAGGGTATTGTCGATACCGCCGGACAGCCCGTTTTCGACATTGTGGCCCAGATCGGTTTTGACCTGTCTGAGCTCGAAAGCGCCCCGGCAGCCGACGTCATCATCGACTTCTCGAATGTCGTGACCTTCGATGCCGTCGTTGCCTATGTCGAGCGTACAGGCGCGGCGTTGGTCTCGGGCACCACAGGCTACACTCCCGAGCAGATGGACCGCCTACGCGAGCTGGGCCAGAATGCCCGTGTCATGCACTCAGGCAACTACTCTATCGGCATCGCCGCCCTGCGCCATCTGGTTGCCCAGGCCACGCGTGAACTGCCTGGCTTTGACTGCGAGATTGTCGAGACGCACCACAACCAAAAGGTCGACGCTCCCAGCGGCACCGCCAAGCTGCTACTCGACGCCGTGGTCGAGGCCGAGCCTGAGGCTGGCTATCATCCTGTCTACGGTCGCGAGGGCATGTGCGGCGCTCGCAATCCCAAGGAAATCGGCATGCACTCGCTGCGCGGCGGCACCGTCGCCGGCGTGCACGAGGTGAGCTTTTTCGGCCAGGACGAGGAAATCACGCTTAGCCATCGCGCCACGAGCCGCCAGATTTTTGTCAACGGCGCTCTGGCCGCCGCTCAAAAGCTCGTCGTCCGCGACCCTGGCTTCTACACCTTCGACCAGGTCATGTTTGCCTAACCAGGTATCAACCAAATCCACCCAAAGGAGAAACAGCATATGAGCAACGCAGCTGAGATGGATGCCCAGGAGATTATCAATTACATCGCCACCGCGCCCAAAAAGACGCCCGTCAAGCTGTATGTGCGCGAGAAGCCCGGCATAAAGGTTGCCTGGGGCGATGCGCACGTCTACGGCGGCCGCCGTGGCAAGACCGTCTTTGGCGACTGGGACGAGCTCAAGGCAATCCTCGACGCTAACGCCGACTCCATCGACTACTACGACGTAGAGAACGACTGCCGCAACTCCGCCGTGCCCATGCTCGACCTCAAGGGCATCAACGCCCGCATCGAGCCGGGCGCGATCATCCGTGACCGCGTCGAGATCGGCGACCGCGCCGTCATCATGATGGGCGCCATCGTCAACATCGGCTCCGTCATTGGCGAAGGCTCCATGATTGATATGGGCGCTGTGCTGGGCGGCCGCGCCACCGTGGGCAAGAACTGCCACATCGGCGCCGGCACCGTACTGGCAGGCGTCGTGGAGCCCGCCAGTGCCACGCCCGTCATCGTCGAGGACGATGTCATGATCGGCGCCAACGCCGTGGTCCTGGAGGGCGTGCGCGTGGGCAAGGGCGCCGTCGTGGCCGCCGGTGCCGTATGCGTCGAGGACATCCCCGCCGGTGCCGTCGTGGCCGGTGTCCCCGCCCGCGTTATCAAGATGCGCGACGCCCAGACCGACAGCAAGACTGGCCTCGAAGAAGGCCTGCGCCAGCTGTAATTGTTGCGCGGTTTTACCAAACCGCGCAATGGCTCGAAGCTGCAAACGCCCCTAGGCGGCAATCTGATGTTCAATCGTCGGTCGCGTACCGAAGTACGCTTCCCTCCTCTTTCACGTCACCTTGCTCGCCTAGGGGCGTTTTCGCTGACGTATGCTCAACCTGTAAGGCAATTCAGCCCTAAACAAAAAGGCCGAAGCTCCAAGGGGGCTTCGGCCTTCGCTTTCTCGCTGCAGGCGTAACGCAACTTATCGGTTCTCGATGCTGCCGATATTCTTGAGCTCGATGGAGATGAGGCCGTTGGGTTCGTTGACAAACTCGATGTACTCGGAGTTCGAACCCATCTCGGCCGGGAAGCTGATCTCGATGCCCGTATCGGTACGAATCTTATGATTGCGCACCGCCGCGCGCTCGACCTGTTTGCGCTCCACGGGAACGCGCTCGGGAACCTTCTCCTCGGTCAGTGCCGCGCGCACACTTTCCTTGATGACCGGTTCATCCTCAAAGACCTCATCGACGATATCCCAAGGCGGCAGCTCCTCGTCATCCTCAACCTTCTCGGCAACGGCAGCCTTAACCTTGGCGAGCGCTACAGCCGTGTTGGCGCCGTGCTCCTCGGCGACTTCCTCGACCACACGCGTCACGGTGTCGATGACCTCCTTGCCCGATACGCCCGTGTCGCACTGCAGCAGGCCATCGGGGATAAGCATACGGTCCTCGCCGGCAATCTTGCGCTTCTTGTCCACATAGCCGATCTCCATGGTGCTCGCGCGCACGATGGCATAGCTCGGCACCTTTTGCGAGGGGTTCGGCAAAATGGCGTAGTGGCGCGCGATGTCGTTGCGCACCTCCCCCTCCTCGCGGCCCACCTCGTGCATAAAAGCCTGCTTGGAGCCCAGCAGCATCACGGCAAACCAGCGGGCATCCTCATCGTCGTCAAAATCGGCCACGAGCACGTCAGTGGACTCGGCTTTCTCGGCCTTGGTGAGTTCGGAAGAGATGAACTCCGCAATCTGCTGAGACAGGTCCACGAACTCGCGCTCGCCAAAGAAATAGCCCTTGAGCTCGCCGCCAAACGCAGAGTTCTCGGCAAACGTGGCGCGTT
>ENA-UESC01002580-UESC01002580.1-human-gut-metagenome-genome-assembly--contig:-NODE-2580-length-10837-cov-4.875372_pt1 | contig 10837 bp, 10 predicted proteins | sample MGYA00242998_ERZ507999 | MGnify/ENA primary metagenome ERZ507999 (study PRJEB26167, sample SAMN06115465) | human gut metagenome | host: Homo sapiens | place: China:Hubei | collected 2016-04-27... | reverse complement strand
GAGCAGCTTCGCTCTTCGCTGCGTCCTTCTTCGGCATATCGAGCGGCTTCATTGTCGGGAACAGGATGACGTCGCGGATGGAGTCGGCTCCGGTGAAGAGCATGACCGCGCGGTCGATGCCCATGCCCATACCGCCCGTGGGCGGCATGCCATACTCGAGCGCCGTCAGGAAATCCTCGTCGAGCATTTCGGTCTCGTCGTCGCCGCGCTCGCGCTGCTCGACCTGCTTCATAAAGCGTTCCCGCTGGTCGATCGGGTCGTTCAGCTCGGAATAGGCGTTGCCCATCTCGCTGCGGCAGATGAAGAACTCAAACCGCTCCGTCAGGCGCGGATCGACAGGGCTGCGCTTCGTCAGCGGCGAAACCTCGACCGGGTACATCGTGATGAACGTCGGCTGGACGAGATGCTCCTCGACCTTCTGGTCGAAGCAGGCGTAGAGCGCGTTGCCCCACGTCTTCTCTGCGGCGTCCGCCAGTTCGACGCCAACCGCGTTCGCCGCAGCCACGGCCTCTGCGTCATCGGTGATCGCACCGAAATCGACGCCGACAAACTGCTTGACGGCCTCCACCATCGTCAGCCGCGGCCAGCCGGGCGCCAAATTGATCTTTTCGCCCATCCACTCCAGCTCATAGCTGCCGAGATATTTCTGCGCGAAGGTGGTGTAAACGCCCTCGGCGATGTCCATCATGTCATGGAAATCGGCATACGCCTGATACAGCTCGACGGTCGTGAACTCGGGGTTGTGCTTCGGGTCCATGCCCTCGTTGCGGAAAATACGGCCCACCTCATACACGCGATCCATCCCGCCGACGATCAGCCGCTTGAGCGGCAGCTCGGTCGCGATGCGCATGTACATATCGATGTCGAGCGTGTTGTGGTGCGTGATGAACGGGCGTGCCGCCGCGCCGCCGGCGATGGTGTTCAGCACCGGCGTCTCGACCTCGATATAGCCCATGTTGTCCAGATAATCCCGCAGATGCTTGATGAACTGCGAGCGGATGATGAAGTTGCGCTTGACCTCGGGGTTGACGATCAGGTCGACATAACGCTGACGATAGCGCGTCTCCTTGTCGGTCAGGCCGTGGAACTTCTCGGGCAGCGGCAGCAGGGATTTGCTGAGCAGCGTGATCTTCTTTGCGCGGACGCTCATCTCGCCGCGCTGTGTGCGGAAAACCTCGCCGTCGATGCCGACGATGTCGCCGATGTCGTATTTCTTGAAGCGGTTATAGTCCTCCTCGTCCATCTCGTCCTTGCGGGCGTAGAGCTGGATGCGGCCCGTCTTGTCCTGAAGATCGCAGAAGGAGACCTTGCCCATGCCGCGCTTGGACATCATGCGCCCCGCGATGGAAACGGCCTTGCCCTCCATCTCGTCAAAGTGGGTCTTGATTTCCTCGGCATTGGACGTGCAGACGAATTTCGTCAGCTGGAAGGGGTCATGCCCCTCGGCCTGAAGCTGCGCCAGCTTCTCGCGCCGCACCTTGATCTGATCGCCGACGGAAAGCTCTGGCGTTTGGTTCGCGTTCTTTGGTTCCTGTCCCATATCGTTCCTTCTTTCTCAGCGCTCGATCGTGAGCACCTTGTACTTCAGCGTGCCGACCGGGGCCTCGACCTCGACAATGTCGCCCACCACATGACCGAGCATCGCGCGGCCAAACGGGGAATCGTCCGAGATGCGGCACTCCATCGGGTTGGCTTCCTGTGAGCCGACGATGGCGTACAGCTCTTCGTCGCCGGTCTCAATGTCTTCGACCTTGATCGTGCAGCCAAGGCCGATGCGGCCCTCGGCCTCTTCGCTCTCGTCGATGATGACGGCGTGCGCCAGAATGTTCTCTACCTCGGCGATGCGGCCATAGAGCTTGGCCTGTTCGTTTTTCGCCTCGTCATATTCGCTGTTTTCCGAGAGGTCGCCGAACGAACGGGCCTCTTTGATCTGCTCGGCGACTTCCTTTTCGCGCGTCGTTTTCAGATAGTGCAGTTCCTGCTCCAGCTCCTTGAGGCGGAGCGTGCTGATTTTGAATTCTTTTGCCATAATTCGCGGTCCTTTCTATCGTCGTCCCCGGAAAAGCGGGGAAGAATGTTCCTAAAACGCCAGTTGCCATTATAGCCGCACCGGGCGCGGTCTGTCAAGAGATTTTCTGTGTCAATGTGTCGATTGCGGCCTGAAATTGCGGATCGTCTGCCTGTTCGAGTGCGTTGTAGTATAAAAGTGCGTATTGCTCGTCGTCGAGGTCGACCACGACGTCCGGCGTCACGCCCCTTTCCGACAGGCTCTTGCCGCCCGGCGTATAGTATTTGCCAATCGAGAGATTGACCATCGACCCATCGGAGAGGTAAAACGCAGTCTGGAAATTGCCCTTGCCGTAGGTCTGCGAGCCGACGATCGTTGCCCACTCGTATTCCTGGAGCGCCGCCGCGAAGAACTCCGCCGCGGAGTAGGAATCTTCGTTCACGAGCACTGCCATCGGCAGCTCGACACAGCTTGTGTCCGAGGTGTCGACCTCCTCGCGCCCCGCGTAATCCACGCTGCGGAACAGATCGCCCTCCGGCAGCAGATAGTCCAGCACCTTCACCAGCTCGTCGGCATAGCCGCCGGGGTTGAAGCGCACGTCGAAGAGCAGCGCCTCCGCGCCCTGACCGATCAGATCCTTTACAAAGGCGATGGTCTCGGCGGCAGAGCGTTCGTCAAAGTTGTCAATCTTGATATAGCCGATGTTCTCGTCCAGCAGTTCCCCGGTCACGACCGGCGTCTCGATGCTCCGCCGCTCGACGGAGACGTCGTATTCCGTGCCATTGCGGGAGAAGTGCATATTGACATGCGTACCTTCCTCACCGCGCACGAGATTCCGCGTCCCGTCGATGCCGAGCGGGAGGACGTCCTCGCCCTCGACCGCCAGCAGCAGATCGCCCATGCGGATTCCGGCTTCCTCCGCCGGGCCGCCGGAGACGACTTCTTCGACGCGCATCCCGCCTGCCTCTGCATCCTCGGTGATCGTGATGCCGACGCCGACGTAGGCGTTCGCCATCGATTCCTCGTAGGCTGCAACCTCGTCCGCCGAGAGATAATAGCTCCATTCGTCGCCCGTCGCGTCCACCATACCGGACGCCGCGCCGTCGGCCAGCGTGTCCTCGTCATAGTCATCGATGAAATACGTCTCGATGATCTCCTGTACCTCGGCAGCCTTGGCCTGCACGGGGGAATCTTCCTCGCGCGCGGAGAGCGCCGCGGCATATCGGGTGTTCAGGTACTGCACTGCGGCGATAAACGATCCTGCTGCGATCACAAACGCGCACAGGATCGCCAGCACGATCTTCCAGCCCTTCTTCATTCTGCCACCTCAATTCGAGTAAAATCGTTCCCACAGCCCGATTTCCGGGCTGTGGGAAGTGAAAAGCGTTGCGTCTTACGACATCGAGACGTAGTTCAGCGGGTTGACGTCCGAGCCGTTATAATAGATCGTAAAATGCAGATGCGGGCCGGTCGACCAGCCGGTGGAGCCGACGTAGCCGATGGTCTGCCCGGCGGAGACCGTGTCGCCGACGGAGACGATATAGTTCGTCATATGTCCGTAGAGGCTGGAATATCCGTCGCCGTGGTTGATGGTCACCATGTTGCCGTAGGCTTCATTGTAGGTCGCGGAGGTGACGGTGCCCGCCTTGGTAGCGTAGATGGCTGTGCCCTCGCCTGCGGCGAAGTCCACGCCGTTGTGCCACTTTTTCGTGCCGCTCAGCGGATGGATGCGGTAGCCGTAGGCGTCGGTGATCTTGGTCGCGTAGGCCAGCGGGAACACGAAGCCGCTGGAACTCGGTGCGGCGGACGAGCCGTTGCTCGGCTTCTGCGCTGCCGCTGCGGCGATTGCCGCGGCCTGTTCGCGGGACAGGGCGTTGAAGTAATCGGTCTCAGACTTGGCAATCTGGGCCGAGATCTCGTCCTCCATCGCCTCATAGTCCGCGTACTCTGCGGACATGGACTCGTATTCCTTTGCCATCTGGATCAGCAGCTCGTCTGACTCGGCCCGCTGGGTCTCCAACTCGGCCTGCTGCACAGCCAGCTCGTCCTTCGCGGCGTTCAGGTCGTCCATCTGCGTCTCGAGATCCGCGCGTTCACCCGCGATCTTCTCGGACATTGCCTTCAGCTTTTCCATCATCAGCTGGTCAGCCTTCGCGATCTCCTGGATCATGTCGATCTTGTCGAGCAGATCGGAGAAGCTCCGCGCCCCGAACAGGATCGACCAGTAGGAGATCTTGCCGGTCTCCTCCATCGTGCGCAGCCGCGCCTTGTACTGTTCATTGAGCGCCGCTTCCTCGGCGAGCGAATCTTCCAGCTCGCTCTGCTTGTCCGCGATCAACAGGCTGTACTGCTGGATCTGCGCGTTGAGGTTTTCAATCGTCTGGCGGGACATGTCCATCTGCTTGTCGATGTCCGCCTTCTTTTCGATCAGCGTCTGCGTCTCGGCCTCGTTCTGATTGATCTCGGCCTTCAGCGCGTCAGACTGCTTTTTCAGCTCTGCCTGCTGCGCCCGCAGGTCGACCAGCTCCTTCTCGATCTCCTTCGAGCTGGCCGCGTTGACCATCAGGATCAGCGCCGTCGACACCAGCGACAGCGTCATGATGACGGCCAGCGCGATGCAGACGATGCGTTTGAATTTGTTTCTGGATTGCATGGAATTCCTCCAAATCGTTTTGCTGCCCTACACCTTCAGGAACTTCCGGATGGACAGCAAGCTGCCGAACACGCCGACCACAAAGCCCGTCAGCGCGTAGATGAGCGCCACCGGCTCAATGACGTCGAGGAACGGCGCGACCGTGATGAGCTGCAGCGAGTCGATCTCCGCGACCTTCATCGCTACGAAGTCGTACAGGCCCCATTGCAGGAAAAACGCGATCAGCGCGCCGAGGAAGCCGAGGATGAAGCCCTCGACCACGAACGGCATCCGGATGAACGAGTTCGTCGCGCCGACCATTTTCATGATCGCAATTTCCTCGCTCCGGGAATACATGGCCAGCTTGACCGTGTTCGAGATGATCAGCAGCGACACCACGAACAGCACCGCAATGATCACCGCCGACGCGATGTTCAGCACCTTCTGCACCGTCTGGAAGCCGTTGATGATCTCATACGGCGCATTCACGTCAGACACGCCGTCGACCGCGCGGATCTGCGCCTCGGTCTCCTTCATCAGGCTGTTGTCCTCCAGCGTGACGACATAGCGGTCGCGGAACGTAGAGGCGTCCAGACCGTTGAACATCGCGTCGCTGTCCATTTCTTCGACAAAACTGTCGAGCGCTTCGTCGCGCGAGACATATTTGGCCTCGCGGATGTTGGAGATGAGGTTCAGCTGACTGCCGACGCTCTTGGCCTTCGCCTCGGAATAGCTCTCGTCGATGTAGACGAGCATCTCGTTCTCCTGCTCGAGATCGACGATCATTTCGTTCAGATTGAACAGGATGAGCAGAAAGCTGCCCATGATGATGAGACACGCCACCGTCACGCACACGGCCGCGAACGACATGAAGCCGTTGACGAACACGCCGCGGACGCCCTCGCGCAGCAGATAACCAATATTATTCTTCTTCATTGAGATAGTACCCGTCCATTCCGTCGCTGATAATAAGCCCTTCGTTGATCGCGACCACGCGCTTCGTGAACCGGTTGACCAGCTCCTTCTCGTGCGTGACCACCATGACGGTGGTGCCGAGGGCATTGATCTGCTCGAGCAGCATCATGATCTCCAGCGAACGCGCCGGGTCGAGGTTGCCGGTCGGCTCGTCGGCGATGATGACGCTGGGGTTGTTGACCAGTGCGCGGGCGATGGCCACACGCTGCTGCTCGCCGCCGGACAGCTCGTTCGGCAGCCGCCGACCCTTGTTCTCCAGCCCCACCAGCTCCAGCACGTAGGGCACGCGCTTTTTGATCTCCTTTTCCGACGCGCCGATGACGCGCATCGCGAACGCGACGTTGTCATAGACGGTCTTGTTCTCGATCAGGCGGAAATCCTGAAAGATGACGCCGAGCGTCCGGCGCAGATAGGGGATGGCGCGGCTGCGGATCTTCTCGAGCTGAAAGCCGTTGACGTTCACGCAGCCCTCTGTCGGGGCCAGCTCTGCCGTCAGCAGCTTGATGATCGTCGACTTGCCGGATCCCGACGGGCCGACCAGAAAGACGAACTCGCCGTCCTCAATCTTCATGCTCACGCCGCGCAGCGCCTTCGTGCCGATGTCGTATGTTTTGACTACGTTAGTAAGTTCGATCATGTTATCTCCGCATTTCTATGCGGCGCGCCGCAAGGCCGTCAGATCAGGCGGTTCTCGCGGGACACCAGATATTTTTTGACCATCAGCGCCACCTTGAAAATAATCGCGTCGTCAAACTCGCGCAGATCGAGACCTGTGAGCTTCTTGATCTTCTCCAGTCGGTAGACCAGCGTGTTGCGGTGGACGAACAGCTTCCGGGACGTCTCAGAGACGTTCAGGTTGTTTTCAAAGAATTTGTTGATGGTGAACAGCGTCTCCTGATCGAGGGCGTCGATGGAATTCTTCTTGAACACCTCGGACAGGAAGATCTCGCAGAGCGTCGTCGGCAGCTGATAGATGAGCCGCCCGATGCCCAGGTTTTCATAGTTGATGATGGTCTTCTCCGTGTCGAACACCTTGCCGACCTCGATGGCGACCTGTGCCTCCTTGTAGGAGTCGGCCAGCTCGCGCAGATGGCTCGCCACGGTGCCGATGCCGATCATCGTCTTGATGAAAAGCTCCGTGTGCAGCGTCTGCTCGATTTGCCGCGCGATCTTGAGAAGATCCTCCTTCTCGGTCGTCGGCGTGATCTGCTTGACGATGGCCACGTCCTTTTCGTTGATGGAGAGGACGAAATCCTGCTGCCGGTCCGGGAACATGCCCGCAAGCAAGTCCACCACGGCCACGTCGGCCCGGCCGACCTGCCGCACCAGGAACACCGCGCGCGGCACGTCCGTCACGAAATGAAGCTCCTTCGCACGGATATACACGTCGCCCGGCAGGATGTTGTCCGTGATGATGTTCTTCACGAACGTGCCTTTGTCGTGTTTTTCTTCATAATAGGTCTTCGCGCCGTTCAGCGCCACGTAGGCCATCACGCACAGGCTCCGGGCGGTCTCGTCGTCGCCCTCGGCAAACACGGCGTAATCGAAATACGCGCTCCAGGACACGAGCGGCTTGAACGTCTTCTTGTCCACCACCACGATGGAATCCGGCGCACTGTTGAGCCGGATAACCGCCTCGGGCCATTTCTCGCCGATCATCGACGTATCGCTGCAAGAGATGACGTTTGCGTCGGCGTCGATCACGCCGATCATGCGGTCGGTGGCTTCTTTCATCTGAACGATGACACTTTGAAAAACGCGGCTGGACATAGGATGTCCTCCCTTTCCTGACGCAGGGCGCAAATGCTGCGGCGTGCGTCAATGCTTTTTTACACAAACAACCATAGACATAATACTACGTTTTCAGCATTTATGCAAGAGGCTTTTGACATTTTATTTCAAAATGCCATGCCGTTTTTGTGCTCTTTTCCTAGTTTTTCGTCAGTTGCCCCAAATGCTGGAACGCTGGATGGGACAGTTTTCTTTCGTCAAAATCACAAGAGCGTCCCGCTGTTTTCACAAGATGCTGTGCATCCCGTTCTCTGCCTACACGACATCCAGTTCCGCGACCGCACCCTTTTCCAGCCCGCCCAGCGTCAGTCCGCCCTCGGCGATGCGCTTCAGATACGTCACCGGCATCCCGCGCGCGGCCATCATCCGCCGCACCTGATGGTATTTGCCCTCCTGCACATGGATGAGGCTCTTTCCATGGCCCTGCGGCTCCAGCCGTGCCGGGAGGCACTTTGTCCCGTCGCCGAGCGTCAGCCCCGCCTCGAACGCGGCGCAGTCCTCGGCGGAGGCGGTTCCCTCATGCTCGGCATAATACGTCTTCCAGACGCCGCTGCGCGGACTGAGGATGCGGTGCGCAAGGTCGCCGTCGTTCGTCAGCAGCAGCAGGCCCTCCGTCTCCTTGTCAAGCCGCCCCACCGGCGTCACGCCGAACTTCCGGTATCGCTCCGGGATCAGCTCCATCACCGTCCGGTCGCGCGGATCGTCCGTCGAGGTCACGTAGCCCGCCGGCTTGTGCAGCATCAGCAGGACTTTCCGGTATTTTTCAACCGCCGCGCCGTCCACCGCAATGGTACATGCCGCCTCGTCAAATTTTTTCGCTTCCTCACGGACGACTGCGCCGTCCACGGTCACGCGCCCCGCGCGGATGAGGCTTTTCAGCTCCTTGCGGGAGGCGACGCCCGCCTCCGAGAGGATCTTGTCGAGCCGCTGCATTGCACACAGCCCCTTTCTTCTGTCATAATTCCGATTTTCAGGAATAGGTTGTACCATCCTGAACCCGATCGGAGGAATTAGTCATGGTGATGGTAACCGCCAAGCTCTCCAAACAAAAGCTATTGCTGATCGCCGCGCTGCTGGTGGCCGTGGTGGTCGTGCTCTGCCTCTGCCTGCACGGCAGCGGCAATTCCAGTGAGACGCCGGACACGGCGCAGGAACCCGTGGCCGTCGATGTGAAGACCAACGAGGGCCGCGTCGCCTTCCTCGCGAGCTTTGGCTGGGAGGTCGCGGAGGAGCCGGTGCAGACGCAGGAAGTCCGCGTCCCGACCGAGCCGAACGAGGTCTTCCAGCGGTATAACGAGCTTCAGATCTCGCAGGGCTACGACCTCACGCAGTACAGCGGCAAGACGCTCCGCCGCTATGTCTACACGGTCACAAACTATCCTGCGGCCGACGGCGGCCCATATTACGCGACCGTGCTCGTCTACAAAAACGAGGTCGCCGGGGGCGACGTCTGCTCTGCCGCGCAGAACGGCGTCATGCACTCGTTCACAATGCCCTCCTGATCGCTGCGGTCGCATTTGCAGGGGCGGACGACTCTGTCCGCCCGTTCCCACCAAAGTGAAACTTCAGAGCCACACCGGCACGATCTCTGTGCCGCGCCTTTTGGCGTAGCGGATGGTCGCCGCGGTGCCGCCCTCGCTGCCGTCGAACACCGTCAGCAGCACATCCGCCGCATCCACCATCGCCCGGTTGCGCCGCAGCATGCAGCCGGGCGAATATTCCGCCTCCAGCACCCGAACCTCGTCGCACCGCGCGAGAATTTGCCGGTAACGATCCAGCGTTTTTGCGTCCCAGCGCGCGGCCTGACTGGGGCAGGGGAGCATCGCAGTCAGATTCGCATCCGGCAGTTCGCCAGCGTCCCGCAGGGCCAAAACCGCCTCTGCAAAATAGAGATCGCACCCGCGCGCCATCCCGCAAAGAAACGCGCTGAAGCCCCGCTGATACAATGCGCTCACTTCCCGCTGCAATACCGCTTTCAGCGCCGCACAGCGCGCATCGGTCTCATCGGTCCTCCATGGCAGATGTTCCGGCCTGTGGCCGGTGAACGCGCAGACCATCCGATCAGCTCCTCAGTACAGAATGATAATGATATAGTATAACAGATTGCAAAAGGCTTGACAAGCTATATGAAAACATGTATCATATATTCCGTAATCAATATGTATCTTCAGGGCAGGGCGTAATTCCCGACCGGCGGTAAAGTCCGCGAGCGCAAGCTGAACCGGTGTGATTCCGGTACCGACAGTATAGTCTGGATGGAAGAAGATGACGGCATCCCCAGCGGGATCGCCACCAGCTCCCAATGCCTGAAGTGGAAACTTCAGGTCTTTTTATTTCCCCTGAAGGGAAAGAAGGACATTATGACAAACTTTTTCGCAAGCCTGAAAGAAAACCTCTCCTTTGTGCTCGTCTGCCTCGCGGTGACGGCGGCGCTCATTCTGGCGGCAGATCTGTCCGAGCGCCTCGTGATGAAGAAGCGCCACCGCCTGAACACCACACGCACCATCACCTGCATCGCCATGTTCTCCGCCATTGCCGCCGTCCTGCACATCTTCGATTTCGCGCTGCCCATCGCGCCGTCGTTCTATAAGCTCGACCTCAGCGAGCTGCCGGTCATGATCTGCACATTCTATCTCGGCCCGGTCAGCGGCGTGGTTTGCGAGTTTCTGAAAATTTTGCTCAAGCTGCTTATCAAGGGCACGTCGACGGCCTTCGTCGGCGACCTCGCGAACTTCCTTGTCGGCTGCTCGTTCGTGCTGCCCGCGTCCATTCTCTATCAGGCGACGCTCAGTAAGAAGGGCGCGATCTGGTCGCTCACGCTCGGCACGCTCGTGATGACCGTCTTCGGCAGCCTGTTCAATGCGTGGTATCTGATTCCACAGTTTGTGAAACTGTTCCACATGCCGCTCGAGAGCATCATCGCCGCCGGCACGGCCATCTTCCCCTCCGTCACCGATCTCAAGACGCTCGTCCTCTTCTGCATCGTGCCGTTCAATCTCATCAAGGGCGCGGCGGTCTCGGTGCTGACGTTCCTGCTCTACAAGCGGGTGGAGGGCGTTTTCTTCCGCCGGAAGAAAAACGCGGATTCACAATAAATTCAAAAATTTGAGATTGAAATTTTCCTAAAAATGCGATACTATTTCCTATACGATTGTAAGGAGTGGATTGCGTGAAAAAAGGCAGCGGCCCGCATGCGGCCCGGCAGGAACTGAAGCTGGAAGCCAAGCGCCGCCCCCGCGTAACGGCAGTATATCTTATCCTGCGTCTGATCGTCCTCGTGACGATGGTTTCTGCCATTTTGCGGCAGGAATATGAAAGTGTGTTCATTTGCCTGCTGGTGCTGGTGCTGTTCCTGCTCCCGGTTTTTTTACAGAAAAAATTCCGCTTCGAGCTGCCGGACACGCTGGAAATCATCATCCTGGTCGTTATGT
>ENA-UESC01002568-UESC01002568.1-human-gut-metagenome-genome-assembly--contig:-NODE-2568-length-10880-cov-7.437656_pt1 | contig 10880 bp, 7 predicted proteins | sample MGYA00242998_ERZ507999 | MGnify/ENA primary metagenome ERZ507999 (study PRJEB26167, sample SAMN06115465) | human gut metagenome | host: Homo sapiens | place: China:Hubei | collected 2016-04-27 | study... | reverse complement strand
ATGGGGATCTCATCGCCCTTCAGTCCATCCGGGTAGCCGCGCCCATCCCAGCGTTCGTGGTGCCAGCGGGCGATCTCATAGGCGGTTTGCAGCAAAGGCTGCTCGCCAAAATTATCCAGATTTTGCAGCATCTCGGCTCCCAGCAGGCTGTGGGTCTTGATGACTTCAAATTCCTCCGGGGTCAGTTTGCCGGGCTTGTTGAGGATCTTGTCGGCAATGCCGATCTTGCCGATGTCGTGCAGGGCAGAGGCCAGCGGGATCAAATCCTGCTGTTCGGCGGAGATCGAGTACTTGTCGCTGACCTCCAATAGACAGTGGAGCAGCGTTTCTGTGATGATACGGATGTGCCGCACATGGAGACCACTTTCACCGTTGCGGAATTCTACGATATGACTCAGAACACCCACCAGCATATCCGTATTGTTTTCACGGGCACGGATCTGGTCAGAAACCATCTGCACCAGCCGCCGCTGCTTGGCGTACAGCTTGATGGTATTGGTCGCGCGGCGGTACACGATGCGCGCATCAAAGGGGCGATTGACATAATCACTTGCACCCAGTTCGTAGGAACGCCGGATCGCCGCATCAGAGTCCTCGCTGGAGATCATAATGACCGGGGTATCCTCGATGGTGTGGTTGGCATTCATGGCTTTCAGCACTTCAAATCCGTCCATAACGGGCATATTGATGTCCAGCAGAACCAGTGCAATGTTTCCGGCTTCCTCCTGCAATTTTTCAATGCATTCTTTTCCGTTTTCTGCTTCCAGAACGTGGTAACTATCTCCTAAAATCTCTGCCAGCATCATGCGGTTCATTTTAGAGTCGTCCACAAGCAGGACCCGGGATTTTTCCTGCAAAAGCGTTTCCGGTGCGGCCAGGCTGCGCCCCGGAATCTCCACCATGACGGCATTCTTGCGGCACTTTGCCTGATACATCAGCCAATCTGCACGGCGAACAATGTTTTCCATGGGGTCGGCAATGGCCTGTATCGTTCCGCCGATGCTCAGCGAGATGCGGAAATGCGAATAGCCGGGTACAGATGCCATCTGTGCGGCCGTGTGGATCTGTTCCAGTTTGGTCTGCAAAAAATCTCCCGGAATGCCGGGTAAGACCAGCAGAAACTCGTCTCCTCCGTAACGGATGAGCAGATCCGACTCCCGGATACAGGATTGAATGGCTTTTGTCGCCGTTTTCAGTGCCATATCTCCTGCGTAATGCCCGTATGCATCGTTGCATATCTTGAAATCATCCACATCCAGCAATGCGATTCCTGCCGGGCCGATGGACTTACGGACAACTTCTTCGTAATAACGGCGGTTGTAAGCACCTGTCAGAGAATCTCGATAAAGTTCTTCTTTGAATGCCCGTTCCTGTGTGGCATGCAGCTGGTTTGTTTCGTCCAGCTGTGCTTTCTGATTTTTGATCAACTGTTTCAGCGTTTGCTCCGCTACAGTAAGAGCGGCTTCCTGTTGATGCAGTTTTTCCAACAGCCGCTGCTCGCGCTCCTGGTAGTAGTGTTCCACTTCGGAAAGTGTCGTTGGATGATCGTTCAAGTTCTGACCTTCTTCCATATCATGCGTGTTTTAACTGTCTGCGAAAGCGTGATGTGCCGCTATTTATTTTCGGGGGGGGGACACGGAAGCGCTTCACCGTCTGCTCCAGAGCGCTGATGTCCACGGGCTTGGACAGATGCTCGTCCATGCCGGCCTCCTTGCTCTTCTGCATATCCTCAAGGAAGGCATTGGCGGTCATGGCAAGGATGGGGATGATGCGTCCCAGCGGGTTTTCACCATTGCGGATGCGGCGGGTGGCTTCCAAACCGTCCATCACCGGCATCTGCACGTCCATCAAAATCATGTCATAATCGCCGGGCTTTACGCTGGCAAAGGCATCCACGATCTCCTGACCGTTGGAGCAGATGGTGCAGCTTGCGCCCTTGGTCTCCAGCAGCATCTGCAGAATTTCAGCGTTGAGGGCGTTATCCTCGGCGCAGAGGAACTTCATCCCGGACAGGGGAGAAACGGCGTCCTCTTCCTCCGGGAGCGCCTGCACCTTTTGTGCCGTGTCTGTCTCGATATCAATCGGCAATTCCAGCACCACCTCAAAGCGGGTGCCTTTGCCGGAGGCACTCTCCACGCTGATGGAACCGCCCATCAGGTCTACGATGCTCCTGGTGATGGCCATGCCAAGACCGGTGCCCTGCACCTTGTTGATGCCGGATTTTTCCTCCCGGGTAAAGGGGTCAAAAAGGGTCTTTTGAAAGTCCTCGCTCATGCCGATGCCGTCATCCTGCACCACAAAGCGGTATTTGGCGTAATGCTCGGTATGGGTAAGCTCCTCTACCTCCAGCCGGATGTGCCCACCGGTGGGCGTGTACTTGACCGCATTGGAGAGGATGTTCATCAGCACCTGATTCAGGCGGTTGGGGTCGGCCAGTACGTTTTCGTGCTGCACACGGGTGTTTACCGTAAAGGTCTGGCGGCGCTGGCCTGCCTGCTGGTGGATGATGCTATCCAGCTGGCTGATCTGCTGAGGCAGGTTCATCTTTTCCACATTCAGGGTAGTCTTGCCGCTCTCGATGCGGCTCATATCCAGAATATCGTTGATGATGCCCAGCAGCAGCTGTCCGGAGGTTTCCAGCTTGGCCAGATGCTCGGCCAGTTTTTCCGGCTGGTGCAGCTCGTTTTTCATCAGGGTAGTAATGCCGATGATGGCGTTCATGGGGGTGCGGATGTCGTGGCTCATGTTGGAAAGGAAGTCCGTCTTGGCCTTGCTGGCCTTTTCGGCTACTTCCAGTGCGGCTTCCACCGCCAGCATGGTCTGGTGCTCGCCTGTGCGGTCAGACAGATCCACGATGCACTTTTTTGCACCCTGCGCATCATTGATAAAGCCGGTCACATGGATATAGCGCGGCTCGCCGGTCTCTTGATGGATAAACTCCCGATTCCATTCCTGCTGCGTGCCCGGCTCCATCTGCATCAAATCGTCCAGCCGTGATCTGCAATGATAGCCCCCGGCAGAACATAGAACGTGGAAATCCTCCTGCACCGCTTCAGTGGAGATGCCCAGAATGCGCCGGACGTTGGGGCTGATGTATTCCACCTTGCCGGTGCCGGTGTCAATCATCAAAAACACATCGTCCACGTTGCGGGAAAGGCTTGAGAACAGCTCCTCGCGCGCCAGCAGCTGCTGATCCTTTTTCCGCAGCTTTTGCCGGTTGCTCTGCACCACCAGCAGCAAAACGGCAACGGCCAGCATTCCCACGATGCTGCTCATCACGGCCATGGTGGTGTATTGCAGCCGGTTCATATTGGCGTTCACAACGCTTTTGGGAGCAATGCCAAGGATCGTCCAGTTCTGGAAGGCGGCAGAACCATAAACCATGTAATAGCTGACGCCATGGATGGAAAACTCAAGGCTGCCGCTCTTCCCGGCGGCAAAAGCCTTTTGCAGGGCAGTGATCTGTTCTGCCGTAAAACCAGCCGAATTCTTGAGCATGGCAAGGATGTTGTGCACGCCGCGCATATCTTCACTGCTGCTGTCCAGCACCACACGGCCATCCGGCAGCACGGCAAAGGTGCTGCCGTGCCCCTCAAAGGCAGAGATCTTCAGGGAGTCCACCAGATCTTTGTTGTTGTAGGTGACGGCAATGGCCTCGTACGCAAAGCCCTGATAGCTGCCTTTTTCCGTGGGGACTGCAAACACCATGATCTCCGGCTTGTCCGGTACGACCGAGTTTGCCACGATAGGCTGCTGCTCCAGAACCAGCTGCGACAGCATTCGTCCCAGATCGAGATAGCCTTGTTCTCCGTCCAGCGTGATATAGGAGCCATCCCGTGAGACGAAGAAAAAATCTGTAAACTGGTATTCTTCTTTTGCTTGTGCAAGGAAAGAGCGGACATCGGCGTCGCTTTGCGCACGTTCCAGATAAGGTGTCCACATCCGCATGACGCCCCAGTTGAGGGATACCTTATTGTAAAGGGTCTGGTTTGCCTGATGGTAGATCTCCGTAAGGTGTGCAGTGCTTTCCTCGTAGATGATGTGCGACATAAAATCCGTAAAGACAACGCAGCTTGTCAAAATACCGACGCCGAGCAGCAGCACTGCCAAAACTGCGAGGATACGGTTTTTTATCGCAGGCCGCATCTTAGTTTCATTTTTCAAGAGTTTATTCTCCCTGTACAATGGTCAGATACTCGGAGGGGGCGGGGAACTGCTTGCTGACCGCCAGCGAATCCTTCAGGCAGGAGCGGCTTTCTGCCCCTTCAATGGCGTATTCCGTCCGCTTGGCTTTCAGGTTCTCCGGCATGGGGCAGTTGCAGTAGACCTCGTTTTCTATCCACACATCAGTGCCCGCCACAAATACGGTATAGGTGGCGGTATCGTCCAGCGGTGCACCGTTGATGGTAAGCTCTTCCAGACGGAACTTGCCCTGCTCGTATTCGGTCACCTTGTATTCCATGCCGCTGGTCACGGGCATATAATTCCGGTGACGGATGGGGTTTGCACCGTTGTCCTTCACGTTTACCAGCCACTCCATCATCTGCCGCAGCTCTGCACCGGTATATTCACCCTGCGAGACAGCGTAGTTGCCAGCCATCACCCACAAAATCTGCTGCTTGCTGTACTCGCCGCAGTAGATGGAGGTGGACACCAGCGGCGAATAACCGACTGCAATAGACGCATCATAGGTGGCGCGCAGGGCGTTCATCAGCGAGGAAGCCGCAGCGCTGCCGTGGTCGGTCATGTCGATGGAGTATGCGGTATTCTGGGTGAACAGCACCTCGGCTTCGGGATCCGCTCTGGGGGTGACCAGCTGCTCATTGAACGCATCGTATGCGGCCTTGGCATCGTATTCGCCAGTGATCATCTTGTGTCCTACATCTTCCGAAATGCGGAAGATCTCGGTGGAAGCCAGACGCATATACAGATGATTTGCGCTGATGATATCCGCAACCTGTTCCAGAGAAGTGGAGGAGGTAATATTGATCTCCTTGTTATAAGACAGTACAGCAGCACCGCCAGCCATCTTGCTCTGCCCCTCTGCACTGTACACAGCCTCAAGTACCTTCAGCACAGCAGCCAGCTTTGCTTCGTCCTGCGCTACTGTGTTGGAAACTGCTGCCTGACACATGGGGTAGGTCAGCAGCCAGCTATCGTTGGCAGTCTCGCCGAAATAGGGCAGAATCGATGCATGAAAGCCGTACTGGTCAGGCATTACATCCGCTATGCCTGCGGTGGTGCGGATCATGGCGGTCTGCCGCGCATAGAAAGGCTTGGCAATGGGATTCAACTCCAACCGATCGTCACCGGGCTGCACCCGCACATCCTTGAGGAACTGCTCGTATTTTTCAAAGACCTTCGGCCATACCACATCGTCCAGACCGGTGGAGCCGTCCTCGGTCTCGCTCTCGTAGTTCATGCGCCATGTGGTGCCCTCCAGGCTCATCAGCTCCGGGATAGCGCTGCCCTGCATGGTTTCCAGACAGGTGTAGTCATACCTCCAGTCTGCCTGATAGCCCTTGATGCCGACAGCCTCAAAGGCATTGATGGCCGCCACGAACTCAGCGTAGTTGGTGGGCAGGGGGATGTTGTACTGAGCAAACAAGTCGACATTTGCAGCCGTGCCGTCCACCTCGGCGCACATGGGCAGCCAGCGGATCGCACCGTCCGGCTCCTGATTGTTGTTCAGGTAGCTGGAATAGAAGGTGCCTGCAACCTCGGTCGTGCTCAGGTCCATCAGGTGCTCTGCCAAAGGAGCCGCATCGTTCAGGGAGAAGCGGCGGCAGGTGATGATATCCGGCAGCTGCTCCGCACGGTTCAGCAGATCGCGGTAGTAGTCCATGGTGTTGAAGCCCTGAATGAAGTTGAACTCATACTCCGGGAATTTTTCTTCCAGCCACGGAGTAAGCGCTTTCATCATGGAACGATCCCACAGATAAAAAGTGATCTGGATCTTGCCGTTCTGGCTGCTGCTCTTGTCGCCCTCGGCCTTACCGCTGCCGCAGGCGGTCAGTGCTGCCGTTGCCGCAGTAATGCCGCAGACCTGCAAAAACGAGCGGCGGGAGATCTTTTTCATCATGCAAATATACCTTCCTCACAGTATCGGAGGGCAGCACTGCGCAGGTGCAGTAGCGCAGTGCTGCCGTAGCGATTCTTACACACCCCACAGGAATCCCCGCGCTCGCGGCCTGTCCGCACTGGGCTTTGCGCTGATTTTCCCATAAAATGACAGTATTATTGTACCATTGCAACAAAAGTGTTTCAAGCTGATTTTGAACGTCTTGCAATATTTTTCATAAAAAATCTGGAAAGTTCTGAATTTCGCTGACTGGAAATAGACTGAAGTGACACATATCACAACCAAGTGGACCGAAAAGGGGGATTCGATGAAAAAAACTCCTTTTATTCTGCACGAAAAATTTCGTTCGGACAACAACGAACAGCGCAAAGAAGATTTCCAAAAGGAATTTGAGCGATATATCATCGATGGATTGTTAAATGCCGTTCCTTCAAGAGCCTGCACCTGATGTGGCATCCCTGAATTTGAAGGAGAGATGCGTTATGCTGCGCATGGATGCTCGTGTACAAAAAGAAGGGGGAAAATCATGAAAGCAGCAATTTATTGCCGCCTGAGCAAAGAAGATGAAGATAAAATTGGCGAATCGGAGAGCATTCAGAATCAAAAGTCGATGCTGCTCCAGTACGCCATTGAGAAAGGATTTGATATTTACCAGATCTATTCGGATGAGGATTATTCCGGCATCGACCGGAACCGTCCGGCGTTCAATTCGATGCTGCAAGCCGCAAGCGAACATCAGTTTGATGTGGTACTGGCCAAAACGCAATCCCGTTTTACCCGTGACATGGAACTCGTGGAAAAATATCTGCACGGAAAGTTCATGGAGTGGGGAATCCGCTTCATTGCGGTGGTAGACCATGTGGATACCAACGATACCGCGAACAAAAAATCTCGCCAGATCAACGGCTTGATCAACGAATGGTATCTGGAAGATCTGTCCACCAATGTCCGCTCGGTGCTTGACCACAAGCGGAAAGAGGGACTGTTCATCGGCTCTTTTACACTTTACGGCTATTGCAAAGATCCGGAGGCAAAGGGAAAGCTCGTAGTTGACCCGGAAGCGGCAGAAATTGTAAAGCGGATTTTCTCAATGGCTCTCAGCGGGATAGGAGCACATAAAATCGCGCGCATCCTCAACGATGAGAAGGTCCCAAGCCCGACAGCCTATAAGCAGATGAACGGCATTCACTATCACATTGCTGCGAAAAACAGGAATGTAGGACTTTGGAGCAGCCCAACGGTGTACCAGATGCTCCATAATCAGACCTACGCAGGAAATCTGGTGCAGGGGAGACATAAGAAGATCAGCTACAAGACGGAAAAGACGATGTGGCTCCCGAAATCGCAGTGGATCGTGGTCGAAAATACCCATGAACCGATTATTGACATGGAAACCTTTGAGACTGTCCAGATGATGCTGAAAGAGCGCACCCGGAGCGGGGCAAAGGGCGAGATACATCCACTTGCAAAAAAAATCGTCTGTGGATGTTGTGGAAGATTTATGGAGCAGACGGGACGACAGCCGAGGGCAGACGGAACAAAGATACGTTATGTTCGCTGCCGGATGCACCAGCGCGCACCGGAAGTGTGCGGCAACAAGACCTGTACAGAGATGAACGCCTTGGAGAATGCTGTACTGGAACGTATCCGGGCGTATGCGGCAGACTATTTTGACCCTGAAAAAGTTACCCTTCCAGAACAGGATGACCCCATCCAGCAGCGAGAGCAGGCCAAGCGCGACGAGTTGAAACGGTTGAAAAGCGAAGCAGACCGGCGGCGCAAGGCCATGCAGGAACTGTATTTGGATAAGGTGTCAGGTTTAATTGATGCCGTTCAGTTTTCTGAAATGAACCAGACCTTTCTGGAAGAAGTGAAAAAGGCAGAGATCCGGATCGATACATTGGAAGCGGAACTGGAACAACAGCAGGAAGAGACCAGTATGATCAAGACGCAGATGCAGCGTGTGAGGGAATTGGCACAGGTTTCACAGCTGACCCGTGAGCTTGTTGTACTGTTGGTCCATCGGGTCATTGTCAGCCCAAAAGATCCGATTACCGGAGAGCAAAAAATCACGATTGAATGGAATTTTTGAGCGAAAAAAGCTCTGGATGACCCGTTGGGCTGTTTTCGTCCGCCCAGGTGGGGTATACCTCGCTGGAAGCAACGTTTGCGATATAATCCCGGAAGGACACGGTCACGTTGCGGGCAGAAGCTGCCGGTTTGCCCAGATGCACCGTGATGTTTTTGGGGATGATCACCTTGTCCAGCACCCGGGGCGTGCAGTTTTCCACCGGCTGTGCACCGCTGCCGCCGCTGCCCGCAAACAAAGGGTGCGGCGGGATGACGATGGGCGCGTTCGGGATGTCCTTGCCTTCCTCCGTGACCGGAATCATCGCAGGCTGTGCCAGCGTTATCTGCCCGGCAAAGATCTGGATGCCCTCAATGCGCACGGTGCGGTAGCCGGATTTTGCGGCGGTCAGGCTGACAACGGCGTAAGGGCGGATGGTGTTGTCCTCGTCCAGCGAGAGGGTGCAGGCGGGGGCTTCAATGGGAATGTCGGCGGCGCTGCCGGTCGCATCGGTGATACAGTGCAGGGTAAAGCCGTCGCCCTGCACCGCAACGGTCACCCCCTCCATGGGGGCAGACTGGCGGGCCGCAAAGGTCTGGATGCGGAGAGTTCCGGTGTTTTTCATGGAGATACGCTCCTTTGCTGGTAAAAGTATGCTTCTGCCCCAGCGTATTCCGTCCGGCACCCGGGCGTGCATGGCAATGCACACCGCAAATAAAAAAGCCGCCCGAAGGCGGCAGGGGAGAAAGGTTTATTTGGCGCTGTCCTTGGCAAGGGCGGCGTCGATATTTTTTTGCAGAGCGGCAAGGTTTTCTTCCTTGTCGATGCCGCCAAGCAGGGGCTGCCCCACAACGTTGCCGTCCCGGTCAAAAACATAGGTGGTGGGGAAGGCCATGATGTTCAGTGCAAACTTGCCGGCCTCACTGCCGGAGGCAAAGTAGATGTTGCGGTAGCTTGCGCCCGTTGTCTCCAGCAGTTTTTTGGCGGCATCAATGCCCTGCTGGTTGCCGTCCAGCGTCTCGGTGTTGATGCCGACCACCTCGCCGCCCTGTGCCTTGACCTTCTCGTTCAAGGCGTTCAGGTCGTCCAGTTCCTCCACGCAGGGCTTGCAGCCGTTGAACCAGAAGTTTACCACCGTAAAGGCGTTGCCCGCAAACAGGCTGTTGTCCACCGGGTTGCCCTCTAAATCGCTGCCCTCAAACTTGGGAAAGGCGTTGCCCTGTGCGGCGGCACTGGAAGCGGCATCCTCTGCGGGGGCAAGAGCGGCGATCTGCTCCTCGATGGCACGAATCTTTTCGGCATCTGCGGTCAAGGTCTTGTACTCCTCGTCCGAGAACTGGTCTTTTGCCTTTTCCACAGCGCTGAGCAGAAAATCGCCGTAGTTGGCGCTGATCGTGGTTTCGGTCACGTTCTTGTCCATAGAGGCGAATACCTTCTCCCACAGAGCATCGTTTGCAGAAAGGATCTCGTTTTCCTCGGCAAGCAGCTGCTCCTCGGTCTTGCTTTCCGCTGCCGCAGAGGAAGCGGAAGAAGAGGATGCAGAGGAAGCAGAGGAAGCAGAGGAAGCAGAGGAAGCAGAGGATGCGCCCTGCCCGCAGGCGGCAAGGCTGAAAGCCAGCACAAGGCTGAGCAAAAGTGCGGCGATACGATGGATCTTCATGGTTTTACTCCTTTGTTGTTTCGGTATTTGATTGGTCCCCCAGCCCGAACTTGTACTGAATGGCGTCCGTGGGGCAGGCTTTCATGCACATTCCGCAGCGGATACATTCGGCGTGGTTGGGGGTCTTGGTAATGTCTACGTCCATCTTGCAAGCCTTTGCACAGGCTCCGCAGGAAACGCATTTGTGGGTGTCTACGCGCATCTGGAACAGCGAGACCTTGTTCAGCAGCGCATAGAACGCGCCCAGCGGGCACAGCCACTTGCAGAAGGGACGGTAGAACACCACGCTGCCCACGATGACCGCCAGCAGGATGCAGGCCTTCCATGTGAACAGCTTGCCCAGCGCAGCGCGGATGCCCGCATTAGTCAGGGAGAGGGGAATGGCACCCTCCAGCACGCCCTGCGGGCAGAGATACTTGCAGAAGAAGGGGTCGCCCATGCCCAGCTCATTGACCGCCAGCAAAGGCAGCAGCACCACCATGACCAGCAGCACCGCATACTTTAAATAGCGCAGCGGCTTCAGCTTTTTGGTGGAGAGCTTGGGGGATGGGATCTTGTGCAGAAGCTCCTGAAACCACCCGAATGGGCAGAGGAAACCGCAGATGAACCGCCCCAGCAGCACCCCAAAGAGGATGAGGATGCCGGTAATGTAGTAGGAAAAGCGGAACTTGGAAGAGCCCACCACCGCCTGGAATGCTCCCACCGGACAGGCACCGGCCGCGCCCGGGCAGGAATAGCAGTTCAGCCCCGGCACGCAGACGTGCTTTCCGCCGCCCTGATACAACGTTCCTTTTGCAAAATTGGGCAGGTGAATGTTGGTCAGCAGGGTAGCCCCGGCTTGTATAAAGCCCCGGAAGCGGGCAAGGGGAGAAAGCTTTTTCTTTTTCTTATCCAATGCCCACACACTCCATACACAGCCGGATGGCTTTTGAAAATACGGTGTCTGCCTCGCCCCGCCATAAGCCGAACAGCAGCATCAGCACCCCGGCGGCCAGCAAAAGCAGCTGCGCCTGTTTTTTTGTCATGAACATCATAGCCTCCTGTTGTTTGATGGCACCAGTATACACCAT
>ENA-UESC01002561-UESC01002561.1-human-gut-metagenome-genome-assembly--contig:-NODE-2561-length-10899-cov-4.050176_pt1 | contig 10899 bp, 9 predicted proteins | sample MGYA00242998_ERZ507999 | MGnify/ENA primary metagenome ERZ507999 (study PRJEB26167, sample SAMN06115465) | human gut metagenome | host: Homo sapiens | place: China:Hubei | collected 2016-04-27 | study... | reverse complement strand
GCACCAAAACGGTGTGGACGGCTTTTTCTTTTTTCAGCTGGCGGCGGGCATAAAGCGGGAATTTTCGCAAATCATAGAAAGGACTTGAAAAAAGGAGTTGATCGACTATGGAGCAACATTCACCCCTGCACAATACATGCGAGATAGGTCCGCTGCGCAAGGTGCTGCTGCACCGACCCGGACGGGAGCTGGAAAACCTGATGCCGGACTATCTGGAGCGGCTTTTGTTTGATGACATTCCCTATCTGAAGCTGGCGCAGGAGGAACACGATCAGTTTGCCGATACGCTGCGCCAGTGCGGCGTGGAGGTGCTCTATCTGACGGATCTGACGGCTGAAGCGGTGACGGACGAAGCCGTGCGCCGCCAGTTTATCCGGGATTATCTCTGCGAAGCGGGGATCGAGCACCGGCGTACCCACGATTTGCTGGAAGAGTATTTTGCCTCGCTCCCGGTAAAAGAACTGGTGGAACAGATGGAAGCGGGCGTGCGCAAGAGCGACCTGCAGCGCTTTGAACGCACCCGCCTGGCGGATCTGACAGCTCTGGGCGAAGAGGAGTATCCCTTCCTGGTGGATCCCATGCCGAACCTGTATTTCACCCGGGACCCCTTTGCCGTGGTGGGCGGGGGTGTGACGATCCACCGGATGCACACAAAAACGCGCAACCGGGAAACGCTGTTCGGCAAGTATATTTTTGAGCATCACCCGCGCTACAAGCAGGTGCCCAAATGGTATGACCGGGCGGAAACGGCCTCTTTGGAGGGCGGCGACATCCTGGTGCTCAGTCCCGAAGTGCTGGCGGTGGGCATTTCCCAGCGGACGGAGGGAGATTCCATTGACCAGCTTGCCCGGACGGTGCTCTCCCGGAGCAAAACGTTCAAAAGGGTGCTGGCCTTCAATATTCCCAAGAGCCGCTCGTTCATGCACCTTGACACGGTGTTCACCATGGTGGACCGGGACAAGTTCACCGTCCATCCCAACATCCTCCAGCAGATTACGGTGTTCGTCATGGAGCTGGACGAAAACCGGAAGATGAAAATCCGTCAGGAGGACGGCCGGCTGGAGGACATCCTGAAGGAGCACCTGGAGCTGGATAAGGTGACACTGATCCCCTGCGGCCAGGGCAGCGAGATCGACGCCGCCCGGGAGCAGTGGAGCGACGGCTCCAATACCCTGGCCATCGGCCCCGGCGAGGTGGTGGTGTACTCCCGGAACTATGTCACCAACCGGGCCCTGGAGGAGGCGGGCATCCGGCTCCACACCATTCCCAGCGCAGAACTCTCCCGCGGGCGGGGCGGACCCCGGTGCATGTCCATGCCGCTGTGGCGGGAGGATCCGTAAGCATTCGCGGAGCGTGAATGGGCCGCCCCGGCCAGGGAGGGCTTGTCCAGCGGGATGCACCCCCATGTCGTCGTCGCAAAGTCCGCTCAGCCCCGTTTCCGTGTACGGCGAAAACTGCGCCCGCTCCCTTGCACCCCAAGGGCACTTCCGCGCCCACTCCGTGGGCTTGGGCGCTCCTCCTCTCCCCACCGTGCGGGGCGCGGCGGGACCCCTTATCGGTCTTGCCAAAAGAGAAACGGGCCGTGCACGGTCCAAAGAGAAAGGCGCCTGGATGCGCTCTGGTGCAGTGGCCCTCCGCGCTGAAGGGGGGGCGGCGAATCGGTGCCTGCTCCGATTTGGCCTTGCCTTCGGGCACGCTAGGCCCTTCTGCAATTCCCTCGACTGCCGTCCCGTGGCGGATGGTGCGGAAGTTGCCGGGATGCAAGGACGCATTTGAACTGCTTCGCTTTTCCTGTCTCGCGCTACGGCGCTCCGGGGATTTCCGTCATCAGTGTTCCACTGGTTCCTCCTTCCGCGCGTTCGGCTTCGCTACGCACTGCCCTGGCGGTCATAGAAGCTGCAGCTTGGCCCTATGCTGAAACTCTCATTAACCACCGGCCAGCGGCAGCGAAAATCAGCGCAGCGTGTATCCCGGACTTCCCCGGGCTGGAGGGGTTCACAAGGGCCGGACGTTTCCCTCTCTGACCGCCGCAAGGGATCGCCAACCTTCCCCCGCCGAAACATGTTTTCTTTTCCGCCGGGAGCAGTATCCCCCACAGCCCCTGTTCGGCGGTCCACATCTGTCCCCTCAAAAAGTCCTCATCATGAACAAGATAAAAAGGAGTGCATTTTATGGCAATCAATTTGAAAGGCCGGAGTTTTCTGACTCTGGAAGACTTCACCCCCGCGGAGATCCGTTATCTCCTGGACCTGGGCCACGACCTGAAGGCCAAGCGCCGGGCCGGCATCTGCGACCCAACCCTTCAGGGCAAGCACATCGTGCTGCTGTTTGAAAAGACCTCCACCCGCACCCGCTGCTCCTTCGAGGTGGCTGCTACCCAGGAGGGGGGCCACGTCACCTATCTGGACGCCGGCAGCAGCCAGATGGGCAAGAAGGAGTCTCTGGAGGACACCGCCAAAGTGCTGGGCCGGTTTTTCGACGGCATCGAGTACCGGGGCTACGACCAGAAGGTGGTGGAGGATCTGGCGAAGTACGCCGGTGTGCCCGTCTGGAACGGTCTCACCGACGCAGACCACCCCACCCAGATCCTGGCGGACATGATGACCATTGAGGAGCACTGCCACAAGCCCCTGAACCAGGTGAAGGTGGTGTTCCCCGGCGACGTGCGGAACAATATGTGCTACGCCTGGATGATCGGCGCCGCCAAGATGGGTATGCATTTTGTGGGCCTGGGGCCCCAGGAGCTGGCCAAGGAGATGGACGGCACACTGGTGAAGCGGGTATTCGCCACCGCACGGGAGAACGGCGGCCTCATCGAGATCACCGACAACATGAACTCCCTGAAGGATGCGGACGTGATCTACGGCGACATCTGGGCTTCCATGGGCGAGGAGGACCTGATCCCCGAGCGGGCCAAGCTGCTGACTCCCTACCGGGTGACGGAGGAGACACTGAAGGCCACCGGCAACTCCAACGTGCTGTATCTGCACTGCCTGCCCTCCTTCCATGACTTTGAGACCAAGCTGGCCAAGGAGTGGCAGGACAAGGGCGTGGACATCCGGGAGGTCACCGACGAGGTGTTCCGCAGCCGCCACAGTGTGGTATTCGACGAGGCGGAGAACCGGATGCACTCCATCAAAGCTGTGCTGGTGGCCACCATCGGAAGATAATTCATGGAAAAGGCGCCGCCTTTTTCGTGAGAGCGTTTACAGCTATCTGCATGTACTCGCTTCGCTTGCACACTTGATAGCTGGGAAGGATGTTTGCCGACACGCGTGCTGCCGGCAAACATGATGGAAATGATGTTGACGCCGCGGCGTCAAAACAGAAGCGGGGTAGATATCTTGAATCAAAAAAAATTCCACATGCCCACAGCCTATACGATCCTGTTCCTGCTGCTGATCCTGGTGGCTGCCGCCACCTGGATCATCCCGGCGGGCAGCTATGACTACGTGGACGGCGTGCCGGTGGCGGGGACGTACCACACGGTGGAGCAGAATCCCCAGGGAGTGGGCGACGTTCTGAAGGCAGCTTTTTCTGGCTTTTACGACGCGGTGGACGTGTGCATCTTCATCCTGATGGTGGGCGGCTTTCTGGGCGTGGTGATGAAGACCGGTGCCGTGGACGCCGGCGTGGGCAACGTCATCCGCCTGCTGGGCGGCCGGGAGAAGTGGCTGATCCCCATTCTGATGCTGCTGTTCGGCCTGGGCGGCACCACCTACGGCATGTGGGAGGAGACTATGGCCTTTTATCCCCTGCTGATCCCGGTGTTCCTGGCGGCCGGGTACGACGCGGTAGTGGGCATCAGCGTGATCCTGCTGGGGGCCGGGGCCGGCGTCATCGCCTCCACGGTGAACCCCTTTGCCACCGGCATCGCCGCGGGCTTTGCCGGGGTCTCTCTGGGAGAGGGTATCGTGCTGCGGCTGCTGGAGTGGGTGGCCTTTGAGGCGGCGGCCATCTGGTTTGTGATGGCCTACGCCGCAAAGGTCAAGAAGAACCCCTCCAAATCCGTGGTGGGCGTGGGCGCGGGCAAGATCCAGGTAAGCATGGACCAGCAGGTGTCCTTTACCGCCAAGCGGAAGGTCATCATGGCCCTCTTTACGCTGACATTCCTCATCATGGTCTATGCTGTGGTGCCCTTTGACGAGATGGGCCTGTCCCTGCCCGCTCTGGGCTGGTGGTTTCCGGAGCTCTCCGCCCTGTTCCTGGTGGCAGGTGTCGTCATCGGCCTCATTGACCGGATGAGTGAGGAGGAGCTGGTAGAGACCTACGTGGCCGGCTGCGCGGACCTTTTAGGCGTGGCCTTTATCATCGGCATCAGCCGGGGCATCACTGTGCTGATGAACGACGGCGCCATCACCGACACGGTCCTCCACTGGGGAGAGCAGGCCCTTTCCGGCGCCGGGGCCATCAGCTTCACGCTGCTGGTGTTCGCCCTGTACCTGCCCCTCACCATCCTGATCCCGTCCTCGTCGGGCCTGGCGACACTGTCCATCCCCATTGTGGCGCCCCTGGGCAAATTCGCCGGGGTGGGCGGCGATCTGGTGGTGACAGCGTTCCAGTCCGCCTCCGGCCTGGTGAACATCATCACCCCTACTGCGGCGGTGGTGATGGGCGCCCTGGCCCTGGGCCATGTGCCCTACGACCGCTGGGTGAAGTATGTGTGGAAGCTGATACTCTGGTTTTTGCTGCTGGCCCTGGCGTTCCTGGTGGCGGGTGTGCTGCTGGGATAGAAAAAGCAAAGCGCGCACGGTTTTCCGTGCGCGCTTTTTTGCCATATCCAAATGCCGGAAGATGGCGGTTCCGGCGGCTGACTGCTGTTCCGGAAGCGGCCTTCCGCGGAGGCGCCTGATGGGGAAGGACGTACCTCAGTACCCCACGATGAGGCCCTTTTCCATGGCATAGAAGCTGGTGAGTCCCCGGCAGGACAGCAGGTCCACCTGTTTCACCGGCAGGTCTGCCAGGATCTGCCGCTTCAGGGCCATAGCACCCTCCAGGTTCTCACAGTGGGAGATTACCACCTCTGCGTCGGTGCAGTCCTTGCTGGCCTTCATCAGGGCGGTGATGGCCCGGTAGGTCTTACCCACGCCCCGGGCCTTATCCGCCACATGAATGGTGCCCTCGGCTGTGGCGTCCGCAATGATGTGGATGCCCAGGGAGCGGAGCAACGTGCCCACAATGGGCCGCATCCGGCCATTTTTGATAAGGTTGTCGAAATTCTCCAGGGTGAAGCAGGTCCGCAGGGTGGCCTGATAGCGGTGGAGCTGCTGGCAGAGAGCGTCGAAGTCCCCATCATCCCCCGCTGCCTCCATCAGGGCCTGGGCCCGGCGGATCAGCAGCACCATGGTCCCGGCGGCGGCGCGGGAGTCGATGACGCAGATCTGCTTTTCCGGGTGCTCCTCCAGCACCATCTCCCGGGCGATGCAGGCCGCGTGATACGTGCCGGAGAGCTGGGAGGAAAGCGTGAAGCAGACGGTACGGTCCCCCCGCTCAAAGGCCCCGGCAAAGTCGGCGGGGGAGGGGCAGGCGGACGAGGAGGCAGCCTTCTCCACCGCCATGGCGGAGAGCAGGGCGGGAACCGACAGGGCGTCATCGTCCACAAATTCCCGGCCGCCCACCTGGATGCGCAGAGGCACGGTCTCAAACCGGACGCAGCTGCTGTGGAAGGAAGCTGTCCGCAGGTCGCAGCTGCTGTCGCTCACAATATTCCATGTCATAAAGAACACCCCGAAATCTGATTTTAAAAACGATATCTTCTGCCACCATCATACTGGAGGAAGGGAGAATTGTCAAGGATGGATTCGGAAATCTTGACAGGCGGAAAAAATAGTGCTATGCTGGAACAGTTCTTATAAGAACTGTTTTAAATAAAATGAAAGGGGGCGGGCGCTGTGGCAGTGAGCAGTACGCAGCTGCTGCGGGTTATCCAGCAGTTCCGCCGGTATTACGATAGGCATTTCTCAGAGCTTCTGTCCCGCACCGGGCTCTCCATGCGGGAGATTCATGTGGTGCTGTTTCTGGCCAATCATCCGGCACATGACACTGCCCGGGACGTGACAGAGCTCCGGGGACTGGCCAAGAGCCAGGTGTCCGCCGCGGTGGACCTGCTGGCGGCGCGGGAGCTGCTCCGCCGTCAGCCGGACAAGGCAGACCGCCGGGTGATCCATCTGGCGCTGACAGATGCGGGCGCGGCCCTGGCCCGGGAGGGGCAGAAGCTCCAGAGTACCTGCCTGGACGCGCTGTTTGCCGGTCTGACACAGTCGGAGGCGGAGCGATTTCAGGAACTGCTGGAAAAGGTTCTGACCAGCGCGGAAGTGCGGTTGAAGGAAGGAGGCAATACATGAGCCGTCGAAATGTGGACCTGGGCAGCGGGAGCGTGGGAAAGCTGCTGTTTTCCCTGGCCGTTCCTACCATCACCTCCCAGATCGTCAACATGCTGTACAATCTGGTGGACCGGGTGTACATCGGCCACATGCAGCCGGTGGAGACTGTGGGCAAGCTGGCCCTCACCGGCGTGGGGGTGTGCCTGCCCATCATCATGGTGATCTCCGCCTTCGCGGCCCTGATGGCCTTCGGCGGCGCACCCCGGGCCTCCATCGCCGAAGGGCGGGGAGACCTGAAAGAGTCGGAGCGGATCATGGGCAACAGCTTCACCATGCTGGTGGCGGTGTCCGTGGTGCTGACTGTGGTCTTTCTGGTGTTTGCGGAGCCCATGCTCCGCATCTTCGGCGCCAGCGACAACACCATCGGCTACGCCCTGAACTATATGCGCATTTATGCCCTGGGCACCATCTTCGTCCAGGTGACCCTGGGCATGAACGCCTATATCACCGCCCAGGGCTTCACGGTGGTGGGCATGAAGACTGTGCTGATCGGCGCGATCCTCAATACGGTGCTGGACCCCATCTTCATCTTCGCCTTCGGCATGGGGGTCCGGGGCGCGGCCTTGGCCACCATTCTATCCCAAGCGGTCTCCGCGGTGTGGGTGCTGAAGTTCCTTACGGGCAGCAAGACCAAGTGGCACCTGCGGCGGGAGCACCTGCGGCCCCAAGCCAAGGTGGTGCTGCCGGCCCTGGCCCTGGGCGCTTCCCCCTTCATCATGCAGTCTACGGAGAGCCTCATTACCGTGTGCTTCAACTCCTCACTGCTGAAATACGGCGGGGACATCGCTGTGGGTGCTATGACCGTGCTCTCCAGCATCATGCAGTTCGCCATGATGCCCCTCCAGGGCCTGACCCAAGGGGCCCAGCCCATCATCAGCTACAACTACGGCGCCCGGAATCCGGGGCGGGTACGGCGTGCCTTCCAGGTGCTGCTGATGGCCTGCCTGGCCTACTCCCTGCTGCTGTGGGCGCTGGTGCAGCTGTTCCCCCAGCTGTTCGCCCTGATGTTCACCTCGGACAGCGAGCTGGTGAGCTATGCCTCCTGGGCCCTGCGGATCTACATGGCGGCCACCGGGATCTTCGGCATCCAGATCGCCTGTCAGCAGACTTTCGTGGCCCTGGGCAACGCCAAGATCTCCTTGTTCCTGGCAGTGCTGCGGAAGATCATCCTGCTGATTCCCTTCATTTATATTCTGCCCAACTTTTTTGCGGATAAGGCTTTTGCGGTCTTTCTGGCGGAGCCGGTGGCGGATTTCCTGGCGGTGTGTACCACAGCCACCATGTTCGCTGTCCATTTCAAAAAGAGCATGACCGCGCTGGAGGGAAAGCCCGGCGTGTGAACTGAAAACCCGATGCAGAGAGCCGGCCGCCCTTGGGGCGGCCGGCTTTTTTGCGCGGGGGAGTGGACGGCAGGCATCAGGCCCCGAAGATCTCCGCCAGCAGGTCCATGGCCTCTGGCAGCGCCGCCGGGCTGAGGCCGGCATAGTTCACCACCAGCGTGTGGGCGTAGGCAGGGGAGGGGATGGCGGCGTACTCCGAGAGAAAGCCCAGCCGGACGCCCAGAGCCGCAGCCCGGTCCCGCAGGGCCCCGTCGCTTTCCCGGGTGTCCAGCCGCAGGAGAAAGTGGAGCCCCGCCCCCTGCTCCGAGATCGTGATCCGGTTCCGGAAGGGGCTGGACCGGAAGGAGGCCAGAACCGCGTCGTGACGGGTGCGGTACTCCTTGCGCATCCGAGCCAGGTGCTGCTCGTAGTGGCCCTGGTCCAGGAACCGGGCCAGCACGTGCTGGTCCAGGGCGGGCACCGTGCAGGAATAAAAATCCAGCTCCCGGCGGTACTGCTCCAGCAGGCGGGGCGGCAGCACCATGAATCCCACCCGCATGGAGGGGGAGATGGTCTGGGAGAAGGTGTTCATGTATACCACCCGCCCGGCGGTGTCGATACTCTGGAGGGTGGGAATGGGACGGCCTGTAAAGCGGAACTCGCTGTCATAGTCATCCTCGATGATGATGCCTCCAGCCTTCTCAGCCCAGCGGAGCAGGGCCTGCCGCCGGCCGATGGGTGTCACCAGTCCGGTGGGATAGTGGTGGGCGGGAGAGAGATGGACCACACTGGCTCCCGCCGCCTCCAGGGCCTCCGGGGGAACGCCCTGGCCGTCCAGGGGCACCGGGCGGCAAGCCGCGCCGCACTTGCCGTACACCTGGCGGATTTTGGGATAGCCCGGATCCTCCACGGCAAAGACGGCCTCCCGTCCCAGCAGCTGAGCCAGCAGCAGATACAGGTACTCCGCCCCGGCCCCCACCACGATCTGCTCCGGCGGCACAGCCATGCCCTTATACTCCCGCAGGTCCCGGGCGATGGCCTGCCGCAGGGCGGGCAGCCCCTGGTGGGGCACTGGGCGCAGCAGGGCTTCCCCGTCCTCGGACAGCACCTGCCGGGTCAGACGGGCCCAGGCCGCCGCGGGGAAGCGGCTGGCGTCCACCTGGTTGCTCTTCAGATCCAGCCGCCAGACCGGGGCCTCCGGCGGCGCCTCAGGAGCCGGAGGAGCGGGGACGGCAGGCCGGGGCCGCTCCACCTCCGCCACAAAAAAGCCCCGTTTGGGCTGGGTGTACACATAGCCCTCCGCCTCCAGCTGCTGGTAGGCCCCCTCCACCGTCATGACGGAGATGTGCAGGTGCTCCGCCAGGGCCCGCTTGGAGGGCAGCCGCTCCCCGGCCGTCAGGGTGCCGTCCAGGATGTCCCCCCGGATGCAGCGGTACAGGTATTCATACAGCGGCGCTCTGCCGCGGTTTTCCAGGGCGTAGGTACGCATGGGCTTCCTCCATCTGACCTGATAAAAAATTCAGAAATTGACGCTTTTAATCATATCATATTTGTTCTATGATGGCAACAGCAAATGGGGCGCGAGACGGCCCCGCCGGAAGGAGAAGAGGATATGGAGAAGACAGCGGAGCAGGAGACGGCCAAGACCTTCCAGCGGACACGGATGGTCGTGATGGCGGCGGCCTTTGCGGCGCTGGCCTGCGTGGCCACTATGGTGGTGAAGGTGCCGTCCCCCACCGGCGGCTACATGAACCTGGGGGACACGGTGGTGCTGCTGGGCGGATATCTGCTGGGGCCAGCCTGGGGCGCCCTGGCGGGCAGCATCGGCCCGGCCCTGGCGGATGTGCTGCTGGGCTCGCCCATCTACGCACCCGCTACCCTGGTCATCAAGGCAGGGATGGCGGCTTTGGCGGCCGCGTGCCATCAGGCGTTCGGAAAGGGACGGGGTCCCCTGGGCCTTGCGGCCTGCGGCATCATGGGAGAGCTGCCCATGGTGGTGGGCTACTGGCTGTACGACGCCCTGCTGCTGGGGAGCGCGGCTGGTGCCGCGGCAGGTATCCCCAGCAATCTGGTGCAGGCTGCCTTCGGCATCGCCGCCTCCACACTGCTGGCGGCGGCTCTGGGCCGCAGCGCCTACGTCCGGCGGGAGTTCCCCCGGCTGTGATCCCCGCAACATGGAAGAAAGCTCCCCCGGCGGGCCTTTGGCCCGCCGGGGGAGCTTTGCGTCTGAGGGAGAATCTGAAAGATGCTTGTGGAGGGGGGCCCTTGGCGCGGAGGCGGACCCCGGAAGGAGGCCGGATGGCGCAGAGCCCCCGGCCCGGCCCGCAGGCGAGGTCTCCTGAAAGAGAGGCCCCCAGCGGGTTCTAAAACCCGCCGGGGGCTTGTAGGCTTAATGGGGCGCTCAGAAGCCTCCCCAGCCGCTGTCAAAGCTGCCGGGATCCTTGGGGGCCGCGCCCTCTCCCACGCCGGAAGTGTGCTTGGCGGTGTCAAAATAGCCAAGCTCCGTGCACTGGTAGACCGGTAGGTAGAACAACGCCACCAGCAGCGGCCAGACACAGCCCAGCACCACCTGCAATCCTACGGGCATGGGCAGGGTGATGGCATAGACCTGGGCGGGGTTCGCCAAATAGTAGCCGGGGTCCTGGAAAATGCAGGCGTAGATATAGCCCGTCTGCACGACGGAGGTGAGGGACGCCAGGAGGAGCCAGCCGATATAGCTCAGATCCAGCATGAACAGCTGCCCCTTGTAGCCAAGAGTCTGCTGCTTGCTCATGTTCAGGGCCTCCATCACCCCGATGCCGGGGTTCTCATAGAGGTTGTACAGGGCGAAGCGGTAGCGGTAGGCGGCGATGATGCCTGGAATGACGAACAGCAGTGACCAGAAGAACGTGAAGAGGTAGATCACGATGTTCAGCAGGATGACCTTGCCCACAAAGGAGAACCCGTCGAACAGCGTCAGGTATTCCGCCCGCTCGCCCCGGCGGATGGCCATGCAGTACATCACGAAGCCGGAGGCCAGGACCATGCTCATCAGGCCGGTGAGGATGGAGATGAAGGTGCCCAGCAGGCCCGGATTCATAAGACCCATGAAGCTGTCCGCCAGGTTCAGCACCAGCACCAGGGCCAGGTACAGGCAGGTCATCCCGCGGGGGCTGACCTGGGCGGAGCGCAGCAGCTCCTTCATCTCCTGCTTCCGA
>ENA-UESC01002560-UESC01002560.1-human-gut-metagenome-genome-assembly--contig:-NODE-2560-length-10903-cov-9.742010_pt1 | contig 10903 bp, 9 predicted proteins | sample MGYA00242998_ERZ507999 | MGnify/ENA primary metagenome ERZ507999 (study PRJEB26167, sample SAMN06115465) | human gut metagenome | host: Homo sapiens | place: China:Hubei | collected 2016-04-27 | study... | reverse complement strand
AAATGAATTCCGACTGCGGATTCCATTTGGGAAACGGATTTGTTTCCCAAGCCCTTCCGCTGTCTCAAAACTACTTTGTCTACAGTCTGAAGCGTACTTCTTTACGAGGTACGCTTATTTTTTGTCCAAAAGCTGTAGGACGGCAAGAAGGATTAAAATGCCGCCGGACAGGAGCGACCAGAGGCTTTCCTTCGGAGCAGGGGAGAGGATGAGCCTTGCGCCGCATTTTTCGCCCAACGCGAGGAAAAATGTCTGAAAGAGGGCAGAAAAGAGGGGCAGGAGCGTTACATTTATCCCTCCTGCGGCAGCACTCAGCCCGATGGCAAAGGAATCCACAGAAAGCAGAAGCCCAAGGAGAAGGGCTTCCTGCGGCTCGATGAGGGAGGAGGCGTTTTTATCGCAGAGGGAGGGGGAATGCAGGGGCGAAGTCTCCTTCCGCTTTCCTTGCCCCATGCCTTGCAGACAAAGCCACACGCCGAAGAAAAGAAGAAGCATGGGAGAAAACCGCTCCGCCAGATGCGTGGGGAAGACTGCCGCAAGCCGCCGCCCTGCAAAAAGAAACAGCTCCATCATGAGAAAGGCTTCTATCGTGAGCAGAAGAAGGGCGGACGGGCGAAAACGGATGCTGCGCAGACCATAGGAAAGACCGATGCCCAGCGCATCCAGACTGAGGGAAAACGCCAGCAAGAGAGAAAAAAGCATGGATAACACCTCCTGCTAACCATCCTATGCGGATGGTCTTTTTTTGCGCTTGTCCGCATAGACTGGGAAAAAAGACAAGCAGAAAAACAAAAGACGGAGCGTGAGGATATGGAATGGTGGAGCATGACACCGACAGAGGTGCTGAAAAAATTGCGGACGGAGGAACGGACGGGATTAAGCGAAAACGAGGCACAAAAGCGGCTGGAAACGGACGGAAGGAACAGAACGGAGCAGGGAGAGGGCAAAAAGGGCTTCCAGCGGCGGTTTCTGGCGCAGTTTAATGATTTTATGATACTGTTGCTGATTGGGGCGGCTGTGGCTTCGGTTGCGATTTCCTATTGGAACGGTGAGAAGGATTTTCTGGATGCGGCAATCATTCTGGCGATTGTGGCACTGAATGCGTTTCTGGGCGTTTTGCAGGAGAGCAGAGCGGAAAAGGCATTGGAGGCATTGAAGGCACTTTCTGCGCCAAGGGCAAGCGTACTGCGAAACGGCGAGGAGAAGGAAATTCCTGCGGAGGAGGTAGTGCAGGGGGATATTCTTTTGCTTGCGGCAGGAGATTATATTTGCGCGGATGGGCGGATTCTGGAAAACCAAGGGCTGAAAACGGAGGAAAGCGCGATTACGGGGGAAGCGCTTGCGATTGAGAAGGAGGAGGACGTTCTGGCGGAGAAAACACTGCCGGGCGACCGCAAAAACATGGTGCTTGCAGGAAGCTACGTTCTCGCGGGGAGAGGCACGGTTGCGGTGACGGCAACGGGCATGGCGACCGAAATTGGACAGATTGCAGCCCTTTTGGCGGAGCAGGAGGAGCGCGAAACGCCCTTGCAGAAAAAGCTGGGAGAGACAGGAAAGCTGCTTGGCATGGGGGCGTTGATTATCTGCGGTATTATCTTCGGGATGGGGCTTTTGCGAAGGCAGCCGCCGTTTCCGATGTTTATGACCTCTGTGAGCCTTGCGGTGGCGGCAATTCCCGAAGGACTGCCTGCGATTGTGACGATTGTGCTTGCGATTGGGATGCAGCGGATGGCGAGGAAAAATACGATTATCCGCAGACTGCCTGCGGTGGAAACCTTGGGGAGCGCAGAGGTCATCTGCTCGGATAAGACGGGGACGCTGACGCAAAACCGCATGAAGGTGACACGGCTTGCGGCAATCGGGAAGGGCTTGGAGCAGGACGAGGAAAAGCGAAGATTCATTCTGACGCTGTTTACGCTTTGCAATGATGTGAAGCGGCAGGGGACAAAAATCATTGGGGAGCCGACGGAAAAGGCACTTGCGGAGGCGGCAGAGGAAGGCGGGGTATCGCTCAAGGGGCTTTGGAAGGAAATGCCCAGAATCGGCGAGGTACCGTTTTCCTCGGAGCGAAAGCTGATGACAACGGTGCATCCCAGTGGGGGGAAATGGATTTCTGTGACGAAGGGGGCACCCGATATTCTTTTTGAGAAATGCGCATACTGCCTGGACGGCGGCAGACAGGCTGTATTTGACGGCAGAAGAAAAAGCGAGGCAAGGCTGAAAAACGGCGAGATGGCGGCAAATGCCCTGCGCGTGGTGGCGGTGGCGTTTCGGGAATGGGACGAGGAGCCGCTCTTTTTTACGGCGGAGGAGCTGGAAGGGGATCTGGTATTTGCAGGGATGGCAGGGATGATGGACCCGCCGAGACCGGAGGCGCAGGCGGCAGTGGAGATTTGTCAAAGGGCAGGGATTCGTCCTGTGATGATTACGGGAGATCATGCGCTGACAGCACAGGCGATTGCCGCAGAGCTTGGGATTTACCATGCAGGGGATACCGTGCTGACGGGGCAGGAGCTGGAACAGATGTCGGACGAGGCGCTGGAGCGGGCGGCGGAGGATTGTACGGTTTTTGCGCGCGTTTCGCCGGCACATAAGGTGCGGATTGTGAAGGCATTTCAGAAGGAGGGGCGCGTGGTTGCCATGACGGGGGACGGCGTGAATGATGCGCCTGCGCTCAAGGCGGCGGATATCGGCTGTGCGATGGGGAAAAACGGCACAGAGGTTGCCAAGGGTGCGGCAGATATGATTTTGATGGATGATAACTTTGCGACAATCGTGGAGGCGGTGCGCGAGGGACGCGGCATTTATGAAAACATCCGCAAGGCGGTGCATTTTCTGCTTTCGAGCAACATTGGCGAGATTATGACGATTTTCGTGGCGATGTGCTTTGGCTGGGCAACGCCGCTTTTGCCGATTCAGCTGTTATGGGTGAACCTTGTGACGGATTCCCTGCCTGCGATTGCACTGGGGGTTGACCCTGCGGACGCGGACAGCATGGAGCAGCCGCCGCGGAGGGGAAATTCCCTCTTTTCGGACGGCATGGTGAGCAGCATTGCCTTAGAGGGGGCGATGATTGGGATGCTGGCACTGCTTGCCTTTGGGATCGGGCACATTTATTTTGACGAGGAAGGGGCATATATTACAGGGCGGACGATGGCGTTTGCGGTGCTTTCGCTTTCGCAGCTGATACACGCCTTTAATATGCGGTCGGAGCATTCGCTGTTTCGGATTTCGCCCTTGGGGAACCCGATGCTGCTGCTGGCGTTTTTTATCGGGTGTCTGATGCAGATTGGGGTGATTATGGTGCTGCCGCTGGCGGAGATTTTCAAGGTATGTCCGCTGAATGGGAAGGAATGGCTTGTGGTTGCGGCGTTGGCATTGGCACCCTTGCCGATTGTAGAATTAGAAAAGCTGTGCGACAGGCGGCGGAGAAAAAAATGAAAAAATTGTTATCATTTTTACTTATCGCGCTTGCGTTGGCTCTTTGAATTCTGTATAATAGAAGAAACCAAAGAAAAGGGAGGTTCCCTCATGAAAGTTGATGTTTCTTTAGATTTATATCGCATTTTTTGTGCAGTTGTCCGCACGGGCAATATGTCTGCCGCGGCAAGAGAGCTCTTTATTTCGCAGCCTGCGGTAAGTATGTCCATTCGTCAGCTGGAGGACCGCATGGGCAGTCCGCTTCTGGTGCGTACGGCGAAGGGGGTTTATCCCACCGCGGAGGGCAAGCTGTTATATACCTATCTGGAGCAGGCGTTGGGACTGATTCAAGCGGCGGAGGAAAAATATTATCAGATGGTACACATGGAGATGGGGGAGCTCAAGATTGGCGCGAGTGATACGGTCATTGCTAATTTTTTGTTGCCTTATCTGGAAAAGTATCATAAGCTGTATCCCGATATCAATATTAAGGTGACGAATAAGACAACCTACGAATCGCTCAGGCTGCTGAGAAACGGCAGTGTGGATGTCTGCTTTATCAATTTGCCGATTGCGGAGGATGAGGATTTAGAGGTAACGCCCTGCATTGAAATTCATGATGTTCTGGTGGGGGGCGAGCGGTATCGGATGCTTGCGGAGATGGGCATGGAGTTGAAGGATTTGCCGAAATATCCCCTGCTTTTATTGGAGGATTTGAGCAATTCGCGCCGCTATATTGACCGCTATGCAGAGGAAAACGGCGTAGTGCTGAACCCGATTCTGGAGCTGGGGAGCAGTGATTTACTGGTAAGCTTTGCGGAAATCAACCTTGGACTGACGTATGTAATCGAGGAGTTTACGCAGAGGGAGCTGCAGAACAAGCACCTGTTTGAGATTCCCGTGGAGCCGCCTGTACCGAAGCGGAGCATTGGGATGGTGCGGCTGAAAAATGTGGCAATGCCGCATGCGTTAAAGGGATTTATCGATCTGATTGAGTTTCCGAAGGAAAAGAATTAAATCGAAATCGGGATTTCGATTTGTTGAAACAGAAGAACAAACAGATAAGTTCCGGCGGTGACAAGCACCTTGAAACTTCCTGTTTTCCTCGCCGAAAATGAATTTCGGCTGCGGATTCCACATGGGAAACGCTTCGTTTCCCATACCCTTCCGCGATGATAAAAATTTATCAATAAAGGAATTGACAAAGTAAAAATAATGCGTTAATATATGAACAGATATTCATATAAGAAAAGGAGCGAGCCATGAAGGAGACACCGATGCAGGAAGAATTTGATATGGAAAAGGAACTGCAGCAGGAGTTTATTCAGGAGCTGGCAGAATTTTTCAAGATTTTCGGGGATGCGACCCGTATCCGCATTTTGCAGACCCTGCTGGAGGGTGAGCGAAATGTGGGGGATTTGGCATACGTACTTGAAATGAGCCAATCCGCTGTGTCGCATCAGCTGCGCGTACTGCGGCAGAATGATCTTGTAAAATACCGCAAGGAGGGCAAAACCGTGTTCTATTCTCTGGACGATGAGCATATTCGGATGGTTCTGGAGCAGGGTATGACGCATCTGCGGCATAAGCGTGGATATCACGAATAAAAAAGGAACAGGCTGTAATGATATATGTGTAAGGATATCTGAAAATTACAGCCTAAATTTTCAAATGTTATATGAACAATTATTCAAACGAACAAATGAGAAAGCAAACAGCGAAAAAAGAGGTGTGACTATGTCTGAAATGAAGGTAGCATTAAAAGGGTTGACCTGCGCGAACTGTGCGGGAAAGATTGAGGATACGCTTTCCAAGCTTTCTGAAACGCAGGAGGTTTCCATCAATCTGCTGCGGCAGGAAATGACAGTAAAGCTTGCGCCAAATGCTTCGACAGAGGAAATGCAGGAAACGGTGGAACGGGTGGTGCATAAATTTGAGCCGGAGGTAGAGGTTGCCTTTTTGCAGGGGCAGAAGGCAGAGCATCATCATGCGCATCATGAGCATTGCGGCTGCGGCTGTGAGGAGGATGACGATGATGACGATTGCTGTGCCTGTGGCTGTGGCTGTGGACATGACCATGCGCATGGGGATGAGAATGTGTTCGGCAGAAAATTTTTCCTGCGGTTTGGCATAGGGCTTGCGTTCTTCCTTGCGGCTGTTTTCCTGCATGAGGGAACGATCTGCACGATTCTTTATATCTGCGCATATCTGATTTTCGGGTATGATGTTCTGCTGCGTGCGGCGAAGCATATCGGACAGGGGAAGGTTTTTGATGAAAACTTCCTGATGTCCTTCTCTACGATTGGCGCGTTGTATCTGGGGGAAATGGCAGAGGCTGTTTTCGTTATGCTGTTCTATCAGGTGGGCGAGGCATTTCAGGAATATGCGGTGGCACGCTCCAGAAAATCCATTACGGCACTGCTGGATATCCGTCCCGATTTTGCACATTTAATCGTGGATGATGAGGAAAGGAAGGTAGACCCTTCTCTGGTGCAGGTGGGGGATATGATTCTGGTAAAGGCAGGAGAAAGAATCCCTCTGGACGGGGTAATCACGGAAGGACATGCAATGCTGGATACTGCGGCACTGACAGGCGAATCCCTGCCCCGTTCTGTGGGGGCAGGAGATCAGGTGCTCAGCGGCTGCATCAATATGGACGGCAGTCTGAAGGTTCGTGTAGAAAGGGGCTTTGGCGAATCTACGGTGATGAAGATTCTGGAAATGGTGGAAAACGCATCTGCAAAGAAATCCAAGACGGAGAAATTCATCACACGCTTTGCGAGAGTTTATACACCCATTGTGGTTTTGCTGGCGGTTCTGGTTGCGGTTCTGCCGCCGTTGGCAGGGCTTGGGAAATTCTCCCTGTGGTTTGGCAGAGCATTGGTATTCTTAGTTGTTTCCTGTCCCTGTGCATTGGTATTGTCTGTGCCGCTGACGTATTTTGCGGGGATTGGCGCGGCATCCAAGTGTGGGATTCTGGTAAAGGGCGGCGGCGATCTGGATACGCTGAGCCGACTGAAAACGGTTGTTTTTGATAAAACAGGGACGCTGACAAAGGGCAGATTTTCTGTAACGGAGGTGAAGGGCGATGTGCTGAAGCCGGCGGCAATCGGGGAAGCAATGAGCAATCACCCCATTGCACAGGCAATCGTACAGGCGTACAAAGGCGAGCTTCCTGCGGCACAGAGCTATCAGGAGCTGGGCGGTTACGGGATTTCCTACGAGCTGGACGGCGAAACGGTTCTCTTGGGGAACAGCCGTCTGATGGAGCATGAAAAAATTGCGTATGAAAAGGCAAACGGCATCGGTACGGTGGTTTATGTTGCAAAGGGCGGCAAATTCTTAGGGTACATTCTGGTTGCGGATACGCTGAAGGAAAACATTGCCGATTCCCTTGCGGCGTTGCGCAAGCAGGGGATTCGGAAGATGGTTATGCTGACGGGCGACAGAAGGGAAACGGCGGCGGCTGTGGCAGAGGAGCTGCAGCTGGATGAATTCCACAGCGAGCTGCTGCCCGAAAACAAAGTGGAATGGATGGAAAAGCAGAAGGGCGCAGAAGGCGACAAGACGGCGTTTGTGGGGGACGGCATCAACGATGCACCTGTATTGGCGGCGGCTGATCTGGGGATTGCCATGGGGGCGATTGGCTCCGATGCGGCAATCGAGGCGGCGGATGTTGTGCTGATGGATGATGATATCGGTAAGCTAGCAGTCGGCATGAAGGTTGCAAGAAGCACAAGAAGGATTGTAAACCAGAACGTGACCTTTGCACTGGGCTTTAAGATTCTGGTGCTGTTGCTTTCCATTCCTGGCATTGCGACGATGTGGATGGCGGTATTTGCGGATGTCGGTGTTTGCGTACTGGCAATTCTGAATGCAATGCGGAAGAAGGCTTAAGCTGAGAGGGTTCGACAGAAAAAAACAGGGTATCCACGGATACCCTGTTTTTTTATTGCTCTTTCGGAATGATTTTTTTTACGTTTTTCTCGAATTTTGCTCTGGGCAGCATGACCATGTGTCCGCAGCCGCAGCATTTGATGCGAAAATCAATGCCGGTTCTGAGGATTTCCCACTGGGCAGAGCCGCAGGGGTGGCTTTTTTTCATCTGCACAATATCTCCGACAGAAAAATCCATACGTTACGCCTCCTTCATCAAATGGACAACCTGCTGGGGGAAGGGGATTTCGATGCCCTCTGCATCAAAGCGGTTTTTGATGCGGCGGCGCAGCTCCGCTTCCACAGCGTAATTCATTTTTACCTTGCATTTTGCTACAATTTTAATGGTAACGGCGGAATCATCCAGACCGATGACACCTGCAACGGTGGGGTTTTCCAGCACAGCCTCCATATCTGCGGTTTTCTGCATCTCATCCTGCAGAACGGCAATGGCGCGGTCGATGCTTTCGCCATAGGCAATGCCGACGGTGACAACGGCGTTGATAAATTCGCGGCAGTTATTGGTGACCGTACCGATAGAGCCATTCGGGATGATATGCACAGCGCCGCCGAAATCGCGCAGCTTTGTGGAACGCAGGGTGACGCTTTCGACCGTACCTGTAATGCCCTGAATGGTGACGATATCCCCGACGGCGTAATGGTCCTCAAAGAGGATGAAGAAGCCCTCCATCATATCTCCTGCGATGCTCTGCGCGCCCAGACCGATGGCAACCGAGCCTGCGGAGGCAATGACAACGAGGGATTCTGAGGAAACACCCAGCTGCTTTAAAATAGACATCAGCCCGATGAAATAAATCACATATTTCAGGATGCTGCCTGTGACGGTGCTGAGGGTTTTTGCTTTTCTTTCGGACATGGAAAGCTTTTCGCGCTGTACCTGTGTCCGCAGGAATTTATTGACCAGCTTACTGGAAATGCGAATCATGAGCCAGCAAAGAAAGAGCGTGAACAGAATTTCCAGAAGCTTGATGCCCAGATTGACGGCACCGTTGATGGCTGTGGATTTGGCAAGGAAGCCAAGCCCTAAATCCTTCGCAAGCTCCGTGCTGTTTAAATCAGAGGAAAGAGATGAGGTCAGATCATTGATAACATCCATGCTTCTTACCTCCTTGCCTGTTGATATTCTGCCGCCGCCTTCAAGAAGGCAGAGAACAGCAGCCCCATTTCCTCTGTTTTCATTGCCTCGGGATGCCACTGCACGCCGACGGCGAAGCGGTTATCCTTATGCTCAATGGCTTCAATCAGACCATCCGCACTGCGGGCAGAGACAATAAAGCCCTCCCCAAGCGTGGAGCAGGACTGATGATGCAGGGAATTGACAACGGTGCGTTTATTTTCCCAGAGGTCGGTTAAAAGGGTGTTGTCCTCGACAAAAATGCTGTGTGTGCCATAGGAACGGGGTGCCTGCTGGATATGCTTGAGGGTTGTGCCTGCCTGCACGCCGATATCCTGATAGATGCCGCCGCCCTTGACGATATTCATGACCTGCATGCCGCGGCAGATGCCGAGCATGGGCAAATCCTTTTCCAGTGCAGCCTCGCAGATGCGCATTTCACAGGCATCACGGAGGGGGTTAATCTCGCCGCTCTGGCAAAGGGGCTCTTCTCCGAACAGGAGCGGATCGATATCACCACCGCCGGTCAGCAGAAGTCCGTCCAGAAAGGGGGGCAATGCCTGATGGGGCAGGAGCACGATGGGACAGCCACCTGCCTTTTCGATGGCAAGGACATAATCCTCACTGAGGGTATATTCCTTTTTTTCGTAAGAATAATTCGGCGCAATGCCGATAATCGGTTTTGTGTTCATTGGTTACACCTCTTACTTTCGTTTTCTCTACTCAGTATACAGAAGATGCTCTTTTTTTGCAACGGAAGGATGGGAAAATCGGCTTCGACTTGCAGAGTGTATACAGTTTGTGGTATAATTCGTATGCGAGATAAAAACCAAACGGCTGAAGTATGCGGACAGATATCCGCGAGACAACAGAAACGGAGATGACAACGAAATGAAAACCATTGGCATCATTGGTGCAATGTCGGAGGAAATCACATATTTAAAAGAGAAAATCGAGATTGTGACGACAAAAAATATCATCGGGCTGGATTTCCATGTGGGGAAATATTGCGGCAACAGCATTGTGCTGGTCATCAGCGGCATCGGCAAGGTGAATGCGGCTGTCTGCACACAGGTGCTGATTGACCATTTCGGTGTGGATTATATCATCAATACGGGCTGTGCGGGGGCAATTCACCCCGAACTGGGCATTGGGGATATCCTCATTTCCACGGATGCGGTACAGCATGACATGGATGTTTCTGCGCTGGGCGACCCTATTGGGACTATTCCCCGTCTGGCGGAAAGCTATTTCAAGGCGGATGAGATGCTGGTGAAGCTGGCGCAGGAGGCTGCGGCGGAAACGGCGGAAAACTATCATGTGATTCTCGGCAGAGTTGCCAGTGGGGATAAATTCATCGGCACAAAGGAAGGCAAGGAGCATATCAAAAGGTATGTGCAGGGGGACTGTGCGGAAATGGAGGGTGCGGCGATTGCGCATGCCTGCTGGCTGAACCGAATTCCCTTTGTTATCATTCGTGCCATCAGCGACAGCGCGGACGAACAGGCGAATATGTCCTATGAGCAGTTTGTGCTTCTGGCGGCAAAGCGCAGCAGTGAGCTGGTGGAAAAAATGCTGGAAAAGCTGGCGTAAAACTGCCTAAAAAAGAGGCGGAAAATTTGGCTTTCCATGGAAGGTATTGCTCTTGTAAAGGGGATTTTCTTCCTGTATAATGCAATCAGAATCAAAAACAATTTGTACGCAAAATATTGATGCGGAAATGATGAAAGTAGGAAAAAAGGAGGCCTTTCAAATGACGGCAAAAACGCATGGGTACATTACAAAAGAGATTGAACTGGAGCAGATTTATCAGTTTATTTTGAAATTTTTTGACCCCGAGGCAAAGGTAAACCGTTACGAGAATCGTTTTGGTGAAAGCAATGAAATGGCTGTATATTTTACCTATAAGGGAGAGGAAAGACGTTTGTTTACAATGGTTTACAAGAGCCGTAAATTCTCCAAAAACGGCGAGAAGAACAGACTGGTTTTCCTGGATTTGGATTATTGGGGGCACAGCGTGGAAATTATGCGTTCCATTCTGTCCTATTTCAGCGGCTGGTTGGATGAAAACGACTGCGATAAGGAGGAAGCATACTTTATCGAGGAGCAGCCGGACGGCGTGACACCCAATATCATAAAGATTACAAGAAAAGAGCTGAACAGAAGACTGGGTGGCATGGTTGTAATCATTGAGGATGACGAAGAAGAAAAATAAGCGGAAAAATAAGAGAGCCGTATTACCTATAGGGGATGCGGCTTTTTTGTTGCTTGTCGAAAAAAGAAAAATGTGGTATGGTATAAGCGAGGATTATCGCTCGGCGGTTCAGTCACTTCCTGTAAAGGGGGTGATGTTTATGGTTACATACGCTGAATTGTTTCAATATAGCTTAGTAATCATTGGAATTATCACCT
>ENA-UESC01002545-UESC01002545.1-human-gut-metagenome-genome-assembly--contig:-NODE-2545-length-10989-cov-5.766312_pt1 | contig 10989 bp, 10 predicted proteins | sample MGYA00242998_ERZ507999 | MGnify/ENA primary metagenome ERZ507999 (study PRJEB26167, sample SAMN06115465) | human gut metagenome | host: Homo sapiens | place: China:Hubei | collected 2016-04-27... | reverse complement strand
GCAAATACTGATTGCTGTGGAGAGGGTGTTGAGACTCGGATCCAAGATGAAAATAGAGGATCGGGATACGCGTTCCATAATAATACATATCTTCGCCGATCAAGCTCGGATGAATATCTGTGTGAATATTGTCCGCCCCGATCACGCGCTTTGCACATTCCGCAAACGCTTCATACAAACGCGGATCGTTGTCAACAACACCATATCCCTTGGTTATTTCAACCTTAGCCTCACCACCATAGGTTCTCGCAATGCCTTCTGCAATTTCGTGGATCCGCCGATGCAGATATTCTCTGGTTCCCTCGTGCGTGGAGCGAACCGTCCCGTCCAACGCCGCGTGTTCGCAGACAATATTATATCGTCCCTCCGTAGAAAAAGCACCGATCGACACGGAAATCGGATCAAACGGATCGACCTCATGGCGCAAATCCTGTACCAAAGCACAATCGATCTTGGAGGCGATCATAATCGCGTCTACACCAAGATGAGGCTCCGCCGCGTGCGCAGTACGGCCGATGATCTCAATGTGGAAGCGATCGGACGCTGCCATGATCGCCCCCGGCTTGACACCAATCTCGCCAACCGGCAGCGATGGCCAGTTATGGAGGCCGTACAATGCATCGATCCTCTGCGCCTCTAAAAAGCCGCTCTCAACAATCGGTCTTGCGCCGCCGATCGGGCTGCTTTCCTCTGCGGGCTGGAACAGAACAACAAGATTGCAGTTGAGTCGGTCTCTCACCCGGTTGAGCTCGCAGGCGACTCCAGCCGCTATCGCCGTGTGCATATCATGACCGCACGCGTGCATGACGCCTGGGTTGACCGATGCAAAGGGGAGACCGGTTTTCTCCGTCAGCGGCAGGGCATCAATATCCGCCCGCATACAAAGCGTTTTTTCCTTTCCTTGGTCCAAGCGGACAAAGCCGCCTATACAGTTGGAAAAGGTTTGAAGTGCAAGACCATCCTGCTTGAGAAAGCGCCGAATACGTTCGGTCGTTTCTATCTCCTGATTGCTCAGCTCAGGATGGCGATGAATATCGCGCCGCAGGTCAAGATAACGAGAAATGTCCACCTTCATAACGGAAATTGGTCTCCTTTAAATCTGAGGATCGGTCAGGGTCGTCCCATAAAGCTGAGGCTGGCGATCGCGGAACATATGGATCAGGTCACGCACTTCTTTCGTTTTACCGAAATCGATCGAGCCGGTTACGATCTCCTGTTCGTCGCCGCCTTCGGCAATGACCTCGCCCCACGGGTCAATGATGATCGAGTGCCCGCAATAGGTCCCCATCGGACTCGGACCGACGCGATTACAGGCAACAACAAACATCTGGTTCTCGATCGCGCGGGCCATCAGAAGTGTGCGCCAGTGGTTGACGCGCGGATTCGGGAAGTTGGAAACGACGACCAACACATCCGCCTTTTTGAGCGCGTAAATGCGCGAGAGCTCGCAGAAGCGGATATCGTAGCAGACCATCATGCCCGCACGGCCGAATTCCGTGTCGTATACCTCGTGTTTATCGCCGTGCGTCAGTTGCGCGTCCTCGTCCATGTCGCTGTAGAGGTGCATCTTGCTGTAGTCTCCCACAACATTGCCATCCCGATCGATCAGGAAAACAGTATTACGCATCTTTCCATCCGCGTGCAGTGTACTGATCGAGCCGGCAACCACCCAAACATGGTACTCCTTTGCCAGATCCTTGCAGACCTTCAATGTCGGACCATCCGGCGTCTCGCAGTGTTTTTCCATCTCGTGGAACATTTTATCAGAGAAACCGGCAGACCAATCCTCCGGAAGAACAACCACATCGGGGCGCGGTGTCTTTGCCATCGCCGAAGCAAACAGCTTTCGGACATTCTCATAATTTGCCTTCGGATCATCAAAGGCAATATTCGTTTGGAGCAATGCAAAATTCGTCATAAGGCTATCCTCCTGTACTCAGATAATGTTCAGCATCGGGGCAGTCAGGACACATAAATGATTGCTCTTACCAAAACGTAAGCAAAGGTAATAATTGTGAGCACCCACCCGTTTGCCAGCATCGCCTTGATGTTCTTGGAACGGGCAAGACCCATCTGACCAACCATATCGACCGTCGGGGTAACAAAGAATGTGACCTGGCAGCCAACGAGCACGACCAAAGCCCATGTATACATATCCATATGCATTGCATTGACCATGGGCAGGAACAGCTCATGAATGATCTGCGCCTGCGCAACGCCCGTGCCGGAAATGCCGAACACACCGATCGCGGAGGCAAGCATCATAAACGCAACCTCGCCGCCCGTTGCAATCAGGGGTTCCATGAGCTGGGTAATTGCATCAAAGGCTCCGGAGGCGCTGACGTAGTTCAGGAACGGATCGAAGAGTACGAACATAAAGAACATCCAAAACATCTTGGAGCCGCCTTGGATCATCGTGGTCAGAGATTCCTTGAAGGACAGTCCGCCGACCAGTCCGACAACGATCGAGACCGTCATCATAACGAGGATTGCGTAGGATGCACCGGCTTTTGCGATAAGGCCGTAGACAATGGTGACAGCCATGGTGGCAAGGAAGGCAAGAGTAGCGCGCTTGCATTTCTCGTTGGGCTTGAAATCAACGGCCTCCTTATCTGCCTCACTGTAGGCCTCAAGTCCCTCTGTCTTGCGCTGTGTGCGGCAGGCCATGAAGAAGGTAGAGCCCCAAACAATAATAGCCAGAGGAATACCCGCGGACTTCAAGAACTGGCCGTAGGTCAGGCCGGTAAGTCCCATGATGGTAACGACAGGGGGAACAAAGGGGCCAATGTAGAGTCCTGTTGCACCGGCACCATGCAGGATTACGCCGAGGGTAGAGGGCGTCAGGCCGACGCTCGCAACGATGGGGATCAGAATGGGAGCGATGATGGCGTTGGAGCCGGCGAGCGTGCCGAGCAGGGAGACCATTAGGGTGGAGGTGACCATGGAGATCAGGATCGCGGCGCGCTTGCTCTTGAGCTTAAAGCGGTTGACCACCGTATAAACAAGATTATGCGCGACTTTTGTCTGGCTGAGGACTTCCGCCAAACCGGAGCCAAGCACGATAATAAAGCCGATCAACGCACAGAACGAGCCGAGGGACTTATAAATCGTGTTGGCAAACCCAAGGATCGATTCGCCGTTAAGGATTGCGCCAAGAATTACGCAGAGGAGAACGGACACATTCATGTCCTTGCCCCTGAGCATCAGGACGATGTAAAGGAGCAGCGGCAGGAAACCCCACAAAGGATTCAGATCAAAAATCATAGTTTTCCCTCCCTTTATTTTTGTAAAAATTTTGATCTTGCTCTATATCTCTACCATGTGGATGGCCGGCCCCGCCACAAAGTAAAAATATCAGAGGTAAACCCCGAATTCCAAAGAAAGCTGATCCTGCTGTTCCATGCGGGCAAGCATCTGCGGCGCGTCGTATTGTCCGAGCGCTGCGATCAGGCAGCTGCACATCGCCATGGCACAGACCGGGCTGAAGTATTCATCACGCGGCGCGATCAGCATTTCGGTCGACTCCAAAGCGACCTGTGAGGTCAGGGAATCGGTCAGAGCGATTACCGCACAGCCCTTTTTTCTGCAATAGGAAACTGTATCACAGGTAAGCTTTGTATAACGGGAGTAGGCGACCGCGATAAGGCAGTCTTCTGCGCTGACATCGCACAGCGTAGAGGATACTGCACCGGTTGAAGCCTCAAGCAGTTGGACATTGCCGTACATACGCCGCAGCATAAACCCAAGCAGATACGCCACCGCATAAGACGAACCGTTGCCAAGAATATAAATACGGCGCGCCTTCCGTAAAAGCGTTGTCGAACGATCCAAAGCAACGCGGTTTTGCTGCGTGTACAGGCTCTCTATCATCTGGGCATCTGAACGGAGAGCAAGAAGAATCGGATCCTCTCCATCGCCGTCAGAGGAATCTACGCGCTGAAGCTCGGACTTCAGCTTGCTGAACGGAGTTTGCTGAAGGCGCGCATCGTAGACCCCGCGTTGAAATTCCTGATAGCCGCTGCATCCCATCACACGGACAAAGCGGGTGATTGTCGCGGCGCTGATGCCGGTTTCCCGACTAAGAGCGTTAATGGAGAGAAACGCTCCCTCCTTGGGGTTGTTAATGATATAGTCCGCGAGCTTCTGATGCCCCTTAGACAGCGTAGGATAGCTTTCGCGAATTTGGTCAATTAGTTTGTTTCCGGTTTTCTGCATGGTTGGTTCCCTCTTTCTTTTCATTGGTCTTGCGTTCATTGAAAAGCAATGAATACATTATACAGGAAAACAACTCAGAATGAAACACCCTTTTGACTGTTTGAAATTATTTTTTCGTGTTTTTGATCAGTCGGCTGTTGGTGCGGTAGAACAAAGGCTTTTTGTCCGCTTTTCCGTTTAGGGTATTCAGCTTTTCGCGGTAGGCTTCTATATCCCGATTCAGAAAAAGCATAAGCGAGATAACAATAAGGCCGGCAGCGGCGATTCCATAAAAAATAACTCTCCAAAGCACCGCCGTTTCCTTATAGAAAAAGCAGGAGGCCGCAAATTGGATCAGAAAGACTGCCATGTTCAATTCGAGGAACAGCAGCGCAAGCGTTAAGTGTCCCTGCGTTCCAAGAAACGCAATCAGCAAAAGAATTGCCGCCCCTGCAAGAGGGAATACGGCTGATGTCTGCTCGGTCAACAATGACTGTAAACGCCCAGAAAGCCATCATCCAGGTCACCATTCGGTGCGAGCGGGCAAAAGCAGCATCCTGTGCATATGCAGTGCGTACTTTCTTCGCAAGCGAGCCTTCTGACATGGTATAATCCCTCCCGAGTGAAATAATCGTGTCATGTTTTAATCATTATATCAAATGAAATTATTTTTTCAATATAACATATCTACAAAATTTATTTTTATATTTTGGCGTTTTGTCGATTTTTTTCTCCATACTTGACAGTGCAAAAATGAAATGTATATAATCACATAAAGCACTAAATGAAATTATAATTTAATAAAAGGAGATCCTTCCATGAAAAAAATCTGTCACAGCGCGATCTATCAGCTGCTCTCTGAGTTGGACGGTGATGTTGGTCTCTACATTCGGGATGTTGAATCCGATGAAACACTGGAGATCAACCCCAATCTGGTTTTGCCGTCAGCCAGCGTGATCAAGATCCCTATGCTGGCGTTGCTTCTCCGCGATGTCCAGGAGGGTCGAGTGGACTGGAAAGGGAAGCGCAGGATCGCTCCAGTCAATCGCGTTGGGGGCACCGGCATCCTTTGCGAGCTGAGCGAAGAGTATATGCCGACGGTCGAAGAGCTTGCTACGTTGATGATCGTCCTGAGCGATAATATTGCAACCAACGAGATCATGGATATCATCGGTATCGAGCGGGTGAATGAGTTTTGCGCGGAAATGGAGATGCCTCATACCCGCTTGATGCGGAAGATGCTTGATTTCGAGGCAATCAAAAAAGGCTACAATAATTATATGTGTGCAGGGGAAGCCGGCCGGCTGCTGACGCAGATCGCCGAGGAGAAATTCGTCAACTGCGAGGTCTCCTGCACCATTATGAACATTATGGAGCATCAGCAGTGCCGGAACAAACTGCCCGCTCTGCTTCCGACCATTCCGAACTATGCACCGGAGGAGGTCAAGCGCAACATTCAGGAGGGGTCTGTTCTCGTTGCGAACAAGACCGGTGAGCTTGTCGGAATACAGCACGATGTTGGCATCTTTACTTTACCGGGCGGCCGCCGCTATGTGATCGCCATGTTTACCGGCAATCTGAAGAGCGATCTTCAGGCGATTGAGCTGATCGGGAAGGTGAGCCGCGCCGTTTATGACTCATTAAAGTGAGTGAAGAAAAGCGGTATGCCTTTATAAGGAGAACTCAGTTTTATGTATGACTATGTATTAAAAAACGGATGGATCGTGGATGGCAGTCGGAAAGAGCCCTACCGCGCAGATCTTTGTATCCGGGATGGATTGATCGCAGAAATTGCTCCGAATGCAGGAGAGGGGCGGGAGACGATCGACATCTCCGGCCTGATCGTCTCGCCGGGGTTCATTGACATTCATGCTCATTCGGATGCTTCTCCGTTGGTAGGTTATCCCGTGGAGAGTAAGCTCGCGCAAGGTGTAACGACCGAGATCTGCGGAAACTGCGGCGTTTCTCTTCTGCCGTCAGAACCCGGCTGCGAAGCGGCAGTACAGGAGTATTTTTCCTCGGAGCTGGAAATGCCGCTCAACGGGAAACAGATCACAATGCCTTCCATGTCCGCATATGTCCGCGCTGTCCGGAACAGCGGGACAGCGCTCAATGTTGGAATGCTGGTCGGACATGGTACGCTGCGGCTCTCTGTCATGGGCTTTGTTGACCGTCCGCCGACTACACAGGAGTTGGAGCAGATGAAGTCTCTTCTTGACCGTGAACTTAGTGCCGGTGCAATGGGTATGAGCTTGGGCTTGATCTATCCGCCAAGCGCTTATGGTATAACGGACGAGCTGGTGGAATTGGCAAAGGTCGTAAAAAAGCACAATGCGATTCTCGCCGTACATATGCGCAGCGAGAGCGTTCACATTTTCGAGGCGGTCGATGAAATGCTGAGCGTTGCCGAGAAAAGTGGCGTGCATCTGGAAATTTCTCATCTCAAGCTGATTGGGAAACCGCAATGGGGTCGCGGAGGGGAACTGCTCCAAAAGATTCACGATGCCCGTGCGCGCGGCATCCATGTCACCTGCGACCAATACCCATATACCGCAAGCAGTACCGCGCTGACCGCCCTGATGCCGAACTGGTCTCATGCGGGCGGAAATGAAGAAATGCTTCGCCGCCTGCGCGAACGGGAAGGCACGCTCTGTGAGGAAATGGCGCAGGAAATGGAGAACCGCGGAGGTCCCGGTGCGATCCTGATCACCAGTACCCACGGCCGCCATCCGGACTATGAGGGCAAAACCATCGATGAACTTGCAAAGGAGTTTTCCCTCACACCTCTTGATGCAGTGATCCAAATTCTACTCGAATGTGAGGTCAGCGTCGCCTGCGTATTCTTCTGCATCAGCGAGGAGGATATGCTCGCCATTATGACCGAGCCGTTTATCTGCGTAGGGAGCGACGGATATTCCTTTTCCTACGATAAGCAATACACAAAGACCAATCCTCACCCCCGCAGCTTTGCTACCTTTCCGCAGTTCTTCCAGACCGTCCGTGAAAAACAGCTTATGTCCATACAAGACGCCGTCTATAAGGCAACCGCACTTCCTGCACAGATTCTTGGCCTGTACGACCGCGGGCAGTTGAAAAAGGGGATGGCTGCGGACATAACGATATTTGATAGAGAGCGAATCGCAAGTCGTTCAACGTATCTGGATTCAAAGGTTCGTCCAGTGGGGATCTCATATGTCTTCGTCGGCGGCAAGCTGGCATACTGCGATGACCGCACCGTCGATTTCCATTCCGGCAAGGTTCTGCTTCATCTGTAACTGTCGGGCCATGCACAATGCGCCTATCGGTTGGATCACGGGCAGTTCCACGAAAGCGTCCATAGCAAAACAGCGAGGCATTGCCTCGCTGTTTTGCTTGCCCGGGAGAGATCTCCTCCTGCAGAAGGTCTGCTAAACGCCGCCTCGATCCGAGGCGTTGCTCTATAAAAAGCGAATGGCCTGTCTGCAAAAAAATAAATTGAATTCAGAGATTACGATCTCCCCAAAATGTGATCCATTCTGCGTAATAAAAATTTATGACTGAACGGCTTTGGCAGATAGCATACCGCGCCCAATGCAAAAAACTCTTCGCGCAGGCGGTTTGACACTCTTGCCGAAATGATGATCGTGCGCAGAGCAAGCTTCTGACGGCCCAGCTCACGCATGACCTCTGCACCATTCACATCCGGAAGATCCGGATCCATGATCAAAAGCGCCGGCTGTCTTTCTCGAACAGAGCGCAGAATATCCCATCCCTTTTTTGTCCGCACGACCCGATAGTTTTCGCGCAGCGCGATGGATTCCTGCAAGAGACCGCAAAAAGCTTCGTTGGCATCTGCCAACAGAATGTCATGACAATGCTTCATCCATATCTTCCTATCCTAATTTTTGAATCGAATAGTATTTACGTACACAGTGCGGCAGGCGGCGCTTCTTCTGCCTCCATCAGGCCATCTTCTTCATTCTCACAGAGCTCGCGCCGAAGCGCACAAAGCGTATCTCTCACCGCTTGGTCGTTCAGTTCGTCCAAAAGCAGCAGAAGAAAAACCAGGCTTGTCGCAGACAGGCAGTATTTCCCTCGCTCCAAGTCGCTGTATGCACGGCTCGTGATGTGAAGGCGTTCTGCCATTTCTTCCTGTGAAAGCCGAAGCTTGCGCCGCAGGTCACGGGCTGACCGGGAAAAGAAATTCCGGATCAGCCGCTTGTAATATCCCATATGATAAGATCTCCGTTTCTTTGAGGAATTCTACGGAAATCTTACTCAGTGCCGAAGTGCGCTTCCATGAAGTACACTTCCTAATATTGAAATTTCCTTTTCCTTCCATATCATTTTAACATCCTTAAGAAAACGCTTTCCGGAACGTTTCCGACTATCCGGTCCCACATGCAAGAAAAATGCTGCACATCCTCACGGTCAAAGCCGCAAGGATGTGCAGCGCATGATTCTGCGATCCGTATTCACCATGCTTCCGCAAGCAAAAAGTCTGCAAGATGAACGATTTTGATGCCGTTTTCGATACCGGTATCCATTTCATTGAGCGTAACGACATATTTGGGGTAATGGTCACGGATCTCCATCAGGTTTCCGACCTCGCGGTCAGAAGTCTCCGGAATCCGGACACAGACCTGCACATAGATTCGCTCATCGCGGCGTGTGGCCACAAAGTCGATTTCCTTTGTATCATTCTTGCCGATGAAAACATCGTAACCGCGGCGCTTCAGCTCAAGGAATACGATATTTTCCATTGCGCCGTCCAGCATTTTGCGGTTATAGCCCAGCAAAGCATACTTGAGCGATACATCGGAGAGATAGTATTTCTCCTGGGTTTTCAGGATGCTCTTGCCTTGCAGGTCATAGCGCTCGCAGGGGTAGATAATAAACGCCTGCTCCAGCCAGCGCAGGTAGTTATAGATGCTCTCCACCGAAACCTTGCGGTGCTCGCTTTTCAGGAAGGTGGAGATCGAGTTTGCTGAGAAAGTCTTACCCATATTTTCGATAATATACTTCACCACACGGTCAAAAAGATCCTGCTTGTTGATGCGGTGACGTTTGACAATATCGCGGGAGACTACGGTATGGTAAATGCCGTTGACGATCTGATAGGCGCTCTGTTCATCGTACTCGCTGAGCGCGATGATGGGAAAACCGCCGAAGCGGATATACTCCTCCAGCAGTTCCCTGCGGGATAAAGTGCTGTCGGCCTTGAAGTCCAGATATTCCTTAAACGACAGCGTATAGACAGGAATGGACACATAGCGGCCCGTCAGATAGGTGGAGATCTCGCTGGACATGAGCTTGGAGTTGGAGCCGGTCACATAGATGTCGGCATCCGCACTTTCCAACAGGCTGTTGACCGCCTTCTCCCAGCCGGTGATTTCCTGAATCTCGTCCAGCAAGAGGTAACAATGTCCCTTGCCCGCCATGGCAGCGGTCAGCTCGTCATACATCTGCTTGGCGGTGATGTTCTCGGGAATATCCATCTCCGTGTACCGCTTGCAGATGATCTGGTCCTCCCCAATACCGCGCCGCAGCAGTTCCTCTCTCAGCATCTCAAAGATCGTAGACTTGCCGCAGCGACGGATACCGGCAAGTATCTTGATGAGCGGCTTGTCGATAAACGGCTCGATTGCCGCGATATAGTCCGGTCTGTTGATCATCGTATCGCCTCCCTACAGCTAATAGTATACCCAAAATAGTTTGTATATTCAACAAGTTTTTAAGGTCTAAAAAAAAAAACTTTTCAGTTTGGGCATTCTAAGTGATACGTGGACCACCTTTGGTCATCTCGCCGGTTTCGTCTGTATCCCCTTTTTGTCAGAAAACTGTGTCTTCCGGCAAGTGCTCGTTTCATTTTCAGCAGAGAGACGAACCCGGGCGCTGTGCAAGCACAGCGCCCGGGGTTTTGTATCTCCAAGAGTATTCGTTTTTGCTCGACCAACCTCCGCCGCCATGGCGGTTGGGCCCCGGCATCAGAAGAGGAACGCTCTCGTCCGCGGCATCCGGCTGAGCATCATCTGCATGGAACGCACCCAACCAAAGCCGCTCTCGGTCTCCCCCGCGCCGGGGGCGATCATGTGCATCAGCTTTGCGGCCAGCAGATGCAGCTCCTCTGTCTTTTCCCGGTAGGACTTCAGATAATCCTCCGTCCGCGGATAGTTCCGGTCAAAGACCGGAGCGGCGATCCTTGCGTCAAAGACGGTCCGGTAGGGGTGATCCAAGGTCAGCTCCACCCGGAATTCTCTGACGGGGGCAGGCACATCGAACCGGGGCCGGCGCAAATCGTTGGTCCGCTCCCGTTCCCGGCGCTCCTCGCTGCTCTCGGTCCCCGCGCGGTGCAGGCCATCCATGGCCTCCCAGCGCTCAAATCTCTGGCGCTCCAGATGGAACCGGGCGATCTCCGCCGCCATAACGTTCACCTGGTCGGGCACATCACTGACGGTGCACTTCAAGGTACCGATGCCGTTTTCAAACAGCGGCGCGCCGTCCTCGGAGATACGGAAGGAGCGCAGCGCCTTCCCTTCCAGGACCCAGCCGTCCTCCCCTATGCGCAGCAGTCCGTGCTCCTCATCCAGAAACAGGGGACCGTCCCCCTGGTCGGCGCGGAAGCAGTATGTGGACTGGAACGTCGCCTGCAAAGCCTGATTTTCTCGAAGTGCGGCGGCGTACGGCTCAGATTCTGTTAAGGGCCGCTCGTTGACACGTTCGCAGACCGGACAGTTCTCTTTGTTATCACTGAATGCTCCCATCATGGCCCTCCTTTTTTATCAACATAGCTACAAGCTGCTGTTGGTTCTTGAT
>ENA-UESC01002542-UESC01002542.1-human-gut-metagenome-genome-assembly--contig:-NODE-2542-length-11008-cov-6.121855_pt1 | contig 11008 bp, 8 predicted proteins | sample MGYA00242998_ERZ507999 | MGnify/ENA primary metagenome ERZ507999 (study PRJEB26167, sample SAMN06115465) | human gut metagenome | host: Homo sapiens | place: China:Hubei | collected 2016-04-27 | study... | reverse complement strand
GTTTTTTCATGAATTGCCTCTTTGATTGGTTATTTTTTGACAGTATAGCACAAATGTCCGCAAATGACAAGTTGACGCGTGCTGCAAAAGCTGATATCATCGAAACGTCGGCTGACGCTGGAAAAGAGGGTGCGTTATGAAGTATGTGCAATTTGATTATGTAAACAAGTTTTCCTGTCTGGCGGGCAAATGCCCGGATACCTGCTGCAAGGACTGGCAGATCATTCTGGACGAGGACGCCATCGCGCGCTACGCTTCCCTGCCCGGTGAGCTGGGCGAACAGGTGCGCGCGGCTATGCTGACGGAGAACGGTGAGACGCGCTTCCGGGAGCAGGGCGGGAACTGCGTTCTGCTGCGTGACGACGGCCTCTGTCCGCTTCAGGCCGCATACGGTGCGGAAATGCTCTGCCGCACCTGCTTTACGCACCCGCGCTTTATCGAGGAATACGGCCAGACGGCGGAGCTGACGCTCTCCGCCTCCTGCCCGGAGGCGGCAAGACTTCTGCTGGAGCACGACGCGCCGCTGACGCTGACGGAAACGGACGACGGCGGCCCGGTCACACCGAACGAGCTTGACCCGGCATTATATCCGGCGCTGCTTGCCGCGCGGACGGCTTCGCTCCGGCTGGCGCAGGATCGCGCACGGCCTGTTGCAGACCGCCTGGCGCTCATTCTGCTGCTGGCACGGCGGGTGCAGCGTCTGCTGGACGAGGGGCGGGACGAGCTTGTCCCGGTGCTGGCGCGGCGGTTCCTTGGAAAGCAGTATCAGGATCGTAGTCTTGTCCGGCTGGCGCGGCTTCGCAGCAGGAGCGGACGGTTTTTCCCGTGCTGGATGGTGCTGCGCAACATGGAGCACCTGACGGCGGAGTTCCCGCGCCTGCTGGACCGCGTGAACCACGCGGAGCCGCCGGACGATTTCGACGTGCGCTTTCCCGCGCAGGCCGAAAATCTGCTGGTCTATTTCCTGTTCCGCTATGTGCTGAAAGCCGTGAACGACGGCCGGCTCCTGCCGCGCGTCGAGAGCTGCCTGTTCCACGTTGTCGCGCTGCGCTATCTCTGCGGCACTGCGAACGCACAGACGGTCGAAACCTTGCAGCCCGTCGTCAGCCTCTACTGCAAGGAGGTGGAACACTCGGAGGAAAATCTGCGGCTCTTGCAGCGTGTTTTTGAACATGGAACGATCTCCGCCCGCTATCTCTACACCGTTCTCCGCCCATAGGGCAGAACGCACAAAAAGCATCGCGCTTCTTTGTGCAAAAACATTGCATCTTCCCCTTGCATTTTTCGAGAAATCTGATAAAATGTAGCGTGCGACGTATTTTAGGTCGCACGCTACATTTTCATTTGAGGGATCAACCATGGAAGAAAATTTATTTCTGTTCCGGCGGTTTCGGCTGCTCGATCAGGCGGGCAAACAGCGCGTCGACCAGCAGTTTCAGGAGATGGAGCTGACGGCGATGCAGTCCTACGTCCTGCGCTATCTGCACGACCGCGCGGGCGAGGTCGTCTACCCGAAGGACATCGAGCAGCGGTTCCACCTGACGCACCCGACGGTGTCCGGTCTGCTCGCCCGGCTGGAGGCGAAGGGCTTCATCGTCTGCACGCCAGACCCGGACGACCGCCGCTGCAAGCGCGTGTCGGCCACAGAAAAGGCCGAACAGTGCCACCTTCGCATCCGCGACACGTTCCACGCGCTCGAACAGGAGACCCTGCAAAACTTCAGCCCCGAGGAGGTGCAGACGCTGCTGCGCCTGCTCGACCGGGCGATCGAAAATCTATCCGAAGGTAAGGAGGAAGCATGACCATGATCAAACGATTGGCCGCCTCGATCCGCGAATACAAGCGCGACACGATCCTGACGCCGCTTTTGATGATCGGCGAGGTGGTGTGCGAGTGCGTCATCCCGCTCTACACGGCGCAGCTCGTCAACAGCATCCAGGCCGGATGCACGCGCGACGTCATCTTTTATTATGGACTCCGGCTGCTGGGGCTGGCGCTCCTGTCGCTGTGCTTCGGCATGGCGGCGGGCTGGTTCTGCGCCGCAGCCTCGACCGGCTTTGCTAAAAACCTGCGGCACGACCTGTTCTACCGCGTGCAGAACTTCTCGTTCGCCAACATCGACCAGTTCTCCACGTCCTCGCTCGTCACGCGCCTGACGACCGACGTGTCGAACGTGCAGATGGCCTTTATGATGATCATCCGCACGGCGGTGCGTGCGCCGCTGATGCTGATCTTCTCGGTCATCATGTCCATCAAGGTCGGCAAGGAGCTGGCGTTCGTATTCGCGGCAGCCATCCCGCTGCTCAGCTTCGGCCTGCTTCTGATGGCAAAGTTCGCGATGCCGCTGTTCAAGGCCGTGTTCAAAAAATACGACCGCCTGAACAACTCTGTGCAGGAGAACGTACAGGCCATGCGCGTCGTGAAGAGCTTCGTGCGTGAGGACTATGAGACGAAAAAGTTCAGCGCCGCATCGGACGATGTGCGAAAAGACTTCCTGAAGGCCGAAAAGATCCTCGCCACGAACACACCGCTGATGCAGTTCTGCGTCTACATGTCGCGCATCCTGATCTGCTATTTCGCAGCGAAGCTGATCGTGCAGTCCGGCGGCACCTATCTCAACGTCGGCAGCCTGACCAGCATGATCACCTATTCCATGTCCATCCTGATGAGCCTGATGATGCTCTCGATGATCTTCGTGATGGTGACGATGGCCTCGGCCTCGGCCAAGCGTATCGCGGAGGTTCTGGACACCGAGACCGACCTCAAGAATCCCGCCTCCCCGCTCCGCGAGGTCCCGAACGGCGCGGTCGATTTCGATCATGTGAGCTTCAAATATTCTGCCAAGGCCGAGCGCAATGCCCTCGACGACATCGATCTCCACATTCCCTCGGGCGCGACCGTCGGCGTCATCGGCAGCACCGGCTCGTCGAAGACGAGCCTCATCCAGCTCATCTCCCGCCTCTACGACGCGACCGAAGGCAGCGTCCGCGTGGGCGGCCATGACGTGCGCGAGTACGACATTGAGGCGCTGCGGAATCAGGTGGCCGTGGTGCTGCAGAAGAACGTGCTCTTCTCCGGCACGATCAAAGAAAATCTCCGCTGGGGCGATCCGGACGCGACCGACGAGGATCTCGTCCGCGTCTGCCGCCTCGCGCAGGCGGACGACTTTGTCCGGGCCTTCCCGGACGGGTATGACACCTATATTGAACAGGGCGGCACGAACGTCTCCGGCGGGCAGAAGCAGCGGCTGTGCATCGCGCGGGCGCTGCTGAAAAAGCCGAAGGTGCTGATTTTGGACGATTCGACGTCCGCTGTCGACACGAAGACGGACGCCCTCATCCGGCAGGCATTTGCCACTGAAATTCCGGAAACGACCAAGATCATCATTGCGCAGCGCATCGCGTCCGTGCAGGACGCCGATCTGATCGTGGTGATGGAAAACGGCCGCATCGACGGCCTTGGCACGCACAAGGCGCTGCTGCAATCGAACCAGATCTACCGCGAGGTCTATGAATCCCAGACGAGAGGAGGCGCGGACGATGGCGAATAACCGAATGCCCGGCAAGGGCGGCCCGCGCGGCTTCGCCGGCGGACAGAAGGTCGACGGCAAGGCGTTTGCGCGCCTGATGCGGATGCTCTTCCACGACTATCCCGGCAAGCTGACGGCAGTTGTGATCTGCATCACGCTGAACGCCGTCATCGGCATCACGCCGACGATCTTCGTCAAGACCATCACCAGCTACATTGAGACCGGCCTGACCACGGGCTGGGATGCGATTTTGCCGAAGATGATCCAGTCGGTCGTGCTGATGGTCGCGCTCTACGCCGTGAGCGTCGCCTGCGCCGCGACCTATACACAGCTGATGGCGCACGTGACGCAGGGCTTCCTGCACAACATCCGCACACGCATGTTCTCCCGGATGCAGACGTTCCCCATCCGCTACTTTGACCAGAACACGCGCGGCGACATCATGAGCTACTATACCAACGACACCGACACGCTCCGCCAGCTCATCTCACAGAGCCTGCCGCAGCTGTTCTCGTCCGGTCTCATGTGCGTCGGCCTGATCTTCATCATGCTCTACTATTCGATGCCGCTGATGCTGATTGTGGTGCTCGGCATTTTTGCGATGACGCGCGTGACGAAGTCCATCGGCGGCAAATCCGCGACGTTCTTCGTCCGCCAGCAGAAATCGCTCGCCAAGGCCGAGGGCTATATCGAAGAGATGATGAACGGCCAGAAGGTCGTGCAGGTCTTCTGCCACGAGCAGGCCGCCGAGGCCGATTTTGACAAGCTGAACGACCGGCTCTTCCAGGACGCACGCAACGCGAACCGCTTTGCGAACATTTTCATGCCGATCATGAACAACATCGGCAACATTCTCTACACACTGACGGCCTTTGTCGGCGGCCTGCTGGTCTGCTCGGGCGGCTCCGTGCCGAACGTCTCGTTTGAAAACCTGCTCCACACCGGCTCGATGCTCGGCGTGCTCTCCATCCCGGTCATTGCGTCGTTCCTCGGCATGACGAAGCAGTTCACGGGCAACATCTCCCGCGTCTCCGATCAGATCAACTCCGTCGTCATGGCCATCGCCGGCGCGGGGCGCATCTTCGAGCTGCTCGACGAGCAGCCGGAGGCCGACGACGGCGACGTCACGCTCGTCCGCTGCCGCAAGAACGCGGACGGCAGCCTGACCGAGTGCGCTGAGCGCACCGGGACATGGGCCTGGAAGTATCCGCCCCGCGACGGGCAGGTCACACTCGTGGAGCTGCGCGGCGACGTCCGTTTCTACGGCGTCGACTTCGGCTATGACCCGGAGAAGACCGTCCTGCACGACATCTCGCTCTACGCCGAGCCAGGCCAGAAGCTCGCCTTCGTCGGTGCGACCGGCGCAGGCAAGACCACCATCACGAACCTCATCAACCGGTTCTACGACATTGCCGACGGCAAGATCAAATATGACGGCGTCAACATCAACCGCATCAAAAAGGCCGATCTGCGCCATTCGCTCGGCATTGTGCTTCAGGACGTGAACCTCTTCACCGGTACGGTCATGGACAACATCCGCTACGGCAAGCTCGACGCCACGGACGACGACTGCATCCGCGCCGCGAAGCTCGCCAACGCGCACGATTTCATCACGCGCCTGCCCGAGGGCTACGACACCATGCTGACGTCCAACGGCGCGAACCTTTCGCAGGGGCAGCGGCAGCTGCTCTCCATTGCGCGCGCGGCCGTCGCCGATCCGCCGGTCATGATCCTCGACGAGGCGACCAGCTCCATCGACACGCGCACCGAATCGCTCGTGCAGCGCGGCATGGACGCGCTGATGAAGGGGCGGACGGTCTTCGTCATTGCGCACCGGCTGTCCACCGTGCGCAACAGCGACGCGATCATGGTCCTCGATCACGGGCGCATCATCGAGCGCGGCACGCACGACGACCTCATCGCCCAGCGCGGCACGTATTATCAGCTCTATACCGGCGCGTTTGAATTGGAATAATCGCAGCTCGCTCCACGCACGCAAAGGCCCCCTCTGCCAAGAGGGAGCCTTTGGGCGATTGCAAAAAGCCCCGGGTCCTGTATCAGGACCCGGGGCTTTTCTCAGGTTTCGTCGATATGGCGCTGGATGCGGTTGATGATCATTTCGAGCGCGATGAGGTTTTTGCCACCCTCGGGGACGATGAGGTTGGCGCTGCGCTTGCTCGGCTCGACGAACTGCTCGTGCATGGGCTTGACCGTGGTCATATACTGCTCGATGACCGAGTCGATCGTGCGGCCGCGCTTTTTCACGTCGCGCCGGATGCGGCGGCAGAGGCGCACGTCGGCGTCGGCGTCGACGAAGATGCGGATATCCATCTCGTCGCAGAGCGCACGGCTCGCAAAGATCAAAATGCCCTCGACGACGATGACCTTCCGCGCCTCGACGTGCAGTACCTCGCTCGACCGGTTGTGGACCGTATAGTCATACGTCGGGCAGTCGATGGCGCGGCCGGCCTTCAGCGCCCGGAGGTGGCCGATCATGAGATCGGTATCGAATGCGTCCGGGTGGTCATAGTTGAGCTTTGTGCGCTCCTCATACGTCAGGTCGTCGTGCCGCTTATAGTAGTTGTCGTGGCTGAGGACGCTGATGTCGTCCCCAAACCGGTTGATGAGTGCCTTGACCAGCGTCGTCTTGCCGCTGCCGGTTCCGCCCGCGATTCCAATTACGATCACATCTGCCATATCCCGTGCTTCTCCTTTTTATCTGACAATGCCGAGGATGAGCGGCTGCTTCTCCGGTGCGGTATCCGACCATTGCAGCGCGCCAAGGAAGGCCGCCTCCGCCGCCGGGACGGACTCGGCCCGGTTCGCATGCAGCACGGCGAGGACCTCGCCCGCCTCCACGCGCTCGCCGGTCTTCTTTTTCAGGACGACACCCGCCGCGAAGTCGATCACGTCCTCCTTCGTCTGGCGGCCTGCGCCGAGCAGGGCGGACGCTTCGCCGATCTTCTGCGCGTCCATGTGGGAAAGATAGCCGCCGCACGGCGCGAGAATTTCATGCTGGATTGCGGCCTGCGGGAGCTTCGAAGTGTCGTCGAGGACGGCGGGATCGCCGCCCTGCGCCGCGACCCAGCGCTTCATCTGCTCGAATGCACGGCCGGAGGCAATGGCTTCCTTGACCTGCGCGCGCGCGGTCTCCTCATCCCAGCCGTTGCAGAGCATGAGCATGTTGGACGCGAGCACGGTGCAGACCTCCTGCAAATCGGGGCAGCCCTCGCCGCGCAGGATCTCGACCGCTTCTTCCACTTCCAGCGCGTTGCCGATCCGGTGCCCGAGGGGGACGTCCATATTCGTCAGAACGGCGGTCACGTTCCGGCCGCACGCCTTGCCGATCGTCACCATGTGCTCCGCCAGCTCACGCCCGGCGTCCAGCGTCTTCATGAACGCGCCGGAGCCGACCTTGACGTCGAGCACGATCGAATGTGACCCGGCGGCGAGCTTTTTGGACATGATGGACGACGTGATAAGCGGCAGCGAATCAACTGTCGCGGTCACGTCGCGCAGGGCGTAGAGCTTTTTGTCGGCGGGCGTGAGGTTGCCGCTCTGGCCGATGACGGCCACGCCGACCTGCTCGACCTGATGCAGGAATTCGTCGACGGTCAGGGTCGTTTTGTAGCCGGGGATGGACTCCAGCTTGTCGACGGTGCCGCCCGTGTGGCCGAGACCGCGGCCGGACATCTTTGCCATCTTTCCGCCGAGGCAGGAGACGATGGGCGCGAGGATGAGCGTCGTCTTGTCGCCGACGCCGCCGGTCGAGTGTTTGTCGACGGATTTGTCGCCGAAGCGGGAGAGGTCGATGGTGTCGCCGGAGCGCATCATCGCGTCGGTCAGCACGGCGGTCTCGTGGTCGGTCATGCCCTTGAAGAACACGGCCATCGCAAACGCGGACATCTGATAGTCCGGGATCGAGCCGTTCGTGAAGCCGTCAATGACGAAGCGGATCTCCTCGTCCGTCAGGGCAAGACCGTCGCGCTTTTTTTCGATCAAATCTACCATTCGCATGGAAAGAACTCCTTTCGAAGCCATACGTTTCATGTTTTGCATGGGCGGCCAATGGCCGCCCGCTCTCGCCGCAGCGGGAAAGCCTCCCCTGTGTAAGGGGAGGTGGCATTTGCGAAGCAAATGACGGAGGGGTTGTCAATGACGATTTTTCCAGACAATCCCTCAGTCAGCTTCGCTGACAGCTCCCTTTACACAAGGGAGCCTTTGGGGCGATTGCTGGCCGGAAATTCCGGGAAAAGGGGCCATGGGAAAGGCGGGGCCTTTCCCATGGGCTGTGATTATCGCTGCCCCTTGTCGTAGGGGATGCCCTCGGCCTTCGGCGCACGGGAGCGCTTCGACGTGAAGGCCAGCACGATCAGCGAGATGATGTACGGCATCATGTTGTAGACCGGGCCGGGGATGTTCAGCGCCTTGAGGAAGTCGAAGCCGACATAGACGTTCGACAGCGCGCGGAACAGGCCGAACAGCAGCGCCGCCAGCGCAATACGCCACGGCTTCCACTGGCCGAAGATCATGACGGCGAGCGCCAGGAAGCCGAAGCCCGCGACGCCGTTTTCAAACCGCCACTCGGACACGCCCGCGAGGATGTAGCAGATGCCGCCGAGGCCGCCGAGCATGCCGGAAATGAGCACGCCCGCCCAGCGCATCTTATAGACGTTGATGCCGACGGAGTCCGCCGCCTGCGGATGTTCGCCGCAGGCCATCAGCCGCAGGCCAAAGCGCGTCTTATAGAGCGTGACCCACGCAAAAATGATGGCGATAAACGCGATGAGCATGAACCAGTTGAACTCGAATTTGCCGATGTTGACGATGAACGCCGTTTTCGGCGTGGCGTACTGGATGGCGGAGGAGACGTCGTCGGGGTTGGCCGCGGTGTTGATGGCCTTGACGATGACAGTCGCCCCGGCGGTGCCGAGCAGGTTCATCGCGGTGCCGACGAGGGTCTGGTCGGCCTTGAAGTTGATGCTGGCGACGCCGAGCAGCGTCGAATACACGACGCCGAACAGGACGGAGCCGAGCAGCACGAGCAGCACGAGCGCCGCGCCGGAGATCGAATCGCCGAAATAGCGCATGACGAGCGCGCCGCCCAGCGCACCGAGCACCATGATACCCTCGAGGCCGAGGTTGATGACGCCGGAATGCTCCGCAAAGCAGCCGCCGAGCGCCACGAGAATCAGGACGGACGAGAAGATCAGCGTATATTGCAGCAGCAGAACCATTACGCCTCGCCTCCTTTCTCCGTTTTGGCCGCTTTTTTGGCCTTGCGTTCCTCATGCAGGAAGATCCAGCGGTTCATCGCCGTCTTCAGGAACAGGACGAACGCGCAGAGATAGATGATCAGCGAGGAGATCAGGTCGGACACCTGCGAGCAGTAGATCGACTTGTCGACATACGCGCCGCCGGCCGTGATATGCTGGATGAAGAAGGAGGCGAAAATCGTCCCGATCGGGTTCAGGCCGCCGAGGAACGTCGCCGCGATGCCGTTGAAGCCCATGGCCGGGACGGAGCTTGCCGTACACTGCCACTGCTCATAGCCCGTCTGATAGAGGAGCGAGCCGCCGAGGCCGGCCAGCGCACCTGCGATGACGAGCGTGAGGATCGTGTTGCGCTTTTCCTGCATGCCGCAGTATTTCGCGGCATTTTTGTTGAAGCCCGTGGCCTTTAGCTCGTAGCCGAACATCGTCTTTTCCATCACGATCCAGACCAAGATGGCAAGCAGGACGGAGAGCGGGATGGCCATCGTGATGTATTTGTTGTCGCCCAGCAGCTTGTCAAAGCCCAGCGAGGGCAGGATGGCCTGCTTGCCGAAGCTCTTCATCTGGAGGGTATAGGGGCTGGTGTCCTCCTTGACGTTCGTCAGGATCATGTTCGTGGTGTAGAGGCCGATCCAGTTGAGCATGATGCCGGAGATGACCTCGTTGACGTTGCAGTAGGATTTCAGCAGGCCCACGACGCAGCCGAACACCGCGCCGGAGACGATCGCCAGCAGCATGCACGGCAGCCAGCCCCAGCCCCATGCGAGCGCCGCATAGAGGCACGCGCAGGAACCCGCGACATACTGCCCCGCCGCGCCGATGTTGAACAGGCCGACCTTATAGGCGAACAGCACCGACAGCGCGCACATCAGCAGCGGCGCGGTCTTGACCAGCGTATTGCCGAAGTACTTCAGCTGCGAGGCGGGCTTGTTATAGGTCAGGAAGTTTTTGACGATATCGCCAATGGCCTTGCCCGCGCCCGCCGGGTTGATGATCAGCAGCGCGAGATAGCCGATGAACAGGCCGAGCAGAATGCAGACCAGCGACGCGATCAGAGACTGCACGGCGTTCGACTTCAGGAGATTTTTCTTCATTTGCCCACCTCATCTCTCTTCGCGCCCGCCATGTAGAGGCCAAGCTCTTCCACGGTGACGGCCTTCGGGTCGAACTCGCCGACGATCTTGCCCTCGTACATGACGAGGATGCGGTCGGACAGGTTCATGACCTCGTCCAGCTCCAGCGACACGAGCAGGACGCCCTTCCCGGCGTCGCGCTCGGCGACGAGCTGCTTGTGGATGTATTCGATCGCGCCGACGTCGAGTCCGCGCGTCGGCTGCACGGCGACGAGCAGCTCCGGGTCCTTATCGATTTCGCGGGCCACGATGGCCTTCTGCTGGTTGCCGCCGGACATGCTCCGCGCAATGGTGACGGGACCCTGACCGGAGCGGACGTCATACTGCTCGATGAGCCTTGTCGCATAGGCGCGGATATTGGCGCGCCGGAGGAAGCCGGCCTTGTCCGTAAATTCCGGCTCGAAATACCGCTGGAGCACCAGATTGTCCTCGAGCGTATAGTCCAGCACGAGTCCGTGCTTGTGCCGGTCTTCGGGGATGTGGCTGAGGCCCATGGTGCTGCGCTTGCGGATGGGCATGTGCGTGATGTCGCGGCCCAGGAACTCGACCTTGCCGGACGTGACGGGTTCGAGTCCCGTCAGGCCGTAGACGAATTCGGTCTGGCCGTTGCCCTCGATGCCCGCGAGGCAGACGATCTCGCCGCGATGCACCTGGAGCGACACGCCGCGCACGGCGTTGTTCTTGTGGACCTTCGAGGCCACAGTCAGGTTTTCCACATTCAAAACGGCCTCACCCAGCGTACACGGCTGCTTGTCCACCTTGAAGCTGACCTCGCGGCCCACCATCATCGCCGAGAGCTGCTCTGCCGTGGTGGTGCAGGTGTCGACCGTGCCGATATACTTGCCCTTGCGGAGCACCGTACACCGGTCGGCAACGGCCATGATCTCCGCGAGCTTGTGGGAGATGAAGAGGATGGACTTGCCCTCCTTGGCGAGGTTCTTCATGATCTGCATCAGCTCGTCGATCTCCTGCGGCGTCAGCACGGCCGTCGGCTCGTCGAAAATGAGAATCTCATTGTCGCGGTAGAGCATCTTCAGGATCTCCGTGCGCTGCTGCATGCCGACGGTGATGTC
>ENA-UESC01002539-UESC01002539.1-human-gut-metagenome-genome-assembly--contig:-NODE-2539-length-11023-cov-11.214142_pt1 | contig 11023 bp, 8 predicted proteins | sample MGYA00242998_ERZ507999 | MGnify/ENA primary metagenome ERZ507999 (study PRJEB26167, sample SAMN06115465) | human gut metagenome | host: Homo sapiens | place: China:Hubei | collected 2016-04-27... | reverse complement strand
TTCCTGCGCGAGGTGTTCAAGCAGGGCAGCATCGAGAGCCTGGATCAGGAGACCCTGTTCACCATCCAGCGCTTCTTCGAGAACAACCTGAATGTGTCTGAGACCAGCCGCGGCCTGTTTGTCCACCGCAACACGCTGGTGTATCGTCTGGAAAAGATCAAAAAACTGACCGGTCTGGATCTGCGTGAGTTCGACGATGCCATCGTCTTTAAGGTGGCGTTGATGGTCAAGAAGTACCTGTCCAACAACCCGGCCAAATATTAAGCAAACGCTTGCGGCGCAAAGCCGTCGGCGCAGAACCGGCCGCTCGAAACCGATGCTGGCCGGTTCTTTTTGGTTTGGAGAAAATTATTGGGAGCGAAAAATGCATGATAGATTTTGAACACGTTTCAAAGCAGTACAAGCACAACGCAAAGCCTGCCCTGGAGGATGTCAACTTCCATGTGGATGACGGCGAGTTTGTTTTTCTGCTGGGTCACTCAGGCGCGGGCAAATCCACCCTGCTCAAGCTGATCCTGCGCGAGGAGACCCCCACCGAGGGCCGCGTGCTGGTGAACGGGCAGGATGTTGCCCGCCTGCGCCGCAGCAAGATCCCCTACCTGCGCCGTCAGATGGGCATCATCTTTCAGGATTTCCGGCTCATCCCCACCATGACCGTTTACGAGAACATTGCCTTTGCCATGCATGTTACCAACATCGGGCATAAGCAGATCAAGGAGCGCGTGAATTACATGCTGGAGCTTGTCCACCTGGAGGACAAGGCAAAGGTCTACCCCGACCTGCTCTCCGGCGGTGAGCAGCAGCGTGTGGCTGTGGCCCGCGCCCTGGCCCACGCCCCCAAGCTGGTGATTGCAGACGAGCCCACCGGCAACATCGACCCCGAGCTGAGCCTTGAGATGATGGAGCTGCTGGAGCGTGTCAGCGAGATGGGCATCACTGTGCTGGTGGTCACCCATGAGCACGAGCTGGTCCGCCACTTTGACCGCCGCGTGGTCACCCTGTCCGGCGGACACATCATCTCGGATGTGCCCACGGGCTCCATGATCCCCCACCCGCCCGTAGACCCGAAGGAACTGGAAATGGAGGTGTCGCTGGTATGATGAAGCCTTCTACGTTCGGTTTCCTTGTGGTGCGCGGCGTGCGCAACCTGGGCAAGCACTGGGCCATGACCATTGCCTGCATCGCCTCCCTGAGCGTCTGTATGACCCTGAACACCTTTGCCACGCTGGCGGAAGTCAATGTGGACAGCATGGTGAACTATCTGGGCCAGCAGAACGAAATGGTGGTCTACGTGGACCCCGAAGCCGACGATGCCACCATCCAGTCGGTAGGGGAGCGCATCACTGCCACCCCGGGCGTGAGCCGGGTGCAGTACATGTCCAAGGAGGATGTGCTCAACCAATACCGTGGGTACATGGCGGATTACGCCGTTCTGCTGGACGAATTTGAGAATGATAACCCCTTCAAGGCCAACTACCGTGTCTCTCTGGCAGACCTGAGCCAGATGCAGGCCATGAGCCAGAACTTCCAGAGCATTCCGGGCGTGTACAGCGTTACCGCCCCCATTGAGATGACCCAGACCTTTGTGGAGGTCCAGCAGGCCGTGACCAAGGTGGGCCAGATCGTGATCCTGGTGTTGATGGCGGTCAGCATCATCACGGTGGGCAGCACCATCCGCCTGAGTGTTTTTGCCCGCCGCCGTGAGATCGAGATCATGAAGTATGTGGGCGCGACCAACCACCTTGTCACTCTGCCCTTTTTTGTGGAGGGCCTGACCATGGGCCTGATCTCCGGTGCCATCACCTCGGTAGCCGGTATCTTCGGCTATGCCTACATCGTGCAGGCCTCCAGCACGCTGGGCGGGTTGTGGCAGCTGCTCATGGGCACCGCCATGGTGCCTGTGGATGCCGTCTGGCCCACCATCCTGACGTACAGTCTGGCCGGTGGTGCGCTGGTGGGTGCGCTGGGCAGCATGTTCTCCATCCGCAAGCATCTGAATGTGTAAGCGAAAGGAGCCTTCTCTGTGAAACAAGCAAAACACTCTGCGGGCTTCCGCCTGCACCTCATGTATACCCCCACCCACGCAAAGCCCGCCCCCGGGCACAGCCGGGCCATGCGCGCCGCCAGCCTGTTTCTGGCGGCGGCCTGCCTGCTGCTGAGCGTTTCGGTCTACCCGGCCACGGCGGCTACCAGCATGTCCAGCCTGCAGAACAAGCTGGATAAGCTCTCCCAGTCCATTGTACAGCACAAAAAGGAACTGTCCAATGCAAAAAAGAAGGAGCAGGCCGCCAAGGCGCTGGAATCGGAGCTGAAGGAAAAGGTCACGGTGGTTCAGAGCCAGATCAGCGTGCTGAAGGGCCAGATCGCCGAGGTGCAGAACAGCATCGGCCTGAAGGAACAGGAGATCGCCGCCAAGGAGCAGCAGATCACCGAAAAAGAAGCGGAGATCGCCGACCAGTGGGGGGGTTTCAAGCAGCACATGGCCGCCATGCAGGAGCTGCGGGACGGCGGCAGCGTTGCCATGCTGTCCGCGGTGAACGACCTGTATGAGCTGCTGACCTTCAACGAGGTCATGCAGGACATCTCCATCAAGGACACCGAGATCCTGGACAACATGAAGAACGCCAAGGAAGCGCTGGAAAGCGATAAGCTGACGCTGGAATCCCAGCGCAGCGAGCTGCAAAGCAAAAAGGCAGATCTGGATGCCCAGAACAGCCAGATGCGTGCCAAGCAGAACGAGCTCAACTCCAGCGTGGCCGCCGCCCAGATGAGCGCTGCCGAGGCGCAGCAGGCCCAGAAGGACGCGCAGGCCGCCATTGAATCGGACGAGATGAACTATGAGGCGGTCAAGAAGCAGATCCAGAAGATGATCGCTGCGGCCGCTGCCTCCAAGCCCACCCTGAGCTTTACCGGCTTCATCTGCCCGCTCAAGAGCTATAGCCGCATTTCCAGTGAGTACGGCTGGCGCAAGAACCCCGTTACGGGGGTCAACAAGCTCCACGCCGGTACCGACTTTGCCGCCCCGGGCGGCACGCCCATCTATGCAGCCGCCAGCGGCTATGTGCAGGTGGCGGGCTGGTCCAGCGGCGGCTACGGCAACTATGTCATCATCTACCACGGCAAAATGTCTGATGGCAACCAGTACAGCACCCTGTACGGCCACATGCGGTCGGTCGCCACCTCGGCGGGCAAGTATGTTCAGCAGGGTGAGATCATCGGTTATGTGGGCAGCACGGGCAACTCTACCGGCAACCACCTCCATCTGGAGGTCTGGAAGGGCGGCTCCAAGGCCAATGCCGTCAACCCCCGTGGTTATATCCCCATGAAATAATCTGCATTGTATCAAAGGAGGCCGTCAGGGCTTATGAAGGAAGAAAAACGTAAGCGCATCCTGCGCGTGGGCTGTCTGATCCTGGCAGGGATCTTTGCACTTTCCATGCTGGGCAGCGTGGTTATGATGCTGCTGGTCTGACAGAGGAGGGAAAAAGATGAACCGTAAGATATCGGTCGGCATGGCGGTCAGCATCGTCATCCTGGCCATGACCGTTACCTTTTCCATCACCATGCTGGTGGCGATGCGCTTGTTTGACAGCACCGTTTCCAGCGTGAAGGAAAAGGAGAGCATGTACAACAAGATCGCTGAGGTGGACCGCTATGTCCGCAGCAACGATTACTATCCCATTGATGAGACCACCCTCTACGACCGCCTGACGGCTGGCTACCTGCTGGGCACCGGCGACAAGTACGCCCGCTATTTCAGCGCCACCGCCTATACGGAGCTGATGAATACCCAGAACGGCACCCTGATCGGCATCGGCGTGGAGCTGGCTGTGGATCAGTCCGGCTACGCCAAGGTCATCAAGGTCTACGATGAATCCCCCGCCAAGGAGGCCGGCATCCAGGTCGGCAACTACATCACCGCCGTGGACGGCACCGATGTCAAGAGCATGAGCAGCGTGGATGCCATCCAGACCCGCCTGCGCGGCGAGAGCGGCACCACCGTCAATGTGACCTGGCTGGACAGCGAGGCCGCCGAGCATACCGCCGACCTGACCCACTCCGGCTACAGCTCCACCACCGTGGATTACCAGATGGTGCAGGGCAATGTGGGCTACATCCGGATCCGCCAGTTTGATTCCACCACCCCCAGTGAGCTGGATTACGCCATCCGCAGCCTGAGCGCCAACGGCGCAGGCAGCCTGGTGTTTGATCTGCGTGATAACGGCGGCGGCCTGCTGGACGATGCCATCCAGTGCATCGACCTGATCGCCCCGGAGGGCACGCTGGCCTTTGCTGAGGACAAGAACGGCACCCAGACCCTGCTGGGCACCAGCACCAGCGAATCCCGGATCGACCTGCCCGTTGTCTGCCTGGTCAACGGCAGCACCGCCAGCGCTGCGGAGCTCTTTGCCAGCAGCCTGCGCACCCTGAATGGTGCCCGCCTGGTGGGCACCACCACGCAGGGCAAGGGCACCATCCAGAGCAGCCCCCAGCGCCTGTCCGATGGCAGTGCCGTGGTGGTTACCGTGGCAAAGCTGGTCTGCGGCGACGGCAGCTGCTTTGACGGCACCGGCCTGACCGTGGATGTGGAGCGCCCCCTGACTGCGGACGAACAGACCGCATACTATGATTACACTGTGGAGAACGATCCCCAGATCCAGCGTGCCGTGAGCACTGCCCAGCAGATGAGCGGCACCACCACCGTGAGCGGTGTCAACGAAGCGGCTTCCAGTGAAGCTGCCGACAGTGCCGCCGCCGAGAGCGTAGCGGAAGGGGACGCTGAGGCTGCATCTGCCGAGAGCACTCCGGCAGAAACCGCGCCCGCCGAAAGTGAAGCAGCAGGGGAGAGCACTGCATCCAGTAGTCAAGAATAAGAGAACAACCCTCTCCGTCAGCGCTGACGCGCTGCCACCTCTCCCGAAGGGCGAGGTCTTGGCAATTCATGCAAAGTTTGCGGTTTTGTCAAAAGCTCCCCCTTTGGGGGAGCTGGCGAGCGAAGCGAGACTGAGAGGGTTATTTTGGAAAAGAAAGGATAGAGCCATGCCCGAACTGACCGACCTGTCTTATGTGCGCGCCCTGTGCGAAAAATATGATTTTGCCCTTTCCAAGGGCTTTGGCCAGAACTTCATCGTCAACCCCGGCCTTCCCCCAAAGATCGTGGATGCCAGCGGCGTGGACAAGCGCTATGGTGTGCTTGAGATCGGCCCCGGCATCGGCGTGCTGACCCGGGAGCTGGCAAAGCGGGCAGCAAAGGTGGTCTCCATCGAGGTGGACGAGCGCCTGCCGCCCCTGCTGGCCGAGACCATGGCCGGTGTGGACAATTTCAAGCTGGTATTGCAGGATGTGCTCAAGGTGGACCTGAAAGCCCTGATCGCGCAGGAGTTCCCCGGGATGCCGGTGGCAGTCTGCGCCAACCTGCCCTACTATATCACAAGCCCTATTGTGATGAAGCTGCTGGGTGACCGCCTGCCCATCGAGAGCCTGACTGTGATGGTGCAGAAGGAAGCAGCCGATCGTCTGGCTGCCGCCCCGGGCACCCGGGCCTCCAGTGCTATCAGCTGTGCGGTGAGCTATTACGCGACCTCTAAGATGATGTTCACCGCCGCCCCGGGCAGCTTTTACCCGGCCCCCAAGGTGACCAGCGCTGTGGTGCGGATGGAGATCCGCCCCACTCCCGCCGTGCAGGTGGAGGACGAGGAGGGCTACTTTGCCCTTGTGCGCGCGGCCTTTGGCCAGCGGCGCAAGACTGCGGCAAATGCCATTGCCAGCGGCCTGGGGATGCCCAAGGATGCCGTGACCGCTGCCATTGAAGCCGCCGGTTTCGATGCCCGCATCCGTCCTGAGGCCCTGACGCTGGAGGATTTTGCAAAGATCCAGAACGCACTGGCACGGTGACTTGTTTTAATAATTCGGTTTTCCAAAAGCAGGAGCTCTTCGCAAAGCGTGGAGCGCCTGCTCTTTTAGAATATAAAGCAGAAAATACGGTGTCTTTTTGACGAGAACAATTCCGGTTGTTTTGTCCGCAGCATTGTCTGTTAAATTTCCTGCACGCTTTACCATGTAAAAGCAAATATATTTCATCGTTTTTGCGCGGCAGACTTTGCTTTTTGAAGAAAAAGCTGTGTGTGTTCCATTGACATCTTTTTATTTCAATGGTACAATATATGACGTGTTAAGGTTTTGCGGGAGGAGCACAGGTGCAGACAGAGGGGTCTGTTTCTGCGCTCTTTTGTATTCCCTGGCAATACAGGATTCAAAAAACCTCCGCAGAATAGTGGGAAAACAGCAGGACATCCCGCCCTGCACCATGCACTGAAGCACGGAATTATTATAGGGAGGAAAACACAATGAACAACAACTACGAGTCTCATGCAATCAGCCGCCGCAGCTTTCTGAAGGCTTCCGGTGTCGTTGGTGCCGCCGGCATTCTGGCCGCCTGCGGCGGCAACTCTGGCAGCAGCTCCACGGCTGCTTCCTCTGGTGCTACCAGCGCTCCCAACACCACCGGTGCTACCCCGCTGAAGGAGTTCATCTCCTGGGAGAGCACCAACCGTGAGCTGGAGAGCTGGAACATGCTGTACAGCCAGATGGCTTCCGACATGAATGTCACCACCAACCTGTGGGAAGGCCTGCTGAGCTTTGACTGCTACGGCAAGGCCGTGCCTTCCGTGGCCAAGGAGTGGAGCCACAATGAGGACTCTTCCGTTTGGACCTTCAACCTCCGTGACGATGTGGACTGGGTGGATGTGAACGGCGAAGTCAAGGCTCACCTGACCAGCAAGGACTTCCTCGTGGGTCTGGAGTGGGTGCTGAACGCAGCCAAGAACCAGGCCAACAACACCTCCATGCCCAACGAGACCCTGACCGGTGCTGCTGATTATTATCAGAAGACCAGCGATATGGGCGATGCTGCTGCCGACCTGACCTACCAGGATATGCTGGACGCAGGCGTGGGCGTTGAGGCTCCGGATGACTACACCCTGGTCTTCACCTGCAAGGATCCCTGCCCCTACTTCGATACCGTTGCTGCCTACACCAGCTTCTACCCCGTCTCTGAGGATCTGATCAACGAGCTGGGCATTGAGGGCTTCCGTGCCTGCGACTACACCAACATGTGGTACAATGGTCCCTATGTGGTGGAGGAGTTCATCAGCCAGAACACCAAGAGCTACATCCCCAACCCCAACTACTTTGGTGCAAACGATGTGTCCCGCTTCGACCGCTTCACCGTTACCATGATCAGCGACGGCACCGTCACCTTCCAGCTGTACCAGAACCGTGAGCTGGACGAGATGGATGTGGGCGAGAGCACTCTGACCACCATCCAGGCTGATCCCAACAGCGAGTACAATCAGCAGCTGTGCGAGAAGCGCCCCAAGAAGTTCAGCTACCAGATGCACTTCAACTACCAGAAGAACAACGAGGACGGCACCCCCGACGACAACTGGAACAAGGCCATTGCCAACACTGCTTTCCGTCAGTGCTTCTACAAGGGCCTGGAGATGACCAACTGGTATGCACGTACCAACAAGATCAACCCCCTGAAGTGCGAGAACGATTACTACACCATGCCCGGTGTCTGCTACAACACTCAGGGCCAGGAGTACTCCACCCTGGTTGCCAAGGAGATGGGCTTCGACAAGGAAGCATACGATGGCAAGACCATGATCCGTCTGCGCGCCAACAACGGCGACATCGCTGACCTGAAGAAGCAGGCCATGGACGAGCTGAGCGCCATCGGCGTCACTTTCCCCGTTCACGCTGCTTACTACATCATCGCCGGCAACTCCACCGCTCTGGACAACGCAACCGTGCTGAAGCAGTGCTTCACCGACAGCTTCGGCGATGACTTCATCGTGCTGGACATCAAGACCTATGTTTCTTCCCTCACTCAGGAAGTCCGTAATCCTCAGCTGCAGAGCTTCGTCATCAACGGCTGGGGCGCTGACTTCGGCGATCCCATCAACTTCGTTGGTCAGGAGATCCTGCACGACGACAACGCTTACTACAGCTGGTACTACTCCAACATCGCCAAGGTCGTGGAGGCCGGCCCCGCTGACTGGCAGAAGGATCTGGTGGCCTGCTACGAGGAGTTCACCGATCTGGTCAACACCGCAAAGGCCATCGTCGATGATACCGATGCCCGCTACGCTGCCTTTGCAAAGGCTGAGGCCAGCATGCTGAACAACGTTCTGGCCTGCCCCTGCTACTTCGAAGTTTCCTGGACTCTGACCCACGCCAACGAGTACAGCAAGATCAACGCCATGTATGGTCCCTGCAACTACAAGGCTGTCAACTGGGAGACCAGCGAAGAGGCATACACCACCGCACAGTACGAGGAGTTCGCCGCTGCATTCGATGCAGCTACCAAGGCTTAAGTTCCCCGTTTCCCCGCCCGAAAGGGTAGAAATAAAAGTTAAGGGTTCGATAACATGTTAAAATACACGGTTAAGCGGCTGCTCCAGTCGCTTGTCACAATCTTTCTGATCGCAACAGCAGTTTTCCTGATGATGCGCTGCCTGCCGACGGACTACTACTTCACTGAGGAACAGCTCATGAAGTTTACCGATCAGCAGAAGACCGCCGCTCTGGAAGCAGCTGGCCTGACCGATCCCATCCCCACCCAGCTGGTCAAGTTCTACAACAGCCTGCTGCATCTGGATTTCGGCACTTCCCGCCGCATCCAGAACGGTGCCCCGGTGGTCAAGGTCATTGGTAAAAAGTTTGGTGTCTCCATGCGTCTGGGCCTCACGGCGTCCGCCATCTCTCTGGTGGTCGGTGTGCTGATGGGCATCCTGCAGGCGGCATTCAAGGACAAGGTATTCGACTGGATCGGCACGGCCTACACCGTGTTCGTCAACGCGGTCCCGTCGCTGGTGTCGTATTCTCTGGTGCTGGTCTTTGGTTCCAAGTACCTGGGATTCCCCACGCTGTATTCCACCCGCAATGTGAGTGCTTCCAGCGTGCTGCCCATCACCTGCCTTTCGCTGGCATCCATTGCAGGCTATGCCCTGTGGACCCGCCGCTACATGGTGGATGAGCTGACCCGCGACTATATCAAGCTGGCCCGTGTCAAGGGCCTGAGCTCCCGCGAGATCATGTTCAAGCATGTTCTGCGCAACGCCATGGTTCCCATGGTGCAGTATATCCCCCAGTCCATCCTGCTGACGGTGGGCGGCTCCCTGCTGATGGAACGGTTCTTCTCCGTTCCCGGCATGGGCCCCCTGCTGACGGATGCCATCCAGCGCTATGACCTGAACGTTGTGCAGACGCTGGTCATCCTCTACGCTGTGCTGGGCATCGTGGGCGTGTTCCTGGGCGATGTGCTGATGATGGTGGTTGACCCCCGTATTACTCTGACCGGAAAGGAGGAGGCTCGCTGATGGCTAAGGCATCGGATTTTGAGGGCAAGAAGCCCGAAGAACTGTTCTACTTTGTGGATTATTCCCCGGAAGAAGCTGAACGCATCGGCTACTCCAACTATTCCTATTGGGGTTCTGTCATCCAGAACTTCCTCAAGCAGAAGGTCGCTGTCTTCTGCCTGATCCTGTTCCTGGCGCTGACGGTGTTCTCCTTCATTGCGCTGGGCATCGGCAAGTATCACTACACCACCCTGATCTCTGATTCCAGCAAGGCTTTCATCAAGCCCAACAGTGAGTACTGGTTCGGTACCGACAACCTGGGCCGTGACTACTGGTGCCAGGTGTGGTATGCCACCCAGGTTTCCATCCGTCTGGCTCTGGTGGTCGCCGTGGGCGAGAGCATCGTGGGCGTGATCTTCGGCCTGATCTGGGGCTATGTGCGCAGTCTGGACCGCTTCTTCACGGAGCTGTACAACCTGATCGACAACGTGCCCTATATCATCTATATGACCCTGATCGCCCTGATGGTGGGCCAGAGCTTCTGGATCATGGCCATCTCCATGATCGCCATCAACTGGCTTTCTATGGCACGCCGTGTCCGCAACATGGTGTTCATGTTCCGTGACCGCGAGTATAACCTCGCGTCCCGCTGCCTGGGCACCCCGCTGTGGCGTGTTCTGACCAAGAACATCCTGCCGTATCTGGTCTCCGTTATCATCCTGCGTATGGCACTGTCCATCCCGGGCACCATCAATCTGGAATCCACGCTGTCCTACCTGGGCCTGGGCCTGGGCATCGACACGCCTTCTCTGGGCCTGATCCTGAGCAAGGTGCGCGGCTTCTTCCTGGATTATCCGTACCTGCTGGTTTTCCCTGCATCCATCGTGTCCATCATTTCCATTTCTTTCTATATCATGGGCAACGCTTTGTCGGATGCGGCTGATCCGCGCAACCACGTTTGATAGATTGGAGAGAGAGACGTAAATGGATAGACAACCGATTATCTCTGCCAAAGACGTGGAGATCACTTTCAGCCTGCGCGGCCGCAAGCTGAACGCCATCCGCAAGTGCTCGCTGGACCTGTACGAAGGCGAGACCCTTGCCATCGTGGGCGAGTCCGGCTCGGGCAAGTCCGTATTCACCAAGAACTTTGTGGGTATGCTGGATGCCAACGGTAAGATCACCGGCGGCTCCATTATGTTCGAAGGCCGCGATATGACCAAGTTCACCGAGAAAGATTGGCTGGGTGTCCGCGGCAAGAAGATCGCCATGGTCATGCAGGACCCCATGACCAGCCTGAACCCGCTGAAGAAGATCGGCAAGCAGATCCAGGAGAGCATTGAGCATCACCAGGGTCTGAAGGGTGAGGAAGCCAAAAAGGCTGCCATTGAGATGCTGGGCAAGGTGGGTATCCCCGACCCCGAGCGTCGGTACGAGCAGTACCCCCACGAGTTCTCCGGCGGTATGCGTCAGCGTGTCGTCATTGCCATTGCAGCGGCCTGCCGCCCGCAGATCCTGATCTGCGACGAGCCCACCACTGCACTGGACGTGACTATTCAGGCACAGATCCTGCAGCTGATCCGCGACCTGCAGAAGGAGCTGGGCATGTCCGTTATCTACATCACCCATGACCTGGGCGTTGTGGCAAACGTGGCAGACCG
>ENA-UESC01002529-UESC01002529.1-human-gut-metagenome-genome-assembly--contig:-NODE-2529-length-11054-cov-5.253895_pt1 | contig 11054 bp, 10 predicted proteins | sample MGYA00242998_ERZ507999 | MGnify/ENA primary metagenome ERZ507999 (study PRJEB26167, sample SAMN06115465) | human gut metagenome | host: Homo sapiens | place: China:Hubei | collected 2016-04-27... | reverse complement strand
GTGGCCGAGTACGCACCCGACCGCATCCTGATCGAGCCGTCCGGCGTCGGCAAGCTGTCGGACGTCATCAAGGCTGTGCAGCGCGTGACGAATGACGAAGTGAAGCTCGGCAATTTTGTCACCGTAGCGGACGCGACGAAGTGCAAAATGTACATGAAGAACTTCGGCGAGTTCTACAACAACCAGATCGAAACGGCCAACACCATCATCCTCTCCCGCACGGATGGCATGCCCGAGGCCAAGCTCGACGCCTGCGTTGACCTGATTCGCGAGAAGAATCACGATGCCGTGATCGTTACCACGCCGTGGCCGGAGCTGACCGGGGCGCAGATCGAAGAGGCCATGGAGAAGAAGACCTCCATCGCGCTCGAACTCGAGAAAATGGAAGAAGAGGCGCACCACCATCACCATCACGACGACGATGACGATGAGTGCGACGACCCGGATTGCAGCTGCCATCATCACCATCATGACGACGATGATGACGAGGATGAGCATGAACATCATCACCATCATCATGACGACGATGACGAGGACGAGCACGAACACCATCATCACGATGATGACGATGAGTGTGACGATCCCGACTGCTGCTGCCACCATCACCATGATGAGGACGGCGAGCACCACCATCATCACCACCATCACCACGGCCACGACGCCGACGAGGTGTTCGTCAGCTGGGGTGAGGAGACGCACAAGAAATTTACCAAGGCCGAGATCGAGAGCTGCCTGAAGGCGCTCGAGGACGCGGAGAAATACGGCATGGTGCTGCGCTGCAAGGGCTATGTGGCGAACGCCGAGGGCGGCAAGTGGATTCACTTTGACTACGTCCCGGGCGAGCCGGATATCCGCGAGGGCGGCGCGATGGTCACGGGCCGCATCTGCGTGATCGGCTCGAAGCTGAACGAACAGGCCGTGGCCGAGCTGTTCGGCACGGCGCACTGAGGAGCAGACGATGCAACAGATCCCAATGTATGTCTTCACCGGCTTTCTGGAGTCCGGTAAGACCAAGTTTATTCAGGAGACGCTGGAAGATCCGCGCTTCAACTCCGGCGAGAAGACGCTCCTGCTCGTGCTCGAAGAGGGCGAGGAGGAATATGACCTCTCCCGCTATCCGAGCCAGAACGTCTATCTCGAGACGCCGGACTATGACGAGCTCAGCCCGGAATTTCTCGAGGGGCTGCGCAGGAAATACAACGCCGAGCGCGTCGTGGCCGAGCTGAACGGCATGCATCAGGCGGCAGACTTCTACATGAAGACGCCGGATTCCTGGGTAATCGCGCAGGAGGTCATGTTTGCTGATGCGCAGACATTCCAGGGTTATAATGCCAATATGCGCCAGTTGGTCGTGGACAAGCTGATGGGCGCGGAGCTGGTCGTGTTCAACCGGATGACGCCGGGAGCGGACATCATGCCGTTCCACAAGATCGCCCGGGCGGTCAACCGGAAGATCGATATTATGTACGAATACACGGACGGCACCAGTCAGTTTGACGAGATCATTGATCCGCTGCCGTTTGACATCAATGCGGACGTCATCGAGATCCACGACGAGGATTACGCCCTGTTCTACCGCGACATCACCGAAGAGCCGAAGAAATACGACGGCAAGACCGTCTCGTTCAAGGGGCAGGTTGCGCGTCTGCGCCGCGAGAAGGAGGGCATGTTTGCGCCCGGCCGCTTCGTGATGACCTGCTGTGAGGCGGATATCACGTTCATGGGCCTGCCGTGCAAATTTGTCGGCAGCGAGGGCCTCAAGCCCCGGTCGTGGGTTCAGGTGACGGCGAAGGTCACGGTGCAGCGCCATCCGCTCTACAAGGGCGTTGGCCCGATCCTGACGGCGCTGACCGTCGCCCCGGCCAGCGCGGCGGAGCGCGAGGTCGCAACGTTCTGAATAAGACAGCAAAACGCCTCTCTGCATGTTGCAGAGAGGCGTTTTTGTGTGTTTATTCCAGAGAACCGTTGCCGCCGGTGTTCAGGCAGGTGAGATCGTCGCGCATGACGAGGACAACATCCGGCTGATAGTCCCGGATGTATTCGGTGAGCGACGTTTCAGAGTAGTGCCGGAAATCGAGGCTCCGCATCTCGCCAAAGCTGCGATAACAGAGCGTTTCAAAGGCGTTTGTAAACGAATCGCCGACGATCAGGATCTTTCCAAGCTCCGGCCGGCCGGTCTGGACAATGGTTTCGCCCATGTCGCCGCCCATGTAGGCGGTGTAATAGGCTTCCGCGCCGGAGGCGTCGATCATGGGGCGGTCGGTGCGTTCGCCGTTGTCCCAGCGGGAATAGGGGATGGACTCCGAAAAATCAGATTGGAACTGCTCCGAGACAGGGGACAGGCCGTACAGCTTCCGGTTGTAGGTGCCAATAAAGACTTGATCCGTGACCTGTACATCGGGCTGCACGAATGGCAGCTCCAGCGCATCGCAGACCGTTTGATAGGCCAGCGCCGCACCTTTGAGGGTGTAGTGATGGTCGACCGTGGAATAGTATTCCGTGAGATCGTCCACGGCGCGGTAGGTCTCCGTCAGGTCGAGCATCGCGACGCCGTGCGCTTCCATCGCGGCGGTGAAGGCCGCACGCGTGGCATCATACTGCGCGGCGCGGTTTTCCATCCAGTCCGGGTAGTAGTCCCGCAGGGCCGAGCGCTGCTCCGGGACGAGGACGTAGCAGAACTGCCCGCCTGCATCCTTGGTCGCGGCCTGAATGGCCGTGAGGCTCTCTGCCATCGCGTCTGCCCGCCTTTCGAGCTTTCCAACGCGGTAATCCGCGATCTCCGCCACCGGGAGCAGGACTTCCGAACCGAGCACCACATCCTCCACCACGGGCAGATGCAGCACGCGCATCTGGAACCAGACGCCGAATTTCAAAATGGCGTTGCGTTTGTAGAGGTGGTCTTTCAGAAAATCTTCGGTCTGCGCGGCGGTGTCGCCCGTCCAGAGCGCGGCGGCAGAAACCTCCGGCTTGCCCGCGAGGGCGCGGTTTTCCTGTGCAGACCAGCCGGTGGGGTTGGTCAGTACGCCATAGGCCGTCAGCAGCGGCACGAGCACCAGCACGAGCAGAAAGCCGAGGCACAGCAGCTTCTTTGTCAGTTTCATGGCCGTACCTCCTAAAACTGCGCGTAGATGAATGCCTGCATCGTCGAGCCGGTCATCGCCAGCAGCGACAGCGCGAAGACCGCGCCGAGCAGGAGCAACTTGATCCAGCGGCCCGCCGTGCTGCCTTCCAGCCGTTCCAGCAGCCGCTTGCCGATTGGGGTGCAGAGCGCCAGCGCGGCCGCCAACTGCAAGCCATACTGCCGCAGCGTCAGCAGGAAGAACGGCGCGTCCGCGCCCGTCCCCTCGCCGAGGAAGCACAGCGCGCGGAGATATTTGCCCGCTGCGCCGAGACTCGGGCTGTTGAAGATGATCCAGCCGATCAGGATGGCGAGCAGGGCATAGATATGGCGGAGGATCTTTGGCGCCTTTTGCAGCCAGCGGCCCAAAAACAGCTTCTCCAGAATCAGCAGCGCCGCGTACCACGCGCCCCACGCCACAAATGTCCACGCACTCCCGTGCCAGAGGCCGGTCAGCAGCCAGACAATGCAGAGGTTCAGGATCTGCCGCGCTTTGCCCCTGCGGTTGCCGCCGAGGGGGATGTAGACATAGTCGCGGAACCACTGCGAGAGCGTCATGTGCCAGCGCCGCCAGAAGTCCGTGACGGAATCGGCCAGATAGGGGTAGTTGAAGTTTTCCGGCAGCGCGAAGCCGAACATCCGGCCAAGGCCGAGGGCCATGTCGGTGTAGCCCGCGAAGTCGAAGAAAATTTGCAGCGCATAGCAAATCGCGCCGAGCCACATTTTCCCCGGCGTCAGCGCCACGGCGGACAGCACGAACACCTGCGAGGCAATCTTGCCTGCCGCTTCGGCCAGCAGAACCTTTTTCCCGAGGCCGAGGATGAAACGTTCGATGCCGGTCGGGAGATCGGCCTGCCGCTGCGCAAGCTGCGGCGCAAGGCCGTCATAGCGCATCAGCGGACCCTGCGCGGCCTTGGGGAAGAACGTGAAATAGAGCAGCAGACAGCCAAAGCTCCGCTCCGCCGGGATCGTGCCCCGCCGGACGTCCGCCAGATAGCTGATGGCGAGGAACGTGAAAAACGAGACGCCGAGCGGCGCGGCGATCGTCGGGATCGCGGCGTTCAGGCCGGTCAGCCGGTTCCAGTTGTCGGTCAGAAAGCCGGTATACTTGAAATAGCAGAGCGCCGCGATGCAGACCACGATGCCGAGCGTCTGCCAGCCGCGCCCGCGCAGCCGCGCCAGCAGCCACACGGCAAAGCTCAGCGCAAGCAGTACGGACAGCCCGCGCAGCCCGGAGCAGGCGTAGAACGCGAGGCTCAGCGCGAGCAGTGCGGTATTCTGTGCGCGCAGATGCTTCCGCGTCAGAAACGCGAGCAGCAGCGTCAGCGGCAGAAACAGGAAGAGAAAGGAAAAGTTTGTGATCTGCATCTCAGTTCGGGTATCTCAGAATTTTATCCGCCTGCTTTTCGGCCTGGGACTTCAGCTTGTGCTTGTTGCCCTTGGCGTCGACAATGTAGGTGTTCTCGAGCTCCGCGACGAGATTTTCGCGGAACGCCGCGACATACTCGCGCCGCAGCCGGTCGCGCTCAAGGATCTCTTCATCCGTCAGCCCCTCGGCCTTGGCCTTGCGGGCCAGCTCGTTGATGCGTTCGATTCTGGATTTGTCCATAGTAGCCTCCTAGATGTACCGGCAGATCTCAATGGAGATCCGCCCTTTTTTTGTGTTTCCGCCGACGGCCTCCAGCCGCATTTTACCAAGTCCTCGCACCGAGATCACATCGCCCTCGGCAACGAGGCGGTCCGGCTTGGCGCAGAGCGTGTAATTCAGCTCCGTTTTGCCCGCAGCGATGACCTCCGCTGCGCGCGAACGGCTGAGCGCGAAGCCCTCGGCCACGACACCGTCGAGCCGCAGGGAGGAGACCGTGCCGCGGATCTGCTTCGTCTTCTGCTCCGGCGCTTCGAGCGCGGAGAGCGGGATCTGCTCGAGATGCAGCCGCGTCCGGCCTGCGTCGGTCAGGTTTTGCAGGACGTAGGGCAGGATGTCGCGCGTGACGAGAAAGTCGCAGCGGCCCGTGGCTACGTAGATGTCGCCGACGGTCTCCCGCTTGATGCCGCAGCCCATCAGCGCGCCGAGAAAATCGCGGTGCGTGAGCGTGTCGCGCTCAAAAAACGCGGCGCGCACGGCGGCGACCGGACCATCCTCGCCCGTCAGCCAATCCTCGTCCAGATAGTCCGGCAGGTAGCAGCTGATCTCGCGCTCCGCCGTGGAAAGCCCGCCGAAAAAGCGGATCGGCGCGCCGCGCAGCACCTCGCAAACGAGCATCTGTTCCCGCTTCGAGAGGAAATTCGTCGCCGCCGGGATGTCCCGCTGCACGGCGGTATCCAGCTTTTCACACACGCGCACGAGCAGCATCTCTTCCTCGCGCGTCGCGGCGAGGTGCGCGATCTGTTCGCGTCTGTCCATGGAGGGGCCTCCTTTATACGTTCGTTCGCAATGTATTGTACCAGCCGAATTGCCGCTTGGCAAGCCCAATGAAATGGATTATAATAAAAAGAGAACATTACGAAATAGCGAGGAAACGTATGAAAGTCTTGATCATTGGCGGCGGGGCCAGCGGAATGATGGCCGCGCTGAGCGCGGCGGAGGACGGCTCGAACCGCGTGATGCTGCTCGAGCGGCAGGGCCGCGTGGGCCGCAAGCTGCTGGCCACGGGCAATGGCCGCTGCAACCTGACGAATCTCGGCGCGGACGCTTCGCGCTATCATGGGGCTGCGCCGGAGTTCGTAAAACCGGCGCTGGAACGCTTCGGCGTGCAGCGGACGCTGGACTATTTTCGTGCGCTGGGACTTTTGACCGTGGCAGAGGCGGACGGCAAGGTCTATCCGCTGAGCGATCAGGCGTCGAGTGTGCTCGATGTGCTGCGCTTCGCGGTGGAGCTGCGCGGCGTGACGGTCGTGCCGTCGTGCGATGTGATCGAGGTCAAGAAAAAGGCGCGCGGCTATGAAGCCGTTTCTGCGACGGGGGAGAAGTATTTCGGCGATAAGCTGATCGTCTGCTGCGGTGGCTGCGCGGGCAAGCGCCTCGGCGGCGTGAAGTCCGGCTATTTTCTGCTCGGACAGCTCGGCCATTCCTGCACGGCGCTCTATCCGTGCCTGACGCAGATCGAGACCGACCCGACGTGGGTCAAAGCGCTCAAAGGCGTCCGCGCCGATTGCCATGTCGCGCTGCGGCGCGGCGGGCGCGTGATCCAGGAGACAGCGGGAGAGCTGCAATTCACGGAGTTTGGCGTGAGCGGGCCGGTTGCGTTTGAACTCTCGCGCGCCGCGTCGACCGGCGGGGAAGGGCTGACGCTCGTGCTTGACCTCTTCCGGGACTATCCGGCGGAGGCCCTGGCGGCGTTTTTGCGGGAGCGGCGCGAACGGTTCCCGCAGCTCCCGGCGGAGGAGCTGTTTTCCGGGAGTTTGCAGTCGCGTCTTGGAAAGACGGTGCTCAAGCGGGCTGGCATTGCGATGGCGGAGCCGCTCGGCAGCGTCGGCGATGCACGAATAGATGACTTATGTAAACTCGTAAAGGCGTTTCCGCTCAATGTCACGGGCGTGAAGGGCTTTGACAATGCGCAGGTGACGGTCGGCGGCGTGTCGGTTTCGGAATTCCGCGCGGATACGCTCGAGAGCCGGATCGCGCCCGGCGTGTTCGCGGCGGGCGAGGTGCTGGACATCGACGGGGACTGCGGCGGATTCAACCTGCAATGGGCATGGTCGAGCGGATATGTCGCTGGTAAGCTCGGGAAGGGCGGGGAGGACGCATGATCCGAATTCAGAATCTGACGTTCACCCCCGGAGCGGACAGCCGGGCAGCGCTGCTGCGCGCGGCGGCAAAGGCATTGCGCCTTGCTCCGGATAAAATCACGGAGCTGCGCATCCATCGCCGCTCGGTCGACGCGCGGAAAAAGCAGGACGTGCGCGTGGTCTGCACCGTCGACGTGACGGTCGATGGGAAGGAAGAGAAGATCTTGCAGATGGCCCGGAATCCGAAGGCGGCCATCGCGGTCACAACTATATATGAGCCGCCTCGCGCGGCGCAGACGGACGAACGGCCGGTGGTGATCGGATTCGGGCCGGGCGGGATGTTCGCGGCGCTCGCGCTCGCGCTGGCCGGGCTGCGGCCCATCGTGCTCGAGCGCGGGCAGGACGCCGCCGCGCGGCACGAGGCGGTGCGGCGGTTCTGGGAAACCGGGACGCTTGATCCGGCGAGCAATGTGCAGTTCGGCGAGGGCGGCGCAGGAACATTCTCCGACGGGAAGCTCAACACCGGCGTCAACGACCCGCGCATCCAGTGGATCCTGGAGCAGTTTGCGGCGGCGGGCGCAGACGAGTCCATCCTTTACGATGCGAAGCCGCACATCGGCACCGATGCGCTGCTGACCGTGGTGCAGAATCTGAGGCGGCGCATCCTCGCACTCGGCGGCGAGGTGCGCTTCAGCGCACAGGCCACGGGATTTTTGCGGGAGGATGGTGCGCTCTCCGGGCTGGAGGTCTGTGAAAGGGGAGAGACGTACACGCTCCCGTGCCGCCATGCCATTCTGGCGATCGGGCACAGTGCGCGCGACACGTTCGAGACGCTGCTGCAAAGCGGCGTGCCGATGGAGCCGAAGGCGTTTTCAATGGGCGTGCGCATCGAGCACCGGCAGGAGATGGTGAACAAAAGCCAGTACGGCGCGTTTGCAGACCGGCTCGGTGCGGCGGACTATAAGCTGAATGTGCGTTTTCCGGACGGAACGTCGGCCTACACGTTCTGCATGTGCCCCGGCGGGCACGTCGTCGCCGCGGCGAGCGAGGAAGGCGGCGTGGTGACGAACGGGATGAGCGACTTTGCGCGGGACGGCGAGAACGCGAACGCGGCGCTGCTCGTGACGCTCACACCGGAGGATTTTCCAGAGAAGGATGTCCTCGGCGGGATGCGCTGGCAGCGTGAAATTGAGCGGGCGGCGTTCCGCGCGGGCGGCGCGAATTATCAGGCTCCGGCGCAGCTGGCGGGCGATTTTCTGGCGCACCGGGCCAGTACGACGCTGGGCAGTGTCTGGCCGACGTATCGGCCGGGTGTGACGCTCTGCGATCTGCACGATGTTCTGCCGGAGCGGATCACATCCGTGCTCGAACAGGCCATCCCGGCGCTGGATCGGAAGCTGCGCGGCTTCGCCAACCCGGACGCAGTGCTGACCGCGCCGGAGACGCGCAGCTCCAGCCCGGTGCGCATTCTGCGCGATGAGACGAAGCAGTCGACCGGGCTGCGGGGGCTCTATCCCTGCGGCGAGGGCGCGGGCTATGCCGGGGGCATCACGTCCGCGGCGGTCGATGGGCTGCGCTGCGCCGAGGCGCTGCTCGCCGAGATCGGAACAGAATAAATAAAACCGCATCCACGACGGTGGATGCGGTTTTTCAGGTTCAATTTGTGCGGGGCTTTTTCGCGAAATGGACGATGAGACCGATGACGAGACCGAGAAGGGTCGGGCAGATCCAACCAAGCCCCGCCTCGGCAAGCGGAAGAACGCCGCCCACAGCGTCCAGCAGGCCGTCCAGATGGCAGGCCGCGCGAAGCGTATCGGGCAGAGAGCGCAGCAGATCGTAGACCGAGGCGACAAGTGTGCAGCCGATGACCCAGTTATAGACCGCGCGGTCGTGATGGAAAAGCTTGCCGCAGAGGGCCAGCAGGATCAGCGTGATAGAGAGCGGATAGAGGAACATCAGGACGGGCACGGAGAACGTGATGATGCTGCTGAGGCCGAGGTTTGCGAACAGGAACGAGATCACCGCGAACAGCGCCGCCCAGACGCGATAGGCCGGGCCGCGCGGGAAGAGGGCAGAGAATGTCTCTGCGCAGCTCGTGATGAGTCCTACTGCGGTTTTCAGACAGGCGAGCGTAACCGTCGCGGCCAGAATGACGAGGCCGGGATAGCCAAGATAGTGCTGCGCGATCTGCGCGAGGGCCGTGCCGCCGTTTTCTGCCGCAGCAAACAAGCCGCGGCTCTGCGTGCCGACGATGGTGACGAACAGATAGATGACGCCCATGAACAGGCAGCTGAAGATGCCCGCGCGGACGGTGTTGGCTGCGATATCCCCCGGCTCCTGCACGCCGAGATCGCGGATGACCTGCACGACGATGATGCCGAATGCGAGGCTTGCCAGCGCGTCCATCGTGTTATAGCCGCCGAGGAAGCCTGTGAAGAACGGCTGCGCGGCATAGGAGGCATCGGGCGTGACGGCCGCGATATGCGCCGAGGGGCGCAGCATGGCGACCACAATCAGAATCGCAAGGAACAGCAGGAACAGCGGATTCAAGATCTTGCCGATGGATGTGAGGATCTTGCCGGGGAAGAGCGAAAAATAGAGCGCGATGGCGAAGAAGACGAGCGAGAAGATCAGAAGATAGAGCCGCACATTGCCGCCCTCCGGCAGGATCTGCTCCAGCCCGACGGTGAACGATGTCGCCGCGCAGCGCGGGATGGCGAAGAACGGCCCGATCGTCAGATAGAGCAGGCAGGTGAAAAAATAGGCATAGGGGCGGTTGACCTTGCAGCTGAGGTCAAAGAGACCGGTGCTCCGGCTGAGGCCGAGCGCGGCGATGCCCAGCAGCGGCAGGCCCACGCCGGTGATGAAAAAGCCGAGGAAGGCGGGCCACATCTGGCTGCCGGCCTGCTGGCCCATGCTGACGGGGAAGATGAGGTTGCCCGCACCGAAGAACAGGCCGAACAGCATGCTTGCCACCACAATATTTTCTTTCAGGGTCAGGTTACGTTTCATAGGTTTTGATTCTCTTTCCTGTTCCGGACGAAGGGCCGGGAATTTTAATATAGTGCGTTCATCATATCGAATCTGCGGCGCGATGTCAATGCCGGAATATAATATCAGAACGTTTTAATGGACAGATAACCAGTAGAGCAGCGCGCACTGTGCCGCGAGCAGCAGCGGGACGGTGACGAAAAACTTTGCCTTGCGCGTCTTGTGGCGGAAGAGCCACATGCCGAGCAGCGCACCAAGGCTCCCGCCGAGGGCGGCGGAGGCCAGCAGGACGGATTCTGGGATGCGCCAGCGATGTTTTTTTGCACGCTGCTTGTCCGCAAGCATAAGCAGGAGAGCAAGCGCATTGATTAGAGACAGGTAGATGGACAGGATTTGCATGATGGGTTCCTTTCGGGAGGGAGTAGAATGAAACGGTATTTGATTTTGGCGTGTGCGCTGATGGTGCTGCTCGGCGGCTGTTCGCGGCCGGAGCCGGTTTGGGAGACAGTGGATGATGAGGTCGTCCAGCCGGTTTCTGCGGCGGAGGCCCCGATGGAGATCGTGTTCGACGTGCCGGAGGAGGCGGAGCTTCTGGGCGAGGCGGACTGCTGGTGCGCCTATGCGCATCCGGACGGCGACTATGCCATCGCCGCGCGCACCATCGCGGCGGCGGATCTCGACGAGGCGGTGTATGCCGTGTCGGGCTATTCGGCGGAAGAGCTGCGCGCGGTGCTGCACGAGGGAGAAGGGCGTTGCAGCTTCGGCTGGTATGCGCCGGAGACGGACGGCGGGCGGCTCTATCATGCGGAAATATTGTCAGACCGCGATTATTATTACGCGCTGATCTTCGATGTCCGCGAGGACGCGGGCACGACCTATCATAGCACGGAGGAACAGGTTTTTGCAAGTTTTGGCCTGATTTCCTGAGAATTTAGGTGGGAAAAGTTTTTGGGGAATTTTTTCGAAAAACCTATTGACAAATGGCCGATCTGCCTGTATAATAACACCCGTCGCTGAGAGATGCGGCGCCGCTGAGAAAGCGGTCGAGAGTGGAAATGGAAGGTTAGCTCAGCTGGGAGAGCACTTGCCTTACAAGCAAGGGGTCACAGGTTCGAGCCCTGTACTTTCCACCAACATATCTGGCCCGGTGGTGCAGTCGGTTAGCACGCCAGCCTGTCACGCTGGAGGTCGACAGTTCGAGTCTGTTCCGGGTCGC
>ENA-UESC01002524-UESC01002524.1-human-gut-metagenome-genome-assembly--contig:-NODE-2524-length-11085-cov-5.310138_pt1 | contig 11085 bp, 9 predicted proteins | sample MGYA00242998_ERZ507999 | MGnify/ENA primary metagenome ERZ507999 (study PRJEB26167, sample SAMN06115465) | human gut metagenome | host: Homo sapiens | place: China:Hubei | collected 2016-04-27 | study... | reverse complement strand
CAGAACACTGCGTGGGCGGAGGCTGTTTGTATATCACAGTTATATCACAGGAAAAATTTTCGGTGCAGCGATTCGCGCAAAGGCTTGCAGATAGCGATGACGATGAGCATCAAGCCCAGCACAATGCCTGCGACCATCGGATAGAACGACCAGAAGAGCGTCTCGTGGATCTGGAAGGTCAGATTGATCAGGAACTCAATGAGTACGGCCAGTCCGCCGCCAAGGATCAGCATACCGCCGTAAATGTAAAGATACCCGCTGCGCAGATAGTGCGTCAGGGCAACTGCCGCGCTGATGAGAAGGCCAATCGCACCCGTGACCGGGAAAGCAAAGGACAAGAACCAGTGCCCGCCGGTAGCAAAGTTGATGTAAAGCAGATAAAGTCCCACTGCGATGAAATCAACCGGCACGAAAATGACAGGATTGGGATGGCGGAACCACATGGGCAGCAGGATGACGATATACAAAAGACCGATCGCGCCCGCCGCGTAACCGGACCAGACGAGCGTTCCGTTGATACGCCAGTCGCAGAGCAGGCACAAAAGCGCAGGCAGAAGTGCCGCGATGGTCAGCACAAATAAAATACCAGAACGATTCACGTCCTCAGGCCGGATGCGCTTGTCCGGCGGAAAGGGCGGCTCGGAGAGATTGCGCGGGATATCGGGATGAAATACCGGTGTCCCGCAAAGAGGACATTTTTTCTCGCTGTCGGCGAGTTCAACGCCGCATTTGACACAATACATGTTTCACAGCCTCCTATTCATGCCCAACGCTGGTTGCTCTCGACCTTGACGGGCAGCCCCAGCGCGTGCAGCACACGGTAAAAATGAGATTCCAACTCCGGTTCGCGGATGTTGCGGATCATGTTGATATACATGGTGCCGTTCCAGCTGACAACGCCGCAGTTGTGCGGAGCCTTGGCCTGTACGCCGATGATGAAATCCATCCGCGTGACGTACGGGGCCATTTCCTCCGGCAGCTTGACAAGGCCGAGGTTGGACAGGCACAGACAGGACTTGCACTCACCAACCAGATCGAACACAGCCTTCATGGCGATATTCTTGACAAACAGCGGCATGACGCGCAGTACGGCGGAGCGTTCGCTCGCCACGTTCGTTGCGATCTTCGCCGCCATCATCCTGGGGTCGTTTTCCAGTCCCATCCTGTAATGGACGATCCGGCAAATTTCCGCAAGGGAATAGTCGCCCAATCGCGGGTCGATCTCCGGCGTGACATAGGATGCGAAATTCCGCATCGTCCGGCTCGGGAACAGTCCGCGCAGATTGACCGGCAACAGAACTTTAACGGGCTTGCGCCGCATGCGGCGCGGAACCTTTTCCGCTTGCAGGTCGCTGATGGCCTTCATCATAACGGCAGCGATAAACTCCGTTACGCTGACGCCAAATTCCTTTGCTTTTTCCTTCACAGCGGGCACAGGCAGCATGAGCGTGGTAAGGTTCAGGAAGCCGTCCGGCTCCGGTGTTCCGCTCAGATGATAGGCCGTCTGCTCGGCGCGGCTGGCCGTGATATCGCCCGCGTAGCGCAGGAAGCTGTCCTCCAGTTCCTCCGGGTCAGGGTCCTCCAGACGGCCCAAAACGCCGTTTCCAGCGGGGATATTGATTTTATATTTCTGGCACAGATATTCCGCAACCAGCGTCTTGAGGAAGATCAGACCGCCCGTGCCGTCCGTGACTGCGTGGAAAAACTCCACAGCAACGCGTCTGCCGTAAACCAGCACACGGAAAGCGCATTTGCGTACATCATCAAACGGGACGTGGACAAGCGGATAACTTTTATCCTCTTCGATGGCAGGGGCTTTCGTGATCTCCTCGAGATAGTACCAGAACACACCTCGGCGCAACCGGACAGCGATGGACGGAAAACGCCGCACTGTCACATCCAGTGCCGCGCGCAGCACGCCCAAATCGACGTCTTCCGTCAGCGTGGCAGACAGGCGGAAATAATTCGTCCAGTTCCGGCGCTTTGCCGCCGGGTATATTTTCGCGGCGTTGTCCAGCCGCATCCAGCGCAGCTTGCGAACCGGAGAGAGCACGCGCGTCATAAACCGCCCGATTGTATCAAAATCGGACATGTTTTCATTCAGATAATACAGCACATACGCATGCCAGCGCTCCGGCGCAATGACGATCTGGCTCTTGCAGCCGGAATCGAGCAGCTTTTTATGGAGCATGCGCGTATCATCGAGCATGACCTCATCCCCGCCAACGAACAAAAGCGACGGCGGCAGGCCCGTCAGATCGCCGAACAGCGGTGAGCAGAGGGGGTTTTTCGGGTCGTCGGTGTAGCAGGCAGCGTAGAATTGCAGCAGTTCCGGCGTCATGGAGGGATCGATGTCGCGGTTGTCAATATAAGACTGACCGGAGCCTGTGAGGTCTGTCCACGGCGAAATGCCGATCAGACCGCACGGAAGCGGCAGGCGCAGCTGCTTCAGCCGCAGGCAAAGCGCGTAAATAAGTCCTCCGCCAGCGGACTCGCCGCAGAGCAGAATCTGGCTTGCGGGATATCCCTTGGAGAGCAGATACTGATAGCTGACAACTGCGTCGTCCAGCGCGGCCGGAAAGCGATCCTCCGGGGCCAGACGATAGGCTGCGCAGAATACACGCACACCGCACTCGTCCGAGAGTGTGGCAGCAAAACCCTTTGCATAGTCCAGATTGCCGCAGGTATAGCCGCCGCCGTGCAGATAGAGCACAACGCCCTGACGCCGCTCGTCTTTCGGCATGATCCACGCGCCCTGAAATGGGCCGAAGTCATGGTCGCGGACGATCACATCGCGCCGGTGGATGGCCTCCATCAACTCGCCAAGCTTGTCCTGCCCCTTCCGGGTAATCTCCAAAGAACAGTTGGCGACAAATGGTTTAAAGAAATTGAGTTGTGCTCGCACCAGCTTCGCAGGCAGACCCATAGATACCGTTCCTTTCAAAAAACGTTTCAGTCAATTTGTATAGTATAGCATTGACCGGAATTTTTGTAAATACACGAAAACACACCTGCGCGGAGAGGTCTTCTTTCGTGCCGATTTTCGTGTACATTCATCTGTGCTTACACTAATTTATCTTCATAAAATGTTTGGTTTTATTCCTTATAAAAAACATACAACGTTCTGCCGAAGCATTGCCGCACAAAGAAAAACCCGTAATCTCCATGATTACGGGTTTTTCTCATTTATGGCGGAGTGGGAGGGATTCGAACCCTCGGACGGCTTTTGACCGTCACACGATTTCCAGTCGTGCTCGTTATGACCGCTTCGATACCACTCCATGATATCGACTGGCCGTGTCAACCCCCGGACAGCCCTAATATCATACACAAAAGTCCCGCATTTGTCAAGGGTTACTTTTGAATTTCTTCAAATATTGCATGCAGTTCCGCATCTGTCAGTGGTCGGTACTGACCCGGCTTCAGATTGCCGAGCGAAAGCGGCCCTTCCTGCACGCGGCGCAGGCGCGTGCAGGCCAGTTCCGCGCGTTCGCAGAGTCTGCGGATCTGCCGGTTGCGGCCTTCGTGGATCGTGATGCGAAAAAGCGCGGTCGTATCGGCTTCGTGCAGAAGCTGCACAGCTGCGGGAGATGTTTTCCGGCCGTCGATTTCGATGGGCTGTGAAAGGGACTGCTCCTTCCCCGCTATGTATCCGCTGACCCAGACAAGATAGGTCTTGTCAATGCTCTTTTTCGGGTGCATGAGGGCATTTGCCAGTGCGCCGTCGTTCGTCATAAGCAGAAGGCCCTCGGAGTTATAATCCAGCCGGCCGACAGGATACACGCGTTCCGGCACGTCCGCGACAAGTTCCGCAACAGAGCGTCTGCCCTTTTCATCGTGCATAGTGGTTACGAAGCCGCGCGGCTTGCAGAGCATAAGATAGACCAGCTGCGGCTCCTGACGTGTCTTGACGCGCGCGCCGTCCAACTCGATCACGTCCTCCTCCGCGTCGGCCTGCTCGCCGAGACGCGCGGTATTGCCGTTGACGCGGACGCGACCCGCCGCGATCAGTTCCTCCGCTTTGCGGCGCGAGACATCTGCACAGCGCGCCAGAATTTTTTGCAGTCGTTCTTCCATACAATCCTCCTGTTCTGCGGATAGGCGGGCGTGTCGCTCCCGAGAACGGCAAAGCCGTAGTCCAGAAGCGCAGCATGATCGCGCCAGTCGTCCGGGTCCGAAATCGTGACGGCGATAAGCATTCTGCCATCACGTTCAGCAGCGCTTACGAGAATGCGGCCCGCGTGGCGGGTATAGCCGGTCTTAACGCCGATGCAGCCGTCATAGCGCCAAAGCAGCTTGTTATGATTCGTGAGAGTCCTGCCCGCACAGGTTATGGATTTGGTCGAGACGGCCAAGCGGAACTGTGCGTTTTGCAGTGCAGCCTGTGCAAGATGAGCAAGATCAAGTGCGGTGGAGTAATTTTCACCGCTGTCTAATCCATGCGGGTTGGCAAAATGCGTCTGTGTCAGACCAAGTGCGCGGGCGCGCAGATTCATCTGCCGGACAAACGCCGCCTCGCCTCCGGATACAGAGATCGCCAGCGTCAAAGCCGCATCATTGCCGGAATGGAGCATCATGCCGTAAAGCAGGTCCCCGCGTGTCAGCGTCTCGCCCTTTTTCAGATACATACTGGAGCCTTCCAGTCCGACGGCTGCGTCCGGCACGGTCACGTTTTTTTCCAATTCGCCCGCTTCGCAGACGAGAAGGCCAGTCATGATCTTCGTTGTGCTGGCAATCAGCGCACGCTGATTGCCGTTCTTCGCGTAAAGGCACTCTCCTGTCATTCCGTCGAGCAGCGCGGCGCTTTTGGCCGACACCTGCGGAGGCGGTGCGATCTGCGCGGCGCTCGGCATGCACACCGCACCGAGGAAAAAGGCGGCGGCGCAGAGTGCCGCCGCCGCTTTCCAGACTGTTTTTTGAACGCTGCGTTTCATTCTGCATCACCCTGCTGAAAGTTTGTGCAGAACGCGCGGACATTATGCGTCTTCCGCTGCCTTTTCAGCCTCTTTCGCAGCCTTCTTTTCCGCAAAATACGCCTCACCCTTCTCCAAAAGATCAGGCAGCAGTTCAATCAGTCGGTCAACCGATGTGGAGGCTGGTTCGGCGACCGGGAGCATACGCACATTTTCGCCGCGGATGATAAGGAATGCAACCGGCGTAATCTTAATTCCCGCGCCTGCGCCGCCGCCGAAAGAATTGTCGCGGTTCACGGGCATGTTTTTTGTTGCGAAGTCGCTGCCGCCGCCGCCATAGCCGATGGAAACCTTGGTCACGGGGATGATCGTCACGCCGCCGGGCGTGGTGATGGGGCTGCCGACGACCGTGTTGACATCGATCATATCTTTAATCTTGCTCATGGTATTGGTCATCATATCAGACAGAGGATGTTCCATACTTTACACCGCCTTTTTTCGTTCGTTCAGAATTTTCAGGAACCGGATGCCGGCGCGCAGCGCCAATGCCAGCGACCGCCCGATGGTGATCGTGGTCACAAGATGCGCGTCTACCTGTGTGTTGCTTATAGTATAATCGAGCGCGGGCCGAATGTCACGCTTTTTTATGACGAAAAGACGTTCCAAGGACGGCGTGATGGCACCGATGGCAGCCCATGCCCGGCCATAACCCATGGCAGCCTTTGCCGGATCGTCGCTGCCGCCGATGTGGACATACAGCGTCAACTCGTTCACACGAAGCTTGCGCCGCAGATTGCCGAGCGTATCAAATGCAAGATCGAGCAGCTGTATCAGCCCGTCCACACCGCCGGAAAGCAGCGGATTTGGCTTTTTCTCCTGCGGTTCAGCCTTTGCCGGTGCCTTTTCTGCCTTCTTTTGCTGCTTAGGCTGCTTCTTTTTGGGCTTCTGCGGCAGAAGCTGGAGCAGAAACGGCCCGATCTTTGCCGAAAGAAATACGCCTTCCGCGCTATATCGCGCGTCAACGCCAATGGGGATACAGCCGATCAGCACGAGGACAACGAAGATCGCAAGGAGCGTCATCCACCATGTCCACGTCATAGCGGGATCTCCTGCTGTACGGGTGCAGACGCATCCGGCTGCGCGGGGTCTTCCTGCTTCTGCTCCAGCGGCTCAACCTGTGAGGGGTCAACGTGCAGATCGACCTTTTCGATCTCAGGCAGTTCGGACAGGGATTCAAGGCCGAATACGCGCAAAAAGTCCGGTGTCGTTTCGTAGACGATAGGACGGCCCGGCACGTTCAGGCGGCCGCATTCGCGGATGAGTTTTTTTGTCACAAGCGCGCTGACGCAGTAGGCGCTGTCAACGCCGCGGATCTGTTCGACGAGCGCTTTGGTCGCAGGCTGGTAATACGCGATGACCGTCAGCGTTTCCAGCTGCGATGGAGAAAGCTTCGGCGGCTTACGCGTTTCGAGCGTTTTGGTTACATATTCCGCCATTTCCGGCGACGAGCACATCTGATAGGCATCCTCCAGCCGCACGATGCGGATGCCGCTGCGGTTGAAGCTGAGGTCGTCCATCAGCGCCTTGCACGCTTCATGGATTTCCGTTTCATCGCATTCAAGTGTCTGGCTCAGGCGTTTGGCATCGACCGGCTCTCCAGCAGCAAACAGAACCGCCATCAGCGCCCGCTGTAAATCATTTTGCTCCAAGAGGAACCTCCTTATCAGGAAATGTCCGTCTGCACATCGGCATCCGGTGCTTTCAAAAATGTAACGGCCATATCGCCGCGTTCATCCTCTCCGATAGAAACAGAGCGGAGCCGGCACAGTTCCAGCACAGCGAGGAACGTCGCCACAATCTCCGACCGGCTGCGGCTGCCCTTAAACAGTGCCAGAAAGCGCATGACGCCGTGGGCGAGCAAACGGCTGATGACCTGTTTGGCCTTCTGCGTCACAGGGTACGGCTCTGCGCCGACGATTCCGGCAAAGTTGGACGCAGGCGGCGGCAGGCGGCGCTCCGTCCGGTCCTGCATAGCGGCAAGCGCTGCAGTCAGATCGGACTTGTCATGCCGGTAGCGGTAGGTTCTGTCCGGCTGGTACGGCTCCGGCCCCTTGGTGAACAGTCCAAGTCCCAACTCATTGCGCACAGCCAGCTGCTTTGCCGCCTTCTGGATCTGTTGATAGGCGTCCTGCCGCTGGCGTTTCTGGAGGGATTCGACGAGTTTGTCCATCTCGCTCTGCGCCTCCTCCTGTTCTGCCTTGGACAGGAGCATGCGCGTTTTGATATACATGAGATAGGACGCCATGGCGATAAACTCGCTGGCGATCTCCATATCCATGCGCTTCATTTCGTCGAGATAGGCCAGATACTGCTCCAGAATGGCGGAGATCTGAATATCCTGTATTTCGATTTTATTCTTGCTCAGCAGCAGCAGAATCACGTCCAGCGGGCCGTCGAAATCCTCAAGCGTTTCGCCCTTCGCGTGCACAACGCTGCCGAGATGGTATCGCGGTTCATCCATGCAGATTTAACTCCAAAAAGATAGGTTCAGCGCAGCGCAAGCAGCAGCTGCACCGGCCATGTGCCGATCGCTTCCAGCCCATTCAAAAGCCCGTCGCGTAGGAATTCCAGCGGCGTATCGAGTACACCGGTCAGGAGCAGGAGCATCAAAAGCGCCATGCCGTAGCGCTCATAGCGCATGAGCCAGAGGTAAGCTTTATCGGACAGGCAGGAAAAGAGCACCTTAGACCCGTCGAGCGGCGGGATAGGAAAAACGTTGAACACAGCCAGTCCCGCCGAAATGATCTCGACGTAATAGAAAAAAAGTGCAAAGACATAAACGGCTGTTGAGCCGGAGAAATAGTACCAATAGGCAAAGACACCGTAGAGCAGCACAGCCAGATACGCCAGCAGAACGTTGGACAGCGGGCCTGCCGCAGCGGTGAGCGCCATGTCGCGCTTGGGATGCTTGAAATAACGCATATCGACCGGGACAGGCTTTGCCCAGCCGAAACGGAACAGCGCCATCATAAGCAAACCGCCGATATCGACATGCCGCAGTGGATTGAGTGTCAGCCGCCCTGCACGCTTTGCCGTCGGGTCGCCGAGCCAGTAGGCCACAAGCCCGTGGCACGTCTCATGAAATGTAATGCAGAGCAGCGACGCGGCGACGAGCACTGCCGTCTGCCACACGCCGTCAAACTGAAGCTGCTTCAGCCATGCTACAAATCCGTCCAAATCAAAACTCCTGTCTGTCGATCATAGTTTTCACGCCGCCGGTAACGCAATTTGCTTTGCAGCCGTGCACGGCGTGTTTTTCTCTGCATCCAGCTGGAACACGCGGACAAAGCCGGTTTGCGTTCCCCGCAGAACGACAGAAATATGCATATCCAGACTCTGCACGGACACGGATTGGGCATCGACCATCCGCCCGTCCGTGTCATAAAGCGCGATCAGGTGCAGGCCGGTGAACTCCGGGTCATAACTGACGTTCACGCCCTCGTCTGAGACGGAAACGTCCGGCGCGGGACGAGAAACAGCGAACGAATAGCTGCCGATCGCCGTATTGGCGATTCTGAAATAAACGCGCTGCCCCTTTTCCAGCGTGAGAGAAACGCCGCTGTCGGGCCGGGAGGCGCTGAAATGGCGATACAGCTCCCACACGGCGTTTTCGCCCAATTTGTACAGCCAGCCGCTTTCACCGGCTGCATGGAATACATAGCTTCCGGCAGCAGGCGCGGTGAAGCTGAAAAAGCGCTCATAACCGGTGAACGCAGCGTTGAAGCGAACCGGACTGCAAAGCCCGATCTCCTGTGCCCGCGTGACCTCGACCGTATACGAAGCCTCAGCCTGAACGCAGAACAGAGCGGTTTCTCCTGCTTCCAGATAGAAGCCGCGCTGGAGCATCGTGCCCTCTCTTCCGGCTTTGGGCAATACGTCGGTCGTATCGTATAGCGCGCCCGTTTCGGCTCCCTGAACCGTCAGGGTGTAAACGCCGTCGGACGGGGCCGTGAATTCCCAGACAGACGCATCTGCGCCTCCGTTCTGCGGCGCATCCGTCAAAATGCGAGCCGCTGTAGGAGCCGGGCAGTCGTTCCACGCGCCATAGGTCGTATCGTCTTCAGATACGATAAATGTGCGGAAGGAATAGTCTGCTCCCGCATCGGCCTTAAACGACAGGCAGAGCTGTCTGGACTTGACGCTGTCAAAATTCGCAGAAAATGAAACGCGTTCCGTCTGTTCCTGTCCCGCTTTGCGGTACTCGATGCCAAATTCTGCGCTTCCTTCTGCGGCAGCACATTCCAGAACGACTGCGCAGCGATTGCTGCCGCGGAACGTCGTTCCAGTGGAAACGAACGGCTTGTCCGCATTGACCTGAAGCGTACTGAGCTTCACGGTTTTGCTGCCGTATTCATATACGGCTTCGCCATAGATCGCATACTGGCCGGGCAGAAGTTCCGCGCTCCAGCTTGCAACACGGCAGGGCGCATTCTCTGTAGATTCTCCATACGCCATACGCATAGCCTCGCCGCGCCAGAGGTCGATCCGCAGATTATCGGAGCTTCGGATCGCATAAACAACCGGCGTCACCGTAATGGAAGGCGTGCAGGTCGTGAAATTGGAAATATAAAAGCTGAATTGCTCCCCTGCTGCCAGCGTGTTCTGTCCGTAAGCAATCGCCGAGCAGATGCCGGTATTGTCATCGGCGGCCAATGTATACACCCTATGGTACAGCAGCTTCTGGCTTCCCGCATCAAGCGTCACGCACGCAAGCGACGGGTCGACCGGCCGCAGCACCACAAGGGTTCGAACAGCCGTTGTCATGCCCTCGTACCGGACGGATTCCGGCTGCTGATAGCCCTGATACGCCAGCACCCAGTCGTCATATAGAACCGAGTCGTATTTTTCGTAGACGGACCACGTCAGCTCCGTCCCGGCAGGATACAGGGAATCGACGCCGCCGAAGCGCAGCGTGCCATAGCCGCCCGTTCTTCCATCGAACTCGGGAATGGATACGGACACGGACGCGTTCGAGGCGTCCGGCGCGGCAGCGCTGACGGTAAAGGAAATGGAACGCGTGTTGTTCAGAAGATAGGCTTCCGATATGCCGCTGGCCGTTACGCGGATCGTGGCTTCATAGCTGCCGGCAGCAAGGGAATTACAGGTTTCCGAAAGCTTGACATAGGCATTGGCCTGGAATCTGCTGACGGAGCGCTGGCTGGTTTTTTCCCAGACGGTCTGGCCGTTCTGCGTGATCGTTGTGACGATTTGCAGTCTTGCGCTGCTCAGGTTCACTGCGCTGTTGTTCAGCGCGATCCCGCCGATTTTGAAGGATTGGTTGGCAGGGATCGTATCAATGCCAAGCTCCAGATCATCAAACGTGGAAGCGCGGACGTACAGATCCTGAACGGAAAAATCCGCCGAGGTGTTTTTGTTGTGGGTACCGGAGGCGTCCTGCTCCAGCTCTGCGCGGTAGGGTTCCAGAACGGTAAAGCTTTCGAGCCGCCACGGGAACGTCGAGGGATAGTCCAGCTCCCAGCTGTCGGCGCCGAAGCCGTCGAACATCCCGTCCATCATCATCACGCGCAGCCGGTTCGGCGCCTGGCGGCGCAGTGCGCCGTCGTATTTATCGGAATCAGAATCGGAAATGAAAATGGCGGGATAGGCTTCCTTGCTGTAGGGGCTGGCGGACGTGTCGTGCAGATAGCCCCAGAGCGTGATAGCGTGGCCGCCGATGCGGAACGAGGAGAGATAGTTGCCGATGGAAATGCCGACGGCGCAGTCGCGCTCCAGCGCGTCAAGCACCGGCCGCAGATTGTCGATGTGGTTGGAAATTTCATAGGTCTGGTACAGACTGTCGGCGGGATACTCGGAAAGATACTTTCCGGATTCGCCCGGCGCGCGCAGCTGCGCCCAGCCGTCATTGCCCCGCATGGCGTAATAGCCGTTGAAGAACCAGTCCAGCCCGTATGTATACGAGCCGCCCGCGTCTGTAAACGCTGAAATGAACGACTCAAACAGATCGTCCTCTGTCCGGAAGCCCGCTTCGCTCCCCCAGCCGCTGAACCGGAGCATATTGGACGAAGCGGCAGCCCAGCAGAGGTTGGCGTCCGAGGCGATCTCCCCTTCCGCAACATCCGTGAATTCCTTTTCCGCGTCAATGAAGTCCACG
>ENA-UESC01002514-UESC01002514.1-human-gut-metagenome-genome-assembly--contig:-NODE-2514-length-11123-cov-5.030871_pt1 | contig 11123 bp, 10 predicted proteins | sample MGYA00242998_ERZ507999 | MGnify/ENA primary metagenome ERZ507999 (study PRJEB26167, sample SAMN06115465) | human gut metagenome | host: Homo sapiens | place: China:Hubei | collected 2016-04-27... | reverse complement strand
TCATGCTGCAGAAGCTTCTGCGCCTGCCGGGCGACGCAGCCGTATTTGCGCCGGATGAGGCTTCCGCTATTCCCGCATGGGCGCAAAGCGCGGTCAGCGCGCTCTCAAACGCCGGAATCCCGCTTGCGGCCTCGGACTACGAGGCTCCGCTGACACGGCGCGAAGCAGCAAATATGCTGCTTGCAGCCGCTCCTGCAGCCAAAACAGCCGGGCTTTACTGGGCAGAATAACCATCGGGCCTGCCGCTTTTGCGGCAGGCCCGAGTGTGTGGTCGTCACAGAAGCGCTTCACAGGCTGACCGAAGCGCGGTATAGGATATTTTCGCTTGAAGTGGGTCGTTTTCATGGACTTCCATGTAGAGTTTGAGTTTTGGCTCCGTGCCGGAAGGACGGAGCAGAACACGACCGTTTACAAGTCGGAACTCCAACATATCGGCCGGTGGCAAACCGTCCCGACCATCCGCATAATCCCAAACGTCCTCTATGGGCATGCCAGCCAGTGTCTTCGGCGGCGCCTTTCGCAGCGCAGTAAGCTGGGCCTGCATGCGTTCCATCCCGTTCGCCCCCGGAACGCCCCGAACAAGCTGACCGTTTTCGTACCAGCCGTAGGTTCGGTACAGGGTGTTCAGCACCTCCGGGAGTGTAACGCCTGCTTTTTGATACATAGTCGCCATCTGACAGATCAGCAATACTGCGTTTACCCCGTCCTTATCGCGCGCATGCGTACCTGACAGATAACCGTAACTTTCCTCAAAGCCAAAGAGAAAACGCTCTGGATGTCCTTCGCGTTCAAGCTGACCGATCTGCTCGCCGATATATTTGAAGCCTGTGAGCGTCCGCCGGAGTGTGACACCGTAATGTGCCGCAAGCCTATCCGCCATGCCGGTTGAGACAACTGTCGTGACCGCGACAGGATCATGCGGCATGGTATTGGCGGCGAGGCGCGCTTTGCAGATGAAATCCAGCAGCAAAACACCCATTTCGTTTCCGGAGATAAGCTGGTACTCCCCTGTTTGATCGCGCGCAGCAACGCCGCAGCGGTCGCAGTCCGGGTCTGTACCGATGAGAAGTTCCGGCTGCTTTTCCCTGCAAAGCCTCAGTCCCTCCTCCATCGACTCTCGAATCTCCGGATTGGGATACGGACAAGTTGGGAATTTCCCGTCCGGCTTTGCCTGGCTCGGCACAACTGTGACGTCCGCAACGCCAAGTCTGTCCAACAGCTTCTGCACGCATTCCAGCCCGCTGCCACAAAGCGGCGTATAGACAAGCCGCAGACCAGAGCAATCGATATCCGTTACACGCTGAGCATATACGGCATTGATATACGCATCCAGTACGCTGTCCGGGATTGACTCAATGCGTCCGTCAGCACAGGCTTCCTGATAGCCGCAGGTTTGTACGTCCATGAAGCAGTCAACTACAGCGATCTCCGCCTCGATGGCATTCGCCGCGTCCAGTGTGATCTGGCAGCCGTCAGAGCCATAAACCTTATAGCCGTTATACTGCGCGGGGTTGTGGCTTGCCGTAATTCAGATGCCTGCTCCGCAGGCATACCGGCGCACGGCCCAGCTGAGCGCCGGTGTCGGCTCCAGTCTCGGATAGAGATAGACCTTAATGCCGTTCGCTGCCAGAACGCAAGCAGCTGTTTCGGCAAAGGTACGGCCGTAAAGGCGGCTGTCATGCGCGATAGCAGCAGACATCGGAAGCTTCTGCGCCTTCAGATAGTTTGCAAGGCCTTGCGTCGCTCTGCGCACGGTGTAAATATTCATACGATTCGTGCCTGCACCTACAATTCCACGCAAGCCGCCTGTACCGAAGGAAAGGTCGCAGCAAAATGCCTCCCGACGCTCCTGCTCACTCATAGTGTGCAGCTGCGAAAGCAGATCCGACTCTGCAACATGCGAAAGCCATCGAGAATATTCCTGCTCCATCCAAATTCATCTCCTTCATTTTCCATAGCATCTAACTAACGCTAAAATAGCGCAGGATACGCATCTTGTCAACGGTAGATTTTTGGACGAACTTCTAGTATAGTGTATTTGACCGAAAAATAGAATAGGACAGGCATAAAATGAAAAACGAGAAAAAACAGGATATGACCGCCGAACTTGCGGAAGGCAAAATCTTACCGCTTGTATTCAAACTCACCATCCCCGCTGTCATTGCACAACTGATCACATTTTTATATAACATCGTTGACAGAATGTATGTTGCACGAATTGAAGGTTCCGGCATGGATGCGCTGGCCGCACTTGGAATTGTTCTTCCAATCACGCTCATCATGCAGGCATTTGCAAATCTAGTTGGACTTGGCGGCGCGCCGCGAGCGGGCATCAAGCTTGGCGAAGGAAATCCAGACGAGGCAAACCGGATCTTTCACACTGCATTCTGTCTGCTCGTTCTGCTGGGCATTGTAATCGGCGCTGCGGCGTTCTGCTTTGCACGGCAGATCGTGCTACTGTTCGGCTGCCCGGAAAGCGCGGTGGAGTTTGCCGTTTCCTACCTAAAGATTTACGCCTGCGGCACGATTTTTGTCATGCTGGCGCAGGGACTCAACCCGTTTATTCTGACGCAAGGTTATTCCCGGCTCGCAATGTATTCTGTGCTTCTGGGCGCAATCATCAACATCGTGCTAGACCCGCTTTTTATTTTCACATTCGGGATGGGCGTACAGGGATCGAGTCTTGCAACAGTTCTCTCACAGCTATGCTCGTGCATATGGTGCATCTGCTTTTTCTTCTCCCGAAAAAGTCTGTTCCGCTTTCAGTCTAATCTGCTGGGCCTGTCTCCGGGGCGTGTTTTCAGTATCGTTTCGCTTGGCTTTACGCCGTTTATCATGACACTGACAGAATGCGCCATCCAGATCGTCTTCAATATCAACCTGAACCGGGCAACCGGCGGCAACAAAGATTACACTGCCGCACTGACCGTCATGTTGAGCGCGCTTCAGTTGATCTCTCTGCCCTTGAATGGACTCGGAAACGGTATGCAACCGTTTGTAAGCTACAACTATGGAAAAGCAGATTCTGCACGGCTGAAGCAGGGAATCAAATATGTTACGATCATCGCGTTCATCTACGCAGTCTGCATCTGGTCCATCTCCATGGCGTTTCCGGTGGTGTACGCAAAGCTTTTTTCCGCAAGCGATTCGGTCACGCAGATCGTCATGCGCTATACACCGATGTTCCTGATGGGCTCGATCATGTTTTTTGTGCAGATGACACTGCAAAATGTCAATGTCGGACTCGGACAAGCCAAGGAAGCACTTTTACTGGCAGTGAACCGAAAAGTTGTCATTTTGATTCCGCTTTGCTTTGCACTGACACAGTTTCTCGGCTTCAAGGGCGTATATCTGTCAGAGGGCATCGCCGATCTTGTTGCAGGCATTGTCACAACGATCGTCATTTTCACAAGCTTTCCAAAGATCTTCCGCCGCCGGGAGGAAGAAGTAAAACAGGCCGCGTCAAATTGACGCAGCCTGTTTTTCTTATCTGTACTTTATATCCCGGATAAGGCAACGGCATGGCGAACAAAGGAGAGGGGCGGAACCTGCTTGGGCAGTCTGGCACGGAAGCGCATCTGCGGGGTTCTGGGCTCCAGAAGCGGAACGCCATCCGAATCTTCCATCGGCGGAACCTGCCACAAGAACGGGCGCAGATCCGGACCGACGACCTCAACAGTATCCCCCGCTGCAAATTTATTGCGCAGGCTGAGAACTGCATTCCCCCCCGCGTCGCATGTCTCGACAACGGCGCAGATCTGCCACTCGCGCAGATAGCGGGAGTTCTCTGTAAACTGGCCAGGGTAGCCGTAGTAAAATCCGGTGGAGTAATGGCGGTGCGAAACATGTTCAACCTCATCGCGCCAGATTTTGTCCGGCGCATGGCCCTCCCATACGTCGTCAAGCACATGGCGATAGGCCCCAGTGACGATGGCCGCGTAATAGGCCGATTTTGCGCGTCCCTCGATCTTCAGGCAGTCAATCCCGGCATCGCAAAGTTCATCCAAATGATCGATCATGCACATATCACGGGAGTTCATGATGTATGTGCCCTTTTCATCCTCGAAGACCGGGAAAAATTCTCCGGGGCGTTTTTCCTCCATCAAGGCATATTGATACCGGCAAGGTTGGGCACACTGACCACGATTGGAATCGCGGCCAGTCATATAATTGCTGAGCAGACAGCGACCGGAATAGGATACGCACATGGCTCCGTGACAGAACGTCTCAAGTTCCAGTTCCGGCGAGACACGCTCCCGGATGTCAATGATCTCCTGAAGGCTCAGTTCGCGCGCAAGCACGACGCGACTGGCCCCAAGATCGAACCAGCTTTGCGCGCAGGCATAGTTTGCGACAGACTGCTGCGTTGACACATGCCGCTGGCAGTGCGGAGCATATTTTCCAGCCATCCTAAACGCACCGAGATCTGCAAGAATCAGCGCATCAACACCCGCCGCGTCCAGCTGCTCAAGATAGGCCGGAAGCGCGGCGGCTTCGTCGTTGCGCGGCATGATATTGACCGTGCAGTGCACCTTGACGCCCGCGTTATGCGCGAGCCGAATCGCCTGAGGCAGTTCGTCCGGTGTGAAGTTTGCGGTAAACGAACGCATGCCGAAGCTGGTTCCAGCCAGATATACCGCGTCCGCACCATAGGCGACAGCCATGCGCAGCTTTTCCATGTCCCCCGCCGGACACAAGAGTTCCGGTTTCCGTCTATCCATCTGTCTGATTCTCCGTATCTGCAGCATCGCCGGTTTGCTCTGCATTTTCATCGTCCGTACCGGCCTGCTGATCTGCTTCTTCCTCCTTGCCCGCAAGTTCATTCAGGAAGTTCTGATGCTCATAGTACGTTTCGGAGAAGTGGTGCACACCGGTCGTATCCAGTGCGTAGAAATAGTAGTCTGTTTCCGCCGGATAGAGCGCGGCACGGATGGAGTTCATGCCAGGGTTTGCGATCGGGCCTGCGGGCAGACCCGCGTTCGTATAGGTGTTATAGGGGCTGAGGACACCCTTGTCTGCATTGGACAGGATCTCCTTACGTTCAGCAAGCGCATACTGGATGGTTGCGTCGATCTCCAGACAGGGATAAAGCTTGCTGCACAGGCGGTTGTAGATGACGGACGCGATCGTCGCGCTCTCAGACGTTCTGGCCGTCTCCTTTTCAACAAGGGATGCAACCGTGATAAGGTCATAGAGCGAAAGCTTTGCGTCCGCGATCTCCGTCTCGGTGAACGCGTTTTCCCGCATGCGCTGGGCAAGACGGTCATTCAGCGCGTCCAGCGCATCATAGAGATCACTGGTAAACTTGTTGTCAAAGTTGCGCAGGAACCGGTCGATGACGTTCTCCGGGTCATCTCCCATATAGAACTGGTAGGTATCCGGGAAGAGATAGCCTTCAAGGCGGTTTTCACTTCCATAGGGAATCTCCTGCAGGAAGGCATAGTCGAATTCATAGGTTGCCGCAGTGCTCGCAAGATCCTGATACGAGCAGACACCGTTTTCCTCCAACAGTCGGAAGATGTCCTCACACTCGTAGCCCTCAGGAATAGTGATCTCCACAACAGAGCGGTCCGGACTGGCCTCGACCATATTGCTGACGAGCGCATGATAGTCATAGCGGCTATTGAGCGAATAGGTACCTGGTTCGATGGTACGTTCAGCATGAGAAGCCCAGCAGTAAAGCTTGAAGAGCGTCTCCGAGCGGACAAGCCCCTTGTCCTTGAGTTCTTTCGCAATCTGGGAGATCGTTGCACCATCGGCAATCGTGACGGTAACTTCTGCGTCCTGCTTGGTCAGTGACAGCACATCGTCGGCACAGCGCCACGCGAACACGGCGAGCAGTACTGAGGCGGCCAGCACGCAGCATACATACAGCAGCACCCGGATGCCGGACGGCAGGCGGCCATGCCTTTTCTCGTCAGCAGGTTCCGGATCCGGTGTCTCCTGATCGACGGTCAGATCAGCGTATTCCTCCGGGATCTTCAGTTCAAACAGCGGGGGCATATTGGGAGACTGCTTCTGCGGCTCCGTCTCTCGCTCCAACTCAGCCTCGGCCTGCGTTTGAGCACGCTCTTCCTCGCTCTTATCGTTCATCATCGCATCAACGCGTGCAAGATCATCCTTAACGGACGCAAGCAGTTCGTCAAGCGAAAGCGACTCCAGACTTTTTTCCAACTCACCGTTTTCGGGTGTCTGCTTGTCTGGTTGCTTGTTTGAGGTCAAATCTGCCATGTGTTCCTCCCTTATGCGCGGTAGACAATGCCGGAAGCAACCTGACGGGCCGTTTCCTCGCCCTTGAGCGCCCTCAGACAGGCAAGGCCGAATTCATCAGCGGAACCTGCCGCACGGCCAGTAATGACACTGCCGTCCTGTACTGCACCGCAGGGGATCATCTGTGCTGTGCCCATTTGGTCTTCCATGCCGGGATAGCAGGTTGCCTTGCGCCCATCCGTGATGTGAAGTCTCGCAAGAATAGTCGGCGCAGCACAGATAGCTGCGACATAGCAGTTTTTTTCATACGCAAGGCGGATAAAGTTCATCGAAGTTTCACTTGCAAGGATCGACTGTACACCGCCGAGGCCGCCCGGCAGGACCACCATATCGGTATCCGCCAGTTTCATCTCCTCAACGGTACAGTCAGCCTGCACCGAAATGCCGTGGCCGCCCTCAATCAGTTTTCCGCCAATCCCGGCGAAACAGACTTCTACACCGCCGCGCCGCAGAATATCGCACGGTGCGACCGCTTCCATCGGCTCAAATCCTTTTCCCAAGATGATATATACCATAGTATTATATTTCCTCCAGACATGATTGAACATGCGCATACAATTCCTCGTGTATGTCCTCAATGGAGCGGAGTCTTCCGTCCCGAACACACGAGACGCGCGTCCAGCCGAAATAGTCCGCCGCCTGCTGCGCAACCTCGCGGCATTTATGAAGATATCCGTCGTCTCGCTCGTGAATATCGGCTTTCGTGCCGGTGTCACTCTCACGCTTGCGCATGAGCGACTCAGCAATCTCAACCGGCATATCGAGCCACAGAACCAGATCCGGCTTTGGCAGACCCATACGGTTAAATTCCAAATCATAGAGCCACGAGAAGAATTCCTCTCGTGTCTTTCCCTCCAGTTTGCCGCCCTGATGGACTGCGTTGGAGGTCGTATAGCGATCGGACAGAATTAGCCCGCCTGAAGCATAGTCCTTTTTCCATACGCGCTGATAGGACGCGTAACGGTCAACGGCATAGAATGTGGAAGCTGCGTAGGCGTTGACATCGTTCGGGTTTTCGCCGAACTCACCGTTCAGGTACATGCGGATGAGCGCTGACGACGGCTCCAGATACTGCGGAAATTGCAGCCGGCGGAATGGGATATTCTCACTTTGTAGCCGCTTTGTCAGAAGCGCAAACTGCGTTGACTTTCCCGTTCCATCTGTTCCCTCAAACACAATCAGTTTTCCCATATTGCTTACCCTCTTATCCGTTTGCCAAGCACAGCAAACAGGTATTTTGGCAGCCGGAGCATCCGTCCGAACCGCTTCGGCTCCTTGATAAGCCGGTAAAGCCACTCGAGATTGCAGCGAATCATCCAGTTTGGTGCACGCTTGACCGTGCCCGCGAAGCTGTCAAGTGAGCCGCCGAGGCCGATCATGAGTTTGACATGCAGTTCCTTTAAGTGCGTCTTCATGAAGATCTCCTGCTTCGGCGCACCGAGGCAGACAAAGAGCACATCGGGCTTTGCAGCGTTGATCTTCTCAATGACCGGCGCTTCGTCCTTGAAATAGCCGTCGTTCATGCCGCAGATGCGGAGTTTCGGATGCCTTCCTGTCATTTTTTGCGCAGCAAGTTCCGCAATGCCGGGCTTGCTGCCGAGCAGGAACAGCCCGCCGCCGGTCTTTTCCAGAACGGAAAGCAAGCGATCAGCAAAATCGACACCCGCAACCTTTTGCTTAAGCGGTGTTTTGAGCAGTTTGGATGCCAGAACGACACCCGCACCGTCCGGCAGAACAAGATCGGCATCATTGATAAGCGCACGCAGTTTTTCGTCGTGCAGCGCCTCATAGGCAATCTCAGCATTCGGGGTCACGACATAGCAGGTCTTTTCGCCCGCAAGAATTTTCTCTGCGCGCGCGGCGGCCTCGTCCATCGTGACATTATCAAATTGCAGCCCCATGATATCCAGTTTCATGTGCAGGCATACCTCACCAATTTAGAGTTGTTTTTATTTTAGCACATATTTCCGCGTTTGTCCACGCAATTTCGGGGCCAATTTCCCTGCGTGGTGTTTCACATACGGGCAGTTTTGCATAAACTGTTATGAAAGCGAAGCGTGAACGACCCTGTTTCGGCCACGCGAACCTTTACGATATCATATTAGGAGGTCATCCGAATGTCTGAACCTGCACAGGCGGGCAAGACCTGTGATCTGCGCGGCATCCGTGAAGCGGTTTGTGTGCATACGGGGAAAATCACAGATAGTTGTCTCGCAAAGGACTGCATTGAGGATCTGCGCGTGTACTTAACAGTCGGCTCCCAGCAGACGCTCGACTGCGCGGCGAGCGCGAAAGCGCGGTATGTGGAACTGCTCTTTACCCAGGTACAAGTGGAGCCCGTCCCCTACTCCTCCGGCTACTTTACGGTAGACGTCACGTTCTATTATCGCGTTATTGCCGACGCGACGCTCTCGGCAGGGCGCACAAACACGGTTACAGGCCTTGCTGTATTTTCAAAGCGGCTGGTGCTGTTCGGCGGGGAAACGAGCGCTCGCATTTTCTCCAGCCGTGACGATTTGACGTGTCTTTGCAAGAAGTCTTTGCAAGCCGCCTCGCTGCCGCGCGCGATTGCAGAGACGGTCGATCCGATCATCCTTGGCTCACGGGTGATGGAGGCCTGCAACTGCTGCTGCCAGAACGAGTCCTCACCTGCCATCCCAGAGACGTTGCTGGACTGCTTCGATGAGCCACTGGTTCTGACCGGCGAGTGCAAGCGCCTGCTCGTCACCATCGGGCAGTTCTCCATCGTCCGGCTCGAGCGCGATACGCAGCTGCTCATTCCGACGTTCGATTACTGTGTTCCGTCGAAGACCTGCCCGCCGGTGGGCGGCACAAGCACGGAAAGCCCCTGTGAGGTCTTCAGCCAGATCGATTTCCCGATGGACGCCTTCTTCCCCGGGAAAAACGAACCGTGCATCAAGCCTGAAGACAGCTGCACCGGCTGCAGCAGAACAAAATAAGCCGCCGCGCCCCGACCGCCATGGGCAGTCGGGGCGCGGCATGTCATAAAATATTTTCATAAAATTGTGCAATAGACACGCTATTCACACAAACGATGCAGCACTCCTGCCACCCATATGGTTTAATGATCAGATTTCAAGCCTGCACCACACATCGTGATAAGCGTGTCTGACGTTTTTCCATAAACGCGGCAGTATTCGAGATAAGCTGCGTAGTTTGCGGCGGTGGTATGCTCACAGTAGATGCCCTTCTTCGCAAGCGTCGCACGGGCGCTCAGGATCTGCTCTTCGGGCGCGTGAATGAAGTGGACACCGTGTTTTTCCGCAAGGGTGAGGATCTCCCTGCCGCGCATGGGCTTGCCGATGGCGATGCCCTCGGCGATGGTCGGCGCGGGCATGACGGCCTCCGGCTCTGTCTTTCCGTGCTCTGCCGCACGCAGCAGCGGGTCGCAGTTCTGGCTCTGCAGGGCGATGATCTGCGGGAAGCGGTCAATTACGCCGCTGTTGAAAAGATGCTCCAGCGCATACATCGCGCCGAGGAAGAGCGTACCGTTTCCAACCGGGATCACCAGATTGGCCGGGATACGCCCCAGCTGCTCGAAGACCTCGTAGATATAGGTTTTGGTGCCCTCGTAGAAGAACGGGTTGTAGACGTGGTTCGCGTAATAGACGCCCTCTCGCTCAACCTTTTCGCGGCAGACGTCCGCGCAGTGGTCGCGTGTTCCGGGCACGACGGTACACACAGCACCGTGGGCGCAAATCATATCGATCTTCTTAGGACTCGTCCCCTCTGGCACGAAGATCTCGCAGCCGATCCCGGACCGTGCGCAGTAGGCGGCGACGGCGTTGCCCGCGTTGCCGCTGGAATCCTGCACGACCTGCTGCACGCCGATGGACTTGCAGTGCGCGATCAGCGTGGCGGCCCCACGATCCTTGAAGGACAGCGTCGGCATGAAATAGTCCATTTTGAGCAGCACATCGTCGTCCAACCGGACGACAGGCGTCATGCCCTCGCCCATGCTGACGCCGCGCCAGCTCTCGTCGTCCAGCGCCAGAAAGCGCCGGTAGCGGAACAGGCTCCATTCATTCCGGTCTATCTCCGCAAGATCGAATTTCGGCGGCTCATATGCAAGCCTCCACAGCCCGCCGCAGGCGCAGTGGGCTGCGCGCGTGGTCACGGCCTCTTTCCGTCCGCATTTGGTGCAGATGAATTCCATAACGCTTCCTCCTTATTATTTATTCATGCAGTTCCGCAACTGCTTCGATCCCGGTCATGACTGCTTTCATCCGCGTTTCCCCCTTGCTTCGTCCAGATAGCTGTAGATGGTCACCTTGTTGACGCCCAGCTTTTCGGCCGCCTTTTCGATGCTGCCCTTCATGAGAAAGACGCCCTTCTCATCCATGAATCGCACCTTTGCGATCCGCGCCTCACGGGAAAGGCTCTGCACGTCGCAGCCGCTCAGAATGTTGTCCATCAGATTTTCAATCATGACGGAGATATGCTCGCTCTGCGGCGGCTGCTTCGGCTTCGGCCTGTCCGGGAGAAACGATTGCAGATAGGCGATCTGCTGCGTCAGGCGCGTGGTGTCAAGATTGATGCACAGCGCGCCCTCCAGCCGTCCGTCCGCGTCCCGAATGAATACGGTAGAGGAGCGTATCCGCTTCCCGTTCGGGGCTGTGAAATAATAATTGGCCGCATAATCGTCCTTCCGCCCGTCGGACAGGATTACCTGCCGCACAAGCTGGTCAAAGCTGTCACCGGGCCTGCGCCTGGTCACGGTGCCGTTGGAAACGTACACAACGGAATGCTCCGGGTCGTTCAGATCATGCAGGACGACTTCGCAGTCTGACCCGAACGTCTGCGTCAGCATGTCGGCGATTGAAACGTATGGA